>PPYF01612158.1_pt1 | contig 35782 bp, 41 predicted proteins | sample 1559871 | NCBI WGS metagenome assembly PPYF01 (sample SAMN08240021, study PRJNA423297) | Human gut metagenome, whole genome shotgun sequencing project.
GAACCAAAGTGTCAGATATGCAGAAAAATATGACTCCCGGCAGGCGTAAAGGCTGCCCTAATTATTCTCCTGAGTTTAAGCAGCAGCTCGTTGCCGCCTCCTGCGAACCCGGGATATCCATCTCGAAACTGGCGCTCGAAAATGGCATTAACGCCAATCTGTTGTTCAAATGGCGCCAGCAATGGCGCGAGGGAAAGCTGCTGTTACCTTCTTCAGAGAGCCCTCAGCTACTTCCCGTGACTCTCGATGCCGCTGCCGTACAGTCAGTGCCACTCGCAGAGGACCCGGAAACCCTCAGTATCAGCTGTGAGGTAACGTTCCGGCACGGAACCCTCCGCCTCAACGGCACTGTCAGCGAAAAGCTCCTGACCCTGCTGATACAGGAGCTCAAACGGTGATCCCGTTACCAACAGGCACCAAAATCTGGCTGGTTGCTGGTATCACCGACATGCGCAACGGCTTTAATGGTCTCGCCACAAAGGTGCAGACGACGCTGAAAAACGATCCGATGTCCGGCCACGTCTTCATCTTCCGGGGCCGCAGCGGCAGTCAGGTTAAACTGCTGTGATCCACCGGTGACGGGCTGTGCCTGCTGACAAAACGGCTGGAGCGCGGCCGCTTCGCCTGGCCGTCAGCACGTGATGGCAAAGTGTTCCTGACGCCAGCGCAGCTGGCGATGCTGATGGAAGGTATCGACTGGAGGCAGCCAAAGCGGTTGCTGACCTCCCTGACCATGTTGTAGGCCTCTTTATCCTGGTTGTCGCAGAATAAGCCTGGTAAAATATGGACTTATGAATGACACCTCTTCTGACGACATCCTTCTGCTAAAACAGCGCCTGGCCGAACAGGAAGCGTTGATCCGCTCCCTGCAGGAAAAGCTGAGCAACCGGGAGATCTGCAGGCGCAGCTGGATAAACTCCGCCGAATGAACTTCGGCAGTCGTTCCGAAAAGGTCTCCCGCCGTATCGCACAGATGGAAGCTGACCTGAACCGGCTTCAGAAAGAAAGCGATATGCTGACGGGTCGGGTGGATGATCCGGCAGTGCAGCGCCCGCTGCGTCAGACCCGCACCCGCAGACCGTTCCCCGAATCACTTCCCCGCGATGAAAAACGGTTATTACCCGCAGAACCCTGCTGCCCGGAGTGTGGTGGCTTGCTGAGTTATCTGGGTGAGGATACCGCCGAACATCTGGAGCTGATGCGCAGTGCCTTCCGGGTTATCCGGACTGTACGCGAAAAACATGCCTGTACTCAGTGCGATGCCATCGTGCAGGCCCCCGCGCCTTCGCGGCCCATCGAGCGGGGTATAGCAGGACCGGGGTTGCTGGCCCGCGTACTGACCTCTAAATATGCAGAGCACACCCCGCTGTATCGCCAGTCTGAAATCTATGACCGCCAGGGTGTGGAGCTGAGTCGCTCACTGCTGTCGGGCTGGGTGGATGCATGCTGCCGGCTGCTGTCACCGCTGGAAGAGGCGCTCCGGCACTATGTGCTGACTGACGGTAAACTCCACGCCGATGACACGCCCGTCCCGGTGCTGTTGCCCGGTCATAAGAAGACGAAGACCGGGCGGTTGTGGACGTATGTTCGTGATGACCGCAACGCCGGGTCAGAGCTGGCACCGGCCGTGTGGTTCGCTTACAGCCCGGACAGAAAAGGCATCCATCCGCAGACCCATCTTGCAGGCTTCAGCGGCGTGCTGCAGGCGGATGCGTACGCCGGGTTCAACGAGCTGTACCGCAATGGCCTGATAACGGAAGCCGCCTGCTGGGCTCATGCCCGCCGAAAGATCCACGATGTGCACGTCCGCACCCCGTCAGCCCTGACGGAAGAAGCCCTGAGGCAGATCGGTCAGTTGTACGCCATAGAGGCGGATATAAAGGGAATGCCGGCAGAGCAGCGGCTTGCTGAACGTCAGCGAAAAACGAAACCGCTGCTGAAATCCCTTGAAAGCTGGCTGCGTGAAAAGATGAAAACCCTGTCGCGACACTCGGAGCTGGCAAAAGCGTTCGCGTTCGCGCTTAACCAGTGGCCGGCACTGACGTACTATGCGGGCGATGGCTGGGCCGAAGCAGACAACAACATCGCTGAAAATGCCCTGCGGACGGTCAGTCTGGGTCGTAAAAACTTCCTGTTCTTCGGCTCTGACCATGGTGGTGAGCGGGGAGCACTGCTGTACAGCCTGATCGGGACGTGCAAACTGAACAGCGTGGATCCAGAAGGTTACCTCCGCTATGTGCTTGACGTCATCGCCGACTGGCCGGTCAATCAGGTCAGCGAACTGTTACCCTGGAGCGTAACCCTGCAAACTGAATAACCCGTATCCGTCAATACGGCTCTCGCTGTACGCTTACCGATAAACAGCTCTAACTTTGCGGTTTTCGGCAAAACACCCTGTCTACCCTTCTGCACCAGGCAGGCGTGTTCTGGCTTATCCACCCTCTCCTGTCAGGGAATCAGTTCAGAACAGCCTTCAAATTGTAAACGCCATCTTCACTTATGTGATGCATATTTAATTAACGTGCAATAATTACATGTCGATTCGAAAAAAGTTGTACGTTTTTTATGTGTGTGTACAATGTGGCGTAGATTTGTGCGCCATTGATGGGCAGTGCATCAATTTCAGGGGAAAACTATGAAACGAGATTACGGTAGTGTCGGTACCATAGCTCTCAGAGCAAGTGCTTTACTCCAGGCCATGAGTCGGGATATTGAGGCTCAAAGGAAAGAATTTAATCTGACAGAGTATCATCAGACATATACACGTAACGCGGTTGCAAAACTGCCGAAGCTAAGTCGACGCATCGTAGAACTGGCCGTTAAAGAAATGGAAGAAAACGGCTATGAATTCAATAAAAAACAGGTTGGTAACGTCGAGCAATATGCTTTATCAATTCAGAACGTTATTGATATATATGCGCACCGACAGATACCGAAATATCGTGATATTCATAAAGAACCTTATGTAATTTTTGTCGTCAACTTAAAAGGTGGGGTATCAAAAACCGTCAGCACAGTAACACTGGCTCATGCGTTACGCGTACATCAGGATTTGCTGCGCCATGACCTCCGTATCCTGGTTATAGACCTTGACCCGCAGGCATCCAGTACCATGTTTTTGGACCATACCCATAGCATTGGTAGTGTTCTTGAAACAGCCGCCCAGGCAATGCTTAATGATCTCGATGCTGATACATTGCGGAAAGCAGTTATTCGGCCCACTATTATTCCTGGTGTTGATGTCATTCCTGCTTCTATCGATGACGGCTTCGTGGCGAGCCAGTGGGAGTCTTTGGTTGCAGAACATCTGCCAGGCCTTAAGCCTTCCGAAGTACTCAGGAAAACCATCATTGACCGCATTGCAGATGATTATGATTTTGTCTTCATTGATACCGGTCCTCATCTTGATCCGTTCCTTCTGAATGGCCTGGCAGCGAGTGATTTACTTTTGACCCCTACTCCGCCGGCACAAGTTGATTTCCATTCAACATTAAAATACCTGACGCGTTTGCCTGAAATGCTCGAACGTCTTGAAGAAGAAGGCGTTGAGCCACGCCTGAGTGCAAGTATTGGATTTATGTCAAAAATGACCAGTAAACGCGATCACGAAACTTCACATAGCCTGGCGCGCGAAGTATACGCAAGTAATATTCTGGACTCATCCCTGCCTCGTCTGGATGGATTCGAACGATGTGGTGAATCTTTTGACACCATTATTAGTGCTAATCCTGTGTCATATCCCGGAAGTGCAGAAGCGCTGAAGAAGGCCCGTACTGAAGCTGAACGGTTTACTAAGGCCGTTTTTGACCGAATTGAATATATCAGGGGAGCGTCAAAATGAAACAGGTTATAGCCCGTGGTCGGGTTCTGGGAAACAGTAATTCAGAGTTTGCCAGGATGCTTGAAGGCGACGGAGAAGTTAAAACGTTTACCCTTAAATCAGGCATGCAGGCCAGGTTTGTCAAAACGGTTGTGTTAAGCGGAGAAGTCGAATCAAAAACGTTCGTAGATGCTTCGGTTAACGGACGTGATCAGGCAATGCTTACGCGTGAGTCCGTGAGTGATATTTCCAGAACGATAAAGCTACAGCAGTTCTTCCCGGCTATAGGACGGGAGGTTAATGGACGAATTGAGATTTTAGACGGGACCCGACGTCGGGCAGCCTGCATCTTTAACAACGTTAAATTCGAAATTCTGGTAACAAAAGATGATATATCACTCGCTGATGCACGGCAGCTGGCGAAAGATATCCAGACAGCCAGAGAACATAGTCTTCGCGAGTTGGGGAAACGACTCGAAGTCACCTACGGAACCAGTATGACGAAAGAAGATATTGCGTTGAAAGAAAATCTCTCCCCGGCGAAAGTGACACGTGCGTTTCAGGCCGCTGCTGTGCCAGACGAAATGGTCGCAGTATTTCCGGTGATAAATGATATTTCGTTGTCGGATTATCAGTTTTTACTGAAACTGGCTGAAGAAGCAAACAATAAGCAAATATCTGTAACAGAACTGATGGAAAAAGTTCAGCATCGGTTGAAGAACACTCCGGATTATCCGGCAATTGATAAAAGCAAAATCCTGTCGATTATCAGGGCAGAGAGCAAATTGCTGACAACCCGCCCTGCCAGAACGGTTCAAACCGAGAAGCTGAAGGAATTTTCAGATCGCAATCAGTTTGCAAGAAAGAAAACAGATTCGAAGAAGCGTCTTGTTGTTTATGAGTTTTCCCGCATTTCCGCTGAGGTACAATCGGAGATTGATGAGGCAATAAAACGTATTCTTGAAAAGCTACCTGCCTCAGGTGAGTAATGGAAAAGGGATGCCAGAACGCATCCTTTTTTTATAATTTTCACCATGCAAATTTCATGATTATTTCTTTGATTATAAAGGGAAATTTAAAGTTCTTTCATAGTGAAATCACCAGGAGCCCTCGCCCTGTTTGCTTCGTCATAGTTTGGCTATTGGTAGTTCAGACCAACGGGTCGTATAAGCTGGCGATAACATTTCCCGCTTCATTTGCCATTCCGGGGCAATACCTCTGCCTGCGAACCAGACACTCCCCAGCCCCGTGTGATTAATACTGTCCAGGACCTTCATCAGCGCATCACTCTGCGGCCGTGGTTGCACTTCATCGAACAGGTTTAGTTGTGAGACTCCGGTCGGGGAGAAATCATTCAACATGACGCCGGCTTTGGCATAACGATGGTCAGAGACCCAAATCCTGTCCAGGGCTTTAACTGCAGCGGCAATAATGTCCCGGGTATCCCGCGTGGGAGTCAAAAGTTTCTCTGTTGCCAGATTGCCGTAGTAAGGCTCATTGATAGCGAATGGTGATGTTTTAATGAAAGCCGATATATGCCGGCAGTACTGACGTTCACCACGCAGCTTCTCCGCTGCGCGTTCAGCATGCTGGCAAATGGCCTGACGCATCGCCTCGTAAGTCGTGACGCGCTCTCCGAAAGAACGGCTGCACACAATCTGCTGTTTGGGCGGAGGCGCTTCTTCCAGGGTAATACACGGTTCTCCGTTAAGCTCCCGGACCGTTCGTTCCAGAACCACATTGAAGTTTTTCCTGATAAAAGTCGGATTAGCCCGGGCCAGCTGCAGTGCCGTGGTGATCCCCATTGTATTCAGCTTCTTTGAGATCCTGCGGCCCACACCCCAGATTTCCTCCACCGGCTGCAGCGACAGCAGTTTTTCCGTTCGTTTCTGATTGTGTAACGTCAGGGCAAGCACGCCTCCGAACTGTGACCATTCTTTCGACGCCCATTGCGCGCTTTTAGCCAGCGTTTTGGTCGGTCCCATTCCGACGCCGATGGTCAGCCCTGTGCCGGAACGAACGTGCTCGCGCAGCTGCCGGCCGAAATCCTCGAAATCGATGCAGCTGTCTATACCGCGAATATCCACAAACATCTCGTCAATACTGTATTGCTCCACGCGCGGCGCCAGCTCCTCGAGATGAGACATAACCCTGTTCGACATTGATGCGTAGAGGGCGTAATTACTGGAGAACGCGATGACCGGCTCCGGAAATTTCTCCGACTTCAGCTGAAACCACGGCATCCCCATTTTTATGCCAAGCCGTTTCGCTTCAGCGCTGCGCGCGATTACACAACCATCATTGTTACTCAGGACCACCACAGGCCTGTCACGCAAATCGGGACGGAATACTTTCTCGCAGCTCGCGTAAAAGCTATTAACGTCAGCCAAAGCGAACATCAGTTTGTGCTCCGGGTTTTGTGTATAAAAGCCGTCACCACCCCGAAAATCTGCAGTTCTTCCGGATAAAGCGTGGGGTAGGCAGGGTTCATTGGCAGCAGGGCGATACGGGGCTTTAGCTGCAGGCGCTTAACCGTAAATTCACCATCGGTTTCCGCGATGACAATGTCACCCTGCAGCGGAGTTTCGGCTTTGTCGACAATCATCAGATCGCCGGAATGCAGGCCCATCTCTTTCATTGAATCCCCGATAGCCCTGACGAAGAACGTCGAGGCCGGACGTCGGACGCAGTAGGCATTCAGGTCCAGCTCTTCTTCGGTGTAATCGGCAGCCGGCGAAGGAAAACCCGCCGGGCAGCGTTCGGTGAACAGCGGGGCAGTGGACTGCACCGGCTCCTGTTTGGGGGCTACAAAAAGTAACATGACATACCTCTTATAATACCTGTTTATATATACAGTATTATTTAAGATATTTTCTGTCCTGCAAGTGAAATTTTGCTGTTTCCCGTCAGGTAATTGTTCTGTCGGGAAAAACAGATGTCAGGTTATCCACAGAATCGGTTAATAACCCTGTGGAGGACCACCGCAGAACTGTTGGTCGTCATCTGTCCTCCTGTGGTGTTTCCCTTCCCAAAGCTCCTGTTGTCAGGCCGGCCATTCCTGCACACCTGCTGCTGACTGCCACCCGCTGCCAGTGTGTCGCGTCCGGCCGTTCACGGGACGGGCGTCTTTATCGCTCAGGCCTGGCGTCGTTGTGATTGTACGCCACGCCCTCGCCAGTTTAAGGGCGCCCTTCAAGCCGCTTTCGCGGCATAAGCTTGCCGACGATGAGAATTGTCGGCTCGTTATTCCACGCTCGGCGTTGACCCGTTACCGGACGCAACGAACAGGCAGCGTGTGGCAGGGAACGGTATCGCGGTGATGCCTCCTGCCCACCCTGACTGTGTAAGGAGCTTCTCATGCCGAACTGGTGTGCCAACCGACTGATGTTCAGTGGTATTAAAAACAGTGATGCCCTCAATATGTGGATTGCCGGAGGTGAGCTGTCTCTGCATCGCCGCGCCAGAAAAGAAGGTATCCAGCTTTTCCTGTCGGGCTGCGCGGGAATACTGCGCCCCCGGACAGAACAGCATTACGCGCCATATCCGCAGCTGGTTTCTTACGGAGCTGCTGCTGACAACCGGCCTTCAGCGCAGGCATACAGCGACTGGCTGGCGATGTTTATGGCCGGGGCAGCGCTGGATGTGGAAACCTGCCTGAAGCTGCATCAGTGCTGGCTGGACAGTCATATTGCCTGTGCCCGCTGGGACACCCTCAGTGAACCGGAACAGTCGGTCATCCGTCAGCTGTACCAGCAAAAGTCTTTCGATTGGGGAGACAGTTTCCGGCCTGCGCCGGTGGATGAATGGTGGGACAGCCTGTGCGACGTCGGTTCTGCCGTACCTGCTGCTGATCCAATGGATTTCCGCGACGTGCTGCCGACGCGTCTGGATATTGAGGTGAACGCCTTCAACGGTGGCCTGCTGACGGGTGTCCCGTCGTCATATGACCACTATCTGACCCGGTACGGGTGTAAGTGGCCGGTCGGTTATGAGGCAAATATCTGTTTCGCCGGAGAGAACACGCTGACGGTGGATTTTGACACGCCCTGGAGTCCGGTCGGCGAAGACGTTGTGGCTGAACTCAGTCAGCGGTATGGCGGGGAGGTGGAGCACTGGTTTGCGGAGCAGGGCTGCAATTACTGCGGCTATGCCCGGTACGTCAGCGGCGAAACAGACGTGTACATCACGGACGAGCTGGAGTGGGGCGAGGCTGACCCGGACGATGAGGACAGTTTCCCGGACGTAACCGGCCCGGAGTGGATTATCAACAACGTGGCACATTTTGGCGGCTGACCGGAGGAGGGCGGGAAACCGCCCGGAATAACATGGGATTAAATCTGAATACGTGGCTTGTGGGATTAAGTGTCGACGTCAGAGGCACTGAAATGATGGTGTATTACCTGATTAGCGCGACTGACCCGGAGCATGCCGAAGCGGGCGTTCTGGAAATGGGGCGCACCTGGTGGCCAGCGCTGCAACGCGAGGATGACCGTCATCGGTGGGAATATGCCGCAGGCGTGGTCTGGTTCAACAGCATCATTCTGCTCGATGACGTGGAAAACAGTATCCTGCGCGGGCTGAAGTTCCTCGATGCGTGGACAGTGACCGGCTCAACGGATATGCCGGTACTGCGCGACGAGTGGGGCAATGACTGGCGGGACATCACCCGCTGACGGAATGCCGGGCAGGGCGACTGCCCGGTACTTCAGGCAGGAAAAAGGATGTCGCGCTGCTCCGCATCCATGCCGCGCATGGCGCGGGGATATCCACTGCCCGGAGCCAGTGTGCCGCGCCCGGACGGACACGGGACGGGCGGCTTTTCCGCTCCTGTCCGGCGTCGCTGTGATTTTACGCCATCCACTCGCATTTTAAGGAGTGCCCTTCAAGCCGCTTTCGCGGCATAAGCTCGCCGACGATGGGGACTGTCGGCTCGTTATTCCACGGTCAGCTTGACCCGTTACCGGTCGCGGCGTACAGGCTCCGGGCAGCAGGGAACGGACGTCGTACCGACGTCCTCCTGGGTGCCCCCTGTAACCACGAGGTGTCCCTATGTCCCGTTTTATCCTGGGTAACTGCGTCAATATTATGGCCTCCTTTCCGGATCGCGCCGTTGATTTCATCCTCACCGATCCCCCGTATCTGGTCGGGTTTCGTGACCGTTCCGGCCGCAGTATTGCCGGTGACAAAACCGACGAATGGCTCCAGCCTGCCTGCAATGAGATGTATCGCGTCCTCAAAAAAGACGCGCTGATGGTGAGCTTCTACGGCTGGAACCGCGTCGATCGCTTCATGGCCGCGTGGAAAAGTGCCGGGTTCAGCGTGGTCGGGCATCTGGTTTTCACTAAAACCTACTCGTCGAAATCGGCCTATGTCGGCTACCGCCATGAATGCGCCTATATCCTGGCGAAAGGCCGTCCGGCGCTGCCGCCGGACCCGTTACCGGACGTGCTGGGCTGGAAATACAGCGGCAACCGCCACCACCCGACCGAAAAACCTGTGACCAGCCTGCAACCGTTGATAGAGAGCTTCACACACCCGAACGCCATTGTTCTCGATCCGTTTGCCGGTTCCGGCTCCACCTGTGTGGCCGCCATCCAGGCAGGGCGCCGTTATATCGGGATTGAGCTGATGGAGCAGTACCACAAAGCCGGAATTGAGCGTCTGACAGCCGTGCAGCGCGCCATGCAGCGCCCGGCCGCCAACGACGTCTTTTATCCGGAGGCCGCGTAATGAACTATGCCGGACGCGAAAAACTTCGCGAAGAAGTGGCGGAGCTGGCCAACAGCATGAGTGACCTGCGGGACGCGCTGAACGACATGGAGCACCGCTATCGCTTTGATTCCGACGTGCTGACCGAACGCCTGGCCCGGCAGACGCTTTTCCGCATCAATGCCCTGTTTATGGCGGCGTACAACGAAATGCTTGAGCTGGATAGCTGCTTTAAGGACTAAGGAGAAAAACATGTACGGAACCTGTGAAACCCTCTGCCGGTTGTTGAGTGAGCAGTATCCCGCAGAAACCCCGCTGAACCTGGTTGTCTGGTCCCCGGCGGATATCGAAGCGCTGGCCGACGGAATGGAATGTGCCGTTTCTGAACAGGACATCAAGGACGTTCTGGCGCGTCTGGACGCCATTCCGGAAGAACAGCGGCTGGAGTCGGGCGTGTCTGCCGGTGCGGTGATGGATTTGATTGCTCAGGTGCAAGAGGCCGTTCCGGCGGTGATGGTGCCGGCTGACCTGCTTGAAACCCTGCTGACCACTGCCGAACAGGCGTTATGGCACAGGGAATGGACCGCCCGCGACGGCAATCATCCGGTGCCGGAAAGCGTGACCCGCCGCCTGGCTGATACGGCGAAAGTGCGCGCCTTACTGAAAAACTGAAACCCCACGCCGCCCCGGCGGCGTGGACTGAATCTGCTCAGAGGAACATAAGATCATGATGTACGGCACTCGTAAGGAACTGAATAAAAAACTGAAACGTATGTTTGATAACGATGAACACTTTGCCCTGCTGGTCTGGGCGAAGCAGGACGTGATGGCCCAGGTGGAAAACATGACGGAAAGCGAGGCCAGTGCCATTTTGCAGGAAATCGGCAGCGTGACCGGGCATACCGAAGAGGGCATTTCATTTCGCACGGTCCGGGAGATGTATACCGGATTACGGGCCGACATCCCGACTGTCATCGTTCCCGCCGATCTGCTGGCCCGTCTGACTGACGTCGCGGGGCTGGCGCTGGACACAGAAGACGCCCGGGCCTGTCCGCTTGTTTGCCAGCATTACCCGTCCGTGGCTGATGCCTAGGCCGATATCACGTGGCTCAGGCAGCTCCTGGCCGCCTGATATGACTGACCGCCCCGCCCGTTCTGACGGGGCGACACTTCACGTACAGCATACAGAGAGAAAAACCATGAATAACGATACCCTGAACGCCCTCATCCTGCGCCACGGTGAAAATCTGCTGCGCCGGTCCGGCTGGCCAGAACGTGTGGGGGTAATGCAGGTTGCCCCGGGCGAAGTTCCCGGCTGGTTGTCAGTGAGTGGCGTGCTCGATGCAGACGAGATCCTCGCGCTGACAACCCGGCTGTGCCAGTCCCTGAATGACGGACGGGCGAAACTGCTGACCGCCAGCGCGCAACGGCTGGCAGGGACGCCCGCCCGGCTGCATCTGTACCCGGCTCAGTCTTATCCCCGACCCGAAGCCCTGCCTGACTGTACGTGTATCAGTCTGCCCTATGCCCGGGAATGGCTGACAAAAGCCGAGTGTGCAGACCTGCTGGCCTTCCTGAAAGACTTCACTGAACGGGTGTGTGAAATCGTTCGCCAGGACGCGCAGCGCATCGCGGCGGCACTGGTGCCGTCTGCCGCGCCGCGGCTGATGGAAAAACGTTTCGGAGACTGGCGACTGGTTGCGGACGAATACGGGCATGACAACTGGCTGGACAGTGAGGACGGGGAACGGCTGGATCAGGTGCTGGACGGCATACTGGTCCGGGATGCGCGGTTTTGTCCGGTCCTGCTCACCCTGGTGAATGAGTCCCGGGAAGAAATCGAAGCGGCCGGGGTGATGACCGATCTCCTGCGTTTCCCGGGGGAACCGGTCCGCCGCTGGTTTGACCGCCGCGTGTTGCGGGATGTACTGAACGAGGTGCGCAACACAGATCCGATCGGGGATTAAGTCAGAGAGAGAAGGGGGAAACCCCTTCTTTTATCTGCCGGTGACTCAGAAGCTGAAAAGGATGTCGCCTGCTCCGCTTTTATGGCGGCCCCGTCCCTGCGTGACATGGCCTGGTGGTTTTCCTCTCTGTCAGTCTGGTGTCGTGTGCGGGCTGTGCCGTGCATCCATCGTAGTCGGGCTGTCGGGGATACAAGGGTTCGCTGGCGCCGCTGCGGTCACCCGGTCCTTCCTTCACGTCAGCCGCGATCTTCCGGTCGTTCGACCGCTCAGATTTCACGGTCTCACCCTTCAGCTCCCGTCTGCCGTGCGCGTCAGGCTGCGGCTTCCCTTGCGCCCTTGTATCCCCGACCGATCGCCCGACTGGTCTGGATGCACGGCACAGCCCGGTGTCGCGGAATATATGATTACGGAGGTTTACCATGCAGTTAGCTACACGTCAGCACACCCTGAACGTCGAAGAATCCGACCGCCTTTCTTTCCTGCCGTACATGTTCGGCAACGATTTTATGCTGGCTGAATTACAGGTGTATGCCCTGGCAAAACAGTGGATGCCCGAATACAGCGGCGGTTTCTGGCATTTCATCCGTCTGCCGGACGGTGGCGGGTATATGATGCCCGACTGCGATCAGGTACACATGATTAACGGTGAAAACTGGTTTGATAGTACCGTCAGCGCCGATGCCGCCGGAATTATTCTGACTTCACTTGCCATTAACCGCCGTTGCTGGACGCATCACGACTGCGGCAATGCCGCGCTCACACGTTTGTTCATGCTGCGCGATACCCAGCTCTGGAATCACATTACGTTTCACCCTGAATGCAACGCCATTTATGCCGCACTCGACTGATTAACCGACGGGGCGGCGATGCCGCCCCTTTTATAGAATAAATGGACGCCATGCGCCAGTTACAGACTGCGATCGATGTTTAAGAAGGAGTAACCCGTGGATATTAAACCGGAAACCCGCGAAATCCTTCGCCAGTACAAAGCACTGATTAATACCCGCCGCCGTGATGCAGGCCAGCGTGAACTGACAACCGCGCAGGTCATGGATGAAATCTGCGAGTACATGACTTGTCAGTGTGCCGTGTACATCGGCGGTCACTTCATCTTACAGGGAGGAAAGGGCAGGTAAGCATGATGGCAGGCGGGGAAGGCCGCCTGTCAGCCCGCGCGAAAAACCATGCAGGCTGGCGCCTGCGGGGGGAAGGGCACGCGCCGCGCTTCGCGCCGCTCCATGTCCTTTTCCCCCTCTGACTCAGATGACGTACACTGACTGCCAGTTTCCCTTTTTGTCGGAGTATATGATGTCCGGATTTAATCTCGCCGCAACATCGAAAGAAGAGCAGGATAAGGTGGCCATTGACCTGGTTGCTTCAGGTGTGGCGTATAAAGAAAGGCTGGCTATGCCGGTGGTCGCTGAACTGGTGGCCAGAGAACAGCCTGAACATTTGAGAGAGTATTTCTGGGAGCGGCTGGAGCATTTTCGTCAGGTCAGTGCGCAACTCCCTGACAAAAATGCTCCGGAATATGCCAGAAAAGACGATGAGGTTAAAAAATAACACCATTCCTGATGCATTCTGCCTGCCGCTGGCCGGATTTTCGTCTGGTCAGTGAGTAAGGTTTTTCCTGCCTGTGAGAGTTCGCTGCCTGTTCCTGTTCATTCTGCTGCCGATATTCCCTGACAGATTTCGCTGACTACGGGCGACTTCCCTGACGGGAACCGGGGCTGTCATGCTTTGCACCGAGCCAGCTGCGCTGTCTCTGCCCGGCCCCTTCGGGGCAACGGGTTTCCATCCCACTGTCGCAACGTCAACGGCAGGCTTGCTGCGACCGTCCGGTCACGCCGCCCCTGGCGCGCCGTTGCCTGCGCTTTTCACACCCCGGCGGTAAAGCTGCCGGGCTGTAAGGCGCAACGCCGTTTCGCGTGCCGCGCCCCGACGTTGCGGCGGGTCCCTGCTCTCATCCACTTCTGGTGCCTTTTCACCGTTAAGTCCCTTTCGCCCGGGCTGAGACAAGCACACACGCTGGCAGCCGTCCAGGGTAAATAGCACGCGGTAAACCGCGCCCAGGACGGCTGCCAGCGTGTATGCCCGTTTACGCCCCTGCGGCGAAGGTTCTCAACGGGTGAAGTTAAATACCAGAGGGAAACTCGCAGCAGGTTCCCGCAAACGTCAACCCCGCGGCTCCCGAAACTCACGGGTGATGTTCTTTAAAAACCAGGAGGAAAAAAATGCAGGCTCAGGCGATGCGTGTTTATCAGATTGCGTTCAGCGGACGCGATGCACAGGGCGTTTTACCGATGTTTACCCGTATCCGCGCCGTGACCGGAAAACGGGCTGTAAGGGCATTTATCGAACGTTATCACCCCGTCAGCGGCTGGTTTTTAGGCGACCCCGAAGACATTACCGACAAAGTACAGAAGGAGGCAGAAGGGACGGGCAGCAACCCGCAGATATGAAAAAAGCAGGGTAAACCCTGCTTTATCCACGTCGTAAAAGTCGCGCTAACGGCTTTTACGGCTTCATTAACTACCATAAGGAGTTAACTAAAGTGACAGTAACTATTGTTTCACCTTCCGCAGAGGCTGTAAAGCCCCGCCGTCATACACGCATCATTCGGGCCGATATTTCGGCATCAGAAATTAACCCCGCGTTAAAGGCATTCGGGCGACACATCGCCAGACGTATCCGTAAGGGGCGCCGGGTGCATATCCCCGCGATGACAAATACCGCCTACGGGCAGGTACTCCGCACTCTTGAACTGAAACGCGCATTTAACTGATGAGGTGAGCCGCCCCGCGAGGGGCGGCAACAACCGGAAGGAGACACTCACATGACACAGACTACCGCACTGGTACTGACCACCGCCATGACCCCGTCGCCCGCGTCCGAAAACAGCCCCGCGCAGTCGTACCGGGCGACTTATTCCCCGGACGACAACAAATTACGCCTGTATGCCGCGCTGCGTCTCGATGATGAAACGTATCAGAAGATCCACGCTATGGGTTTTCGCTGGGCACCGAAACAGAAACTGTTTGTTGCGCCCGCCTGGACGCCAGCCCGTGAGGACATGCTTTTGTCTCTTGCCGGGGATATTGAAGACGATGACAACACCCTGTTTGACCGTCAGGAACAACGCGCCGACCGTTTCAGCGGCTACAGTGAAAAACGCGCCGGGGAGTCAGCGCAGACGCTCGCGCAGGTGGACGCGCTGGCTTCGGTTATCCCGTTCGGACAGCCGATCCTGGTTGGCCATCACAGCGAACGCCGCGCGCGACGAAATGCGCAGCGTATTGAAAACGGTATGAAACGCGCCGTGATGCTCTTCGAACGTGCGGAATACTGGGAGGAACGGGCGCATGCATCCCTGCGTCTGGCGAAATATAAGGAGCGCCCGGATGTGCGTTACCGCCGTATCAGAAAGATCGAGGCGGACAAGCGCAAGGCGGAGCGGAATTTAGCTCAGGCGCAGAAATATCTGACGATATGGCGGGCGCAGACGCTGGATCTGAAAATGGCGCGGCTAATCAGCAATTACGATCATATTTACACCTGCTTCACGCTGGAGAAATACCCGCGACCGCCGGAGAAAAGCCAGAACGAAGGGCAGATGTCCCTGCATTCGGCACTTGAGAATGAGATTATCACCTTTGAACAGGCCCGCGATATTGCGGTTCGCTGCCATGAACGCACGATCCGCCATCAGCAGCGCTGGCTGATTCACTACCAGAACCGTCTGGCCTATGAGCGGGCCATGCTGGACGAAAGCGGCGGCGTGGTCACCCGTACCCGGGAATTTGAGCCAGGCGGGCAGGTCCAGAGCCGGGGCGAATGGCTGACCATCATCCGCATCAATAAAAGCGGCGGTGCGGTCAGTTCGGTTGTCACCCCGTATTACAGCTTTATGCGCTGCAACGGGACCATGACACTGACCCCCGACCGTATCACGGACTATAAAGCCCCCTCTGCGGAAGAAGCCCGCGCCGCAAAACAGGCAGCGAAACGACCGCCGATCGTTAACTATCCGGGGGAGGGTTTCCGCGAAATGACAAAAGCCGAATGGGCGAAAACCCCGGCTGATTATAAGTCGGTCCGGGGTGTCGCTGAAAATGATGAGCATGGTGCTTACCGCTTCCGCCGTATCATGACCAGCGGCTACACGCTCGATAACGTCTACATCACCGACATGAAAACCGTCGACATCCCGCAGAAATAACCGACAGACTCCCCGGCGTTACGCCGGGGAGGTAAGGGCCATTCATATGAATAGTGAACTCAGAGAACGTATTCAGGCTATGCGGGCCAGACTTGACGGACGCACACCCGTGGCAGAAATCCGGGCCAGCTCACAGCTTTTCGTCACCCCCGATCCAGTCTGTCACCAGATGGTTGATCTTGCGGAGATTACCGCTTCTGATCGTATTCTGGAGCCAGAGGCCGGAACAGGGGCCATTTTACGTGCCATCCTGGAGGTGGCCCCGCTGGCACGGTGTGACGCTGTGGAGCTTAACGCCGCGTTAGCCGCACATCTGCGGGTGGCGTTTCCGGGCGTTAACGTCCGGTGCGGGGATTTTCTGAAATATCAGCCGGAAAGCCTCTGGAGCAAAATCCTGATGAATCCGCCGTTTCAGCATGCGCAGGATATCCGCCATATACAACACGCCTTAACGCTGCTCGAATCAGGTGGAATACTGACGGCGGTTTGTCTGAACGGACCGCGGCAACAGAAGATCCTGAAACCCCTGACTGATGTCTGGGAACCGCTGCCGCGTGGCACATTCACGTACACCGATGTTTCAGCCGTCCTGATCAGAATTCGGAACTGACGGGCACTGTGAGCCGGGCGGGGGAGGATGCCCCCGTCTGGCCGCGACGAAAAAGGCCGCGCGCCTGCGGCGCTGAAGGGGGCCGCGCTTCGCGCCGCCGCCCTCCATCCGCGTCTGTTCATTATCTATGTGGTTGAGATGTCTGTCGGGTGAGTGCTGTCTCTCCTGTTTCACAGGGTGATGTTTTTTGTTCCCGTTCCTTTTCATTCTGCTGCTGATATTCCCTGACAGATTTTGCTGACGCCGGGCGACTTCCCTGGCGGGAACCGGGGCTGTCATGCTTCGCACCGAGCCAGCTGCGCTGTCTCTGCCCGGCCCCTTCGGGGCAGCGGGTTTCCATCCCACTGTCGCAACGTCAACATCACGCTTGCTGTGACCTTCCGGTCACGCCGCTCTCACTGCCGGCGACAGGGATGCCGGCGCTAAGGAGGCCAGATGAATCTGGCTTTTTTCCTGGTGTCCTTCCTTTGCTCCTGGTCCCGGGTGCTGTGTTTTTCGCGGGTCAGCCTGCGTCAGGGGACGGAAAAGTCAACAGGCCGCGTGAACGCTGGCCGCATTAATTTTTTTCGCCTCAAAGGGACGTCTAAAAAAATGAACGCGTCCCCTGTGGACTTTACCGCCGCGCCTGCCGCTGACGTCTTCCCACGAAAAGCCCCTCACCCCGGAGAAAACCGGCAGAGGGAAATACACCAGAAAGAAGCCAGAGGCTTCAGGGAGCAACATCATGGCAACTCGCGGCGTTAATAAAGTAATCCTGGTCGGAAATCTGGGGCTGGACCCGGAAGTGCGTTACATGCCCAACGGGGGCGCGGTGGCAAATCTTACCCTGGCCACGTCAGAAAGCTGGCGTGACAAACAGGACGGAGTGATCCGTGAACACACCGAATGGCACCGTGTTGTCGTGTTTGGCAAGCTCGCTGAAATTGCCAGTGAATACCTGCGTAAAGGTGCTCAGGTCTACATTGAGGGCCAGTTACGCACCCGCAAATGGACCGATCAGTCCGGTCAGGACAAATACACCACTGAAGTGGTTGTCGGGCAGAACGGCACCATGCAGATGCTCGGTCGCCGTGACAGCCAGCCGCAGCAGGGCGATCAGCCGCAACCTCAGAACCCACCTCCGGCAGCAAAGGGAGAGGGCAAAGCGGCAAAAGGGGCGGGGAGGTCTGCCAAAGGACAAAACACCGCAGCACCGCAGCAGCCGCCAGCGCAGCCCGATCCGGCGTATGAGTTCGACGATAGCATTCCCTTTTAGGTTCATTTTCACTGATGCCCCGTCTGACGGGGCTTACCCAGGAGAACAGTATGACAGACAACACCATGCCCCCACTGAAATCCCTGCCTGACGGGACTTTCACCCGCGAACAGGCCGAAGCGGTGGCGGCACAGTATCAGAATGTGGCCATCGAGGACGATCAGGGGACGCACTTTCGCCTGGTTGTGCGCAAGGATGGCGAAATGGTCTGGCGGGTCTGGAATTTCGAACCGGGCGGCGAGTACTGGATGAACCGATATATCCGGAGCTACGGCATCCGTAAACAGCAGTAAACAGTAAGAGATGCCCTGCCGGAGCGCTCACTCCGCAGGGCCGGACAATCATCAATATCAGAGAGGTATTAACTATGTCAGTCAGCGAGTCTAAAGCAAAAAAGGCAAAAAAAGCCAGCCCCAAAGCAGCAGCGCATAAAGTGAATGCACAGTCAGACGTTCTGGTTGCCGCACTGGACAGCGCCCCCATCCGTTACACCGCCTGGTCCCGCCTGTTTATCGGGGAACTGAACTGCCGCATTGTGCCGCACACTCCGGAAGAAATCAGGGGATATGCCGACAGTATCCACGCAGTCGGGCAGATCCATAACATCGTGGTGGTGGAATGTGATGATGGTCGGCTGGAAGTGGTTTGCGGCGGGGGACGAACCAAAGCGATCGGTCTGCTGGTTGAAGAAGGGAAGGTAAACCCGGATCACGAATGGATTTCTTATAAAGCCGTACCGCGTGAACTTGCACGTGCTGTCTCCCTTACCGAAAACGGCAGACACCGTGCCATGCACCCCGCCGAGCAGATCGCCGGATTCCGTGCCCTGGCTGAAGAAGGGAAAACGTCAGCACAAATCGGGGACCTGCTGGGCTACGGCGTGAAACACGTCCAGCGAATGCTGAAGCTGGCAGGGCTGGCTCCGGTTATTCTTCAGGCGCTGGCAGAGGACAAGATCACCACCGAACACTGTCAGGCACTGGCACTGGAAGATAATCCTGACCGTCAGGTGCAGGTGTACGAGTCGGCGTGTCGGGAGGGCTGGAACAATAAACCGGAAGTGCGCGTGATCCGTAATTTGATCACCGACAGCCAGGTTTCTACCCTCAACAACAGCAAATATGCGTTTGTCGGTGAAAAAGCCTTCTCCGGCGATGAAATCCGCTCAGACCTGTTCAGCGATGAACAGGGCGGTTTTGTGGACAAACTGGCACTGGATACGGCCCTGCTTGAAAAACTCCAGGTGGTTGCGGAGTGCCTGAAAGAGGCAGAGGGCTGGACATGGGCGAAGGGACGCCTTGATGCGGTCAGTTATCACGGCGAGGACTGCGCGGTGTACCGCATTCAGGATGAGCCTGACGCGGTTTACACGGAGCAGGAACAGCAGCGCATGGATGAATTGCAGGATCAGTATGACGAGAACCAGATCGCCAGCGATGAAACCGACGCGATGGAGTCAGAGATGGAGGCCATCGAATGCGCCGCACAGCTCCGGGCATGGACGCCGGAAATGCGCGCACAGTCCGGCGTGGTGGTGTCATGGCGTCACGGTGAAATCTGTGTCCAGCGCGGGGTGACCCTGCGTGAGCAGTCTGAAACGGAAGACGAACCTGCCCAGGTAAAAACATATGAACGCCAGCCAGAGCCTGTGGACGATATCAGTGTTCCCCTGCTGACCAGAATGTGTGCCGAGCGGACGCTGGCAGTCCAGGCGGCACTGATGCAGCAGCCGGAAAAATCCGTGGCCCTGCTGGCATGGACGCTGTGCCTGAACGTGTTCGCCAGCGGCGCGTATAACCGACCCGCGCAAATTTCCCTGGACTGTAAACATTACTCCCTGACGAATACCGCCCCGTCCGGTCAGGAGGGCATGGCATTTCTGACCCTGATGCAGGAAGGGAGACGCCTTGAAACGCTGCTGCCGGAAGGATGGAAACAGGATTTCACCACATTCTTTACCCTCAGCACCGTCGATCTTCTGGCTCTGCTCAGTTTCTGCACGGCATGCAGTCTCGATGGTATGCAGACGCGCGGCACCGGAGGCACCACCCGCAGCCCGCTCGATAAGCTGGAAACCTCGCTTGCTTTCCATCTGCGCGACTGGTGGCAACCGACGAAGGCCGATTTCTTCACTGGCCTCAGAAAGCCACAAATCATCGCCGCACTGAACGAGGCCGGGCTGACTGGTGCGGCGCGGGATGCGGAGAAGATGAAGAAAGGTGATGCGGCTGAACTGGCAGAGGACAAAATGCGGGACACCCGCTGGGTGCCTGTCTGGATGCGCGCCCCTGATGCAGAAAAATCCCCGTCTGATGCGGAAAACGGCAGTGCTGATGCACCCGATGCGACTTTTGATGCAGACAACCACCACACCCTGTCCGATGCAGCCTGATAATGGAGGCCGCCCCTTCGGGGGCGGCAGTAAGGAGAATATAATGCGTAACATTATTACCCCTGCTGTACTGAACACCATGATCCCCCAGGAATTTGAAGACTGGCGCGACAGCGGCGAAGACTTGCGCCGCGAACTGACCCACGCCGTGATGCGTGACCTGACGTGTCCCGCAGGCTGGGACATGAACGGCGAGTACAGCAGTGAGTTTGGTGGTTTTTTCCCGGTGCAGATCCGTTTCGCACCCTCCCACGGTAATTTCAGCCTGGCGGTATGCAGCCCCGGCGATATCAGCCCGTCCTGGATGGTGGTCTTTATTCCGGTCAGCGGTCGCCCGTTCTCTGTTATCCGCACGCTGCCAGCCTGGTCACCGGAGGTTATCACGCATACACTCAGCCTGGTGGCTCACCTTGATGACGACGGTTACAGTCAGGGCAGCATCATCAGCGTTCTGGCAATGGAGGGCGCAGCATGATCCATTCCTCACGCGCCCTCGTCTCCCTGAAGCCCGCCCGTCAGGCGGCATTACAGGCCATTGTGACGGTGGAAGAATCCCGCCGCCGTGGAGCACGTCTGCCCGCCCTGCCACATGCGCGTACGTTTTTGCGCATACTGACCGGCAGCAGCCGGATTAACACGACAGTGGCGCAGCGTATTCCCGGTCTGAACTGGGAGCCGAAGAATCGCCTTTGTAGTCTCAAACAAGTTGAGGAAGCGCTGGATGGTCTCATCTCCAGCCACGGGGAGTCTTGCCCGCTGCCACTTTCCACTGATGTACAGGCTGAACTGTTCCCGGAGGTGATGCACACCCGCACGGAGCGTCGGATGCAACGCGAGAAAATCACCGTTACCCGCAAAATGCGCCGGGAAGACCGGGTGCTTGAGCATACCTGGCTGTTGCGCCAGAACCTGCTGGGGCAGGCCATGACGGAGCTTAACTTTCAGTCGCCGGAAACCATTAACACCTGGTATACGCGCTGGGCTGACGAGTTTGACGCGCGGGAGCTGGCACAGGGGTTCTGGCAGTGGAGGACGCGGTTTGCCTCGCTGAAGCCGCTGGACTGGCTGCGCGACAGCGATGAGCCGCTGTACAACGTGATGTATGAAATCCGGTTCATCGTCCGGGATACCCCGGCACATTTACATGAGGCCGAACGCTGGCAGGTACCCAACAAGCTGACGGACCGGAGCCGGGGATGAAGTGGCGCTATTCGCTGCGCTGGAAGCTGCCGCACAGACCGTGTCCGGGTCCGTATGAACTGGTATCGGAAGTGGTGGAGGCCGGGCAGCCCGCTCCTGAATCGGTGATGGCCCGCTGGGTGCCCGGTGCCGGGTATGCAGTGTGCGTGGATTTCCTGGATGAGAGGCAGATCAGGCGCTGGAGCGATGAACGGAAAGCGGCTGCCCGCAGACGAAATCTGGCGAGCCGCGTTAACCGGATTGCGCCACTGTTTGCTGATGAACTTATCGAGCGGGAACTGGAAACCCGACCGGAGTATTTTCGCGGAAAATCAGCCCGATAAGGGCAGGAATCCTGGCCAGACAGTGACGGTGTGCGGTATTATGGCGGTGGCGCTTGAGGCTTTTTGCCTCATGACGTGAAGGTGGTTTGTTACCGTGTTGTGTGGCAAATAGCAGAAAGCCCCGAGTAATTTTTTCAAATTAACCCGAGGCCCGCTGTATGTCTGATCAACACCAGTATGGCCTCTTACCGTGCAATTTGCAAGGAGGAGTAAACCATGAAACTACCACGAAATTCCCTTATCTGGTGCATATTAATCGTGTGTTTCACGCTGTTAATATTCACATATCTTACCCGGTCGCGCCTGTGCGAGATTCGGTTAAAAGACGGAAACAGGGAGGTCGCGGCAAGCCTGGCTTACGAATCCAACGGTAAGTAGCAACCTGGAGGCGGGGAGTCATCCCCGCCTTTTCAGGGCTGATGTCGTTCTGACATGCCTGAAGCGCCTTTTGAAGGGGCTGTCTGAGCAATCGGGCAGTCCCTTTTATTATTGTGGTCCTGCGCCTGAGGACTGACCTGCGCAAATGATTCAGGGCAGCATTCTCTGAAGCATCTCAAGGGCTTTCGATTTGCTGATCTGAGGGCGTGATATTAGCGGCATGATACCCTGTACGGAAAGCGTGATCGTGGCCAACGCTATGGCCCGCTTAACTTCTGACGCGTTTTCGTAATCTTTGTAAGAACGCAGGCAAACGCCCAGCTCTTCTGCTGCCCTGTCGCGGCTCCAGCCAAGGCTCTTTCGCCATAATCTGAGTTCAAAACCGGTCATAATTACCATCAAATAAGTGCAAAAATTGCACTTATTTTACCTCATTATTTATCCGGATTTCGAATCGAAAAGCATCAAAACCAAAGAAACTCAAACCTGGCCTGGCTCCGTCCTTTCAGGATAGCAAACGATGCCTGAAGGGTGTCGTTAGCAGTTGCCGAACCGGCAGTGCCACTCTAACTGGCCGTCACGGACGGCCGCTAAGGAAAGCCGGAAAACCGGCTTCTCCCGATGCCTGCTCTCAGTTTGAATGGTGATGATACTGCCCTGAAACCCGGGGCAATATGTTTCCCGATCAGCAAATTTCTTTCCGTCAGACACCATCCCGGGCTTGCAACTGGCTTGCGCCAGTGCCGCCCCAACCGGAGCCGCTTCGCGTCCCCTTTACGGATACGGGCATGGCCCGCCACTTCCTTCCGGCGTTTCCCTTTTCGTTCCCGGAGTCATCGCAGTCCGCCTTTGCCGTGAAAGACACTGGCCTGGACCGTTCACCCTGCAAGGGCACGGCTGACGCCTGCTTTCCTCCCCCGTTCGCACTCCTTCCTGTTGGTCAGTCGCTTGCGCTGCGGCCTCGGTCAGCTCCCTTGCAGGCCTCACTGTAGGTCCAGGCCGGTCATTTCATCACGGCAACGGCCTTCCGCGATGGTGAATCACCATCAAAAGGACAACGCCAGAAGAAAGTCACTTTTTGCATTCAGAGGAGAATTACCATGGCCCGTTTATCATCCGTTTTCCGCTCTGCCAACGTCATCCGTAAAGAGCGCGCGCTGACTAATGACGAACTGATGCGCTTCGTTCCGAGCGTCTTCTCGGAGGAAAAGCATGAATCCCGCAGCGAACGCTACACCTACATTCCGACCATCACGCTGCTGGATAATCTGCGCAAAGAAGGGTTCCAGCCTTTCTTTGCCTGCCAGACCCGTACGCGCGATATCGGCAAGCGCGAACACACCAAACACATGCTGCGACTGCGCCGCGAAGGTGAAATTGCGGGCGAGGAAGTACCGGAAATCATTCTTCTCAACAGCCACGACGGCAGCAGCAGCTACCAGATGATCCCCGGTATGTTCCGTTTTGTGTGCATGAACGGCATGGTCTGCGGAAAGACTTTTGGTGAAATCCGTGTGCCGCACAAAGGCGACGTGGTGGGGCAGGTCATTGAGGGGGCCTTTGAAGTGCTGGAGATTTTCGACGGTGTGAAAGAATCGCGCAGCGAGATGAAAGAAATCGGCCTCAGTCGTGACGAACAGCGCATTTTTGCGGAGATTGCGCTCAACTGGAAATATGACGAGAAAGGGGAAGGAAAACATATCCCGCTGACGGCTGACGATGTGTTGCAGGCCCGCCGCCACGAAGACAAAAAAGACGATCTGTGGACGACTTACCAGCGCGTTCAGGAGAACATGACGAAGGGCGGCGTGTGGGGCAGGAATGCGAAAGGGAAGCATCAGCGTACGCGCCCTGTAAACGGCATTGACGGGGACGTTAAACTGAACCGCGCACTCTGGGAGATGGCCGAGAAAATGAAACAACTTAAAAGCTGATCATGAAAAAGGGGCGTAACGGACGCCCCTTTTTTCTGTCATTAATCTGACTTTCCACCTGCCAGACCGCCCGCCTTTTTTTCTTCTGCAACAGCCGGACTGTTTGTCCGTCTGCGTGCCGGTCGCCCACCGTCCAGCAGGTCCCGTAACGTTTTCTCGCTGACGGTCAGGCCGACACTCTCCAGCTGCTGGCGCAGCTCCGGAAGGGTGTAACCTTTCTTCCTGTGTAACGTCCGGATATCGTCGCGCAACTGCCCGAGCACCTCCGCACGCGTGAGCCGCTCCCGTGTGAGATCCGGCAGCGCACTCAGTCGTTCGCGGGCCGCATTCACATCATTTTCGGAAAACCATTTTTTTGCTGTCATAACATGCCCCTGCATCCCTCCTGCCCGGACGCGGGGAATTGTGTCACAAAACCACACACAAGACATGGTTTTTCTGGAGTCACCAGAAAGACGTCTATATACTCGATTGCATGCAAAATAACCGAAGTTAAACGAGGGACAGGATGTGATTTGTTGAACCGCCACCACGGTGTCGGCCCCAACAAATCTCCTGGTCAGGGCAGAGCCCCGACACCCCGGGTGAGGCGAAATTGCCCGGCAATTTCGCGCAGGGAGCGGATAACTAACTGTGAGCAAGAGCGAAAAACGTCAGCGCACCGAGCTGCTTCTGGGGATCAGATGCACGCCGGAGGAGAAAACAGAAATTCTGGAAAAGGCGAAAATCGCCGGTCTCAGTACCGGGGAATTTCTGCGCCGGTGCGCGCTCAATCGTAAAATCCAGACCTGGAGCGATCAGCAGACCGTCCGTGAACTGACGCGCCTGGGGGCTCTGCAGAAACACCTCTTCAATGAAGGCCGGGATACGGTCAGTGCCAGCTTTAGCAAACAGTATGCTGATATCCTGGTGACCATTCGCGACACGCTGCTCAGGCTCGGGCAAAGGAGCGGCGTATGATCGCCAAAGTCCCTGACGGCCGGCGAGACGGCCGATCCAGCTTCCTGCAGCTCATCACCTACAACTGCATCCGGGATGAGCTCAGTCCGGAAGAGGCGCTCCGGGAAGATGCCCGTTTCCGGCGTCCCTCCCGTTCACGTGAAGCGTGCTTTGAGCGGCTGGTTGAATACATTGACCGTTCGCAGAACGCTGGCGAGGGAGAGGGGACAGAAATTATGCTGGAGAACGGCGACTCCCGTATCGCGGTGAACGGTGTGGTGATCCAGCATAACTGCTTCAGCCTGGAAACCGCGCCGGTGGAAATGGCGGCGACGGCGATGGCTAACCGGCGCTGTGAGGAGCCGGTATTTCATTACATTCTGTCCTGGCAGGAAGATGAAAATCCTGACCCGGATATCATATTTTCCTGCGTGGCTGACACACAGAAAGCCCTGGGTCTGGAAGGGCATCAGTATGTGGCCGCCATTCACCGTGACACGGACAACGTCCATGTGCATATTGCGACAAACCGCATATGTCCGCGCACGTTCAAAGCGGCGACGCTGTCCTTCAGCAAGGAACGGCTGCAGCGCTGCTGTCGTCAGCTGGAGCTGAAACACGGATTCAGGCATGACAACGGCAGCTGGAAGGTTGACGAAAAGGGTCATGTTGTCCGGGCGAAGAAACGGATGAAAGCGCTGCCGGAAGGGGCGGCGCGTCTGGAGCACTTTGCTGATACGGAAAGTCTGACGACGTATGCACGCCAGCACTGTTTTGAACAGATTGATCGCCTGTTGTCCGGACCGCATTTCTCCTGGGGGGCCGCGCATGAAATTTTGTGCGCGGCCGGACTGTGCCTGGATCGCAAGGGAGAAGGACTGGCGGTCTACAGCCTGTATGACACAGCACAGACACCGATTCGAGCCAGCCGGCTTCATCCGGATCTGACACTGAAACAGGAGGCGATCGCCGGTGCGTTTCAGTCGCCGGACTGGTATCCGGAAAGCCATAACCGGTACCGGAACACGCTGCATGTGCGTGACCAGGGGGCGAGAGCAGAACGCCGGGAGGCCAGGGCAAATGCGCGTCTTGAGTTGCGTGCGCGGTATGAGCGTTACCGGATGGACTGGAAGAAACCTGACCTGGATGTGGCGGGACGTTTTCGGGCGATAGCCGCAGAGGCGCGCGATCGGAAAGCGGAAGTGAGGCGGCGGGGACGGACAGCCGATCCGCAGATACGGCGTCTGGCGTATAACATTATTGCGTTTGAAAAGATGCAGAAAGAAGCGGCGCTGCGTCTGCAGTTGCGTGAGGAGCGGGCGACACTGCACGTGGCGGGTAAGCTGCGCCCAATGACGTACAGGGGGTGGGTGGAGCAGGAAGCGGTTAAGGGCGATGTGGCGGCAATCAGCCAGTTACGAGGCTGGCACTACCGTAGCAAGCGGAAGGGATTTCCGACTAACAGTATCGTCTACTGTGCTCCGGCAGATGATGTGGGCATCATGGAAGCCCCGGAGTTTGAGGCAACTGTCAGACGGGACGGTGTGGTGGTATATGGCCGGAACGGCTGGGCAGAGGTGGCAGATTATGGTGACCGACTGGAAGTGGTTACACCGAAGGAAATCCCGTCCATGTGGTTTGCTGTGGGGGCGGCTTCGCTGAAAAGTGGCGAGCATGTGAGCTTCAGTAACGATCCTGACTTCAGGACCCGGGCCTGCCGAACCGTGGCGGAGTTTAACCGGGAATTTCCGTCTCGCAGGCTTGCACTGCAGGAGCCGGAGCAGCGCAGGATCGTGGAGGCCGAGCAGAACCGATATACAAGCCAGGAACAGCCGCGCAGACAGGAACAGCAAGATTCTCCACAGGGTGGAATGGTCTGGAAGCCCTGATGAAAGTTTTCGTTTCACAGGACTGTCGGCCCCTGTACCATTACATTGATATTTTTCAGAGTCTGGGTCGATGAAGAAAAAAAGCAATAATCCGACACCTCATGATGCGACGTTCCGGCAGTTTCTGACACAGCCGGATACCGCACGCGATTTCATGAATATACACCTGCCGGCAGAGCTGCTTGCGATCTGCGATCTCAGCACGCTGAAGCTGGAATCGGGCTCGTTCGTTGAAGATGATCTCCGGCAGTATTTCAGTGACGTGCTCTACAGTCTGAAAACAACCGCCGGTGATGGATATGTCCATGTTCTCATTGAGCACCAGTCGTCGCCTGATAAACATATGGCCTTTCGGCTTATCCGTTACGCGGTGGCTGCAATGCAGCGCCATCTTGATGCTGGCCATAAAAAACTGCCCCTGGTTATACCGGTATTGTTCTACACGGGGAAGCGCAGCCCGTATCCATACTCGACTCGCTGGCTGGATGAGTTTGACGATCCTGAACTTGCAGGAAGGCTCTACAGTACCGCATTCCCGCTGGTTGACGTGACCGTTATTCCGGATGATGAAATTGCAGGGCACCGCAGTCTGGCTGCGCTGACGCTGCTGCAGAAGCATATTCATCAGCGCGATCTGGCAGAACTCGTTGACCAGCTGGCGCCGATTTTACTGGCCGGATATCTGTCTTCATCGCAGGTCCTATCACTGGTACACTATATTTTACAGGCAGGCGAAACAGCGGACGCCGAAGCCTTTGTTCGCGAACTGGCACAGCGTGTGCCGCAACACGGAGACGCACTTATGACCATCGCACAACAGCTTGAGCAGAAAGGTATCGAGAAAGGTATCGAGAAAGGTATCGAGAAGGGCATCCAACTGGGTGAACAGCGCGGAATTGAAAAAGGCGAGCGTGAAGCCACCCTTAAAATTGCCCGTACTATGCTGAAGAACGGTATTGACCGCAGTACCGTCATGAAGATGACAGGTCTGACTGAAGACGACCTGGCGCAGATCCGCCACTAATCTTTGCCTGATATCCCCTGCCGGGCCATCAGCATGTATTGATGAGGCAGGGGTATAAATCCCGATGAATATTTTCCCATAGCCGGTGTCCGTAATAACTCTCTTTTCATTTAGAACAGTGGGGGAAGATGCAGCCCGCACGTCGTTCGGGCTGCCAGGTAATTGTCAGGCCAGGAGATTTGCCGGATTATCAACACAAAGTTTTTTCACTGACTCCGCATCGACCCCGCGGCTGGACAGATAGCCCAGGAAGACGTTTGGCACAAACCCCCATCCATTTCCTCCATTTTTCGCCCACATTTGTTTCAGGAAAACATCGTGACTTAATACAAGCTGATCTCCATACCCCAGTTCAATGAGCTTGCTGACGGCATCGGCTGTCTCCTGTACCCCTGGAGCCACACCTTCTTTCGGAAATGTAATGTCGAGCCCAATCATATCAAACTCCAGCCAGACTCCCCTGTCGAGCATACGGCGTTGATAATCAAGGTCCTTTCCGGATGGATCTGAATGAGCCAGGGAAACTTTCCTCGGGGAGACTCCCATTTCTCTCAGAACGATATCCAGAACCTCATCTCCACGTCTTAACCATCCAGGCATGTGAATATTGATTGAAACATCCGGATTGTCTTTCCAGGCCAGTGAGGCGGCTCGCAGACCGTTTTTCTCCGCATCGGTAAATTCCGGAGAGACACCGATTTCACCAATCATTCCTGCCCGGATATCCGTTCCGTCAATCCCTTCATTCAGTTCACGATCAATAGTCCGGGCAAGAATGTCCACTTGCTGATGAAGTTTTTCTCCTTCGAATTTTTCAAGGTACGGGCCAGAAGAGGCGACAATGTTAATACCTGTTCGGCGGGCAACTTCATAAAGCGATAACGGATCGCGACCAATCGACGCAGAGCCTGTGGCATCGACAATGGTTTTACCCCCCAACGCCATGAAGCTTGTTATCTCCTCAATGACGTCTTCAATTTCCTTTTTACTCATATTATCAGCGCAGCAGTATGGATCGTGCTTAAGTGCCCACTGTTTCTCCGGGCAAACGCAGGAGCCAACGATCTGTTCAGACCAGCTATAAAAGGGTTTATCAACGACAGAAGACAGGTCATTAAAGAGGTGCTCATGTGGCAAAGTTAAGCCCATCTCTTCCTTAGGTATTGAACCGGTAACAGTCTGCAAATAACCTTTCATTACTGTGCCTCCGCTTTCGCCAGCCGTGCTTGTTTGAAGTCGGGGATGGTGGTGACAATCGCCCCCACAAGGGCAAATACCGTACCTACCAGGGTGACAAAATAGACGGTATTGCCAAGCGCCGGAATCAGTACATCAATAAGTACTGACCCAAGAAGCTGTCCGGCGGTGGAGGCCACGCCCAGCATCAATAATCCAAGTCCACGAACCAGAATCGCCATCAATCCAATGGACATCAGCCCCAGTGGTCCGCCGAGGTACATCCACCATGTATCAGGCAACTGGAAGCTGACGTGACCAAGCGAGATTCTGACGAGAAGGGCGATACCCAGGACGGTAAAACCGACGATGAAATTCCAGGTGATTGATACCAGCATCGATCCAGTCGCTTCCGCGACCTTCGCGTTACCTGCAGGTTGCCATCCAGCGAGTAAACCTGCCATAAATGGCAGAATGGCCAGAAGGATAAACGACGTGGAACGCCACTGAGGAGAAACCACAAACACCGTAGCGACAACGGCGAAAATGGCTCCGATAATCCGGTATGAAGTGAAGTATTTTTTCTCGCTAACCCCAATACCAAATCGGTCACACAGTAAACCAGAAAGAATGAGTGCCGAGATTAACGCTGTTTGAAAAGTTGCCACACCGAGTGCGCTGGCGGATGCACCTTCCGAAAACACCACCATTGCCCCACACAGACCAGCAAACCAGTTCCATAGCGGTATTTTCCGCTGTTTTATCAGTGAAGGAATAGAGGCAAATTGCTGACGGGTCTCTTTTTTGGCCATAATTATAAAGAACATCACGACTAAACCACTGGCGAAAGAAATCACTGCGCAGGCATTTCCATCGTTGAGCCAGTGACCGAGTTCGCCATTAACAGCAGACTGCATTGGAGAAAGCGTACCTGCAAGAATTGTTGCAAGCATCAGCAAAGGAACAGAATATTTGCTTTTGTTCATAAGTCCATCCTGTATATTAATCAGTCAGGAATGGGTCCGAAGATATAAGCTTCTGACCCGTTATTATTAACTGCTGGCGATATAACGCAGAATGTTTAACCACATCGGGGTGTAATATTTCCAGTTCAGAAATTCGTGGCTACCCCAGTGTGGTGAACAGTCACTCATAAAACAGGCTGTCCTGCCTTTTTCAAAACATCCATAAATAAGGAGAGGGTCGTTATTGATAGTTAATGCAACGGTTGCGTTTTCTTTTGCCACTGCTTTGTTATAGCCCAGAAACATGGGCCAGTCGGAGAAACCTAAGACTGTTTCATGCTCATGCTCAACCGGAGAGGCATACACACCAGCGGGTTTTTCGATACGATCATCGCCATCTGGCATAATTACCGGAAGAACTTCAGCTAATACAGTATTTTTATAATTAGCTTTGGCTTCAATTCCCATAAACGAAAGGTATCCACCTATCATTAATAATCCCCCGCCATTTTTGACATACTCTTTTATCATGTCCAGCGCGTCAGGTTTGATTCTGGAATGATAAAAAGTATCATTTTGCAGAAGGAACGTGTTACTGCCGATGTCGCTAATGACGATGGCATCATATTGCTCCAGTTCTGCCTGCTCTTGTGGGAAAGAAATCTGTACCTGATGAGCTGGCATATAAGTAACGGAGACGTTATTTTGGCGTAAGTTTTCCAGTAAAAATGTAGCGCCTTCTTCATATTTACTTGATGTAAAACTGTCGTATCCTTTTGAGTGAATCATATGGATATGCCATGATTCACCGATAAAAAGGATTTTTAAGGAGGAAGTATCAGCGTTCATAATCGATTCCTTTTCTGCTTGTTTAAGAAATTATCTGACGGTACTGCGTTGTTTTTATTCGATGCAGTACTGCCTCGTTATCCGGCATATCCGAGGCATTAGCCGTTTCAACGGCCAGTGATGAAAATGCGGTTGCGTAGAGTAACGCATTCTCCAGAGAGCGCCCTCTTGCAAGCTCTGATGCAAGGGCTCCATTAAATGCATCACCGGCGCCAGCTGTGTTCTTTACCACCGCAGGAAAAGCTGGAGACACAATGAACCTTTTGCCGTCATAGGCCACAGAGCCCTTTTTGCCAAGGGTAATAACGACATTTTTCACCCCTTTTTTATTTATTGCTCTTGCAGCTTCCATGGCAGATTTATCATCAGTTACAGAAATACCAGTGAGTAATCCAGCCTCGGTTTCATTAGGTGTCAGATAATCCAGGCCATCCAGTAAATGGTTAACGCCTGAGTTATAAGGAGCGGGATTTATAATGACAGGTATGTTATTTTTCTTCGCGAGTTCAACAGCTCTTGCTAAAGCCTCTGTATTGGTCTCGAGCTGTAATAGTAAAATGTTAGATTCAGCTATAGCGTCTTGCTGGAGGGAAACTTCATCATGTAAAAAAGTCATGTTAGCTCCAGGGAAAATAGCTATTATGTTTTCACCTGTAGACTCATCAACAAGAATGGAGGCGGTGCCTGTCTGAACCTCTTCTGATTTATAAATGACAGGTTTTTTTATGATTGATGCATTGATAAACGAACTGGCGTACTCACTAAAATGATCGGAGCCTATTTTAGTAATAAAGGTTACATTAGCATCAGCATAGCTGGCTGCAAGAGCCTGGTTACAACCTTTCCCCCCCGGAGAGAAGATTAATTTACCAGAAAGTAATGATTCCCCTGTATCTGGAAGCCTCGGAAGATAATTTATAATGTCAACATTAAATGAACCCAAAACACAAACGTTATTTATCATGACAGGAGGTCCCTTTGTTATTGTGTCGAGTGAATCCACTGATTCAAGGACATGTATGATTTCGTTTTTGGTGACGCTATCTAGAGAACTAATATCGATATAAGCACCACCATGACAGCGATGTAATAATCCTCTCTGGGAAAGCTCATTGAGATCTGAACGAATTGTTTCTTTCGTTACTTTTAAGTGTTCAGAAAGGGCACTAACACGAACAAATCCTGCTGAGCTGATCAATTTAATTATTTCATGATGGCGTTCTGTTTTCATACGTCACCTCACTGAGTTCAAATGTAATACTCCTGTTATTTAGGGCTGTGATGGTATCCGTAAAATTGTTCGCAAAACCAAAAAAAAGCAAAAAAAAGTAAAGGTTGTTCTCTTTATCCTGGAGGTTATAGACACCTCCGCTTAATTTGTTAGATAAATCGGATGAACGGGTGTTAGTTGATGTATTTGTGAAAAATAATTTATGACGTTGTTGGTTATTACCGTGGATTAAATCCTTTTTTCGGAAAAGCAGAATGTATCATTCGCCGAAGTGGAGGTTAAGGATGCGACTTATGGTTACGCCTCAATGTTTTTGCAGTACATGAAAGCCGGGAGTGCGTATGACAAAAATGTAGAAAAAAGTCCGCACATGGCGGGCTGCGTATCGATATGCAGATGAAAGATGTAACTGTACTGTCCGTGAACGGGGAGGGCGCCATACACCATATAAAGTCATCATTGAGCGTATCATCAATGGATAACGGTCTGTTGAATTCTTGTGCCAGCAGGCGAGTTCAAAGGGCGGCACCCTGCTTTTTGAACAAAGAAGATACAGGTTATTCGTCCGCTTTATGTGCCCAGGCAGGCATCGCTGTCAGGTAGCGTTTGGCGCGCTTGCGTGCTTCCATCACACCTACCTTTTGCCAGGAGTCGAGAAAGCCAGCAAGACCTGAAACGGCTTCATCCCAGGATTTCAGGTTCCCGTCGCTGTCGCTACAGTAAGCGCAATATTTATCGCTGGCCCCCTGCGCATCAGGTGCGGACATCGGCATTCCGCAAGCCTGACAAAACTGCTCGTGCTGTGTCATAACATGTTCCTCCAGTCGTTTTATTGCCTGTTAAACATACAGGATTACTGCGCAGCGTTTAACCGATCAGATCAATAGAACCTGCTGTATCTATCATCAATATTGACTGAACTCATATATTTAATCGCTACGGCTTTGATACTCTTTGCGTACCTTTTTGGTCTTCGACAGGACTGTAACGTTGGAAATCTTTTTTTAACCATCTGAAAAATATCTAAAAAATATTTTTCATACATGAACAGGTTTGGTCCGTTTTGTACGGATCTGGTTTTTGTATGGGTTAAAAAAGGTACGTTATGAAAGTCACATGGACTGTCACGCCTGTGGGGTATCAGCACATTGCCAAACGCTGCCCCTCCTGCAATGTAAAACGCGACTTCGCCCCTTCCGGCGCCATCCGGGTGAATTCGCAAAAGAAGTTGCTGGATATCTGGAGCATTTATAAATGCACGCACTGCGATTACACCTGGAATATCGCCCTGTTTTCCAGGCTGCACGTCAGCAAGATTAACCGCGAACTGCTTCAGCGCCTGAGGCAGAACGATGCTGCCATGGTTCGCTATTATGCCGCTGATATCGCGACGCTGAAGCGCAACCGCGCTGAGCTGTCGGGGCAACCTGATTTTCGTATTCAGGAGTATTGGTCGGTCAGGCTGATGGCTTGTCAGCGAATAACAGTGCGCGTTCGGGTTCTTCAGTCTTTTCGCGTCAGCCTGCTGTCGATACTGAAAAAGCAGCTCAAGCTGAGTACGGCTGATATCCGCTGGTTGGTCGCGACAGGGCAGATCAAGGGTATACCATTAAAACAGCTCAAGGCGAAAAAACTGAAGGCGTCAGAATACGATTTTCAGCTGGCGGCGGAAACGCTGTATGCGCGACGCCGGATTATGTTAACACTGCAAGGTAGATAACCCATCGGGGAGAGAAGCCGCAGCGCTTTAACTGCGATTTTTCGTTAGTCTCAATGAAATCAGGACGGCGAAGTCGGCTGTCCTGACTCCCTCATTACCGTCTGAAAAAGCCATCTCCGCTGCAGCCATTCAAGCTGCAGGCGCATAATAAACAAACGCCAGCTTATTGCCGTCGGGATCGCGGACGTAGGCGCTGTGAAAGCCGTCGCCGTACTGCGGCCGGTGACCGGGAGCGCCTTCGTCACGCCCGCCGAGGGTCAGAGCGAGGGCATGCAGTTCCGCAATATGTTCGACGGAGCGGGCATTGAGCGCCACCATCGTTCCATTGCCCACCCCGGCAGGCTGCTGGTCAAAGGGGGTGCCCACACACAGGCCACAGGTGCTATTGCCGTTGAATGTGCCCCAGGACGCCCCCTGTTCGTTACGACCGGCTTTGGCGTGCCCCAGCAATGCCATTAACGGGTCATAGAACTCGATGGCGCGTGGCAAATGGTTCGTTCCCAGCATAATGTACGAAAACATAGTGTCCTCCTGTTGCGGTCAAAAGGGGTAAACCTTCAGTCTGGCTGAAGGAGATGTTGTTGACGGAGTTTTAACAAGCGCGAGACCAGCATCATGACGACGATTCCCGATATCAGCGCCAGGCAGTGAAAGGCTATTCTGCCGCCAGCCTGGAAGTAAACCCAGCGCGCCACTTCCACCGAGGCCGCCATGAAACTGAGCGCCACAATGTTGATGGTGGCTGACACCGTCCCTTTAGGCAGAGAGTGAGAAAAAAGTGCAAAACGGAACAGGACGGGATACAGCATTCCTATCCCGAGGGCATAAAGACTTGTTCCCATCACCGACCACAACCAGACATGTGGCCAACACAAATTACCAAGCAGAAGGATACACAGCCCGCTTAGCTGAACTGGAACGGTACGCCAGATAAAGCGCGGTGAGGTGGGGTCTTTGATAAAATTCGCGACGATGATGCTGGCAATTATCACCCCGCCAAATACAGGTACCTGAGTCCAGGCATACATACCGGGTGACATCCCGCCATCCTCAATCAGGATCACCGGTGAGAGCGCGACCCAGGTAATCATCGGCAGATTACCGAACGACAGGGCCAGGGCCCCCGTCAGTACTACAGGATGTCTGAAGGCGCTGATAAAATCGGATAATACATCTCCGGGATGAAACCCCTGGCCCTGACGTTTGACCGTCTCCGGCATTTTAAACATCAGCAGGGCCCAGGCCATCAGACTCATCCCTCCGATGATCGCAAATAACAGCTTCCAGTGCATAAAGGACATCAGAGCTGCTCCAGCCAGTGGGCCGATGACAGGCGCAAGCAAGACGATGGAGGTCAGGGCCGCCATAATACGAATGGAATCCTTTTCATCAAAGGCCTCCTGTATTGATACATAACCAACGGTGGAGATGAAGCAGATACTGGTTCCCTGTATAAAACGGGCAATAAAATATTGCTCAATCGTGGTGACAAACATCATGCTCAGACAGGCCAGGGCAAAGATCATTGCACCCGTGAGCAGGACCGGACGGCGACCAATCCGGTCAGAGAGAGGACCGAGGAGCCACTGGAGCGCCAGACCTCCGGCCATATAAAGACTGACAGAGGCGGGTGCCAGGGTGATATCAGCTTGTAGTTCACGGATTATGTGGATGATACCCGGCTGGATGAGATCCGTGGTCAGATAGGCTGAAAAATCGTAGATGACCATCGCCAGTGGAAATAATAGAACGCTGCCATACCTGCTAAGGCGTCCCGAAAATGGCTTCATGAACCGGTTCTCCGTTTTCTGTAATTCCTTGATATTAATCAGCTCAGATCGTGCAGTTCTTTATCCATCGCAGGCGTCAGTCTGAGATCAAGAAATTCTACCTCCAGCCCCTGGCGCTGAGGCGTACAACACATGACGCCCGTTCTTACTGGGCCCATGGGAAAATGACATAAGCGAAGTAATGGCCAGTGTTGTCCATCTGACGAGTACTGCAATCGTAACGCATCTTTCTTACGGGTCAGACGCAGCCAGAATTCCTTCGGATCCCCGGGAAAGAGCCCTGTAGCCCAGTCCGAATTTCCCAGCGTGAGTACACTCCCGATTGCAGGTGCTCCATCGTTAAATTCGATGCCAGCTTTGAGCCAGTGCTGTTCGTCAGAGAGCATCATAAT
>PPYF01102670.1_pt1 | contig 35730 bp, 38 predicted proteins | sample 1559871 | NCBI WGS metagenome assembly PPYF01 (sample SAMN08240021, study PRJNA423297) | Human gut metagenome, whole genome shotgun sequencing project.
GTATTATACTGTTCATTATAACTTATTGATATATAGAAAATGGAGGATGTTATGAAAAAAGCAAAGGCGAAAATAATTGGAGCGATTGTGCTTGTGATTGTTGCATTTTTGTATTACTATTTTACACTGCCGGCAATCAATATCCACTCTCGTGATTTTTGGTTCTTTATTGGGATTTTAGTTGCAGTTCTTGCGCTGATCTACGCGTGGAAGAAACGGCTTCGCCCAGATGAGATTAAGACGAGTAAAGGGATGAAGGCGATTCTATTTGTACTGGCAGCAGTTGTTGTTGTCTATCTTGTGGGAGCGTTACTTTCTTCTCCGATCGTAAATGCGAAGAAGTATCAGAAGCTTCTTAAAGTAGAGGAGGGAGAATTTACAAAGGATATCGAAGAACTTTCCTTTGATCAAATCCCGCTGCTTGACAAAGAGTCTGCAACACTTCTCGGAAATCGAAAGATGGGAAGTATGGTAGATATGGTATCTCAATTTGAGGTGGATGATATTTACAGCCAGATCAACTATCAAGGAAGACCGGTACGTGTTTCTCCGCTCAAATATGCCAGTGGCATTAAATGGATCACGAATCAGTCTGAAGGAATCCCGGCGTATGTCCGTATTGATATGGCCACACAGTCTACAGAGCTTGTAAAATTAGAAAAAGGTATCAAGTATTCTACAAGCGAATATTTTAACCGGAACATTTACAGACATTTGCGCTTCAATTATCCGACTTATATTTTTGACCAGTTAAGTTTTGAGACAGATGATGACGGAGTTCCATACTGGGTATGCCCGGTGAAGAAGTTTAACATTGGTCTGTTTGGAGGAGAGACTGTTGGAAGAGTTGTACTGTGTAATGCAGTGACAGGAGAGACGAAAGACTATGCGATCGATGATGTGCCGAAGTGGATTGACCGTGCATATTCTTCTGATCTTCTTGTACAGCTTTATGATTACTATGGAGCGCTGAAGCATGGATTTTTGAACAGTGTACTTGGACAGAAAGACTGCCTGAAGACGACAGAAGGATATAACTATCTTGCGATCGATGACGATGTATGGGTGTATACGGGTGTGACATCCGTGAGTGGTGACCAGTCCAACGTCGGATTTGTTCTGATGAACCAGAGAACAATGGAAACAAAATTTTATCCGATCGAAGGTGCTACAGAGGCTTCTGCGATGTCATCTGCAGAAGGTCAGGTACAGAACTTAAAATACAAGGCGACTTTCCCGCTTCTTTTAAATCTCTCCGGAGAGCCGACTTATTTTATCGCATTAAAAGATGATGCGGGCCTTGTTAAGAAGTATGCGATGGTAAATGTACAGAAATATCAGCTTGTAGCAATCGGAGATACGGTAAGCCAGTGTGAGGAAAAATACAATGAACTTCTTTTGACGGATGGTGTGATCAAGGAAGAGGAAGACAAGCGAGAAGTACAGACGATGGAAGGAACCATTGCGAAGATTGCACAGGGAGTCGTGGAAGGAAACTCACATTACTATATTCTTCTGGAAGAATCAGAGGAGATTTTTGATGTGTCGGTGGTAGACTTTATTGATGTCATCCGCTATGAGCCGGGACAGAAAGTGACGATTGAATATAAGCAGGATGAGAAGGCAAATACAGTTTTAAGTATTAAATAGAGCAGGATTTGCAATGAAATCAGCATTTTTGGAAATGCATTTTATAGAAAATGCCGATAGAATAGAAAGAAGTGAAAAAAGAAAAGTAAGGATGTGGAAAAATGGGAGAGAAGAAACAGAGAGTAGCGGTAATCTTTGGAGGGCAATCCTCTGAGCATGAAGTTTCCTGTAAGTCAGCAGTTACAGTGATCTCGCATATTGACCGGACAAAATATGAGCCGGTTTTAATCGGGATCACAAAAGAGGGATGCTGGCTGAAAGTGGAAGATACAGAAGCAATTAGAAATGATACCTGGCGTGAAAACGGGAAGCGGGCAATTCTTTCACCGGATGCCGGAGAACATGGAATTCTCGTGTTGGGGGATACTGTGGAGAAAATCCAGGTAGATGTGATCTTTCCAGTTCTTCACGGAATGTACGGTGAAGATGGAACCATCCAGGGATTGTTTGAACTTGCGAAAATCCCTTATGTCGGATGTGGGGTACTTGCATCAGCGGTATCCATGGATAAACTTTACACGAAGATCATTGTAGATCATCTTGGAATCCGTCAGGCAAAATTTGTTGGAATCCATGCATATGAGCTTGAGGAGATCGACAAGGCGCTTGACAAGGTGGAGGAAATGCTTCCGTATCCGGTATTTGTAAAGCCGTCCAAAGCAGGGTCTTCTCAGGGAGTCAATCAGGCAAAAGACAGAGAAGAATTACAGGCAGCATTGCTTGAAGCGGCAAAGCATGATACAAAGATTCTTGTAGAAGAGACGATTAAAGGGCGTGAGATTGAATGTGCCGTGCTTGGTGGAAAGAATGTGAAAGCATCTGACGTCGGTGAAATTAAGGCAGCAGATACGTTCTACACTTATGAAGCAAAGTACAATAATCCGGATTCTAAGACAGATACTCATCCGGAACTGCCAGAAGGAGCATTGGAAAAGGTGAGAGAAGATGCCGTTGCAATTTTCAAAGCGGTAGATGGCTTTGGACTTTCCAGAGTGGATTTCTTCCTGGAATATGGTACAAATGAAGTGATTTTCAATGAGATCAATACATTGCCTGGATTTACGAATATCAGCATGTACCCAATGCTTTGGAGAGAAAAAGGAATCGATACGACAGCGCTTGTGACAGAGCTGCTCGAGCTTGCATTTGAAAGAAAATAGAGTATACGAAAATAGAAAAAAGATAAGAGAAAAGCCTTGCGGTAGCAATTACTGCAAGGCTTTTAAAAGTAATGGAAATTGTGAACTATTAACTTTTCCATTTGAATTGCTTCGTTGTTTTAATTAAGAAGTGCACAGTCAGTCAAGTCAATTCCATTTAACTGGTCTTTCTCTGCGCTGATACTTAAATAGAAATTCACATCATGTCTCTTAGAGATATTTTTCAACCGTTCAATGAAGCGAGGCATATTCTCAGAAGAAATATTGGCATGTTTTAAAATACCATCGATAAAAATAGCCTGAATATCATGGTTAGCACTAAGCATTCCATAAATAAATCCAGTGTAGTCGTCAATGTTCTTGATGGAAGGATAGTCATCCATACAGATTACTCTGATATCAAAAGATAAACTGTATGTATCGTTGTGACTGTTCTTGATAAACGTTACATTGCCGTCACACTGCTTTACTGTCTCATTTGCTAATTCGATCATCTGTTGTGTTTTGCCGCTCCCTTTAGGGCCTGTTAATAAATTTACCATGGCACTATCTCCTTTATAATGTTTTTTCGTTCTGTCGATTATGTAATGTATTATACACTAATTATAAGAAAATGGCAATAAAATATAAAAATTTATGCGAAATTTACAAAAAAATACAGCTTTTCCCAATGCCTTGACAAATAGTCTTCGTATGATAAAATAGAAATATCATTGAAATTGTGATGACAGATTGAATCAGACAATGGCAAAGAAGAGGAGTAGTAAGAGCCTATCGTTTTCAGAGAGCTGCCGGCAGGTGTGAGGCAGCAGCGTAATCTCCGAACTCACCTTGGAGCCCTTCTATTGAACGAGAGATACAGAATACACTGTATGGAAGTAGATAGAGGCGGGACTTCCCGTTACAGAAGCAATGAGTGCGTACAGTGAGATGCTGTATGAATAAGAGTGGTACCACGGAAGTCAGCCTTTTCGTCTCTTGATGAGATGAGAGGTTTTTTTTATTGCATAGGAAATTGATTTCCGCATAGGGAATTCTTGGAGAAAAAGGAGGAAAAAAGAATGGCAGTACCTTATAATCATAAGGCGATTGAAAAAAAATGGCGTGAAAACTGGGAGAAGCATCCAGTGAACGTAAAAGAAGATGAAAATGGAAAGAGAGAGAAATATTATTGTCTCGATATGTTCCCATATCCATCAGGAAATGGTCTCCATGTCGGACACTGGAGAGGATATGTAATCTCTGATGTATGGAGCAGATATAAGTTATTACAGAAATACTATATTGTACATCCAATGGGATGGGATGCATTTGGACTTCCGGCAGAAAACTATGCAATCAAGATGGGTGTGCATCCATCGATTTCTACTGCTGAGAATGTAAAAAATATTAAGAGACAGATCAATGAGATCGCAGCTCTCTATGACTGGGATATGGAAGTCAATACAACTGATCCAGAATTTTATAAATGGACACAATGGATCTTTGTAAAAATGTTCAAAGAAGGACTGGCATACGAGAAGGAATTCCCGATCAACTGGTGCCCTTCCTGCAAGACAGGTCTTGCGAATGAAGAAGTAGTAAATGGTAAATGTGAGCGCTGCGGAACAGAAGTGACAAAGAAAAATCTTCGTCAGTGGATGCTTCGTATCACAAAATACGCAGAGAGGCTTCTTGCAGATCTCGATAAATTAGACTGGCCGGAGAAGGTAAAGAAGATGCAGGCAGACTGGATCGGAAAATCTTACGGTGCAGAAGTTGATTTCCAGGTAGAAGGAAGAGAAGATAAGATCACTGTCTATACGACAAGACCGGATACCCTTCACGGCGCGACATTTATGGTACTTGCACCGGAGCATGCGCTTGCTAAGAGTCTTGCGACAGACGAGACAAGAGAAGCGGTAGAACAGTATATCTATGATGCTTCTATGAAGTCGAATGTAGACAGACTTCAGGATAAGGAAAAGACAGGAGTGTTTACAGGATCTTATGCGATCAACCCATTAAATGGAGCAAAGACACCAATCTGGCTCTCTGATTATGTTCTTGCAGACTATGGTACTGGAGCAATCATGTGTGTGCCGGCTCACGATGATCGTGACTTTGCATTTGCAAAGAAATTCGATCTTCCAATCGTACAGGTAATCGCAAAAGATGGAAAAGAAATTGAAAATATGACAGAGGCCTATACAGAGGCAGCAGGAACGATGATCAATTCTGGTGAGTGGAACGGAATGGAATCAGCTGTTCTGAAAAAAGAAGCGCCGCACATCATCGAAGAACGTGGATTTGGAAAGGCAACTGTCAACTATAAGCTGCGTGACTGGGTATTTTCGCGCCAGCGTTACTGGGGAGAACCAATTCCGATCGTACACTGCCCGGATTGTGGAGCAGTTCCAGTACCGGAAGATCAGCTTCCTCTGACACTTCCGGAAGTAGATTCTTATGAGCCGACCGGAACAGGAGAATCTCCGCTTGCAGGAATTGAAAGCTGGGTAAATACAACTTGTCCAGTTTGTGGAAAACCTGCAAAACGTGAGACAAACACAATGCCGCAGTGGGCTGGATCTTCCTGGTATTTCCTCCGCTATGTGGACAGCCATAATTCCCAAGCACTTGTATCAAGAGAAAAAGCAGATGAGATGCTTCCGGTAGATATGTATATTGGAGGAGTAGAACACGCGGTACTTCATTTATTGTACTCTCGTTTCTATACAAAATTCCTCTGTGATATCGGGGCAATTGATTTTGATGAGCCATTCAAGAAATTATTCAATCAGGGAATGATCACTGGTAAAAACGGAATTAAGATGAGTAAATCAAAAGGAAACGTCGTATCTCCAGATGATCTTGTAAGAGATTACGGCTGTGACTCTCTGAGAATGTATGAATTATTCGTAGGTCCACCGGAATTAGATGCAGAGTGGGATGACAGAGGAATCGATGGTGTTTACCGTTTCTTAAATAAAGTATGGAATCTCGTTATGGACAGCAAAGACAAAGATGTCAGCGCAACAAAAGAGATGATCAAGATTCGCAATAAAATGGTATATGATATTACAACACGTTTGGAAAGCTTTAGCTTAAACACAGTTATTTCAGGATTTATGGAGTACAACAATAAGCTGAATGAGATTGCAAAAAAAGCAGGCGGCGTGGATAAAGAAACATTAAGCACACTGGCAGTACTGCTTGCTCCGTTTGCTCCGCATATGGCAGAAGAGTTATGGCAGCAGCTCGGACACGAAGGAACCGTATTCAATGCGGGATGGCCGACTTATGATGAAGAGGCGATGAAAGACGACGAGGTTGAAATCGCTGTACAGATCAACGGAAAGACAAGAGCTGTCGTGACACTTGCGGCAGATGTATCTAAAGAAGATGCAATTGCAAAAGGAAAAGAAGCAGTGGCAGATAAACTGACAGGAACGATTGTAAAAGAGATTTACGTTCCGGGAAGAATTATTAATATTGTTCAGAAATAGAAATCGCAAATAGAGAAAGAGATGGGCTTATCCTGTTTACAGGGGTAAGAACATCTCTTTCCTTATTTGGGCGTGTATGCATATATTTCAGCAATAAAATTTGTTATACGTAGAACATATTTTATATATATGGATAGGTAAAAATGATTTACGTCCAAGAAAAGCGCTTGTAAATAAAGTTTGCTAGACTTTACAGCTGGAAGAGATAAAATAGAGTTAGAAAAGGAGGTCGGTATAATGAAAATAGGAGAAACGATTTTAAAATTACGGGAAGAGAAAAAAATGTCTCAAGAGGAGTTCGCACAATATTACCATGTGACGCGGCAAACGATTTCAAATTTGGAAAAGGAAAAAAATTATCCAGATTTACAGACGCTAGTCAAGATCAGTGACGAATCAGGCGTGTCACTAGATTGTATGATCAAGGATAATTTTGCTATGGTACAAGAAATTGATAAAAAAGTAAGACATTTAAAAAGATTTAAAATTGGAACGGCAATTGTCTTTGCGATAGTTCTTTTCGTTTTATCTTATATAGGGATTCAAAGTAGTAAACAGAAATACCTTATTCATACATATGAGGATAAGTTAGAAGAACTTGGATTTGAAAAAGAAGGGAATAACTATTGTGTAACAGATGATGATTTTAAATACGATGTCTATATGTTTGACAGACCGTCTATATGGAAATGGAATCAAGAAATGGATTATAGAGAAAAATTTATAACAGGCACACTTGTTGAAAAGGATTCTGATTTGGAGGAAAATTTGAAAGTTACAATTCGGAAAACAAGTGATTTTATAACACTTTACATTTTAAGAGAGAATTACATGGTAGATGGTACTTCTCCAAAAATCAAAGAATATAGTCTTGATAAAAATGGTCAGATAAAATACAAAGAAAACATGGATAAAGAGGATTATAAAGTATATGTCCAATGGAAAGATGAGATCGAGAATGGGGTGAAAAAATTAAATCAAATGTATGCAAAGCTTTATGAATAAAAATTTTAAGGAAGGTTTTGGTGAAAAAGAGGATACCGATACTTGCTATGTAGATAGAGTGCGGTCTCCTCTTTATATCAAAAATGACAGTTGGTTATGTATTATTTTTATTGTTTGGACGAAGTCGCTGTGAGGCGTTTAACATATGCTTGCGTTACGGAATTGCCTTTAAATAGACAATAAACGATATAACACATCGGTATGATCATAATAACGGTAAATATATTAATAATAAAAATTTCTGTTTCTGAAGGAACAGAGGTTTGGATTACACCAACAAAGTTATTCGCTGCATGTACAAGAATTGGATATATAAGATGATTCGTTTTATCATAAATAATGGCAGCGATTATTCCCATAAATGTAGCATAAACCGCTTGAACTATATTCATATGATAGGCGCCAAACATTGCAGCAGATAGAATGACGGATATCCATACAGGAAAGACTTTTTGCATAGAGCGAAATACGATACCTCGGAAAAGAATTTCTTCAATCAGAGGTGCAACAATAACAACAATCAATAGGAGCTGTAACAAACTTCCAGATTCAATAGAGTTGTTTGCTGCCTCCATTGTAGTAAGACTTTGTCGAAGTCGGGGGATGTTTTTGGCGATCATAATCCAAAGATATGATACTCCAGAAACCCCTGCTCCTGCGATAAGACTCATTACTGCTTTTTTAAAAAAGGTTGTATTTTTTATTCCATAGGTGTTGTGTATCCCTTTTTTAAATATTAGGCAGTGAATAGTTAAAAAGATAAATATCAATATAATGTCGATAAAAATTTCAGCCCAATTGGAAAAAGTAATAAAATGTTTCTCTGTTATGTGAAGTACGTTTATAAAGAAGTTGTAAATGCCATACAGTAAAATGTTTGATAAAAAATAATGCATTGCTATTACTACTAAAGGGAGGCTGATAAAGCAAAACTTTTCGCGAATATTTAAATTGTTTTTAGTCATATTTTTGCCCTCTCGTTACGGATTATCAATTAATGTTTGGATTTCCTTATCGATTTCGGCAATCTTTTTCAGGTCGTTGTCAAGAGTTTTCAATTCGGTTTCGGTAAAAGAGGTTTTGCAAGTCTCTATTTGAGCTTTTAAAAATTCTGCATAGCTGATATCATTCATTTGTTCAATATTATTTTTTTGAATATTTTCAAAGACTTTATCCCAAAGTTCTTTATGCTCTAAGAAGATATTATTTTGTTTTTTCTCTAATGCTGTAAGTTTGCCATCTGTAGTTTCTTCGGAGGAACTAGAAGGGCTGATTTTTTTTCCATCTTTTATATCATCTACCATTTTAAGGATAGAGTCTATTTTCTTTTCATCTTCGATACTTCCAGTAATAGGATCTCCGATGATATTTCCGCTTTTATCTACCATAATTGTAGTTGGGAAAGCAAAAATTTTCTCAATATATTCTTGGGCCTTCTGTCCTCCGCTGATAAATAAATTTCTATATGTAACGCCTTGTTTTGCCAGAATTTCTTTTGCCTCTGAAAGTGATTTTTCACTGCTTCCAGCTTCCACATTTATTCCTATAAGTTCAGCTCCCTTTTTCTGAAGCTTTTTATTTAAATCTTCCAGTGCAGGCATTTCATTTACGCACGCAGAACAACCATTGAACCAAAAGTTAAGCAGTGTAACTTCGTTTTTATTAAAAAGAGTATTATCTACGGTGTTATTATTAAAATCTGTTCCCGTAAATTTAGGAAAGAGATTATCTTGTGCAGTTTCGTTAGCTGTTTTCTTTGAAGTGTCTGTGTTGTTGGTATTACAAGCCGCTAAAGAAATAGTTATCATAATTGCAACAAGAGTAGGTACTATTTTTTTTATTACTTTCATTTTTATATCTCCAATCTGATTTAAAGTTTAGTTTTCTTTGTTTTTAGAGGTTTTTAGTCCCCAATGGACGTTGATTGCTTCGGTTGGACACGCTTTTATACATTCACCACATCGAATACATTCAGTATGATAGGCGTTTTCACTGATATCTACATCCATTTTGCAAATGCGGCTACATTTGCCGCAAGAAATACATTTATGGTCATCCACGTTATAATTAAGAATTGAAAACCTGTTAAATAGTGAATAAAATGCCCCAAGAGGACAAAACCACTTACAAAACGGACGATAAAAGAATATGCTTAGAATAATCATTGTTACAAGTATTACGAATTTCCATGTAAAAAGTTTACCGAGTGCTGCACGAATGCTGTTGTCGGCAAGTGAAAGTGGAATCCCCCCTTCTAGAATTCCCTGTGGACAAATATATTTACAGAAATATGGTATGGAAATTCCTGCATGGTTTGTTATTAGGATTGGCAATACAATAACTGCAATGATAAGAATTCCATACTTGATATAGCACATAGCTTTAAGGTTTTTTGTGCTGAATTTCTTCGTTGGAATCTTATAAAGAATATCTTGAAACCAACCGAATGGACATAAAAAACCACAGATAAATCTACCGAACAGTATGCCAAAAAAAATTAATATACCAGTTATATAATAAGAAAAACTGAATTTTGATGATCCTATTACTGCCTGAAAAGAACCAATGGGACAGGCTCCTGTTGCAGCTGGACACGAATAACAATTAAGTCCCGGTACACATATTTGTTTAAACTTTCCACTATATAAATTCCCTTTTAGAAAATTTGGAAGATGGATATTTGTTAGGAAAGCTGCAAGCATTTGTATGGTATTCCTGTTTTTAAAAAAAGTTTTTTTCTTCTTTCTGTTATTATCCAATGCCAACACACTCCAAACATAGACGAATAGCTTTAGTAAATACTGTGTCAACTTCTCCGCGATAAGCGCCGATGCAAATAAAAAGAATTGCAATAACGATCAATAGAAGCTGTATTGCAAATACTTTTTTAGGAAAAGATTTGTGAATTACTTTCATTTTTGTCTCCTTTGTGATTTATTTGATTTGTAGTTACGGCAGCAGTATAACAAATCAGATGTAAAATTTTTGTTAAGAAGAAATATTTTTGTAGTTAACAGAAATTTTATTCTTGCTATGCTATAATTTAACGGAAAACATCTAGTGATAAAGAAAACAACGAAGGAGTCTATATAGAATATGAGAATATTAGTAGCCGAAGATGAAAAAATTCTTTGTGATACAATTGCAAAAGGTCTACATATGGATGGATATGAGGTGGATGTCAGCTTTGATGGAGATGATGCATGGGACATGATTTTGTCAGAAAATTATGATTTAATCATATTGGATTGGAATCTTCCGGGAATGGATGGAATGGAAATACTTCAAAATATTCGTAAGGAAGATTTAGAAACAAATGTACTGATATTATCTGCGAGAAGTCAGTTGGAAGATAAAATACATGGTCTTGATAGCGGAGCAAATGATTATCTTTGTAAACCATTTCATTTTGAAGAACTTGAAGCACGTGTTCGGAGTCTTTTGCGAAGGCGTGTCATTCAGAATAATGTTGTTTTGAAATGTGGAGAAATTTCTCTTGACACTAAGGCACGCACTGCATTTGCAAAAAGTAGTAAATTATCCCTCACACGAAAAGAAGTGGGGCTTTTAGAATATCTTATACTACATCAGGAAAGTGTTGTGAGCCAGGAAGAATTAATCCAACACGTATGGGATGCAAGTGTTGATAGTTTTAGCAACTCTATTCGTGTACATATTTCTGCGCTGCGTAAGAAGCTAAAAGGAGCTTTGGGATATGATCCAATAATCAATCGGATTGGGCAGGGATATTTAATAAGGGGGGATGCAAAATGAGAAAAGGCTTTTCGCTCCAATGGAAACTTACGTTAATGACGGCATTTTTGGTAATTATAGCTTGTTTGTCGCTCAGTTATTTTATTGGGAAATCTGCTGTTTTTTATATGGATAATATTGAGGATTCTATCACAACCATTTTTCCTCAAGAATTATTTTCTGACAATTCATCAGGAAATGTGGAAGTATATATTGATACCACACAGATACTTTCTGATATGGTGAGAGATACACAGATTGAGTTTTGGGGAAAAAGTCTTCTCATCACATTAGTCATTACTTTGATCAGCAGCTGTCTCATATATTTTATCGTGGGATGTACGTTGTCTCCGTTACAGAAATTTAGTAGACAAATTCAAGAGATTCAGGCAAAAAACTTACAGAAGCCAATTGAGTTAAAGGGGAATGCAATCGAAATAGTACATCTTACAGAGACTTTCAATGGAATGCTTCAAAGACTGAACAATGCGTTTCTTATACAAAAACAGTTTTCTGCTAACGCAGCACATGAACTTCGCACTCCACTTGCGGTTATACAAACAAGATTAGAAGTATTTGAAAAAAGCAAAAACATTGAGAATGCTGATTACCAAGAAACAATCGATATGGTCAGAACCCAGACGGATCGACTATCTCATGTAATCGATATTCTATTAGAAATGACGGAACTTCAGTCTGCCTCTAAACAAGATACTATTTTTCTTGATGAATTAACAGAGGAGGTTATTTGTGATCTGTCTGCTATTGGCGATAAGAAAGGGATAAAATTTACACAAAAATTTGGACATGTGCAAATAGTAGGAAATGATACGTTGGTTTATAGAGCAATTTACAATTTGATTGAGAATGCGGTTAAATATAATTATTACGGTGGGGAAGTTTCTGTTGAGATTAAACAAGAGAATGCGTTTGCAAAAGTGATTGTTACAGATACAGGGATAGGAATTGATAAAAATGATTGGGAACAAATTTTTGATCCTTTTTTCAGGGTAGATAAATCAAGAAGTCGTGCCATGGGAGGTGCGGGTCTTGGTTTGGCCCTTGTACGAGAAATTGCACGGCAACATGGAGGAGATGTTTGCGTTCTTCAAAGTTCAACACAGGGAACACAAATGGAGTTAAGTCTTTTATGTTCCTAAAAAACAGTCTTCGGGAAGACTTTACCTACATTTAACTTGTAACAGTGATCTAAAATGATAAAATTATCGTAATAGAAGCAGAAATCGGAGGATGGTAATATGTTCTTGATAATGATAATTAGTATGATCATTGGATTGTCCCTTTCTTTTTTCCTTGCAAGAAGATATGATATGAGCGAAAAAGTAGACAAAGGGATTGAAGTTTGTTATTGGAAATTAAGTTATAGACGAAAATTAATCAGAACATTATGGATGATACCTGTATTGATAATGATAAACATCGTAATTTATAAAGAGTTTCCGGCATATTCCTATGCAAGGATTATTGGCGTGATTCTTTTTCTGCCGGTTTTTATTCAGGCTGCGTATAATTATAAGAAGTGGAAAAACGAAACAGCGCAAGAAGAGGATGTCAAGTATTAAAAAATATGATATGCTAAAGATGGCAAAAAGAAAAGTTTAGCAAGGGGGAAAAGAGATGGCAAGGCAAAATATTTATGATAACGAATGTTTTTTTGAAGGTTACAAAAAGATAAGACAGAACGAAATAAATGCCAATATCTTGTTTGAGATTCCCGAATTGTTTGCATTATTACCTGATTTAAATGGAAAAACAATATTGGATATGGGTTGCGGTTTTGGGGAGCACTGTACAAAATTTGTGGAATTAGGTGCAGCAGCGGTTGTAGGAATTGATATTTCCAAAAAGATGTTGGAGGTTGCAGAAGCAGAGAATGGACATCCTTCTATTTCCTATATCCATATGCCTATCGAAGAAATATCAAAATTGCATAAAAAGTTTGATATCGTAATCAGCTCTCTTGCGATGCATTATGTTGAAAATTATGAGGCGGTTGTCAGGGATGTGTATCAACTGTTGAAGGATGGAGGCATATTTGTGTTTTCGCAGGAGCATCCGTTGACTACTTGTTTTTCGTCGGGTGACAGATGGACCAAAGATGAAAACGGGAAAAAGTTATATTTAAATCTTATGGATTACGGAGTAGAGGGAGAAAGGGAAACGACATGGTTTGTCGACGGCGTCAAGAAATATCACAGAACATTTTCAACAATGCTCAACACATTGATTCAAGAAGGATTTTACATAGAAAGTGTGACAGAGCCGCTGCCGACGATCGAAATTCTGGAGAAATATCCGGAGTATGTGGATCTTTTTCATAAACCTGATTTTTTGCTGATAAAAGCTGGTAAGAAACAAAATACATAGTCAGATTTCATTAGGCATGTAAGATATATAAAGAAAAGGAGATTATTATGAGAGAAAAAAGGAATGAGGAGTGTCTTATTTGTGGGGAGCAGTTAATATATTTGGAAGCTGCGGAGCAGATGACATGTTCTATCTGTAAAAAAGTGGAGGTCAGCAATTGCCGGTGTGCGGATGGTCATTATGTGTGCAGTGAGTGTCATATGTCAGGGATGGACAGCTTTTTAGGAGTCTGTCTAAAGGAAACCTCTAAAAATCCAGTCGAAATTTTACATAAGTTGATGAAGCAGTCTTTCTGTCATATGCATGGGCCGGAGCATCATATTTTGGTCGGTGCCAGTCTGATTACTGCTTTTAAAAATGCTGGAGGGGAAGTGGACCTTCAGGATGCATTATTGGAGATGCAGAGCCGTGGACGTCAGGTTCCGGGAGGGATTTGTGGTTTGTGGGGGAGTTGCGGCGCTGCGATCAGCACTGGAATCTGTATTTCTATTCTGACCGGATCCAGCCCTTTGGCGACGGAATCCTGGGGATGGTGTAATGACATGACATCTCGTGTTCTGGCGCATGAAGCCAGGATAGGAGGTCCGCGTTGCTGTAAGCGGAATTCTAATATTGCAGTTCTGGAAGCGGTGGAGTTTATCAGCGAAAAGTTTGGACTTGAGCTGGAAAAGCCAGAGAAAATTGTCTGTGAATGGTTTGGACAGAACAATCAATGTATCCGTGAGCGGTGCCCGTTTCACCCGGTGAATGAAAAATAAGCTAAGAAAAATTGCAGAAACTGTGACTAACTCACAGAGTTTCTGTCAATCATGAGTATAATAAGAGATAACAAAGGAAATGGAAAAAGACCTGATGAATGTCAGGCAGACCATAAATCATTGCAGGAATAGAAAGGATGGAAGAAAAATGGCAGCAATTCAATTAACAAGCGAAACATTTCAAAAAGAAGTATTAGAGGCAAAGGAACCAGTTTTAGTAGATTTCTGGGCACCATGGTGTGGACCTTGCCAGATGGTACTGCCGATCATTGAGGAACTGGCAGAAGAAGTGACAGATGTAAAGATCTGTAAAGTCAATGTAGATGAGCAGATGAAAATTGCAAAGGAATACCGCGTAATGTCCATTCCGACATTGATCTTATTCAAAGATGGTAAGATTGCAAAACAAGAGCTCGGGGCAAAGACAAAAGAAGAGTTACTGGAAATGATCCATGGATAAGTGCTAGGAGAACGAAAGCAGAAACGATGCAAAAAATATGATAAAGCAAGGAAATGTCTAAATAGCTGTAAAAAGCAGGACATTTCCTTTTTGTATTTTGGGAATAGTTTTACAAGCGTATGAAACACTTGATCTAGAAAAATGGTGTTTACAGGGTAAGGGAAGTCAGACCGGCGCGGTTGGTGATGTGTACATTTCCGCGAGAAAGTTCGACATATCCTTCAGAGGAGAAATATTTGAGCATCCGGGTGACAACTTCTCTGGCGCTGCCGACGAAGCGTGCAATCTGCTCGTGAGTCATGTGGATCGTGTCGGATTGTTCGTTGGCGGATTCTTCCAAAAGAAAGAGGGCAAGTCGTTTATCAAAACTCATGAAAAGCACCTGCTGCATTGCCCACATGACGTCGGAGAAACTTTCAGATGCCAGCTTGTAGGCGAAGGCTTCCACATAAATATTTTCCTGCATGATCTGTGAAAAGGCACAGGAATTCGTCTGAAGAAATTCACAGTCGGAAACGGCATCAATATGGACGTCGAATGTGATTGACTGAAGAACGCAGGAAGCTGATAGAATACAGATGTCTCCGTCATACAGCCGATAAAGAGTAATTTCCCGCCCATCTTCTGAGAGGATATATACCCGGACAGAGCCTTTTTTAATGAGAAGGACACCGACACAGTCTAAGTCAGCACTGTGGATAGAATCTCCTCTTTCATAGGAGACAGCAGTCGTTCCTCCAATTAGAATATCTTTTTGATGAGGGGATAGTTTGTCCCAGAAAGTAAAATGTGATTTTAAAAGTTGAATATCGTGTTCTGTCATTTGTGTCACGCTCCTTTGCATAGTGGTATTGTACTATGAGATCGAAAAAAGGGCAAATGATTTTGCGGGAAAACTAATAAACAGAAAAATTTCTCATATATTTGATAGTACGGACAGAGCGAAAGGTTCGCTTTGCATCGAAATTTGAAATATGGGAGGAGTTATGGTAGAGAAAATAGGACAAATCAACAGTGTGGTAAATGCGTTCGTATGGGGGCGGGGGATGCTGGTCATTTTCCTTGGCGTCGGAATGCTTTTTACACTGCGAACCGGTTTCTTTCAGTTTAAGGGTTGGAAAGTCTGGATGGGGGATACACTTGGTGCATTGTTTCGTGACCGGAGAGTCAGAAAGGCGCAGGATCATCAGTCTATTTCACAATTTCAATCGTTTTGTACGGCGTTAGCAGCAACGCTTGGCACGGGGAATATTACCGGAGTTGCCACAGCAATTGTGACCGGAGGCCCAGGAGCGGTCTTCTGGATGTGGGTGTCTGCGTTCCTCGGGATGATGACAATCTATGCAGAAAATGTGCTCGGGATCAAATATCGTTACAAAAATTCCGAAGGTGCATGGGTTGGGGGTGCGATGGTCTATATGGAGCGGGGACTGGGGGCGAAGTGGCTTGCGGTTTTCTTTTCTATATTTTGTCTTTGCGCCTCTTTTGGAATGGGAAATATGACACAGGCTAATGCGATTGCAAAAGGGCTGAAAGCTACGTTGAAAATTCCGGAGCAATTTACAGGAATGGCATTAATGGTACTTGTGGCTGTTGTGATTCTCGGTGGTGTTCAGAGAGTCGCGATGGTAGCAGAAAAAATCGTTCCGTTTATGGCGGCATTCTATATTCTGGGAGGTCTTCTTGTCATTGTGATACATTATGAGAGAATTCCGGAAACATTTTTATGGATTTTCGGAGAAGCATTTGGGCTGCGTGCAGTTGGAGGCGGAGTTGCTGGATATGGTGTGAAGATGGCGATGAAAATGGGTATTTCCCGCGGTGTTTTTTCCAATGAGGCTGGACTTGGATCTTCGGTGATGGCACATGCGGCTTCTGATGTAAGCTGTCCGCAGATTCAGGGTATGTGGGGAATGGCAGAAGTGTTCATAGATACGATTGTTGTCTGTACAATCACAGCACTTGTAATACTGACTTCAGGCGTATATGATCCACAGAGATGCATTTCAAACATTGCAGATGGAGTCGAAAACATTGACGGCACGACGTTGACGGGAAATGCATTTGCAACAGTATTTCCAAATGGGGACAAATTTCTTGCTATCTCCATTGCGCTGTTTGCGTTTGCAACCATCATCGGCTGGGCATATTTTGGAGAGCGGACAGCAGCATATCTTTTTGGAGAACATGCAGTTTTTCCATATAAACTGATCTACATATTGCTTCTTCTGCCGGGATCTGTTCTTGCACCGAAGCTTGTTTGGGAACTGTCTGATACTTTTAACGGGTTGATGGCAATTCCGAACTTGACAGCGTTGATCCTTCTGCATGGAGAGGTCATTCGTATGGCAAAGGAGTATAAAAGAAATCGAAAATAGCTGTAAAGCAAACACAAGAGTATAGCCGTGCCAAGAAGATAAATTTCATAAAATCTTAATAAATCATATCGCCTATCTTAAAGTTCTTTTTGTATAATAAAGTTAATTCAAAAGAAAGTAATCAATAAGATAAATGGAAGGAATGATTTGTATGAGAAGACAAAGAAAAGGGTTTTTAACATGGATAGCTTCTTTGATCCCGGGAGCGGGAGAGCTTTATATGGGATTTGAGAAGCAGGGAGTCAGTCTAATGATTCTATTTTGGGGAAGCGTGGCACTGATTGCAATGCTTGGCATGGGCTGGCCGATTTTTTTACTGCCGGTTATATGGTTTTACAGTTTTTTTCATGTGCATAACTTAAAGACAATGAACCCGGAAGAATTTTACATGGTAGAAGACAGATATTTACTTCACATGGATGAACTGGCGAAAGAGTTTCGAAGCGATAAAAAAGGATTTTTCCAGTCTTACCGTTCTATCATTACGATTCTGATCATTCTGATCGGTGCAACCTTGCTGTGGGATGGAATTTCCTCTCTGATCTATGTGATTTTGCCGGGATTTATGTATGATGTTCTTTGGAATATTGGAAATGTATTGACAAAGGGAGTGGCAGGAGCAGCAATCATTGCAGTCGGAATTTACTTTTTCCGTTGTACAAGAAAGGAAGAAGATCAGTTCCGACAGGAGAAGATGACAAGAAATCAGGAAGAGGCACAGAATTCTGCGGCGAGAGAGTTTATGGCAGGTACTTTTGGAGCAGCCATGAATGAAACAGAAAAAGGGGAAATGTCTTTTTCGGGGAATCCGATGACTGGAGAGCAGGATTTTATGAAAAATGAGGTGCCAGTGTCACAGCCTCTTTTAGGAAACCTGCCGATAGAGGAGAAGGAAGCAGAGGAGAAGGAAGAATCTCCGAAAGATTGTGCATCTGAGCAAATGGAAAAGTAAATACGATAAAAAACAAACAAAAACTTCAGCAAAGAACCAGTTTGAATCTGTCGAATCTTAGAAGAAGGACAGAGCAAAAGAGTTCTTGCTGAAGTTTTTTTTGTTGCATCAGAAATATTTTTGAAATGAAATTAAATAATCTTCGTTGTCCATTTTGTGCAGTCCCAAACTTCATTTACCACATCCTGATAGAAATCAGGCTCATGACAGATCAGAAGAATGCTGCCGTTGTATGCTTGAAGAGCTCGTTTCAACTCTGCCTTGGCATCCACGTCAAGGTGATTGGTCGGCTCGTCCAAAAGTAAAATATTTGTCTCTCGGTTGATCAGTTTGCACAGACGTACTTTTGCCTGTTCTCCACCGCTTAACACACGAACCTGACTTTCAATGTGTTTTGTCGTCAAACCACATTTGGCTAGTGCAGAACGGACCTCATACTGGGTGAAAGATGGAAATTCACTCCAGATTTCTTCAATACAGGTCGTTTTATTGTCTGGTGCAGATTCCTGCTCAAAATAACCGATCATAAGATTTTCCCCAAGTTCCACAGAACCTTTCAGAGGATGGATCAGGCCAAGAATGCTTTTTAACAGAGTGGTTTTTCCAATTCCATTGGCGCCGACGAGCGCAATTTTGTGACCGCGCTCCATAGAAAGGGAGAGTGGTTTGGAAAGAGGTTCGTCATATCCGATCACGAGATCTTTCGTTTCGAAAATGTATTTTCCAGGAGTGCGTCCGACTTTGAAGCGAAATTCCGGTTTCGGTTTTTCGGCAGCAAGCTCAATGATATCCATCTTATCAAGTTTTTTCTGGCGGGACATCGCCATGTTTCTTGTGGAAACTCTTGCTTTGTTGCGGGCAACAAAGTCTTTTAGTTCGCTGATTTCTTGCTGCTGACGGCGGTAAGCAGCTTCCAGCTGAGATTTTTTGACTGCGTAGACTTCCTGAAAATGATCATAGTCACCGACGTAACGATTTAATTCCTGATTTTCCATATGGTAAATGATGTTGACTACTTCGTTTAAAAATGGAATATCATGGGAAATTAAGATAAAGGCATTTTCATAGTCAAGTAAGTAGCGCTTAAGCCACACAATGTGTTCCTCGTCCAGATAGTTTGTTGGCTCGTCGAGAAGCAGGATATCTGGTTTCTCTAAAAGCAGCTTGGCAAGGAGTACTTTTGTGCGCTGTCCTCCGCTTAAATCTGTGACATCTCGCTCCAGACCGATATCAAGTAATCCGAGTGCGCGTGCAACTTCTTCTACTTTAGAGTCAATGATATAAAAATCTTGAAGTGTCAGGGTATCCTGGATTGTTCCCAGCTCCTCCATCAGCGCTTCCATTTCTTCCGGATCTGCATCGCCGAGAGAGTCGCAGATTTGATTCATTTTCTCCTCCAGTGCAAAGAGATACTGGAATGCCGACTTTAAGACATCACGGATCGTCTGGCCTTTTTCCAGAACTGTATGTTGATCTAGATATCCAGTACGTACATTTTTCGCCCACTCAATCTTTCCTTCATCAGGCTGTAATTTTCCGGTTACAATATTCATAAAAGTGGATTTTCCTTCTCCGTTTGCACCGACAAGTCCGATATGCTCACCTTTTAACAGTCGGAAAGAAACATCTTCAAAAATCGCACGGTCCCCGAAGCCGTGAGATAAATGTTCTACATTTAAAATACTCATAAAATAGCTCCTCAATTCTTTTGTTCTTTTGTCAGTTAGATATCATTGTACAGGATAAAATATTTTTTGTCATTAAGAAAGTAAAGAATTCTTAGGATTATAAGAAAAGTTAGAAATTTTAGAAAAGAACCGTATGTATGTCAGTATCGGAGAGGTTTCCAGACACAGAAAGCCGCCTCTCCGGCTTTGGTACAGTGATGCAGCAGGGGAGGCGGCTGAAAAAATTAGTGCATTGTCGGTTGAGTCAGAATGGATTTGACATGGTTTACTTCCTGCTCCGTTGCCTTTGCGGCAGGAACATAGTAACTTTTCTGGCGTGCGACTTCATACAGTTTCTCCTGTGACATTTCACAAGAATTTCGAATCTGTTTCAGACATTGTTTTAATTCTTTATTCTCTGTCTGTGGAATCATTTCTCCAAACATTTTTAATTCTCCGTTGATACCTACCAGTGCATCTGCGACCATTGTTTTTTCGTTCATTTTGATGTCCTCCTTATAAAAATCTCATCAGTTCCTGTTTGTTTTTCATTGCACTGTCTGCAGCATCTTGGAACAATTTTTTGACTTCGGGATCGGTTGTCTGAGAAGCATAATCTGTCATTTTGCAGTGTGTTGTGTCATATCCTCCGATCAAATGACGGAGATTTTGTAAATCTAAGATAGAAATATCAGCCATTGTTAAGCCCTCCTCAAGTTTTTCATATTACGTTTCCCTGTCTAGTATGGCAGAAAGACAGAAGATTATACATCTTGGAAAAGAAGTTAAAAATATCTGTCATTGTGTTTGCAAATTGAAAAAATGTGCTATAATGTATGGTAAATGGAAGTAGAAGATGTATTTTTTAACAGAAGTCTTTACTTTTTTGCTAGAAGATGATAGAATACAAAGGCATTTAAGTAAGACAGACAATCGCAGCTGCAATCACCGAAAGGTGGCAGGTGAGGAAAGTCCGGGCTTCACAGGGCAGGATGCCGGATAACGTCCGGTGGAGGTGACTCCAAGGCTAGTGCAACAGAAATATACCGCCGGTCATCTGACCGGTAAGGTTGGAAGGGCAGTGTAAGAGACTACCGCCTCTCTGGTAACAGCGAGGGCATATGTAAACCCCATCCGAAGCAAGACCGAACGAAAACAATGTGGCGGCCCGTCACGTTTTAGGTAGGTCGCTTGAGCCTTCCGGCAACGGCAGGCCTAGATAGATGATTGTCCAACGACATAACCCGGCTTATCGTCTTGCTTAATGCTTTTTGATTTTACAGGAGGGACCGACTATGGGAAAAGGTAGAATCAATTACAGAAGAATCAAAGAATCTGAGTTGTCTGTGTCACTGTTTGCAGACTTTGACCGCTATCAGGAAGTAAATCGCTGTTGGCGGAAGGAAGACGGTGAATGGGTATTGAAGGACATCGTATTTAACGAACAGTGGAGTGATAGTGACTATCGGTATCTGACGGAGTGTCTGATCCACACGATACAGACAGGAGGAGTTGTCTTCGGTGCGTTTGTGGAGGAACGCCTGAAGGGATTTGCATCGGTAGAACACGAGTTTTTTGGACAGGAGAAGCAGTATTTGGAACTGACCAGTATACATACTTCTTATGATTGCAGAAACAGAGGAATTGGACGACAGCTTTTTACAAGGTGCGTGGAAGCTGCAAGAAAGATGGGCGCAAAGAAATTATACATTTCTGCACATTCCTGTGAGGAGACACAGGCATTTTACAAAGAAATGGGATGTGTGGAGGCAGTCGAGTATAATCAGAAGAGCGTGGAGAAAGAACCGTGTGATTGCCAGTTGGAATTTGTATTATAATTGCAATTGTGAATAATAGAACAGAAAAAAGGTGCTCCTTTTCGAGCAGACAGGCAATAGATTTTTTGCCTGTCGTTCGAAGAGGAGCACCTTTTTGTTACAAAGGAAATCCTTTTGGAATCCAATGCAATAAAAATATATTCAATTAGTGATTTTTTCTGTCGTATTTTTCTTCGCAGTATTTGCAGCGGTATACTTCTTTTTCCGGATCAGTCAGAACAAATACATGCTCCAATTCCTGCTCAATGGAAGTGATACAGCGAGGATTTTTACACTTGATCACATTTGTGATTTCTTTTGGGAGTTCCAGACGCTTTTTCTCAACAACTTTGTCATTCTGGATGATATTGATCGTGATATTGTGATCGATGAATCCGAGAATGTCAAGATCAATGATGTCGATCGGACACTCAATCTTCATAATATCTTTCTTTCCCATTTTGTTGCTTCTTGCATTTTTGATGATTGCGACACAGCAATCCAACTTGTCCAGGCGAAGGTAGTGATAGATATCCATGCTTTTTCCTGCCTGAATGTGGTCTAATACAAATCCTTCTGAGATACTGCTGACATTTAATGTATTGTTTTCCATGATAAACTCCTTTCTGCCGTCTAAACTTCGATTTCTAAAAGTGTGAGGATCAGCGCCATGCGGACATAGACACCGTACTGTACCTGTTTGAAATAAGCGGCGCGAGGGTCTTTGTCCACTTCCACGGAAATCTCATTGACTCTAGGCAGTGGATGAAGTACAAGCATATCTTCTTTTGCGAGAGACATTTTGGCAGCATCTAAAATATAGAAATCTTTCATGCGGACATAGTCTTCCTCGTTGAAGAAACGTTCTTTCTGAACACGTGTCATGTAGAGGAGATCCAGTTCTGGCATTGCCTCTTCCAGATTGATGACTTCTTTGTAAGGGATGTTATTCTTATCTAACACATCTTTGCGGATATAGCTTGGAAGACGAAGCTCTTCCGGGGAAATCAGGACGAACCGTACATTTTCGTAGCGCACAAGGGCGTGGATCAGAGAATGGACTGTTCTTCCGAATTTTAAATCACCGCAAAGTCCGATTGTAAGATTTCCAAGGCGTCCCTTTAACGAGCGGATTGTCAGAAGGTCTGTCAATGTCTGTGTTGGATGCTGGTGTCCGCCGTCCCCTGCGTTGATGACCGGGATGGAAGAGTGGCGGCATGCAACCATCGGAGCTCCTTCCTTTGGATGGCGCATTGCACAGATGTCCGCGTAGCAGGATACCATGCGGATCGTGTCGGATACACTCTCTCCCTTGGCAGCAGAGCTGGAGTCAGCGGAAGAAAATCCGAGGATGCTTCCACCGAGATTTAACATAGCTGCCTCGTGGCTTAGTCTTGTGCGGGTACTTGGCTCATAAAAGAGAGTGGCAAGCTTCTTCCCGTCACATGCATGGGCATATTTGTCTGGATGTGCTTCAATATCATTGGCAAGATCTAATAATTTGTCTAATTCTTCTACGGTAAAGTCCAAAGGACTCATTAAGTGTCTCATAACTTCCTCCTATTTGTATGTTAATAATTCAGAAACAGTCTTTCTCTTCGGTGGTTCCGGGGAAATGTCCGGATATCCGACTGCAATCAGAGCTGCAAGCTCCTGCTCCTCAGGGATGTTGAGAAGGTTGCGGATGCCATCTTCGTCAAAAATTCCCATGATGACTGTTCCAAGTCCGGCTTCATGCGCTGCAAGACAGAAACTCTGACAGGCAATTCCTGCGTCAAACATCTGCCAGCGGTCTCCTTTTTTCGTGGAATAAGAACCGTCGCGTTCAAACCCAGCGCGCCCCTTTACCATCGTTACCGCAACTAACATGGATAACTGACTGACAATATTAGAATTGTAGGAAGGGGTATAATCATCAGCGATTTTTTTGAGAATGGAAGAGTCTTCAATCGCGATATAGCGAGTGATCTGTGTGTTCTTCCAAGATGGAGAATAAGATGCAGTTGAAATAATAGATTCTAACAAAGTGTGATCGATTGGATCGGATTTGTACTTTCGAATGCTTCGTCGTGTCTGAATACATTGCGTTGTGTCCATAATAAGAGCCTCCTGCATATTGAATTATTTTATTTATCATATAATAAAATGAGAAGATTTTCAAGTACAAAAAGGGAGGCTTTATGGGAACCAATGTGATCACTCTGACTTGGAAAGGAGTCTTTCAAAGAAAAGTCCGGCTCCAAACCATAGTGGAGCATAGTCGAGGCGGATCAGACCGCAGATATTCCATCTGGCATTGCTGTAATCCCATGGACAGAGATCGTATTTTTTTAAAAGAGAGCCGGAACAGAACTCGCCTAGAAAAATCAGGCATGCATAAATACTGCCGCGGAGCATCACACTTTTTCCTCGCAACATCTCAAAGAGAGGTGTCAGTATGCTTGCCATTCCGTAGATTGGGAACATCCAGACGGAAGTTTTCCCTGATAATTTGTAGTCTCTGTGAAAAAGAGAATGCAGGCTTGTAAAAAGGATTTCCATGCACCAGCCTGCTGTGCCGCATAAGATAAATTTATTTTTCATAGTAACAGTATTTTCCAAAATCTAGATTTTATCCAGAAATTGTAATATAATAGGAAAAATACAAAGTGCAGGACAAAGAAGCCGGAGAGCTTTCTGCGACAGCATAGTTTGGTAAAAAAGATAATGAGGTGAAAGACAGATGATACCATTAAGTGAAATCAGAGAACAACTGGATGAAATTGACAGCCAGATTGTGAGATTATATGAGAAGCGAATGGAATTGTGCGCAGAGGTAGGACTCACAAAGATCGCATCAGGTAAGAAAGTATATGACAAGGAGAGAGAGATGCAGAAGTTGGCGACACTCTCACAGATGGCATCCAATGAATTTAATCAGAGAGGAATCACCGAACTGTATGAACAGCTGATGGCAATGAGCAGAAAACTCCAGTATCAGATTCTGACAGAGCATGGAGTGATCGGGAAGACGGCATTTATTGGGATTGATTCACTCGATAAGAAAGGGGCCAGACTTGTATTCCAGGGTGTGGAAGGGGCATACAGTCAGGCAGCGCTCCACAGCTATTTCGGGGAGGAATGTGACAGCTTTCATGTGCAGACGTTCCGTGACGCAATGGAAACATTGGAGGATGGACTCGCGGATTATGCAGTACTTCCTATTGAAAATTCATCTGCAGGGGCTGTGAGTCAGGTATATGATTTACTTGTTGAATTTGAAAACCACATTGTAGGGGAAATTGTACTTCCAATCCGACATATGCTTGCAGGGCTTCCGGGAACAAAAATAGAAGAAATTGAGTGTGTATATTCTCATCCGCAGGGGCTGATGCAAAGTGCTAGATTTTTAGATGAGCATCGGAACTGGCAGCAGATCAGTGTGGCAAATACAGCAATCGCAGCACAGAAAGTGCTAAAGGAGCAGAAGAAGACACAGGCAGCGGTATGCAGTGAGTATGCAGCAAAGATCCATCATCTGGAGATTCTGAAAGAGGGAATCAATGATAACAGTAATAATTCTACTCGTTTTATCATTGTCTCTAATCAGAAGGTATATTTGAAACAGGCGGGAAAGATCAGTATCTGCTTTGAGATACCACATGAGAGCGGGTCTTTGTATCACATCCTCTCTCATTTTATTTACAATGATCTGAATATGACAAAGATCGAATCAAGACCGATTGAAGGACGGACATGGGAATATAGGTTCTTTGTGGACTTTGAAGGAAATCTTAACGATGCCGCTGTAAAAAATGCCATCCGTGGTATCCGGGAAGAAGCGAGAAATCTCAAGATACTTGGAAACTATTAAAGTGAGAAGGGCTCAGAGGTGATATTTCCGGTGTTGATTTCTTTGTAAGATATCAAAAAAAGATATAAGTGCACAAAAAAACATAAAAATGCAGCGTAAAAATATGGAAAATGCACAGTGAAAATGATATAATACCGATAAATCAACACAACGGAGGAAAGCCTATGAGAAAATGGAAAAAAGCAGGTACGATAGGATTGATTGCAGTAATGCTCTGTGTATCTGGAGCTGGATGTAAGAAGAAAGCAACCCCGGAACGTCTTTTTAAAGATATGGCCAAGAACGGTGAGACGATTGAGTCTATCTCGGGAAAGATGACTGCGAATATGGAATTTGCGGTAGAAGGTCAAAGTGTGGGGATGAAAATGGATTTTGATCTCGCATCGGTAGAAAAGTCAGAAGGGTTCCAGATGGAAGGAAAGCTCTTGATGGATATTGCGGGCACAGAGGTTTCGATGGATATGTCGAACTATCAGGTGAAAGAAGATGATGGGCTGATGAGCTATACTTATGTGAATAACATGTGGACGAAATCACCTGTGGAAAGTGGAGAGGAAGAAACCACATTGAATGCGGGTATGGTGGAAGAATTGACAAAGCAGGCAAAGGCATTTACCTTATCAGAAGAACTCGTGACCGTAAATGGAAAAGAATGCTTTGAGCTTAAGGGAGATATCGGTGGTGAATTTGCAACAGATGTGTTGGGAGAAGATATGCTGGATGCTTTTGGAATGGGAGGAGCAGTATCGGAGGAAGAATTGGAAGAACTGGAGATTCCGTGTACTATCACTGTATATAAGAAAGAGATTCTTCCTGCAAGCATTTTTATTGATATGAAAGATGTACTCATGACAGCAATGGAAGAAAGCGGAGAGATGGAGATCCAGGAACTGAATCTGGAAATGACTTTTGATGAGTATAATAAAGTGAAAGAAATCAAACTTCCAAAAGAAGCAAAAGAAGAAGCCATAGCTGCAGATGGAAGCATCGATGGATTGCTAGGAGGAGAGATGGGAGAAGATCTCGAAGAGGATACAGAGGAAGAGGTTGAGAAGGAAGACGCCGCAGATGTGGATGAGACAGAAAAGAAGGGAAACGTTTCCTGGGAATCCTTAGAGCTGAATGTGAGTGGAAAAACAGTGACACTTCCGTGTAAGGTTTCAGAATTAGAGTCAGCAGGCTTAAAGGTTGATGCCGAAGAGGTACCTGCAGATAAGATGGTGAAACCGGGGGAAACAGAATTTCCAATGTTGAAGGACAAAAATGGAAACCAGGTAGGCGTGTATTGTGAAAATACAGGAGATAAGGATGCAAAAGTGTCAGATTGCACTTTGACAGGGTTCTATATCACAAGCCGTGATGGAGAGGGCATTGTTGATATTGCACTTCCGGGAGATGTCCGCCTTGGCATGACAGAGGCTGAATTACTTGAAAAATACGGAGAGCCGAGAGAAAAATCAGAAGACACTAAGACTGGAATTCTCACCTACAGCTGGGACGATGAATTATTTACACGTTCTTTGGGAATTGAATTTGACAAAGATTCCAAGAAGATTATTAGTATTATGATCGATATCTGGGACTATTAATTAGAACAAGAAGGAAATGAAAAAACTGTCGCATCAGAGAAAACCGATGCGGCAGTTTTGTTTTTTTGAGCTTTTGAACATATGTAATTTAATCAGTCTTCCAGCTGCTTGATCTGTGAAATATCTGAGTCGATCATCAGTGAGTAGTTGGTATAATACACGACAAATCCAGGTTTTCCTCCCTTTGGTTTTTTGACATGTTTTTTTTCGATGTAATCGATCTCAATCTTTTCACTTCCGCGGTTCTTCGAATAGTACGCGGCGAGTTTTCCGGCTTCCTCGAAGGTACGGTCCGGCAGTTCTTCTCCGTTTGTCTTTACAATGACGTGCGAGCCAGGGATTCCTTTGGCATGGAACCACCAGTCATTTCCAGAGGCAAAGTGGAAAGTAAGTTCTTCATTTTGAAGATTGTTTTTGCCGACATAAATATGATAGCCATCACTGGAGAGATAATGGAACGGCTTGCTTGTAATCTTTACTTTCTTTTTCGTAAATTTCCGGCGGATGTAGCCGGATTCGATCAATTCTTCTTTGATCTGTGTCAGATCATCTTCGCTGAGTGCAATATCGAGCGCATTGCTGACAGACTCTAGATAGGAAATATCATCTCTTGTCTCCTCAATCAGAGAAGTCAGTGCCTCGAAGGTCCGTTTTTGCTTATTGTATTTCTCAAAATATTTCAGTGCATTTTCCTGTGGCGTCTTTGTGCTGTCCAACGGAATTGAGATCATTTCATTTGTGTAATAATTCAGCGCTTCCAGCTTTTTCGCACCAGGCGCCAGATTGTAGCCATAGGTGTGGATCAGTTCCCCGTAGACCTTGAATTTTTCACGGTTTTCTGTGTCTCGGAGTTGTTTTGCCTGTAAGTCATATTTTTTGCGGTTCCTCTCCAGGGCAGTCTGCACGACACGGCGAAGGTCGACAGATTTCTGGCGGATGCGGGTCAGTGTATTCTTTTCTGCATAATAGTCTTCCAGCAGGCGTGAAATGGAGTCATATTCTTTTCTGATGTACTGGGAGAAGTGTGTCAGTGGAAGTGCACTGAATTCCTTCGGCTCTGCACCATGATAATAGATTGCCGGAGAAAAATGTCCGGCAGACACTTCCTCAAAGTACAATGTAAACTGACGGTAAAGGTGTGTCAGGAGATCTTCGGAGAGTTCTCTTGGAGTGAGTGCAGAGTCAATTCCGGAGAGATAACAGATCTCTTCGGCGACGACAGGGCTGATTCCGGTAAAACTTGTATAGACTGCTTTTGCAAGCGGCATCGGTTTTTCGGTCAGTACCCGTTGAAATTCTGCAAAAGAGACCGAGAGAGGATCGGACTTTTCCATCGTATCCGGGATAAAATATGTGCGTCCCGGTAAAACTTCCCGGACAGAACTCATCTGGGACGATACATGTTTGATACTGTCAATGATCGTTCCGTCCTCACTACAGAAAATGATATTGCTGTGTTTCCCCATGATCTCCACGATCAATTCTTTTTTACAGAGATCTCCAAGCTCATCGAGATGTTCGATTTCAAAATGGATGATCCGTTCCAGTTTTGGCTGCCAGATTTTCGTAATGCGCCCGTTGTTAATATGTTTGCGAAGCAGCATACAGAAATTCGGGGCAGTCATTGGACTTGGTTTGTTTCCCTCTGTCAGATAGATTAACGGCAGCGAAGCGCTGGCAGAGATACTGAGCCTGCGCTGTCCGCCAGGTGTCTTGATTGTCAGCAGTAATTCATCTGTCTCAGGCTGAGCGATTTTGTTGATTCTTCCATCGAGCAGATTTCTATTTAATTCGTGTACAATATTTGCGATTGTAATTCCATCAAAAGCCATATGTAATTCCTCTTTTCTTAAATGTGATCAGGTGTATGAAAACGAAAGATTCCATGGACACCGGCAGGCAGAAAGGCTGCCTGGACATTTCTGTAATAGTATACCATGACTTTTGGATGAGGTAAAGAATTGCGATTGACGATAAAGAGTAAATCCATTATAATAAAGTCTAGCAAAAAAGACCGAAAGAAAAAGTAAAGAGGGCAGAAATTATGATAAAAAGTATGACGGGTTTTGGACGATGTGAGATCGCAGAGTCAGAACGTAAATTTATTGTTGAGATGAAGGGGGTGAACCACCGGTATCTTGATGTAAATATCCGTATGCCGAAAAAGTTGAATTTCTTCGAGTCGGCAATCCGTACGCTTTTAAAGAAATATGTGCAGCGTGGGAAAGTAGATATTTTCATTACTTATGAAGATATGTCAGAAGGGCAGATCTCATTAAAATATAATGAATCCCTGGCAGCAGAATATCTTAGATATTTCCGGGAGATGTCAGAGAAGTTTTCGCTGGAAAATGATATTCGTGTATCAACACTCTCAAGATATCCGGAAGTGTTTACGATGGAAGAGCAGACCGTAGATGAAGAAGAGATCTGGAATGGGTTGAGCAAAGCATTGGAAGGAGCATGCCGCCAGTTTGTGGAGACGAGAAGTATGGAAGGGGAACATCTGAAGAAAGATTTGATTCAGAAATTAGATGGAATGCTCGAAAAAGTGACTTATATCGAAGAACATTCTCCGCAAATCGTTGCAGATTACCGTGCGAAGCTGGAAGCAAAGATGAAGGAACTGCTTACCGATACACAGATTGACGAAGGAAGAATTGCAGCGGAAGTTGTAATCTTTGCAGATAAGATTTGTACCGATGAGGAAGTTGTGCGCCTGAGAAGCCATATTGAACATATGAAGCAGACACTGGAAGAAGCCGAAGGAATCGGAAGAAAGCTGGATTTCATCGCACAGGAGATGAACCGGGAGGCAAATACCATTCTGTCTAAGGCGAACAATCTGGAGATTTCAAATCGGGCGATCGATCTGAAGACCGAGATTGAGAAAGTAAGAGAACAGATTCAGAACATAGAGTAAAAAACAGAAGAAACAGCTACCAAATATCGAACAGAGAATTGTGAGGAAGAACAGATGGAACAGAAGGGAATCTTAATTGTAGTTTCCGGATTTTCGGGAGCAGGCAAAGGAACATTGATGAAGGGACTTTTGGAAAAGTATGATAATTATGCACTTTCAATTTCTGCCACAACGAGAAAACCGCGCGAGGGAGAAGAGGAAGGAAAGGCGTATTTTTTCAAAGAAACTGAAGAATTTGAAAAAATGATTGCACAAGATGAACTTATAGAGTATGCTAGATATGTAAATAATTATTATGGCACACCGTGCGCATATGTGGAAGAACAGTTGTCGAAAGGGAAGGATGTCATTCTGGAAATTGAAATCCAAGGGGCATTGAAAGTGAAAGAGAAGTTCCCGGAGACACTGTTATTGTTCGTGACTCCGCCGAGTGCTGCTGTATTAAAGGAGCGGCTGGTAGGGCGTGGAACGGAGACAATGGAAGTGATCGAATCCCGCATGCAGAGAGCCGCAGAAGAAGCTGAGGGTATGGAGGCATACGACTATCTGATCGTCAATGATGATCTGGACACCTGTATCGAGGAGATGCATCAGATCATTCAGGGAGAGCACAGAAGAAGTTTTCGTAACCGACAGTTCATGGCTCAGATCAAAGAAGAATTAGATGAAAATTTGAAAGGAGAATCATAGAATGTTACATCCATCTTATACAGACTTAATGAAAGTCGTAAACCAGGACGTAGAAGAAGGGGCTACAAAGATTGTCAACAGCCGTTATTCTATTGTACTTGCAACAGCAAAGAGAGCAAGACAGATCATCGGAGGAGAGATGCCGCTTGTCCGTGCAAAAGACGGAGAAAAGCCGCTTTCTATCGCAATTGATGAGTTGAACAAAGGGAAAATCAAGATCATCGCAGAGGATGATTCTAACGAATAGAACCGCAGAGGCAGATGCATAGGTATCTGCCTTAATAAATATGTAGGAGAAAATAGCAGATGAATATATTATTTGTATCACTGGGATGTGATAAGAATCTGGTAGATACCGAGGTGATGCTGGGCATGCTGGCATCGAGAGGTTATCAGATGGTAGAAGATGAGAGTGAGGCAGACATTATCGTCATCAACACCTGCTGCTTTATTCACGATGCAAAGGAAGAGAGTATCCAGACGATTTTGGAGATGTCAGAATTGAAAAAAGAAGGCAGACTGAAGGCACTCATTGTGACCGGCTGTCTTGCTCAGCGTTACCAGCAGGAGATTATTGATGAGATTCCAGAAGTGGATGCAGTCCTTGGAACAACTTCTTACGATAAGATTTTAGATGCCGTAGATGAAGCGCTGGAAGGACATCATTATCTGAAAATGACAGATATAGATGCACTTCCGACAGTAGATAGTAAAAGGCTTGTGACAACAGGAGGACATTTCGCTTATCTGAAGATTGCAGAAGGGTGTGACAAACACTGTACATACTGCATTATCCCGAAGATCCGCGGAAATTTCCGCAGTGTTCCGATGGAACAGCTGGTTCGTGAGGCGGAAGAACTTGCGGAGCAGGGGGTAAAGGAATTGATTCTTGTGGCGCAGGAGACAACGCTTTACGGAAAGGATCTTTACGGAGAAAAATCACTTCATAAACTGTTGAAGGAATTATGTAAAATTGCGGGAATCCGTTGGATTCGTGTTTTATATTGTTATCCGGAGGAGATCACAGACGAATTGATCCAGGTAATGAAAGAGGAGAGCAAAATCTGCCATTATCTAGACCTGCCGATCCAACATGCAAGCGATGGCATTTTAAAGAGAATGGGACGCCGGACTTCCAAAGCACAGTTGATCGAGATCATTGAAAAATTAAGAAGAGAGATTCCGGATATTACACTGCGTACAACATTGATTACCGGATTTCCGGGAGAGACCGAAGAGCAGCATGAGGAATTGATGGATTTTGTAGATCAGATGGAGTTTGACAGGCTTGGCGTATTTACTTATTCTCCGGAGGAGGATACTCCGGCAGCAACGATGCCGGATCAGATTGAGGAGAGCATCAAAGAGGACCGTCAGGCGGAACTGATGGAGCTTCAGCAGGATATCGCGTTTGAGCAGGCAGAAGATATGATCGGAAGAGAAGTGCTCGTGATGATCGAAGGAAAGATTGCCGATGAAAATGCATATGTTGGAAGAACTTACAAAGATGCACCGAATGTTGATGGATTGATCTTTGTAAATACCGATGAAGAACTGATGTCCGGGGATTTTGCAAGAGTAAAAGTGACTGGGGCACTGGAATATGATTTGATAGGAGAGATAGTATAATGAATTTACCAAATAAGCTGACGGTTGTCCGTGTATTGATGATCCCGTTTTTTGTATGGTTCATGCTTCCGTCCCTCGGTGGAGAGATGGCGGCAAGTAAGTGGATCGCACTTGCGATTTTCTGTATTGCAAGTCTGACAGATCTTTTAGATGGAAAAATTGCGCGGAAATACAACCTTGTGACAAATTTCGGAAAATTTATGGATCCGCTGGCAGACAAATTGCTTGTCGGTGCGGCAATGATCTGTCTTGTAGAGATGGGAAGACTTCCGGCATGGATCGTCATTGTGATTATCAGCCGTGAATTTATCATCAGTGGATTCCGCCTGATCGCTTCGGACAATGGAATTGTAATCGCGGCAAGTTACTGGGGCAAGTTTAAAACCGTGTTCCAGATGGCGATGATCATTGTATTGATCGCGGCGTTTGAAGGAAGTGTATTCGCAGTAGTGGAACAGATTCTCATCTGGGTGTCATTGATCCTGACAATCGTATCTCTGGTAGATTATATTAGGAAGAATAAAGAAGTGCTGACACAGGGCGGCATGTAAGAAGAAGGAAAGATTGTGCTGCCAAAAGGGCGGACAATCTTTCTTTTCGATTCAGGCAAAGAAAATCTAATATTGAGGAATGCTAAAATTCCGAAAGGGCGGAAAAGCATAGTTGTTTTCAGAGAGCTCTTTGTCAGTGCAAGGTTGATGAGGATGATTAGTTGTAGAGCAGAAAGAAGGAAAATAAAATGAGTCTGGAAGAAAGAATTGTAGAAAAACTGGAAAAGAGAGGGCTGTATCTGACCACCGCAGAGTCCTGCACGGCAGGGCTTTTGGCAGGGCGCATCATGAATGTGTCGGGGGCTTCGTCAGTTTATAAAGAGGGATATATCACTTATGCCAATGAATCGAAAGAAAAACTGCTGCATGTGCGGCATGAAACTTTGGAACAATATGGGGCAGTCAGCACACAGACGGCAGAGGAGATGGCAGAGGGCGCTGCAAAGGCAGCAGAAGCGGATGCGGCGCTCAGTGTGACCGGGATTGCAGGACCACTTGGCGGAACGAAAGAAAAGCCGGTAGGACTTGTCTATATTGGCTGTTATCTATGTGGAAGAACCGTCACAAAAGAGTGCAGATTTCATGGGACAAGGCAGGAAAACAGAAATGCATCGGTGGAGGAGGCACTCAAACTTCTGGAAAAACAGTTGGAAGAGGAGCCTTCGACAAAATAGTGGAAAAATTATTGTGAAAAGTGACAAGGAACGACAGTTTTTTTCATCTTTCCCACATGGGAGTGTCGAAATATGAAAAAAAGTGAAAAAGATATAGACGAAATCGGAAGTTTATGAGAAAATATAACATATATGTGATGTTAAAGTTATAACAATCATCATAAGTAAAATCATACATATTTGAAAGGAGTCTTAACATGATTTATTCACATGAAGTACAAACAATGTGTCCGGTAGCTCAGGGCGTTAATCACGGACCAGCTCCAATACCAGAAGAAGCAAAATGGGTACAGGCAAAGGAAGTAAAAGATATTTCCGGATTAACACATGGTGTGGGCTGGTGTGCACCACAGCAGGGAGCCTGTAAGCTGACATTGAATGTAAAAGACGGTATTATTCAAGAAGCATTAGTAGAGACAATCGGATGTTCAGGAATGACTCACTCAGCAGCGATGGCTTCTGAGATCCTTCCGGGAAAGACAATTTTAGAAGCACTTAACACAGACTTAGTCTGTGATGCAATCAATACAGCTATGAGAGAACTTTTCTTACAGATCGTATACGGAAGAACTCAGAGTGCATTCTCAGAAGATGGACTTCCAGTAGGTGCTGGTCTTGAAGACTTAGGAAAAGGACTTCGTTCTCAGGTTGGTACAATGTACGGTACATTAGCAAAAGGTCCTCGTTATCTTGAAATGGCAGAAGGATATGTAACAGGTATCGCTTTAGATGCTGACAATGAAATCATTGGTTACCAGTTCGTAAGCCTCGGAAAATTAACAGACTTTATCAAAAAAGGTGATGACCCTAACACAGCATGGGAAAAAGCAAAAGGACAGTATGGACGTGTGGATGATGCAGTGAAGATCATCGACCCAAGAGCTGAATAGTCTGCTTCGTTAGTAAATAGAGAAAAATCAGGAGGACGTAGAAAATGGCTTTATTTGAATCATATGAAAGACGTATTGACAAGATCAATAGCGTATTGAACAGCTATGGTATCGCTTCTATCGAAGAAGCTGAAAAAATTACAAAAGACGCTGGATTAAATGTTTACGATCAGGTAAAAGGAATTCAGCCGATCTGTTTTGAAAATGCATGCTGGGCTTACATCGTAGGTGCTGCAATCGCAATCAAAAAAGATTGCAGAAAAGCTGCTGATGCTGCTGCTGCAATCGGAGAAGGTCTTCAGGCTTTCTGTATCCCAGGTTCTGTTGCTGACCAGCGTAAAGTAGGTTTAGGACATGGTAACTTAGGAAAGATGTTACTGGAAGAAGATACAGATTGTTTCGCATTTCTTGCAGGACACGAATCTTTCGCAGCTGCTGAAGGTGCAATTGGTATCGCTGAGAAAGCAAACAAAGTTCGTAAAAAACCATTAAGAGTTATCTTAAATGGTCTTGGAAAAGATGCAGCACAGATCATCTCAAGAATCAACGGATTTACATACGTTGAGACAGAGATGGATTACCATACAGGAGAAGTAAAAGAAGTATTCAGAAAATCTTACTCTGACGGACTTCGTTCCAAAGTAAACTGCTACGGAGCAAATGACGTAACAGAAGGTGTTGCAATCATGCACAAAGAAGGTGTTGACGTATCTATTACAGGTAACTCAACAAACCCGACACGTTTCCAGCACCCAGTAGCAGGTACATACAAAAAAGAATGTATCGAACAAGGTAAGAAATATTTCTCAGTAGCTTCTGGTGGTGGTACAGGACGTACACTTCATCCAGATAACATGGCTGCTGGTCCTGCTTCTTACGGTATGACAGATACTATGGGACGTATGCACTCTGATGCTCAGTTTGCAGGATCTTCATCTGTTCCTGCACACGTAGAAATGATGGGACTGATCGGAGCAGGTAACAACCCGATGGTTGGTATGACAGTTGCTGTTGCTGTAAGTATTCAGGAAGCAGCTGAGAACGGAAAGTTCTAAGAAACAGCAATACACAAATTTAAATAAAAGAAAATGCTATATTGGAATTATGAGGATTTCCAGAATAGCATTTTCTTTTTTAATATTTAATTTTTCTATAAAGTCTTAATATAAAATTGCAAACTTTTTGCAAAAAAATGTCTTAAAAATATAATAGAGATTGAATCGCACAGAGAAGCGTGATATGATAAAAAACAGAACAACCGTGTTACAGGGTGGCTGACCTCTATTCTACATAGAATGGGGGGCTGATGAACAATAATAAAAATCAATTTGATTTCAAAGACCTTATGGCCTTTGGGATGTTCATTTTATCACTACTGACATTCATTTATTTGATTTGTCACTAATGATTTAAGGCATAGAAAAACCACCCTCATAAAATGATATGATACCTCTAAAG
>PPYF01267880.1_pt1 | contig 35723 bp, 28 predicted proteins | sample 1559871 | NCBI WGS metagenome assembly PPYF01 (sample SAMN08240021, study PRJNA423297) | Human gut metagenome, whole genome shotgun sequencing project.
ATAATAAGGTGTAATCTAAAACCGCTTCTTGTACTACTTGTCTGTTTATGTAAAATCTTTCAAAGAACTCTTTCTTTATTTGCTTAGAGAAGTGATTTCTCAAAAGCGAGTGCAAAAGTACTAACTATTTTCCATTCCACCAAATTTTCCGAGAAGAAAGTTTCATTTTTCTCCAGAATTTAACATTCATAAACACAATAAAGCTCTAAAACAGATCTTTCTCCTTATTATATATAGGCACATAAAATGCATTTGTGTTCGGACACACATGCACATTTCAATGCCAGCAAGACTAAAACCTTTACTATGTTTCAGCAAATTCCAACAACAAAAGAAGAGATATCCTGATACTTTCCACAAAAAAGAGGCATATAATTTGGATATTACAGTATTTCTTCGTATTTTTGCCTTGTCTATTCAAGAGTTTTTAATTATATAAAAGGAGAAAACTATCATGAAGATAATCGTTTCACAAGAAATAGAATCCGTATGTCCTACTTTTGTAGGTGCATGCGTAGAAGCTTATGTTGAGAACTCACCATACTGCAAGGAACTTTGGGATGAGATAAATGCGCTCGGAGAAAAGTTTAAAAGTTCTCTCACAACAGAATCGCTCAAGGAGATAAGCGGTATTGCTGCAACAAGAAAGGTATATCGTGCCTGCGGCAAGGACCCTTCACGCTATCGCCCGGCATCTGAAGCCCTTATCCGCAGAATACTGCAGGGCAAGGAACTCTATCAGAGAGATACCTTAGTTGATCTGGTAAACCTGGCAAGCATAGCCTATGGCTATAGCATAGGTGGTTTTGATGCCGACAAGTTCGAAGGCGACACGCTTACTTTAGGAATTGGCAAAGAAGGCGAGCCTTACGAAGGTATAGGAAGAGGAATGATCAATATAGAAGGCTTACCAGTATATAGAGATAGAATGGGAGGTGTAGGAACTCCTACCAGCGACCACGAACGTACAAAAATGACACTCGGCACCACTCACCTCGTGGTCCTCATCAACGGATATGATGGTGACGAACAACACGTACGTGAGAATGCCGAGTTCATTCTGCAACTCTTAAGCAAATATTGCAAGAGCAGCGGGGGAAGTTATTTTATCTATCAATGACTTGCCTTCAACTCCTTGTCCCATTTCAGGAGTCGCTGATACTCTTTCTTGGTAATTCGCATAAAGCTACCATGCTGAGGACCCGTTACGCCCTTGATATCAACTGGATCTGAGAAATTGCGGAGATACTTATCTGCCTTACAGATACGATAGTGCTTAGGATGATCGCTATACTGGATATAAGCAACACGCCAGGTATCATCGCCCATCAACTGGAAGGCAGAGCTACCTTCGCAATTCTTCTTTCCTTCGAAACTTACGTAGTCGTTCTCTACCGGTTCGCCCCATCCGTGGTCACCATAATATATCCCTTTCCATTATGGGTACGGGTGATATAGGCATCGCGGGTTCCCCCTTCGATACGCGCATGCTCAGCAGGATCGAAGATAGGCTTACCATCATTAATGTCCTGATAGTTGTAGCCATCACGAGATACTGCATACGCGGTCCACTCTCCCTTATCACTCATGTGACAATAGAGATAACCATAATCACCCTTTACTAAATTCTGTGCTGTCATTGGCATGAAAGCAGCCAAAGCCAGGAGTACTGTTGATAATTTCTTCTTCATTTATTTTTAATTTGCTAGTTGATAATTACAAGATGATGCTGCAAAATTACAACATTTTCCAGAAACTACCAAACTCTAAACCCTTATAGTCATCAAAATGTAGAAAAGTACTCCTTTTTGAACGATTTAGTACCTTCCATCCTATAAAATCGAGTAGGTGGTAAACACTAATCATAGATGTTTATCGGGGCACCAGCAGTTTTCTTAATAGGGTAAAGGTATTACTTTTTTATAAATCCACCAAATTCTAGGGGGATAAATTTGCAGAAAAAAAAATAAGGTGGATCATAAATCTCCTTTCACGGAATGTGGATTATACTGAAAATAAGAGAGTTAAGTGTGAAAGGAAAAATCACTTAATTTTGAGATGGTAATTGATGGCTAAGCTTAAATATGGCGATGTGGATAGTGAATAATGAGCGTCTTGATAGTGAATAGTGGGTGTCTTGATAATGAATAGTGGGTGTCTTTGTTATGAATGTTGGGATGAAGCATAGTAACCAGAAGGATGAGGGATAGATATTGGCAGGGGAAAAGGGACGATTTATCGACTGGATGACTAGGCTCATCTATATGGATGACTCTAGTCATCTATATGGCTGACTCCCGTCATCTATATGGATGACCCGGGTCATCCGATATAAAGAAGCCTTTTCTATTCCTTTTGTAATAGTTGCTTTCTCCTTTAGACTAAGCTGTCTTCACCTTTAGACTAAGTTGCCTTCTCCTTATATTAATAGTTCTTTCTGCTGATTATTATTGTTGCTTCAGAGAATTCTCCTTTCACACTTAAATAACTGATTATAAGTATACTATAACAATTGTGAAAGGAGAATGAAATTATAATTGCTGTTTTTGAGAAGCTATTTCTGAAGGTGACTTTATGTTGAAACGATACGTCGGGAGATAGAATTAGACAAAATACATGCTATAGTCAAACAAAAAAAGGGGACCGGCCACTGCCAGTCCCCAAGACGAGAGAGATATAAGTGTTGACTTGGTCAACAACGAGGCAAATCACTTTGCCTTATATCTTTAATACTATACCTAGACAATATCATTAGAAACATCATCTAGGAATAGTTCATGTATAGCAAAAGTATATTACTTGTTATCCTCAGCCCAACCCGTAGACTTAAATCCTGTTACTCTGTAATGATATCCAGGCTGGTCTGAACGTGAATAGGTGAAACTGATTTCATCTGTCACAGAACCAGATACAGTAGTATAAGTATTGTGACCACACTTACCGCTAACAGTTACCTTGTCGGTAGCTGTAGCAGAGTTACCTATAAAATCATCCACATTCTCACCACCGAAAGTATAAGCACTCATATCAATAGATACCTTAGCATTGATGGCGTAAGCTGCCTTAGAGGCAGTTGAGCCTACACGAATCCATGCCTTATCCTTATCATAATCGGTAGTATTGCTGAGATAGGCATAGAGAACACCCGAAGTGGTTCCTGTACCATCAGTCTTAAAGATGAATTCAGCATCCGCGGGATTAGAAGCCCAATACTCTGCATCTGTCTTAGAAGCATCATAACCTCTCTCCACATTGATTCTATACTGACCACCAATAGGAGCAATAGGAGTATAATCGATATCGAAATCGTCTCCCTCAGAGCATGCAGTAAACAATGCTACGAAAACAAAGCTCAAAAAATATAATATTTTCTTCATGACTTTTCGTTTATTACATTAATAATCATTACTTCTCCCACCAAAGTTTCTTGGTCAGCGAGTTTCCATTCTCTTCTACATACTTTTCAGCAGCAGAGTTATACAATGTAGTAGCTGTAGGATAAAGCAATCGCATAGGATACTCACCGGCATTCATATTGCTAGCACCTGGATCAACCAAATTGCCTAACACATAACCATCAGACAATTCACGCTGCAAAGCAGTTGTTGATTTACGAACAGTAATATTAGCCTGAACCTCAGGAATACCCAAACGGTTACGGGTCATCCAGCCATCATAAGCATTCGCACCAGCATAAGTTACCCAATACTGCATGGCGATACTATGAAGCATATCGGCCTTATCGAACTTGTAAGCACCATCAACGAATGCTGTACCATCAAATCCCCAACGGCTGAAGCCAGCAAGAACACCCTTATTATAATATTCCTCAGCCTTTTCAGCATTACCCAAACGAGCATAAGCCTCAGCAATCATCAATTCGCATTCAGCCTCGTTCATCAGATAGACAGCATCATTATAAGCCTGTTTCATACGAGAAGACTTAGAGATTGCAATGCCACCCTCTGTAGTTTCATCAGTATTTGGTTTTGTTCCACAAGGAAGACCCTCATAGCATTCATCCATGTGAGCAATCAGTTCCTCATCAGAAGAATAGCCGAGAGTTTTTTTGGCATTAGCAGTTACCTCATACAACTTGATGATACGAGGATCCTTCTTATCCAAAAGATACTCCAAGAAAGTATGACAAGCACGAATATTCTCAGTAGTATTCAACTGACGGATATTAAACTCATAAAGAGGATTACCCTTATTAGCGCCATCTTCCCAATTTACCCAAGCACAATCCTGCTCCAAAAGACCACCTGCACTAAGCAAAGCCTGAATATCAGATTTATGAGCGTCGAAATCTTTGAGATACATCTTCAATTTCAAACTCTTTGCAAAGCCTGCCCAGCTATCCATACTGCCTCCCAAGAAACAGTCAACAACACCTAAAGGTGAAGCTTTTTCTGCAGCTTTAGCATCATCGAGTTTGGCAATGGCAGCATCCAGCATCTCCAGGATACCTGGATAAACTACGGTTTTGCTATCATCGAATGCAGCATGTGGATTGTTCTCAATATCAAGAGCACCTGTAAACGGAATATCGCCATAAGTATCAGTCAATACCAAGAAATTATAGGCCTGAAGAATCTTGGCAACCATCCAATAGTTCCAAGCCTTACTTTCTTCAGCAGAAGCCAAAGCCAGCTTTAAATCTTCCAGACTGTTGGCATATGTATTCTGCCAAACCGTAGTAACAGGAGGAATAGAACCTGATGTTGTTACAGCATAGTTAGCCAATGTATTATACTGGTTTGTACTATTACCCTGTGTTACATACTGGCACCAGAAGTCACCAGTAATTTGCTGATAAAGACCACTGACAGCTACGATAGAACCTTCGGCAGCCGGAAGCAACTGCTTGTAGGAAGCTGTAGAAGGATAGTTAGGGTTGTAGTTGATATCCAAATAGCCAGAATCGCTACAAGAAGTAACAGTACCCATTGTCAAGACGGCTCCCAGCAATGCTGCGCTTAAAAATTTATATCTTTTCATATAAGAAATCTCCTTTAATTAAAATACAACCTTCAAGTTAATACCATAGTTGCGAGTTGACACAGAACCCATAGTCTCACCAAACTCAGAGCTGATATCATTACCAAAGTTAGAAGACTCTGGGTCGATATAATTCTGATGCTTTGGAGTGATGAGCAACAAGTTGTGACCAACAAGACTCAAAGACAACTTCTGCATCTTCAATGCGCTTGTGATTGTCTTAGGGAAATCGTATGTCAAAGCCAACTCACGGAGTTTGAAGTAAGAACGGCTTACAACGAAATCACGACGCACCTCCGGGTTGTAGCTATAGTTACCCTGAACATAATTCATATAGTTGGAAGCTACAGGAATATTATTCTCAACATACTCTCCACCAACAATCTTTACAGAATGAGGATAAACAAAAGCATCACGCTCATTGAATACGGTCTCTGTAGAGTTACCATTGAAGTGAGTAATATAAGATGTCTCAGAATACATCAATCCACCCTTATGCCAGTCGCCCGTTGCAGCAAGGCTCAAGTTCTTCCACTTCAGATGTGTGGTGAAGCCCATTACGAAATCTGGCTGAGAAGATCCGAGATAATCATAGTCTGTAGTACTAGCCTGCAAGAAACCATTACCATTTACGATTCTATAACCATAATATGGACTGTTTTTATCTGTTACCTTCTGTGTTGCTGGCAACTTGAAGATACCGATAGGCTCGCCAACCTTCAATACGTAAGATACACCACGCATAGAAGAATACAAACCACTAGTACCAACAGGAATGGTATATTCATCAAGACCATCCCAAAGTTCCTTCACCTTACTCCAGTTCTTAGCGTATGTAGCACCTACACTCCATTCCCAATCCTTGGTACGGATAGGAGTAAAATTAACCATCGCCTCAATACCCTTGTTCTGAAGTTTACCTACATTACGGGTGTTAGAAGTATAACCTGTCTCAGGAGCCAAAGTAGCAGAGATAATCTGATTCTTGGTCGTACGATCATAGTAAGCCACATCGAAGCTCAAACGGTTGCCAAAGAATGTACCGCTCAAACCAAGCTCATACTCAGTTGTAATCTCAGGCTTCAATGACTTATTTGGCAAACGGTTATACTCTGTCAAACCAGAAACACCGGAAATTGGCAAATAAGTATAGTAATACTGAGCTGGTACATAATATGAATTGGTCATATACACATTTGCATCATTACCTGTCTGACCTATAGCTGCACGAACCTTCAACAAGTCGATCTGCTTGACATTCTTCAAAGCAGGAATAGCCTGATTCAGAAGCACAGACACATTGGCACCGCCATAGAAGAAGCTGTTATCTCCCATAGGAAGAGTAGAAGACCAGTCGTTACGGGCAGAGAGGTTCAAGAATGCCCAATCCTTATAACCTAATTCAACCTGTCCCAAAAGACCCAACAATCTTCTATTCCATGAGTCTGTATCTGTAATAGAATAGGAAGATGTATTACTCAAGGAATTCCAACCTGGAATATCCAACTGCTCATTATAACCACCTACATTATCATAATTTCTCTGGTTCAAGTTCCAACCTAAGGTTGCACCTACCGAGAAATCACCGAAAGTATGATTACCGGTCAATAAGAGGCTGGCATCAATCTGTCCGCGCTGAGAACGATACTTAGAATAGTAACCCTGGTTACCTACAGTTGTACCATTACCAGTTGCCTGATAAGAACCCTCGGTATAAATAATACGTGGTTCGATGCGCTCGGTCTTATAATTGGTATAATCACCACCGAAACGGCCAATTACCTTGATATCCTTGGTTATATCGTATGACAACTCCAACTTACCATAAATACGGTCGTCCTGGTAAGTAGAATAGAAGTTATCTACCATATAATATGGGTTGGTAGCATACAATGTATAGTAGTTATCTACATTGTTACGCTCAAGGTTGTAATCCTTCATATCTGTGAAACGAACATCAGAAGCACCCTGAAGCAACTCCATATACATATCACGAGAACGGCGCATATCCTTGCGAACATAGTTCAAGGACATGTCCAGATGGAATCTGTCGATATTGGCGTAGCCACGGAGTGAGAAGGTATTACGATGATATGTATCACCATCATTAGGAGTAATACCATTAGAACTTACATTACCGTAAGATGCAACAATACCTACTTTCTCATCACCATAGTGGAGAGATACGTTGTTGTTCCATTCCTTACCTACCTGATAGAAGTCACGGATATTGTTCTTAACATAAGAAAAAGGCTTGGTAAAAGTCTCGCCGTTAGAAAGACCGGTAGAACCATACCAATGCTCACGACCATCGAGGCGAGGTCCCCAAGAACCGTTCTCCTCATTAGACCAGGAACCCCAACCTTGACCAAAGAGATTCTGAGTCATTGGCACACGGAGCACATCAGTAAATGTCAAAGAACCATCGTAAGTGATAGAAGCCTTCTTGTCACCCTGTGGCTTCTTTGTAGTAATCATGATAACACCATTGGCTGCACGGGAACCATAAAGAGCAGTAGCAGAAGCACCCTTCAATACAGTTACCGATTCAATATCCTCTGGGTTGATGTCGCCTGCACCACTACCAAAGTCAACAGAGTTATCACCCAAACGGTCATTGTTGATAGGCACACCATCAACAATATACAATGGGTTGTTGCTAGAAACAGAAGAAATACCACGAATTACGACTTTCTGAGAGGTACCTGTAACACCACCACCAGAAATCTGCACACCAGCCATCTTACCCTGAAGACCACTCATCAGGGAACCAGACTTAGCCACAGTCAACTCAGAAGCGTTGGCTGTACTGGCAGCATAACCCAAAGTTTTCTCTGAGCGTTTCATACCCAAGGCAGTAACAACCACCTCGTCAAGATTTCTTGCATCAGAAACCAAAATGATCTTCATTTTAGCAGATGCTTTCATAGTTTTAGTCTGCATACCGAGGTAACTGATTTCCAAGACAGCATCCTTGCTGGCATTTGGAAGCGTAAAATTACCATCGACATCAGTCGCTGTTCCAGTCTTAGTTCCTACAATTCTTACAGATGCGCCAATCACTGGCTCACCGTCTTCCTGAGAAACAACTTTACCTGTAACAGTAGTCTGTGCGAGAGCCATTCCTGTTGAAAGAACAAGCCCCCCCATTAACATGGTTAGTCTTTTTGTCATAATTTCTCTCTCTTAAATTAAACAACTTACAAATATCGGGTGCAAAGATACACACTTTTTATAAAATAAACAAATTTTTAGCTAACAAAATGCAATCTAAAACGAAATTTCTTCTACTTTTTGTATTTTTTCTGCATATTTCTCTACTTTTCGACAGTTTTCAACCACTTTTAACCAACAAAAAGACACATTTCCCAAGAATATACCAAGCAAACATACAGTTTTCAAAACAAAAGATAAGCGTGATGTTTTCAAACAAAACACCACGCTTACCTTATATTCTATAACAAAATGAAAGGCACCCATCTGCTTCCATTTTGAATACGGAATCAAAAATCATTGTATTTTATATAAATCCTTATCTAATTTTGTACAAATGCTCATCTATTTTAAATAACACCATACTTGATGAGGGCATTCTTCACTCCATCTTCATCCACATGAGTCGTAATGTAATCGGCTACCTGCTTCAATTCATCACCAGCATTGCCCATTGCTACACCTACACCTGCCTTCTTGATGATAGAGATGTCGTTGCCGCCATCGCCGAACGCCATGGTTTCTTCAATGTTCAAGCCCAGATAATCAGCCATTGCCTGGAGTCCCTTTCCCTTGTCGGCTCCACGCGCCGTAATATCAGTAAAGGCAGGATGCCATCTGCCGGAAGTGCAGTTTTCGAGCGTAGGCATCAGGAGCGCTTCCTGCTCTACGGTGCAGAAAGGAGTGACCTGCAAGATGGCCTCATCGCCCAAACGATTGAGATCAGTAACAAAAACGCTGCTATCTACTCCCAATCCCTTGCAGAAGATTTCATAAACCTCGCCGGTATAATGATGAATGGCAAAACGGCTTTCGCTTACCACGATGGCTGGATAGTTGTCTCTATCAGCAGCCTCGATGATTTTCTTCACGTCTGAAGGAAGGATGGCGTGCTGGCTCACCAATGTATCCTCCACAAAGCAGCGGGCACCATTGGCTGTGATGTAACCATCGATGAGATGCTCTATCTGACCGAGGTTATTGATGATCTGCTTGGGGCGTCCCGTAGAAATATACACCTCTACCCCATTCTTCTTAGCCTGCTCCAAAGCATCCACAGTACTCTGCGGAATCCTGTGAGACTTGAAACTCACCAACGTGCCGTCGATGTCGAAAAACAATGCTTTTATCTTCTTATCCATAAATATATCTTGTTCCTTATTATTTAAACCCAATTCCATATCATGTAAATACCATGCCATATTTACCCATTTCTCACGCGCGTACCTTATTATATATAGATACAAATGATTCATCTCGCTGAAAAAACGGGTGCAAATATACGAAAAAACAGATAATTAGCCAAAAATATGCATTCTTTTTTAAATATCCTTGCCATTTTCGCAGAAAAACCGTATATTTGCTGCGACTTTCATGCGCAAGAAAACGTCTTGCATCACGCATAGAAAGCAAACTAAAAACTTAGTGATATGAAGAAGAAGACCTATGTCTGGCTGGCATCCCTCTTGCTGATGCTGGTAGCTACGCTTACTTCATGCGAAAAGTTTGCACTCGATGATTCGGGTACCAATTCACATGACGCAAACGCCAACGTAATCATCCATGCGTCCGTGGCAAAAAACAATTCTACGGGAACAAGAAGCGGAGAAGAAGATGAGGAAATAGAGGGAAAGCCTCTGGAAGATTACTGCTCCCGACTATCCATCGCCATTTTTGATGGAGAGGAAAAGGTGAAGACCCTGAATCTGAAAGCAGAAGATGGCTACGATGATATCGGGATTAATCTGGATGCGGGAAAATACCGAATGGTTGCCATCGGCCATAACGGAAGCGGAAACTGTACGATCAGTTCTCCTGAGAAAGTGAAATTCTACAAGAACAAGATGACCGATACCTTCTTCTATTACGGCACTTTCAATGTGATAGATGGAGAAGATACGGATGATTACATTCTGTTGAATAGAGCCGTGGCACAGTTTAAGGTCCATATTACCGACGCCACCATCCCCGCCGAGGCGCACAGCATCAAGTTTTACTATACCGGAGGCAGCAGCACCCTTGACGCCGTAACGGGTTATGGATGCGTACAGAGCCGCCAGACCGAAAGCTTCAAGCTTCAGGAAGGCAAAAGAGATTATTCGGTCTATACCTTCCCACGCGAAGAGAACAAGGGCTTGAAAATGACCATCAACATCCTGGATGCAGATGCCCAGAGTATCAAGGAATATTCCAAGGAAGGCGTCCCGGTGAAACGCAACAACATCACCCAGACCAATATCAGCATCAAAGACCATACCATCTCCGACCCCGACCAGAAAGAAGATGGTGATTCCGGAAAAGGCAACCTGGGATTCACCGTAAATCCCGACTGGGAAGGAGAAATCGTTGTTGAATTTGAATAGAAGAATGTTCCATTTTTCCATAATGTAAGGTATTTTTCGATTCTTAAAGATTTGATAATAAAAAATCCTTTGTGGTTTGCGAATATTTCCATAAATTTGCACCGATATTATAATATTATTGTAAAGGAATGAAAAAAATATTAACTCTTATCATGCTGATGGGAGCAATGACTGCAGCCGAGGCTCAAACGATGGTTCTGAACCTCGACAGTTGTCGTGCGATGGCGCTACGCAACAACAAGCAGATCAATGCCTCTAAGCTCAAGAAGGACGTGGCGACCAACCTGAAGAAATCGGCGCGCACGAAATATTTGCCAAAGGTAGATGCCATGGGCGGATATGAATGGTTCAGCAAGGAGATCTCTTTGCTCAATGATGGTCAGAAGTCAGCATTCAGCAATTTAGGTTCCAACATCGTAGGTGGAATCACCGGCAATGCCAACGACGTGATGGCCGATTTGGTAAGCAAGGGAATGCTCACCCCTGAACAGGCACAGAAAATCGGAGGATTGCTCAACGAGAAAGGAAGCGTTATCCAGCAGCAGGGCAATGCCATCGGACAGAGCGTGGTAGATGCTTTCCGCACCGACACCCGCAACATGTGGGCTGGTAGCGTGATGCTCCGCCAGCCTATCTATATGGGCGGCGCCATCCTGGCAGCCAACAAGATTGCAGACATCGGTGAGCAGATAGCCGACAATGATCTCGACATGCAGACCCAGAAGACCCTCTACAGCATAGACCAGGCTTACTGGCTTGCCGTTTCGCTGAAGCAGAAGTACAAGCTCGCCACCAGCTACAGAGACCTGGTGAAAAAGCTCAACGACGATGTTCACAAGATGATTCAGCAGGGCGTGGCCACCAAGGCAGATGGCCTGAAGGTAGATGTAAAGGTGAACGAGGCGGAGATGAAGATTACCCAGGCAGAAGACGGTCTGGTGCTCTCCAAGATGCTTCTCTGTCAGCTTTGCGGCATTCCGATGAACCAGGAAGTGACTCTTGCCGATGAAGACAAGGAGACGCTGGCTCTTTCGGGAACTCCTGTGGATACAGAGCAGCAGCGAGTAGCCGCTTCTGATTCTGCGATGAATACCCGTCCGGAATTACGCATGCTCCAGAATACGGTTGATATTTCCAAGCAAGCCACCAATCTGGTTCGCGCCGTCTATCTGCCTCATGTGGCATTGACCGGCGGCTACACCATTTCGAATCCAAATGTGTTCAATGGTTTCCAGAAGAAGTTTACCGGTGTATGGAATATTGGAGTCATCGTGCAGGTTCCGGTATGGAACTGGTTTGACGGTGCCTATAAGGTGCGTGCATCCAAGGCTGCCACCAACATTGCCCAGATGAACCTCGACGATACCCGCGAGAAGATCCATCTCCAGATTACCCAGAGCCAGTTCAAGGTGAAGGAAGCTGAAAAGAAGCTCAACATGGCCATCAAGAACATTGACAGCGCCAACGAGAACCTGAGATGCGCCAACCTTGGATTCAAGGAAGGAGTGATGGAGGTAACTGATGTGATGGCAGCCCAGACTGCCTGGCAGCAGGCACAGAGCCAGAAGATCGACGCGGAAATCGACGTGAAGCTGACACAGGTAGGGCTTAACAAGGCGCTCGGTATCCTGCAGTAACAATAGAAACATTTTTCAAAATTCAAATTCAGATAAAAACATGTCTAAGAAATCACAGCATAACAATATACTGCTTGCCGTTATCGGTTTTACGGCAGTTGTCATACTCGTGGGAATCATTGGCTTCTTCACGCTTGAGCAGAAGGACGACACTATCCAGGGCGAGGTAGAAGTATCAGAATACAGAGTATCCTGCAAGTTGCCAGGCCGCATCGTAGAACTGAGAGTCAAGGAGGGCGATTACGTTCACGTGGGCGACACTCTCGCCATCCTCGAAGTTCCAGAGATGAAATCGCAGGAGCAGATGCTCCAGGCAACCAATGCCGCAGCAGAGGCCATGAAGGATCTTACCGATGCCGGTGCACGCAAGGAGCAGATTCAGGGTGCCTTCCAGCTGGTTCAGCAGGCAGAAGCAGCAGCAACCATTGCCAAGAAGACTTACGACCGCATGCAGAACCTCTATAATGACGGTGTGATCAGCGGTCAGAAGCGCGACGAAGCATTTGCTGCCTACAAGGCTACAGAGGCTCAGGTGGCAGCAGCCAAGAGCCAGTATGAAATGGCGAAGAATGGTGCCCGCGAGCAGGAGAAGCGCATGGCTGCCAACAACACACAGGCTTCCAAGAGCGCTGTAGATGTAGTGAAGAATCTCTTGAAGGAGACCGTTCAGGTGGCCCAGTGCGAAGGCGAGGTCAGCAATGTCTATCCTAAGGTAGGCGAGCTGGTGGGTCTCGGTTCTCCTATCATGAGCATCTCTATCATGAGCGATATGTGGGGTACCTTCAATGTCCGCGAGGATCATCTCCAGGGATTGAACAAGGGCGATGAATTCACCGCTTTCGTTCCTGCCTTCAACAAGGAAATCAAGATGAAGGTTTACTACCTGAAAGACCAGGGTTCCTATGCTACCTGGAAGGCAACTAAGGATAATGGCGACTACGACCGCAAGACTTTCGAGGTGAAGGCCCGTCCTATCACCAAGCTGGAGGGATTGCGCCCGGGAATGTCACTCATCATTAAATAACTTTGAGATTTTCAATGTTTAAGAAATTATATCATATTGCCCGTAGAGAGTGCGGCATCATGCGGAAGAATCCCATCTATCTCTTCTGCATGGTCATCTTCCCCATCGTGGTGGTGATCTTCTTCACTACCCTGATGCAGGGAGGTGTGCCTACCGACATGCCTGTGGGCATCGTTGACCAGGACAATTCTCATACCTCCCGCCAGCTGGTGCACAAGCTCGACGCTTTCCAGACCACCAAGGTGGTGGCTCACTATGAGAACATAGCCGAGGCAAGACATGCTATCCAGAAGAACGAAATCTATGCCTTCCTGGTGATTCCTAACGGAACAGAGGCAGGACTGATGGCTTCCCGCCAGCCGAAGATTTCCTTCTACTATAGCAGCGTTTCGCTGGCAGCAGGCTCCCTGCTCTTCCGGGATCTGAAGACCATTTCCACCCTGGGAGGCGCAGCAGCAGGTATGGCGAAGCTGTCGGCACTGGGAAAGACGAACGATGAAATCATGACCTTCCTGCAGCCCATCGCCGTGGATCTGCACATGATAGGCAACCCTTACGCCAACTACAACTATTATCTGTCGAGCGTAATGGTGCCGGGACTCATCATGCTGTTCATCTTCCTGATCACCCCTTATTCCATCGGAACGGAACTGAAATTCAAGAGAGCCAAAGACTGGATGCGAATGGCGAACAACAATCCTTATCTCGCCATCGCGGGTAAGATGTTGCCTCAGACGCTCATCTTCCTGAGCATCTTCCTGCTCTTCGAGTTCTACATCTATTATGTATTGGGATTCCCGCATCCGGGAGGTGCAGCACCCATCATACTGCTGGGCATTCTGAGCGTATTGTCCTGCCAGTGCTTCGGTATCTTTGCCTTCGGACTGATGCCTTCCCTGCGCATGTCGATGAGTATCTGTTCGCTTTGGGGTGTGGTGAGTTTCTCCATCTGCGGAGCCACCTATCCACTCTTCTCCATGGATTCGCCAATCCAGGCCATCGGACAGCTCTACCCTATGCGCCACTATTATATGATTTACCAGATGAACATCTTCAATGGTTTCCCGATGAGCGATGCTGTGCTCCACTGGGGCGCGATGGTACTCTTCTGTGCCCTGCCAATGCTCACCGTCTGGAACATCAAGAAGGCAATGTTAGTATATAAATACCTACCATAATGAAGAAAAGTAGTTTATTATATAAGATCATCAATGGAATCTGGGATATGTGCTTCATCTGGAAGACGGAGATGCGCAATGTGTTCCGCGATGAGGGTGTGCTCATCTTCTGCATCCTGGTACCGCTGGGCTATCCGCTGCTCTACTCGTGGATTTACAACAACGAGGTGGTGAGAGAGGTGGATACGGCGATTGTTGACCTGAGCCACAGCCATACTTCCCGCGAGTTTATCCGCGATTACGATGCTTCTCCGGATGTCAAGGCCACCTATTACTGCAACAGTCTCGATGAAGCAAAGCAGCTGGTGCAAAGGCAGGCTGTGCATGGAATCGTCTATATTCCAGCCGATTTCGACACCAAGCTGAATCGTGGCGAACAGGCGCATGTGGGCGTATATTGCGATATGAGTCTGATGCTGACCTATAAGGCGATTTTCCAGACTGCACAGGGTGTGGCGAGCCAGATCAACTCGGGAATTCAGATTTCCAAGGGAGGAGGATTCACGGATCGGGATGATGAAATAACCGCCCATCCGCTGGAATTCGATGAAGTTCCGATATTCAATACCACCGGGGGATATGGTAATGCGATTCTTCCGGGTGTACTGGTACTCATTCTGCAGCAAACCATGCTGCTGGGTATCGGAATGGCAGCAGGAACATCGAGAGAGCTGAACAGAAACCGCGAACTGATACCGGTAAGCGAGCATTATGGCGGCATTTTCCGAATCGTATTCGGTAAGGCGATGGTTTATTTCATGGTTTACGCCGTGATGGGAATGTACCTGACGCTGGTTGTTCCGAAACTTTTCGGCTTCGTTAGTATGGTAACCTGGACCACCATTCTGGGTTTCCTCCTACCTTATATTCTGTCGTGCGTATTCTTCGGATTGATGCTATCGTGCCTGGTAAGATACCGTGAGAATGTAATGCTTCTGGTGGTTTTCACCTCTGTGCCATTGCTATTCATGACGGGTATTTCGTGGCCACAGAGCAATATTCCAGCCTTCTGGCAGGGATTTGCCTGGGTATTCCCATCTACCTTCGGTATCAGAGGATTCCTGAGAATCAGCAGCATGGGAGCATCTCTTGCCGATATTCTGCCGGAGTTCAGAGCGCTCTGGATACAGACGGGCGTATATTTCCTCGCTACCTGCCTGGTTTTCAGGCAGCAGTTGCGCTCAGCAAGACTCAAGGCGAATCTTCCTGCCGAAGTTGCAGAAGAAGAGGATGAGGCAGATGAGCTTCTGGAGACAAAGAATCAAGAGCTTCTGGAGACAAAGAATCAAGAGCTTCTGGAGGCTAAAGAATCAAGAGCTAGAATTGAAGAATCAGGGGTTGACCATACAAAAAACAGCTGTTAACTGTTAACCTGTTAACCCCTGATAAAAATCGGAAGGTTGACCATACCAAAAACAGCTGTTAACTGTTAACCTGTTAACCCCCGATAGAAAAAAGCTAGCCCCATACGCCCTGATAGCCCCATACGCCCTGAAAGGGCAGAAGCTCCTAGCCCAGGGCAACGCCCTGGGGATTATTGGCAAATACAAAAACGCCCTGTAAGGGCAAAAGCTTTAAATATGAGAAGCTTTTGCCCTTACAGGGCGTCTTTGTTTATTACGTGTTTACCCAGGGCGATGCCCTGGGCTAGGAGCTTCTGCCCTTTCAGGGCGTACGGGGACTATCCCTTTAATATTCAGGGCGTACGGGGACTATCCCTTTAATATTTCTGCGGTTCACTACCGTCACGATACTCTGGGCGAGGCTCAGGAAAGCCTGACCGGTAATAGAATCAACCTTGGTAGCAGCAGGCGCACCATCATCACCACCCTCGCAGATGCTCTGAACGATAGGAATCTGGGCAAGCAATGGCACGTTCATCTCCTTGGCGAGATTCTTGCAACCCTCCTTACCGAAGATATAATACTTGTTCTCCGGCAACTCGGCAGGAGTAAAGTAAGCCATATTTTCGATAAGACCGAGGATAGGCACATTCACCTTATCATTCTGATACATGTCAATACCCTTTCTTGCATCGGCAAGTGCCACCTGCTGAGGAGTACTTACGATCACCGCACCCGTGATGGCGAGAGTCTGGAGCAGGGTAAGATGAATGTCACTGGTGCCAGGAGGAGTATCGAGGATGAAGTAATCCAACTCACCCCAGTCAGCATCGGCAATCAGCTGTTTCAGGGCAGAGCAAGCCATACCGCCACGCCACAAGGTAGCCGTGGTAGGACTTACGAAGAAACCGATACTCAGGAGCTTCACGCCATATTTCTCTACAGGTTCGATGAGATCTCTGCCATCCTTATGAACTGAATAAGGACGTTCTTCCTCTACACCGAACATCTTAGGCATAGAAGGACCGAAGATATCGGTATCGAGCAAGCCCACCTTGTAACCCAACTTGGCAAGCGCAATGGCGAGATTGGCAGAAACCGTACTCTTACCTACTCCACCCTTACCAGAGCTTACAGCGATGACGTTCTTCACCTGAGGAAGCATTTTTCCCACTTCAGGACGAGGAGCCGACTTGAACTCAGTAACGATCTCCACCTCTACCTCCTTGGAGATATGATAATGGATGGCAGCCTCAGCCGCCTTCACCGTACTCTTGAGGAAAGGATCGGTATCTCTAGGGAAGAGCAGAACCACCTTCACCTTCATACCATTGATGCTAGGCGTATCTGCCAGCATTTCACTCTCTATAAGGTTCTTCTTGGTACCAGGATAGATGACGGTAGCAAGAGCCTCTTCAATTAATTTTGGATATAATGTCATAATTATTTTTTTGTTTGGTGCAAAAGTAACAATAAATAATGTAATAAGCAAATAAAAACTAAATAATTTCAGTTATTAAACACTTTTATGTATCTTTGCAGATTGGAGAAGATGATGAAGCGACATCAGGAACTTCGGATTCCCCCTCCACCTTCAAAACGACAAAACTGAATAAAAATGAATTATAAGAAAATCATAGTAGGTTTCGCCCTTTCCCTGGCTTGTCTTTCCGTACAGCAGGCAGGCGCTGAAACCTTCAGCAAGAGTAAAAAGAAAGAGAATGTGACTGCAGCTACCAGCATCAACTGGGCGGATGCTTCGGGCAAGGTAAGCTACTCTATCAACGCCACCACTGCGCCTGTGGTGAAGATTGCCCTCAGGATGTTTTCCAACGATATGAAGGCTGTAACCGGCAACGAGGCGAAGGAGAAAGCCAGTGCCAACATCCAGATTTACCAGCTCAACCAGCTCACCAACAAGGAGTTTTCTGCCGTAGAAAAGCTCGGTGCTCCTCTCCACAAGTTCATCACAGCCAAGGATGCTTTCTACATCGGAACCCGAAAGGGCAAAATCATCGTGATAGGAAGCGACGCACGAGGCACTGCCTACGCTATCATGGAACTCTCGCGCATGGCTGGCGTTTCGCCTATGGCAGGATGGAACGACCTGAAGCCGCAGACACGTCAGAATCTCTCTACCCAGGTGGGAACGGAGAAGATAGAAATCCCGAGAATCGAATTCAGAGGTCTTGCCCTGAACGGAAGCAAGTGGATGAATCAGAAGAACTACAGTCAGCTGGCGCGCCTGATGCTGCGACTGAGAGCCAACACCCTCTGGCAGGTGGACGGCAAGCACGAGGCTGCCTACAACAAGGCGGTGGTAGATAGCTTCGACATCTGCATTGCCGAAAACTACAAGGTGACGGAAATCACTGGCAAGAAACACAAGAAAAAGCATAAAAAGACCCTGGAGAACGTGAAGATGATCTGTGCCGGCAACCAGATGCAGCTGGAGAATGTCTCCCCTGCCCTGGTGCTCGAAATGCTGAACAACAGGGATTATCTGGAAACCAAGTCGGAGCACCGGGAGAAATCCCATCGATCGGAGATGCATCATGATGAAGACTGCGCATGGATTGCCAACGTAACCAATCCGAAGATGGTTCCGCTGCAGCTTGCCATGATTTCAGACCTTGCCTGGAACGGCGAGGCGCTGCAGGGAGGCATCAGCAGCTACCTGCAGAACTGGCTCGGCAGTCTCTTCGGCAACGTGGCAGCCAAGAAAATCAAGCCTCTGATGGAGGAATACTATCGCCTGACCAGTATCCGACAGCCAGCCTTCATGGCAATGCCATACGGCGATACAAAGTTTCATTCGGGCGAATTCGGCAATGAGCTGGAGCGCTATCTCTACGCCTACGACCTGCTGAAGACCAAGACTGCCAATCTGGAAAGAACCCTTCCTGCCGATCAGCGAGACGGTTTCTTCGAAATCGTGAAATATCCTATCTTCTCTGCTGCCCTCATCGCCGAAAAGGAGCTGGAGGCACAGGAAGCCAGAGACATCGCCCGTCCGGGACTGTTCCCGAATGATGATGAAGCCAAGGCTTCGGCTGCCGTGAGCCTCAATGCCTTCAACACCCTGAAGCAGCTCAACGCCTACTATCTGAAGCTGGGCAAGGGCAAATGGAGCAGCATCATCGCCACAGATGGGGCAGAAATGCAGGCTCCGCAGTTGCCGGGCACCCTACCTGCCAAGGATATCAAGCTCCTGATGCAGGATGCCTTCGACAGAAATCAAGATCTCCAGCCGCTGGTGACATTCACCAAGAACATCACCGCCAAGAATGCATACGACTGGACGAATGCCTTTCAGGCGCCAGCAGCCAAGGGAGAGACAGCCGAGAAGATCCAGCAGAAACCACTGCTGGGTCACAGCAACAACGCCGTGAAGCTGCCAAAGGGAGCCATCCTGAGATACAGATTCGTAAGCAGCAGCATAGGAGACGCAAGATTCACCCTCGCCACCATCCCGAGCTATCTGCCTAATGAGAAGAATATGCGCGTAAGCGTGAGCATTGACGGTGCAGAGCCGGTAATCTGCCAGATGAAGGAGGATTACAACTCCAAGGAATGGAAGATGAATCATTGGCGCGGACAGGCGCTCAAGAGCTTCTACGTAACCCTGCTCAACGGCTACCATACTGTAGAAATCAAGGCGCTGGATGACAATATCATCGTTGACCAGTGGGTGCTTGATTTCGATGTAGATAGAGAATACTACGTATTCCCCGTTACGAGATAAAGGGAAATACGACTAAAAAGAGGCTTAATAGATGGCAAGCTGGAGGCTTAATAGATGACCGATCCTTGCCATCTATGAAGCCCCGCAAGTGTTAAAGAAGCATATAAAAAAAGCACTCCAAGAAGCGAAAACTCCTCAAAGTGCTCTGAACTTAATATTATCTCTTATTGGTTTTTACTCAATAACTACGGTTGTCCAACCGTGCTTGTCCTCTACAGTACCATACTGAATGCCACGGAGGGTATCATACAGGTGCTTAGAGACAGGACCTGGCTTCTCGCCGAAATTGTAGCGCTTGCCAGTATCGAGGTCATCAATGTAGCTGATAGGGCTGATAACGGCAGCAGTACCGCAAGCACCAGCCTCCTCGAATGTATCCAACTCATCCTCAGGAATCTGACGGCGCTCTACCTTCATACCGAGATCCTCAGCCAGCTGCATCAAGCTCTTGTTGGTGATAGATGGGAGGATGGATGTACTCTTAGGAGTAACGTATGTATTATTCTTGATACCGAAGAAGTTGGCAGCACCACACTCATCCATGTATTTCTTCTCCTTGGCGTCGAGATAGAACTCGCATGCATAACCCTTCTCATGAGCGATATTGTTGGCTCTGAGAGAAGCAGCATAGTTACCACCTACCTTATAGATACCTGTTCCGAGAGGAGCAGAGCGGTCGAAATCACGGATGATGACGTATGGGTTGGTAGAGAATCCACCTTTGAAGTATGGACCCACTGGGGTTACGAAGATGAGGAAGCAATACTCCTTAGAAGGATGCACACCCACCTGAGGACTTGTACCGATGAGCAAAGGACGGATATAGAGCGTAGCACCACTCTCGTAGGTAGGAATCCACTCCTGGTTGAGGCGAACCACCTTCTTCACCATCTCCTCGAACAACTCTGTTGGCACCTCTGGCATCAGGATACCACGGCATGTGCTCTGCAGGCGGGCAGCGTTCTCGTCCATACGGAACACGCGCACCTTACCGTCTGGGCAACGATAAGCCTTCAGACCCTCGAATGCCTCCTGACCATAGTGCAGACAGGTGGCAGCCATGTGCAATTTCAAATACTCATCAGAGCAAACTTCTATTTCGCCCCATTTGCCGTCGCGATAGTAACAGCGAACATTGTAGTCAGTCTGGCGATAGCCAAATGACAAATTAGACCAATCTAAGTCTTTCATAACATCTTATTTTTTAATGTTCTACTAATATTTTGAATGCAAAAGTACAAAATATTCTATTAATCTGCAACTATTTTGCGATAAATTTAGTAGAAACGTTATTATTTTACGTATTTCTGCCGTTTTGAGGCATTATTTTACCATTTTATGGGTACTTTTTCGTTCTTGCGCCGTTACTTGAAGCGGATTGCAAATCCGAAATAGGTAACTGGCGGCGGCGGATTGCAAATCCGCCGAAACAGAGCGGGGAAACAAGCGGGGATTGTCAATCCTCGCTGAGGAGCTTTTTGATTTCCTCATCGGTCTTGGTGAGTTTGTCCTTGCAGAGCTTCACCAAGGTTTTGGCACGCTTCAACTGCTCGGAGAGCTGATCAATATCCAGTTCATCATTCTCCATTCTTTCTACAATCTGCTCAAGCTCTCTTACAGCTTGCTCGTATTTCATTTCGTCTTTTGCCATAATTTTATTGTTTTTGGAGTTAACAGAGTTAACAGTTAACAGTGGATATTTTAAAGCTTCTGCCCTTTCAGGGCGACAGGTTTGCGTCCTTTATTACCCAGGGCGTTGCCCTGGGCTAGGAGCTTCTGCCCTTCAGGGCGTGTGAGAAATTCCTATTGCCTCAGGGCATGTGGGGAATTATTTCACTTCCGATTTAATATTGCCTTCGGCGAATCTCGTTTCGATGATGTCGCCAGCCTTCAGCTGCGAGGCAGAACGGATGCTCTTGCCATCTTTCAGCGTGATGCTGTAGCCACGCTTCAGCAGCAGCTCCGGATCCTGCGCCTGGATGCGCTGCTGGAGAAGCTGCAGTCGATGATTCTCATTGAGCATCTTACGCTCCAGTACCGGCTGGATATTCTGCGAGAGAATCTCTAAACGGCGCTGCGCATCCGAAACCTTCGACTGCAGATTCGTCGTAATGCGAGTCATCAGACGGTCGAGATACGCCCCCTGCTTCGTCTTCACCAGCGAGAACTGCACGGGGATGGTGCTGCTCAATCTCTCGATCCTCATCTTCTCCACCTGCAACCGGTGCTTCACGTTCTGCACGATAGTTTCCTGTGCATCCATCACCCGGGCATAAACCTCGGCGAGATGATTGATGAGGAAGGCGGCAGCGGCAGTCGGTGTCTTCACCCGCTGGAAGGAAATCATATCCAGTACACTCTCGTCCCTCTCGTGTCCTATACCCGTGATGATAGGCAGCGGGAAGTTAGCCACATTCTCGGCAAGCGCCAGGGTGTCGAAACCGGAAAGGTCGCTGGTAGCACCACCGCCACGGATGATGACTACGCAGTCAAACTCCTCATATTCGGCATTGATGCTGTCCAGGGCAGCGATGATGCTCTGCTCCACTCCCTCGCCCTGCATCGTGGCAGGAAAGAGGCGGGTGGTGAACTGCAAGCCGTAATCATTATCGGCAAGTTGATTGCAGAAATCGCCATATCCGGCTGCCGTAGCACTCGAAATCACGGCGATGCGCTGGCAGAACATCGGGAGCACCAGCTCCTTCTGCAGCTCGAAGACGCCCTCAGCCTTCAACGTATTGATGATTTCCAACCGCTTGCGAGCCATATCGCCCATCGTATAGTTGGGGTCGATGTCATCTACGATCCAAGAGAAACCATAGTTCTCATGGAACTGGGCGTGCACTTTGAGCAGCACCTTCATGCCGGCATGAATGCGCTGCCCCGTCACTCGCTCGAAATTAGGTTTGATGAGCATCCAGCGGTTGCGCCAGCAGTTGGCATGCGCCTTGGCTATCGGCGTATTGGAGCGTTCATCCTTCTGGATGAGTTCCAGATAGCAGTGCCCGCCGTAACCCTCGCGAGCCTCGGAGAGTTCCGCTTCCACCCAATAGCTGTCGGGTAAGGACATCGAAATGATTTCGCTGACTATCGAGTTTAATTCAAAAAGGGACAATCGAAGTCGTTCCATACTGTCTATAGTTTAAAGTTTACAGTTTAAAGTTTATAGTTTATAGCTAGCAGAGCAAGTTTGCCATATAAACTATTAACTATTAACTACTTAATCGCTTTTCCCGTCTGATAAGCTTTCCAAAAATCCGGCACACCGTATCCGAAGACATTATCGGGATGCTGCTGGTTATCGCCTGCCAGTTTTACGAGCTTGATGATCTGCTTGGCTGTCTTGCCAGGCAGCGCCTGCCAGAGGCAAGCCACCATACCCGCTACCAGCGGAGAGGAAAACGAAGTTCCATTATCATTGATGATGCTGCCCCTGCCCGTAATCACGCAGGTAGGACTTCCGAAGGCCATCACATCAGGCTTGATTCTGCCATCCGCCGTAGGTCCTACGGCACTGAAGGCAGCATTCATGCCATGTTCGTTGATGCTACCCACCGTGAGGATATCCTTGGCATCGGCAGGGAAATTGATTTTCTTCCAGGAACCCATACCATCGTTTCCGGCAGAGTTCACGCATACGATTCCTTTGTCGGCACACATCGATGCGGTTCGGGAGATGAGGGCGGTGTTGCCATCCTGCTCATAATAGTGATGATCCATCGAGGAATCATCAAAGCCATGATAGCCGAGCGAAGAATTGATGATGTCCACGCCACAGCTGTCAGCATATTCCGCAGCACTTGCCCAGTAATCCTCCTCGGCAAGGCTCTCGGTGCGTTCATCCTCGCATCTTATCAGCAGATACTGCGCCTCAGGAGCCACACCCACATAGAAGTCGGGCGCATTGGCAGCCATCGTAGAGAGCACCATCGTGCCATGTTCCATCTCTCCAAATACATTCTTGGATTCAGGAACCACGAAATCCTTCACACCCGCCAGCTTGATGCTGTGCAGGGCAGGAATCTTATCCACATTCATGAATCCGCCATCGAATACGGCTATCATCATTCCCTTGCCTCTATAGCCACTTTCGTGGAGTCTTTTGCCGTTCAGCGACTTCAGCTGAGCATCAGCTGCGCCATAGAATCCATCGCCCTGACTCCACTCGTTCAGTCCATTGCGCACATTCGAGCGCATTCTCTGACTTACGGAATCGGGAGCCTGGAACACCTTCTTCCTCTGGGTGATGAATTCCAACCCTTCCAGCTTGCGGAGCTCCTTGTCCTTATGGATGCGGATGAGCAGCGTATTGTTCCACTTGCTCTTCCCCACAATCTCGATGCCAGCCTCAGCTACCTGCTTTTCGTAAGCCGGAGCCACAGGAAGGTCGGTCAGATCTACAGGAATGCCCTGGCGCTTACGTCGGTCGATGGAGCGCTGGGAGAGGAATTCCGAAGGGCGGTTCACCGAAAAGGGCGTATGGTCGAGGTCTTTATCCTTGAGGTAAAGACGATACATCTGGCATTTTCCACCTGGGAAAGACACCATATCGGTCTCCAGAATGCCAGTTACCTTGTCATCGTGAGCCAACAATGTCAAGGTGGACAGAATAAATGCATAAAGCATCAAATATCTTTTCATCATTTATCGGTAGTACGATTGTTATATTGTTACATTCTCGTCTGACTGCTGTTGCCCAATCAGATTATTATTGTTTATACTAAGCTGCAAAAGTACAGTTTTTGTACGAGAATGCCAAAAGAAAAGGGAAGTTTTTATCAGGAAATGCAAGTTTTTCTTATATATATAATAAGGTATCAGATATTTTTTGTAATTTTGCAGACAAGTAGCCGCCGCAGTTGCTTTCTGAAAGAAGCTGAGCGAGCGGCTATGAGGAAAAAACAGATATAAATGGAAAATAAACAAGCGACATTAGAATTAGGTACGAAGCCTGTGGGCAAGCTGCTGGTTCAGTATGCCCTGCCAGCGATGATTGCGATGACCGCCTCTTCGCTCTACAACATTGTTGACCGCGTATTCATCGGTCAGGGTGTGGGAGCCATGGCCATCTCGGGTCTCGCCATCACCTTCCCCTTCATGAACCTCACCACCGCTTTCGGAGCCGGTGTGGGCGTAGGAGCATCTACAGCCATCAGCGTGAAGTTGGGACAAAAAGATTATGCCACAGCGCAGAACATTCTGGGTAACACGATTTCACTGAATCTCATCATCGGTATCGGACTGAGCATCATCTGTCTGCTCTTCCTCGACCCTATCCTGAGATTTTTCGGAGCCAGCGACCAGACACTCGTCTATGCCCATGAGTATATGGTCATCATCCTGCTGGGCAATGTGGTGAGCCACATGTATTTCGGCATGAACGCCCTGCTCCGAGCAGCGAGCAAGCCCAAGCAGGCGATGTACGCCACCATCTTCACGGTGGTGATGAACGTGATACTGGATGCCCTCTTCATCCTCGTCTTCAAATGGGGAATACAGGGTGCCGCCATCGCCACCATCCTATCGCAGCTGATGGCACTGATTTGGCAGATCAAGCTCTTCAGCAACAAGAGCGAGCTGCTCCACTTCAAGAAAGGAATCTACAAACTGAAGAGGAAACTCGTAGATAATATCCTCGCCATCGGCATTTCGCCGTTCCTGATGAACGTGTGCGCCTGCATCATCGTCATCTTCATCAACAACCAGCTGGTGCGTTTCGGAGGCGACCTTTCCGTGGGTGCCTACGGAATAGCCAACGGTATTGCGATGGTGTTCATCATGTTCGTGTTAGGTGTCAACCAGGGAATGCAGCCTATCGCCGGTTACAACTATGGTGCACAGAAGCTGGACCGACTGATGCGTGTGCTGAACCTGAGCATCATCGCCGCCACCGCCATCATGGTAACGGGATGGCTGATAGCGATGTTCCTGCCTTACTACTGCGCGAGAATGTTTACTACCGACAAGCATCTGATAGACCTGGGCATCAAGGCAATCAGAGTGGTGATGTTCTGCTTCCCGATCATCGGATTCCAGATGGTCATCACCAACTTCTTCCAGTGTATCGGAAAGGTGAAGATCAGCATCTTCCTCTCCTTGTCGAGACAGTTGCTCATCCTTCTGCCGCTCCTGGCTTTCCTGCCGATGATATGGGATATTGATGGCGTATGGTACAGTATGCCTATCTCCGATTTCTCAGCCGCAGTCATCGCTGCCATCGTAATGTCATGGTACATGAACAAGTTGAAAAGACAACATAAAGAAAACATGAAAGTTAACAGTTAACAGTTAACAGCTAAAATTTTAAGCTTATGACCAAGATTATCATAAACGTAGGTCGCCAGATAGGTAGCGGCGGCCATATCATCGCCGAGAAACTGGCGGAGGATTTCGGTTGCAAGTGCTACGACCGGGAACTGCTGAACCTTGCCGCCAAGGAGAGCGGTTTTTCGGAGAAATTCTTCGAGCAGAACGATGAGCAGAAGGGATTCTTCAAGTCTCTCTTTCATACCCATCTGCCTTTCCTGAGCGATAACAACTTCTATCACAACGACTTCTCGCAGGAAGGTCTGTACAAGTTCCAGAGCGACGCCATCAGAAAGGCTGCCGATGAGGGCAACTGCGTGTTTGTGGGCAGAACCGCCGACTATGTGCTGCGTGATTACAAGAATGTGATCAATATTTTCATCACCGCCAACATCGACGACCGCATCAAGGCAGTGTGCAAGCGAAAGGACATCGACAGAGCCTCCGCCCGCAAGTTTATCGAAAGCCATGAGGAGCAGCGTGCCTCTTACTACGATTACTATACCGGCAAGAAGTGGGGACACAGCGAGAGCTATGACCTCTGCATCAACAGCAGCCATCTGGGAATCGAAGAGACAGAGAAGTTTATCGCAGAATTTATCAGAAAGAAATTCGGACTTAGTGATTAATTATTAGGGATTAATTATTAGGGATTAGTAATTAATTTTAGGGACATAAAATATTAAACATCATATAAATGAAGAAGATTATGCTTTTGGGCTCAGGCGAACTGGGCAAGGAGTTTACCATCGCCGCAAAGCGAGCAGGACAGTATGTCATCGCTTGCGACAAGTACGACAATGCACCAGCCATGCAGGTAGCCGACGAGCGAGAAGTGTTCTCAATGCTCGATGGCGACGCATTGACCGCTGTGGTTGAGAAGCATCACCCAGACATCATCGTGCCTGAGATTGAAGCTATCCGCACCGAGCGTCTCTTCGACTTCGAGAAGGAGGGCATTCAGATTGTACCTTCGGCACGTGCCGTGAACTACACCATGAACCGCCGTGCCATCCGCGACCTGGCTGCCAAGGAACTGGGTCTGCGCACAGCCAAGTATTTCTATGCAAAGACTTTCGAGGAATTCAAGAACGCAGCCGATGAGATTGGTTTCCCATGCGTAGTAAAGCCTCTGATGAGTTCCAGCGGTCATGGACAGAGCTATGTTCACAACGATGATGAGCTGGTGGAGGCTTACAAGGAAGCGATGGAGGAAGGTCGTGGCGACGTGAAGGAAGTAATCATCGAGGAATTCATCGACTTCGATTCAGAATTCACCCTCCTCACCGTAACCCAGAAGGATGGTCCTACCCTCTTCTGCCCACCTATCGGACACGTACAGAAGGGCGGCGACTACCGTGAGAGCTGGCAGCCATTCCAGCTTCCAGAGGAGGCTTTGAAGAAGGCTGAGCATATTGCCGGCGAAGTAACCAAGGCGCTGACCGGTGCTGGTCTCTGGGGCGTAGAGTTCTTCCTGAGCAAGCAGGGTGAGGTCATCTTCTCAGAGTTGAGTCCTCGTCCACACGATACAGGTATGGTTACTCTCGGTCACACCACCAACCTGAGCGAGTTTGAGCTCCACTTCCGTGCCGTGATGGGCTTGCCTATCGCCGGAATCCATCTGGAGCACATCGGCTGTTCTGCCGTCATCCTCTCTCCTGAGGAAAGCACAGAGCCATTGAACTACAACATGCTCGATGCGCTGAAGGAGGATCATACCCGCATCCGCATCTTCGGAAAGCCAGAGGCTCACGTAGGTCGCCGCATGGGTGTCGTGCTCTGCTACGGCGAGAAGGGCGATGACCTGAATGCACTCCGCGACAAGGCAAAGCGCCTGGCAAAGACCGTCCTGGGCACCGACCCATATATGAAGAAATAGAGCAGCACGCCCTGAAAGGGCAGAAGCTCCTAGCCCAGGGCAACACCCTGGGCATTCATGGACGCAAGCCTGTCGCCCTGAAAGGGCAAAAGCTTTCAATCAACAAGAGACATGAAAGAAATAGGTAAAATCATCTCCTTCGGCAATGCGCATCCCTCAGCATCTTTCCCCATCCAGGCGGAAAGCAACACCGATGTGCCCTTTCACATCAGGCGCACCTACTGGACTTACGATATTCCGGCAGGTGCTGCCCGCGGAGGGCACGCCCACAGGGAATGCCTGGAAGTAATCATCGCAGCCAGCGGTTCCTTCACGGTTACGCTGGATGATGGAAACCGGAAGCAATCCTATCTTCTCAACCGCCCCGACCAGGGACTACTCGTCAACACAGGCATCTGGCGAACGCTGGAAAACTTCTCAGCCGGTTCGGTCTGTCTGGTCCTGGCTTCGGAATTGTACGAAGAAGCTGATTATATCTATGATTACGACGAGTTTCTCAAATACGCAAGGCATCCTATTTGAGAAACTCCTCAAATACGCAAGACATCATGTTTGAAATCATCAAATACACTCCCGAATATCGCCAGCAATGGGATGAGTATGTGGCAAAAGCCCGAAACGCTACGTTTCTCTTTTACCGCAACTATATGGATTACCATTCCGATAGGTTCAAGGACTATTCTCTCCTGTTCTTCAAGAAGGGAAAGCTCCATTCCATCCTGCCAGCCCATCAGGTAGGCAAGACCCTCTGCTCGCATTTCGGACTCACCTATGGCGGACTGATCATGAACATTCACGTCACGATTTCAGATGTCTGCCAACTCTTTGAGGAACTGAATGTCTATCTGCGTCTTCAGGGATTCGAGAAGGTACAGTATCGTCCTATTCCCTGGATCTATCATCTTCATCCTTCAGAAGAAGATCTCTATGCCATCTTCTGGAAATGCAAGGCTCATCTTTCGCTCCGCAATATCGGCACAACCATCTTCATGCAGCAGAAGTTGCGCTGGCGAAAAGACCACCTGCGCCGATTGAGAAAGGCTCATCAGAATGGAGTGACCGTAGTGAGAGATGCAAGTCTGTCGGAATTCTGGGAGGTATTGAATGAGAACCTGGAAAAGCGATTTGGTGCCAAACCGGTACACACGCTTCAGGAAATGGAACTTCTGAAAAGTCGATTCCCCGAGAATATCATCCAATACAATGCTTATCGCAACGGGCACATTATAGGAGGCCTCACCTTTTATATTACCCAGCAAGTGGTACATGGACAATACAGTTCTACCAACGATGAGGGAAAGGAATTCGGAGCCATGGAGGCTATCTACGAACAGATTATGTATCATGATTACCCCGATTATCCCTATCTGGACTTCGGCAGTTCTACGGAACAGCAGGGAGCCAGGATCAATGAGGGTCTCATCGCCCATAAGGAAGGTTATGGAGGAAGAGGCGTGGTTTACGACACCTATGAATGGACAGTATAAAGAGAAATCCCGAAGTTCACACGATAGTGAGCTTCGGGATTTCTGCCTTTTACAAAAGTACAACTGTCACACCACGGGCAGCTTGCGCACCCATTACCAGCGCCTGCTCAATATCGGCAGTCTTGGAAGGACCGCTGATGAAAGTACCGAAATTATACTTCGGATCCATCTCGATACGGGCATAAGCCTCGTGCATATTGTTAACTACCTTATCTTTCTGAAGGAAAATCACGAGATATTCGGAGATGAAAAGCACCGCCTTCTCCTTCATGGTCTGAGGAATCCATACGCAGCCATTCTCGGCAACCCCCACTTCTCCACGGACAATACCCACATCGGTACCATTCAGGTCGTTGGCTTCAGCCACGGTATCAGGATTCTTCTGCGCGATGGTAATCTCAGGCAGGTTGGAAGCAAAGACCTTCGCCTCCGGATAAGCCTTCTTCACCAGCTCATCCAGGCTCTCGCCCGCCTCAGCCTCTATCACGTGTCCACCCACAGACTCAGTCATCTCAATAAACTGCTTCAAGGTATCCTCATACTGGATTCCCTTGACATCTACGGCAGGCATATCGAATTGAACGTGCGTATTCTTACGCAACTTGTTCAGGAAATCTTCTTTATTCATTGAACTTTGAAATTTGAACTTTGAACTTTATGATTAGCCACTACTTCACCTTTCCTTCTTTCCAAAGCTGGTGGAAGCTCTTCTTCGCAAACTCAGGCATGGTGTGACCGATACCCCACGCATTCCAGTTGCTGAAGTGCGTACAGCACTCAGGAATCAGATTGACAAGTGGCGCAAACTTCAAGGCTGTGGTGTAGAGCGCAGGACGATCGAAGAGATATTTCATGCCATTCGACATCGCCTTCTTCACAGGATTAGCCTTGCCCAATCTCTCCAGACTCTGGCGCCAAGCGTAAATCTGCGAACCAGGACCTACCTTGGAAGGGCATACATTGTCGCAAGACAAGCACAAGGTGCATGCCGAAACATTGTCGCTGTACTTCTGAGGATTCTTCAGCATTCCCAGATTCACACCGATAGGACCCGGAATGAAATAGGTGTAGCTGTATCCGCCTGAACGGCGATAAACCGGACAGGTGTTCATGCAGGCTCCGCAGCGCATGCACTTCAAGGTCTGCCAGTGGTCCTTGTCGGCGAGAATATCGCTTCTGCCATTATCCACCAGAACCACATGCATCTCAGCACCCGGACGAGCCTGGCGGAAATGAGAGGTAAAGGCGGTGGTAGGCTGACCGGTTCCGCAGCGGCAGAGCAGACGCTGGAATACAGCCAGTGACTTATAGTCAGGAACCAACTTCTCGATACCCATCGCCACGATGTGGAGCTTAGGCATGGAAGTGGTCATATCGGCATTACCCTCGTTGGTGCAGACCACGCAATCGCCTGTGGCAGCCACGCCGAAGTTGCAGCCGGTCATACCTGCTCCAGCTTCCATAAACTGGTCGCGGAGATGATGGCGGGCGCAGCGGGTCAGATAAGTAGGATCGTAGTTTCCGATTTCCTTGGAGATTCCCTTCTCCTCGAACATCTTTCCCACTTCCTCACGCTTCAGGTGGATGGCAGGCATCACGATGTGGCTTGGCTTCTGGTGCAGGAGCTGGATGATGCGCTCACCCAGGTCGGTCTCTACCACATCGATTCCGTGCTGCTCCAGATAAGGATTCATCTCGCACTCCTCGGTGAGCATCGACTTCGACTTCACCATCTTCTTCACGTTATGATCCTTCAGGATTCCGAGCACAATCTCATTGAATTCCTGCGCATCCTTTGCCCAGTGCACCTTCACCCCACGGCTCTCCAGGTTCTTGGAAAACATATCGAGGTAATCGGCAAGATGGGTGATGGTATGCATCTTGATTTCAGACGCATGCTCGCGGAGGTCTTCCCACTCAGGAAGTTCCTGCGCCATCTTATCTCTCTTCTGACGAACAGACCAGAAGGTAGCATCGTGCCAGGTGGTCTTCTCTACGTTCTGCGTAAACATCGCAGCTCTCTTGGAATGTTCTGTACTCATAGTCCTGCAGCTAAAATTTGAACAACATGGATAAACTTGATCGGCATCTTCTCCTTCTTGGCAATACCCGCCATGTGCATCAGACAGGAAGAATCCGGTCCGGTGACATATTCGGCACCCGTAGCCATGTGGCGCTTGATCTTATCCTCTCCCATTCGGGTAGAAACGGCAGGCTCCTCGATAGAGAACATACCGCCGAATCCGCAGCACTCATCCTTGCGTTCCGGCTCGTGGATGGTAATGCCTTCCACCATATTCAACAGGTCGATAATCTTGTTGAATGGCTTGATGTGTCGCTCAGATGGAGACGACAAACCCAGTTCCCGCACACCATGGCAACTGTTGTGCACACTCACCACATGCGGGAATTTTCCCGGCACATGATCCACCTTCAGCACATCGTGAAGGAACTCCACAACATCCATGATCTTCTTGGATGAAATACACTCGTGCTTACCCTCCAGAATCTTAGGGTAATACACCTTAACATAAGCGGCACATGAAGCTGAAGGAGCTACGATGTAATCGTAATCCTTGAACAGCTCATCAAATGTCTCTATGACCTTCTCCGACTTGTCCTGAAAACCCGCGTTAGCCATCGGCTGACCACAGCAAGTCTGCTTTTCGGGATAACCGACATCCAGTCCGTAGTGCTTTAGTAACTTGTATGTAGCCACACCCGCTTCAGGGTATAAAGCATCCACATAACAAGGGACGAATAATCCGACTTTCATTGTTTTATAATACTCTTGTTATCTATTGTTTTATTATTATCGAAACTTTCTGCTACATTTTCTGTAGGCGCTGCAAAAGTAACAAAAAAATAGCAGAAATGAGACAATCCCGAAAGGATTTTTAAATAATTGATGTTATTTAACTGTAAAGAATGGCAGAAAATTTGGATGATTCAGATATTTAGCGTATCTTTGCTGCCCGAAATAGTGTATCTTCCGTAGTAATCTGACTAAGAAACTAAATAGATACTAAACAAGACATTTTCAGAAGAGACTTTTTATTATTAAGAATAAACTTATAGTTAAATAACATGATGAAGAAACAGCTTAAGAAAGTCCTCGTTCTGGGTTCCGGTGCTTTGAAGATCGGCCAGGCAGGTGAGTTTGACTATTCCGGTTCGCAGGCTCTCAAGGCGCTGCGCGAGGAGGGTATCAGTTCCGTCCTCATTAATCCAAATGTTGCTACAATTCAGACGAGTGAAGGTATTGCTGACAAGGTTTATTTCTTGCCGGTGACACCTTTTTTTGTAACTGAAATTATCAAGAAGGAGCGCCCAGACGGCATTATGCTGGCTTGGGGTGGTCAGACTGGTTTGAACGTGGGTACAGAACTTTACCTCAGCGGCGTGCTCAAGGAGTATGGTGTGGATGTATTGGGTACCTCGGTAGAGGCTATCATGAACACTGAAGACCGCGACCTCTTCGTGAAGGAGCTTAACAAGGTTGACCTCAAGGTTCCAGTAAGCCACGCTTGCGAGAACATGGAGGAGGCTGTGGCTGCGGCACGCAACATCGGCTACCCTATCATGATCCGTTCTGCCTATGCGCTGGGTGGTCTCGGTTCTGGTGTCTGCAAGACCGAAGAGGAGTTCAAGGAGATTGCTGAATCTGCCTTCACTTTCGCACCTCAGGTACTCGTTGAGGAGAGCCTGAAGGGATGGAAGGAGATTGAGTTTGAGTGCATCCGTGATGCGAACGACCGCTGCTTCACCGTTGCCTCTATGGAAAACTTCGACCCACTGGGTATCCACACCGGTGAATCTATCGTGGTGGCTCCTACCTGTTCTCTCACCGACGAGCAGGTGAAGATGTTGCAGGACATCGCCGTAAAGTGCGTCCGTCACCTCAACATCGTGGGTGAGTGCAACATCCAGTATGCTTTCAATGCTGAGACCAACGACTACCGTATCATCGAGATCAATGCTCGCTTGAGCCGTTCTTCTGCCCTCGCTTCTAAGGCTACAGGTTATCCTTTGGCTTTCGTTGCAGCTAAGATTGCCCTCGGTTACACACTCGACCAGATTGGCGAGATGGGTACTCCTAACTCTGCTTATGTGGCTCCATCACTCGACTATATGATCTGCAAGATTCCTCGTTGGGACCTGACCAAGTTTGCCGGTGTAAGCCGCAAGATTGGTTCTTCCATGAAGTCTGTAGGTGAAATCATGTCTATCGGCCGTTCATTCGAGGAGATGCTCCAGAAGGGTCTCCGTATGATTGGTCAGGGAATGCACGGTTTCGTAGGCAACGACCACACCAAGTTTGACAATTTGGATGAGGAGCTTTCCAACCCTACCGACCTCCGTATCTTCGCCATCGCTCAGGCTCTGGAGGAAGGCTACACCATCGAGCGCATCGAGGAACTGACCAAGATTGACCCTTGGTTCATCGAGCGCATGAAGAATATCGTAGATTACAAGCACAAGCTTTCTGAATATAATACTTTGGAGGAGATTCCTGCCGAGGTATTGCGCAAGGCTAAGGTACTGGGCTTCTCTGACTTCCAGATTGGCCGCTTCGTATTGAAGACTCAGAACACCAATATGGAGAAGGAGGTACTCGCTGTTCGTGCCCTGCGCAAGAAGCTGAACATTCTTCCTGCCGTAAAGCGCATCCCTACTGTGGCTAGCGAGCATCCTGACCTCACCAACTATCTCTATATGACTTATGCCGTAGAGGGTTACGACATCAACTACTACAAGAACGAGAAGTCTGTCATCGTTCTCGGTTCAGGTGCTTACCGCATCGGTTCTTCCGTAGAGTTCGACTGGTGTTCAGTAAACGCCATCAACACAGCCCGCAAGTTGGGTTACAAGTCAATCATGATTAACTACAACCCGGAGACCGTATCTACCGACTACGATATGTGCGACCGTCTCTACTTCGATGAGCTTTCATTCGAGCGTGTACTTGATGTCATCGACCTGGAGTCACCACGTGGTGTGATTGTTTCTGTAGGTGGTCAGATTCCAAACAACCTGGCTATGAAGCTCCATCGCCAGTCTGTGCCAATCCTGGGTACATCTCCAGTCAACATCGACCGTGCCGAGAACCGTGGTAAGTTCTCTGCCATGCTCGATAAGTTGGGTATCGACCAGCCTAAGTGGAGCGCCCTCACATCAATGGAGGATGTTCAGAAGTTCATCGACGAGGTAGGCTATCCTGTGCTCGTTCGTCCATCTTACGTTCTTTCCGGTGCAGCCATGAACGTTTGCCACAACGATGACGAGTTGCGTCGCTTCCTGGAGGCAGCTTCTGAGGTTTCTAAGGAGTACCCAGTGGTTATCTCTCAGTTTATGACCGAGACCAACGAGATTGAGTTCGACGGTGTGGCTCAGAACGGTGAGATTGTAGAGTATGGTATTTCAGAGCACGTAGAGTATGCAGGTGTTCACTCTGGCGATGCAACCATGACCTTCCCTGCTCAGCAGATTTCCTTCGCTACAGCCCGTCAGATCAAGAAGATTTCACGTGCCATTGCCAAGGAGCTCAACATCTCGGGTCCTTTCAATATCCAGTATCTGGCTAAGGGTCGCGATGTAAAGGTAATCGAGTGTAATCTCCGTGCATCCCGTTCGTTCCCATTCGTGAGCAAGGTGTTGAAGCGCAACTTCATCGAGACTGCTACCCGCATCATGCTCGATGCTCCATATCAGAAGCCGGATAAGTCAGCCTTCGATATCGACCGAATGGGTGTAAAGGCTTCACAGTTCTCATTCGCCCGTTTGCAGAACGCCGACCCTGTTTTGGGTGTGGATATGAGTTCTACCGGTGAGGTAGGCTGTATGGGTGATACTTTCGAGGAAGCATTGCTCAACTCATTGATTGCCACCGGCTACAAGATTCCTTCAAAGGACAAGGGCATCATGCTTTCAAGCGGTGGTGCGAAGGAGAAGGCTTCTCTGCTCGACGGTGCTCAGGCGCTGGTGAAGAACGGTTACACCATCTACGCTACAGCCGGCACAGCGAAGTTCCTGAACGAGAACAACGTGAAGGCTACAGCCGTAGGATGGCCTGATGAGGACCACAAGGATATCCCTAACGTGATGCAGATGATTGCCGACCACAAGTTCGACCTCATCGTCAACATCCCTAAGAATCACACCAAGCGTGAGCTCACCAATGGTTACAGAATCCGTCGTGGCGCTATCGACCACAACATTCCTCTGATCACCAATGCCCGCTTGGCTTCCGCCTTCATCGAGGCATTCTGCACATTGAGCCAGGATCAGATTCAGATCAAGAGCTGGCAGGAGTACGAGTAATCTCACGCGGGAATAATTATTATCTCACGCAGGATTAATTTTTCTCACGCAGATTTCGCAGATTTCGCAGCTTTTATAAAATACGCCCTGAAAGGGCAGAAGCTCCTAGCCCAGGGCAGCGCCCTGGGTTAGATAACAATCAGCAAGGTCGCCCTGTTTTACTCTAATTGAGCAAGCTTTGAGCGTATTTTTTAACGTTAATTATATTTAACGACCCTTGGGTCTT
>PPYF01267279.1_pt1 | contig 35719 bp, 32 predicted proteins | sample 1559871 | NCBI WGS metagenome assembly PPYF01 (sample SAMN08240021, study PRJNA423297) | Human gut metagenome, whole genome shotgun sequencing project.
GCGGAGATGGCCGTACGTCAGGCTGATAAGTATTTGAAGACCGGCTCCACCGGTGCCTCCGAGAAGCAGCTCATCGACTGCGTGATCATCACCAAGGACAACGCCAAGAAGCTCGAAAACTTCTCCTATGCCAAATAAGCGCTGAGCAATTTGGTATCGCCGCGCGCCTGAAATACGGCGCGCATTCTCGAAAATCATAATAAAAAACAATGTGCTTTAACTGCATAGGGGATTTTTATCCCCTTATAAGGAGTACAGCATGAAAAAAGGAATTGTGATCGGGACGGCTCTTGCGGCAGCAGTATTGATATATGCCGGCCTCACCGCCACGATCGTACCTCAGGGGCAGGAGGCAACGCTGACCGGCGAGGTCGAGTTTGATCCTACAAAGGTTGCTACTGATTTTTGGGAGCAAAAATCCGCCGCATATTTTGAGAAAAATGCCGTCGATCTCGTAACGCTTATAAAAAAATCGGAGGGAGATTTTTCCAAGGTAGCCTCCGAATTCGGACATTATTCCATGGGCGACAAGGGCGAGCTTTCATTTATCGTCAAAGGATCCGGGCGCGTCACCACGGTTAAAAACAAATTGCGATCGGGCTATTTGGCCTTCGATTTGGACGGCAACGATTCTGAGATCAAGACCCGCCTGCAGATAGGCCCCGTGTTCAAGGGCTCGGCCGTACGCGATTCCATCAGCCTAATTTCCTATAAGGATTATAAAAATCAGATTGAATGGGCGGGCGTATCCGTTGCGTTCCATGAGCTTATCACCAAGGAGCTGCTCTCCAAGATCGACATGAATGCGCTTGAGGGTAAAAGCATTGAATTCATCGGTTGCTTTACCGTTTCCAAGCCGGATCTCGTGAACATAACCCCCGTGAAGATCACCGTCAAATAAAGGATAAATCTCATGAGCAACGAGCAGGAAGAAATTTATTTGCACTGTGAAAAGATAGACAAGATCTATCCCGGCACCAAGGCCCTTGATCAGGTTTCCTTCGACATAAAACGCGGCAAGGTCAACGTTCTCATAGGTGAAAACGGTGCCGGCAAATCCACGCTGATGCGTATCGTGGCAGGCATTGAGAAGCAGTCTGCCGGCAAAATGTATCTGCAGGGGCGCGAGGTGGAATTCAATTCCACGGTCGAGGCCCGCAGAGAGGGCATAGCCATCATTCATCAGGAGCTGTGCCTCTTTCCCAATCTTACCGTGTTTCAAAACCTCTTCATGTCCACCGAGCGAACCAAGAACGGCTTTTTGGACGACGCCAAGCATCGCGAGCTTGCGAAGAAGGTATTGGCACGCCTCAAATATCCCATCGATCCCGATACCAAGGTAGGAGATCTGCGCGTGGGACAGCAGCAGATGATCGAGATCGCACGTAATCTGCTCATTCCCAATCTTAAGATCCTGATCATGGACGAGCCCACCTCCTCCCTGTCCGAGCAGGAGGTTGAGGTGCTCTTTAACATCACCCGCGAGCTTACCGCCGCCGGTATTTCCGTGGTTTACATCTCCCACCGCCTCGAGGAGCTGATGCGCATCGGCGATTACGTCACCATCTTCCGTGACGGTAAATTGGTGGCCGAGGCGGCGGTAAAGGACGTGGATCTGCCTTGGATAGTCAAGCAGATGGTGGGTGAGGGCAAGAGCTATCCAAAGCGCAAGGAGCCGGTTGACTGGTCGGCGCGCCCCAATGTGCTCGAGGTTAAAAATCTGTCCCTGCCGAAAAGCGGCGGCGGCTATTTGCTAAAGGACGTTTCCTTTAATTTAAGAAGGGGCGAGATCCTCGGTATTTACGGCCTTTTAGGGGCGGGGCGCTCGGAGGTATTCGAATCCATCATGGGCATGCGTCCCGATCATACGGGGGAGATCTTAGTAAACGGAAGCAATATTAAGGTGGGATCGGTTTCGGATCAGATCGCCAAGGGCTTTGCCTGGCTGCCTGAGGATCGTCAGCGCGACGGCTTGGTGCAGACCATGTCCATTGCCAAAAATATAGCCCTGACCAACATCGCCGCCTATACGAATTCTCTAGGTCTTATCGACAAAAATAAGGAGGATGAAGCCGAGCAGGCAATGATCGACGACGTGCACATCAAGGTGGCCGACAAGGATCTGCCCATACTCTCGCTCTCAGGCGGTAACCAGCAAAAGGTGGTATTTGCCAAGGGTGCGCTGACCTCTCCGCAGATCATGCTTTTGGATGAGCCCTCGCGCGGGATCGACATCGGTGCCAAGACCGAGATCTTCCATCTCATTTATCAATATGCCGAGCGCGGGGTTTCGATCGTAGTCGTTTCATCCGAGCTAGAGGAAATCATTGCCATCGCCGATCGCATCATGGTGCTATCAAACGGTGAGAAGACCGCTGAATTTACAGGTGCGGACATCAATCAGGACAACCTCGTCAAGGCCTCATATATGGGCCATAAGAAAAACTAAGGGTTTCGGAGAATACACAAATGAATAAAAATGATCTGATCATGACCATACTGAAGGGGCGTACTCTGATTGTGCTGACCCTGCTCGTTATTTTCTTCTCGTTTGCCAGCGAGTCGTTCTTTACCTCGCAGTCGTTGCTACTGGTGGCCAAGCATGTGGCTCTGTACGGCATTTTGGGTATAGGCATGACCTACGTGCTGGTAACGGGCGGCATCGATCTGTCGGTAGGCTCGGTGGTCGGTCTTTCGGGTATGATCTCGGGGCTTCTCATCAATCACGGTCTCACCGTTTTCGGCTATACCATCTATTTCTCCGTGCCCGTGATCGTGCTGATTGCCATATGCATAGGCGTGATCGTAGGAGCCGTCAACGGTGTGATCATCACCAAGTTTGCCGTAGCTCCCTTCATCGCCACGCTGGGGATGATGTACGTAGCCCGCGGCGCCGCCAACCTCACCTCAGCCGGTGCCACCTTCCCCAATCTCGTGGGCAAGGAGGCCTTGGGCAATACCGGCTTTGAGATCTTCGGCCGCGATATTATGGGCTTCCCGGTGGCGGTAATGATCCTGATCGTCATTGCGCTCATAGCCGCCGTCATTTTGCGTAAGACTCCCTTCGGCTGGCATATTTTGGCCATTGGCGGTAATGAGCGTGCCTCCAAGCTCTCTGGCGTACACGTCGATGCCGATAAGATCCTGGTCTATATGTTCTCAGGTGCCTGTGCCGCCGTAGTCGGGATCATCGCCACTTCCCAGCTTGTTGCCTCCCATCCCATGACCGGTAACACCTGGGAAATGAACGCCATCGCCGCCGCCGTCTTGGGCGGCACCTCCCTCATGGGCGGCGTCGGAACCATCGTTGGTACCGTGATCGGCGCCTTCATCATCGGTGTTATCTCAGACGGTATGGTTATGTGCGGAGTTTCAGAGTTCTGGCAGATGATCATCAAGGGCTTGGTCATAGTGCTCGCCGTCATCATCGATCAATATCAGCGCTCGTTGCAGGCTCGTATGGCTCTGCAGGTTCGCAACGAAAATAAGTGATTGAGTACGGAGGCAGGGTAATCGAAAGCTCGGCCTCCCAAAACTGGATTTTAACGAATTAAAAATACCGTAAAAGAAGGACCATATCATGACAGCACATATCAAATTGGGATTCGTGCCTACCCGTCGCAGCGTCTTTTCCGCCCCCGATGCGCTTAAATACAGAGCGCTTACGGCCAAACGTCTGACCGAGCTCGGGGTCGATTTCGTCGACATCACTGACATCAACTCCGAGGGACTGCTGTTTGCTGATGAGGACGTGCAGAAGATTGCGGACAAATTCCGCCGTGAAAAGGTGGACGGCATCATTCTTGCGCATGAGAACTTCGGTACCGAATATGTATGTGCGCGTCTTGCCAAAGAGCTTGATCTGCCCGTATTGCTGTGGGGACCTCTGGATGAGGCACCGCTTCCCGACGGACGCAGACTGCGCGATACCCAGTGCGGACTCTTTGCTACCGGTAAGGTATTGCGCCGCTTCAACGTAAAATTTACCTATCTGACCAACTGCCGTCTGTCCGATCCTGTATTTGAGCGCGGAATTCATGATTTTGAGGCCGTATGCAACGTGGTGCGTACCTTCCGTCATATACGTATTTTGCAGATGGGCCCTCGTCCCTTCGACTTTTGGACCACCATGTGCAACGAGGGCGAGCTTTTGGAAAAGTTCAATATTCAGCTTTCGCCCATTCCTCTGTCGGAGCTTGTAGCCGAGGTGCGCCGCATTGAAAAGGAAAACGAGGCCTCGGAGGAGCTTAAATTCCTTCAGGACAACACCGTGATCAAGATCAGCCAAAGCAAGGTGAGCACGGTGGCGGCCTTGGCCCATGCCATGAAAAATCTCATCGACAAGTACGGCTGCAATGCCGGAGCCATACAGTGCTGGACGGCGCTGCAGGGTGAGCTTGGGATCATGCCCTGTGCGGCCAATGCGATCTTAAACGACATGGGCATTCCGGTGGTGTGTGAAACCGATATTCACGGAGCGGTGACCGCACTTTTGGCCGAGGCGGCCGTGATGAATCGCAGTCGCAGTTTCTTTGCCGACTGGACGGTACGTCATCCCACCAACCCAAACGGTGAGCTTTTGCAGCATTGCGGTCCCTGGCCCTTCTCGGTGTGCTCGACCAAGCCCGAGCTTACCACTCCCATAGCCTTTACAGATGAGGGATCGCTTTCAGCCGAGGCCAAGCCCTGTGAGAAGCTCACGCTCACCCGCTTTGACGGTGATAACGGTGAGTATTCATTGCTGCTTGGCAACGCCAAAAGCTGCGCGGGTCCGCACATACTCGGCACCTATATGTGGGTAGAGGTTGAAAACATCAAACGCCTTGAGGAAAAAATTGTCACGGGGCCATATATACACCACTGCGTGGGCGTCTATCAGGATGTGGTGCCCATTTTGTACGAGGCCTGCAAGTATATAGGCATCAAGGCTGATCTTTATGATCCCATTGAGGAGCAAATCAGGGCTTATTTACGCGGAGAGTAAGAAAATGAAGGATTTGCAAAAACTGGCCTATGAGCTGCGCATGAATGTCATTGACATGATCGTAAACGGCAAGGGCGGACATATAGGCGGCGATATGTCGGTAATGGATACCCTGGTGGCCCTCTACTTCAAGGAGATGAACATCAGCGTCGAAAATTTCAATGCGCCCGGGCATGATCATTTTGTCATGTCCAAGGGGCACAGCGTCGAGTCGCTGTATGCGGTACTGGCTAAAAAGGGCTTTTTCCCCATGGAGAGAGTGCTTAAGGAGTTCTCCCAATTCGGATCACCGTTTATAGGACACCCCAACAATAAGTTGCCCGGCATAGAGATGAACTCGGGAGCTTTGGGACACGGTTTGCCCGTGGCCGTGGGTATGGCCATAGCCGAGCGCATGAACGGCAGTGACAGTCGCGTCTATGTGGTTATGGGCGACGGCGAGCAGGCCGAGGGATCGGTTTGGGAGGGCGCCATGTCCGCGGCCAACTATCGTCTCGACAATCTTTGCGCCGTGCTCGACAGAAACCGCCTGCAGATCTCAGGTTGTACCGAGGATGTGATGGCACTTGATGATCTGCATAAAAAATGGGATTCCTTCGGCTGGCATGTCATCGACGTCAAGGACGGCAACGATATAGGACAGCTCCTTGCCGCCTTTGAGGAGGCCCGTATGGTCAAGGGTAAGCCCTCGGTACTCATTGCCAATACCATCAAGGGCAAGGGATCTCCAGTTATGGAGAATAAGGCCTCGTGGCATCACCACGTTCCCACGAGCGAGGAATACGCACAAATAATGAAGGATCTGGGACAAAGAGCTGCGGAGGAAAACCTATGAGCAACATCGCCAATAAACAAATGATTTGCGAGATCCTGATGGAGGCTGCCAAAAAGGACAGGGATATTGTGGTTTTGTGCTCGGATTCCCGCGGATCAGCCAGCGCCGCTCCCTTTGCCAAGGCCTTCCCCGAGCAGTTTGTGGAGGTAGGTATTGCCGAGCAGGATCTGGTGGGGATAGCCGCAGGTATGGCGCGCGTGGGCAAAAGAACCTTCCCCATGTCACCGGCCTGCTTCATTACCGCCCGCTCCTACGAGCAGTGCAAGGTGGATGTGGCCTATTCGCATACCAACGTCAAGCTCATAGGTATTTCAGGCGGCGTTTCATACGGAGCGCTCGGTATGTCTCACCACAGTGCTCAGGATATAGCCTGCATGAGCTCGATCCCGGGCATGCGCGTTTATCTGCCCTCCGACTGTCATCAGACCAAGAAACTCATGGAGGTATTGGTAAGAGACAATGAGCCTGCTTATATACGAGTGGGGCGCAATGCCGTCGATCCTGTGTATGAGGAGGACAATACCCCCTTTGAAATGGATAAGGCCACCTGGATCTGCAAAGGCACAGACGTTGCCATCATAGCCTGCGGCGAAATGGTGCTGTATGCCAAGGAGGCCGCCGCAATTCTAAAGGATAGGGGAATAAGTGCGACGGTGCTTGATATGTACTGTGTAAAGCCTTTGGATAAGACGGCCGTGATCGAGGCGGCGGGTACTGCCAGGGCCGTGGTTACGGTCGAGGAGCACTCGCCCTTCGGCGGCTTGGGATCCATGGTGGCGCAGGTGGTGGCGGAGCATTGTCCGCGCAAATGCATAACCATGGCTTTGCCCGACTCTCCCGTGATCACCGGCAGCTCCAAGGAGGTATTTGCCTACTATAAGCTTACGGGTGAGGGTATAGCCGCAGTGTGTGAGGAGGCATTAAATGGCTAAGGACGACTATGTCCTCGGCATCGATCAAAGCACGCAGGGCACCAAGGCCCTGCTCTTTGACGGTGAGGGCAATCTAATTTCCGTGAAAAGTCAGCCCCATCGGCAGATCATCAACGATCTGGGCTATGTAGAGCACTCCCTTGATGAGATAGCTAAAAACGTGATCGGTACGGTGAAGGCCTTGGTGGATGAAGATCCTGATCGTGCTTATAAAATCAAGTGTGCAGGTCTTAGCGTACAGCGCGAAACAGTGGGCGCCTGGAGACGATCGACGCAAAGACCGCTTTATCATGCCGTAGTGTGGCAGTGTCCGCGCGGGGCCGAGTATGTAAGACGCGAGGAGATAGCAGGCAGTGCACAGAGCATACGTGACGTCACGGGGCTTGAGCTTTCCGAATATTTTTCAGCCTCGAAAATCACCTGGCTTATGGATCATGTGCCTGAAATCAAAAGGGCGGCCTGTGAGCATGATCTGTGTATAGGCAATATGGATGCCTTTTTAGTGTCCTTCCTTACCTCAGGGCAAAGCTTTTATACCGAGCCCTCAAATGCCTCGCGCACGCAACTTATGGATCTTAAAACTCAGCAGTGGTCGCCCGAGCTGTGCCGACTTTTTAAGGTTCCCATCGAGGCCTTGCCGTCTATAATCGACAGCGATGCCGAATTCGGCTGCAGTGATTTTGCGGGAGTGCTGGCGCACAAGATCCCGTTGCATGCGGCCATAGGTGATTCCCAGGGGGCGCTGTTCGGACACGGCTGTCTTAAGGCCGGTCAGACCAAGACCACCTACGGTACCGGATCCTCAATTATGATGAATGCGGGCACTAAGACCGTAAGCTGTCCACACGGCATAGTAAATTCTGCCGCCTGGCGTCGTCAGGGACGCAGTGTTTTTGTGCTGGAGGGCAATATCAATTACTCGGCGGGGATCATCTCCTATCTTAAGGATGATCTCAAATTGATCTCCTCGGCTCAGGAAACCGAGGCTATGGCCAAGGCCGCCAATCCTCACGATCGATGCTTTTTTGTGCCGGCGCTGTCGGGACTGGGGGCTCCCTATTTCAATGCCGACGTACGCGGAAGCATTTTGGGGATGAGCCGCCTCACCGGGAAAAATGAAATCGTAAGAGCCGCTCTTGATTCCATAGCCTTTCAGGTCAGTGACATCCTGGCGCTTATTTGCAACCATGCAGGCATTCCCGTGACGGAGCTTGATGTAGACGGCGGTGCCACCAAAAACGGCTATCTAATGCAGACTCAGTCTGATCTTTGCAGACTTAAGATCAAGGTACCGGAACAGAGCGAATTGTCGGGAAAGGGGGCGGCCTTTATGGCCGGCATCGCCGCGGGTATTTATGATGAGGGGCTGCTTTTGAAGGAAAGCGTAGGGCGGATCTACACGCCGCAATGCGATGAGCAGAGCGCCAAATCAAGGCTTGAAAGGTGGCATCATGCCGTGGATGCTGCCGTAAGCTACGGGATCTGATCAGGATCTCGGTGGTCGCTAATACAAAAGGGATCTTTAGATCCCTTTTGTACATGTTTGAATGATGTGGTGACGGGATCAGTACTTGAAGGCGGGCGTGAAGGCACCCTTGTAGTAGTTGTTGATGATGTCAGCCACCTCTTTTGAGTGGTAGAGTCCCACTATATGGTTGTAGAGCTTATTGTCCTTATCCTCGGTACGGGAGGCAATGACGTTCACGAAGGGGGTGTCAAGCCCCCAACCGTCGGTGTTCTCAACGGCAATGGCATCCTTTTTGATGGAAAGACCGTGATCGACTGCAAAGCCGCCGTTGATAAAGCCGGCCGTAACGTCATCGAGAACGGCGTAGGCGTTACCGGGCTCGATAAAGTAAAAATTGATTTTAAGCGGATTTTTTTCAATATCCTGCACGGTCGGAGTCCAGCCCGCATCCTTTTTCAGGCTTATGATCTTTTGAGCCTCAAGAAGCCTTAAGGCACGGCCGGTGGTTATGGGATCGGAGGGAACGGCGAAGGTATCCCCCTCCTTGAGCTCGTCTAACGACTTAATCTTTTTAGAAAAGATCCCGAGCGGAGCAATGAGAGTAGTACCAATGGCGGTCAAATGATAGTTATGCTCCTTGCTTTCGGTGTTAAGGAATCTGCCCGTCATGCAGGCGTGCAGGTCGATCTCCTTGTCCTCAAGAGCCCGATTGGGAATTGAATAGTCGTTGAATTTTACAAGCTCGAGCGTGACGCCCTCATCCTTTAACTTTTCAATTATGGGTTTCCATTGCTCGTTGTTCTCACCCACTACGCCGATCTTAACCGTAGGATCGGCTGCGGCCTGATTAAAAAGAAGAGCGGAGCCGAATGCGGCGGCAAGGGCAAATTTAATGACAGCTTTCATAATGTTTTTCCTTATCTTTCTTGCTGTAAATGAACCTTAGATCCGATGGCAGTGCTTATTGCTGCAAATACCTATCCTTAAAAAGTTTCAGTTTTGAAAAATCTACATGACAGTAGCCCTGAGGATTCTTCTTGAGGTAATTTTGGTGATATTCCTCGGCAGGATAGAAGCTCTTAAGCGGAAGAAGCTCGACAGCACTTTTTTGCTTAAGCTCGCCCTCAAGCTTTAAAAGGGCCTGCTGTGCCGTATCTCTTTGCTTTTCCGTTGTGTAGTAAATGCCGCTGCGATAAGAGCGTCCGCAGTCAGCTCCCTGACGGTTTAGAGACAGGGGATCGATCACTAAAAAGAAGGCCTGCAGCAACTTTGAAAGTGAAATCTGTTCGTCATCGAAGCTTACGGCCACGGTCTCGGCCGCATCGGCACTTTGATTTTTTACCTGCTCATAGGTGGGGGAGTGGATATTGCCGTTGGCATAGCCGCATTCGACGCTTATGACGCCGTCTATGCGTGAAAAGAATTCCGAGATCCCCCAAAAGCAACCGCCTGCGAGATAGATGGTTTGCAAGGACATGTTTATTCTCCGAATAACAATATAGAAAATAACTAATATACAAATCACTAAATTTGAATTAACTATACCATCTAATTTTTATAAAGCAATAAAAATATATAAATTATATAATGTGATATAAATAATATTTATAACTTAACACGGCTCTTATATAAGCGTTTATGTTGTTAACAATTTGATTACAAACGAATATATTACATATGTAAGTCATAAAAAATTATCGTGTACTTTTAGAGTAAAAAAGAAAACTTTATACACAGATCCAAGAATACAAAAAGTCAGTCCGAAATTTTTGCCATCTAATGAGCTGTAAAACGGCGTCAAGCGCCGCTTTTGAGGGGGAGTAAATTTTTTTGCTGATATTTTGGAGAGGAAATATTGTTTGTGCGGCTTTAAATAAGGAGTTTAGCGTGGCAAATGCATTTTCTTTTCTAAATCCCCTGCGTTTTTGGGGAGGACGAGCGGAGACAAAGTCCTGCGCCCAAAGCAGTACGATCCCAACCAATGACGCTACCTTTACGCTCAAGGACGAGCAGGAGGCGGAGAAAAAGCACAATAAAAGCCTGCTTTTAAACAACAGGGCTTTGTTTCTTGTGGACGGGGCGGGAGGACATATATTCAAATGCATGACTGCCGCGATGCTCGTACAAAAAAATGCCGAGCTTATGGTACAACTGCGTCTGGCGCTTGATCTTGAGGAGGAGCTCTATACAAGCCAGGCCCTGCCGCTTATTATGCGTACGGCTTTGCTTTGCGGATCGCTTCCTGCCTCCGAGGGGGTACACGATGCCGGACCGGGTGGGCTTTTTCGTCACTCGCTTTTAGTGGCGTTGAATGCGGTGACGAGCTTTAAGAGCGTACAAAGCGAGACTCCCAAGGCACGTATGAGCCTTTGCATACTTTGGGCGGCGCTTATCCACGATCTGGGGAAGATCATCACCGATTTTGACATAAGTGATGAGCACGGGAATAGCTTTGATCCCTTCAAGCAAAGCCTTGAGGAATTTATGGCCGCCTCCGAGAGCTCCATAATGTGCGTACGCTTCAGAGCGCAAAGATCCCACCGCCATGATCTGTGTAATGCGCTCAGAGCCATGCTCTTTACGGGAGGAGATATGAGCTTTTTCTCCTATCTTGATGATACGCAGGAAAGCAGTGCGCTTGTAAATGGCACTCATTATGTATGGGAGCTGGTGGCCATGGCCGACGGTCTCAGCGTATCCGTCTCCTCCTCACGCGGCAGCAGCATCATTTCCGTGCCGGAATTTGTCACGGATTGGGTACTAAAGAAGCTAAAGGACAAGGACGCGGCTAATCATGCCGTAGCCGATCTCTTTCTAACGTCGGGCGGGATCCTGCTCAGATCGGGAAGCGGGGGTTATCATGAACTGTGCAAAAAGCTGCAGCTTGTATACGGAGATGAGCAGAACGGGGGCGGAGTACAGTCCTTGCGCCAAGGCGGCGTAGCCCGTTTGCACGGCAGCCAACGTATTCTGAGCTGGTATCGTGTAGAGCTTGAGGATACCATCCTTCTTATAAAGGGGCTGGAGCTTAAAATCGGTGTTGACGAGGAGCTGCGATCGCACTTTAAGGAGATCAATGTAATTGCGCGCGGGAATATGCCGCCTGAGATCAGGGACTTTATCAAAAAAAGTCCAGATCTTGACTGCTTTGCAGCTGATCCTGACGGCAAATTTGTACCGCAGGCGGCCTCGGCGACAGCGGATGAAAAGCCAGATCCCGTCTACGATCCGAATATAAGACCGGAGCTTGGTGCTTTGGCACAAAGGACAGAAACCGCCGTGCCGTTATCTGCTCCTATGTCTAATACTCCCAGTGCAACCGATGTGATTGCGAGCTTAAACAGCAGATAAAACAAAGCCTCAGCACGGCTTCCTCAGGCTTTATTGTGCAGATGCAAAAGCAGATCAAAAAGAACGGTCTGCATTTGACGCAGTGCCTGTGTGCTTACGCATTCATCGGTCTTATGAATGGTGGCTCCCGAGGGGCCGAGCTCCAAAACCGAGGTACCCAGAGGTGCGATGAAGCGTCCGTCGGAGGTACCGCCTGCAGTTGAGCATACGGGATCAAGTCCCGTGTGCTTGAGCATAAGTGCCCTGACGGTTTTTAAAAAGTCCTTGTCGTGGTTGACAAAGGGCATGCCGTTAAGACGCTTGGTGATCCTGTATTTGATCTTAAGCTCTGAGGCTATATCCTCAAAACGCCGTATAAGCCCCTGCGGATCTGAGGCGGGAGAGAAACGCCAGTTGCACATGAAGAAGCATGATCTCGGTACCATGTTCTCCGCCCCTTCGCCGCAGCGTATATTCGTGATCTGAAAGGAGGTAGGGGGAAATTCGGGACTGCCGTCATCCCAGATCTCAGCGCTCAAGGCATGCATAAGAGCGGCGGCATGATGGGCGGCATTGTCGCAACGCTCGGGATAGGCTACATGTCCCTGTATACCCTCCACCGTAACGTCAAGTGAGAGTGATCCGCGCCGTCCTACCTTGATCTGATCGCCAAAATGCTCAAGAGCCGACGGTTCGCCGACCACACAGCGATCGGGTATGAGCCCCGCTTCTTTTAAATAGTCGGCTACAAAGGGAGTGCCTCCGACGGCATCGCCCTCCTCGTTGGAGGTCAGTAAAAGCCCGACACAGCCTAAGTGTGAGGGATGGTTTTTTACAAATTCCGCCAAAGCAACGGTCATGGCTGCATCCGAGCCTTTCATATCGGCACTGCCGCGACCGCACAGAAATTCCGTACCGCCTCGATTGACGATCACGGGGGAAAAGGGAGGAGTATGCCAGGCCCCCTCATCCCCTGCGGATACCACGTCGGTGTGACCTAAAAAAAGAGTGAAGGGATGTCCCGTGCCGTGCAGGGCCAGCAAATTGTCGGTACCGTGTTCACCCAGAGATCGGCAATGAAAGCCGGCGTCAGTTAGGATCTGCGCAATCAGGCGCTGACAGCCCCGATCGTGCGGGGTGACGGAGGGTATGGCAATAAGTTCCTTGCTAAGAGCGATCACGGGATCATCGTTCATTCGTCAGTCCTCGGTAGGGTACTGCAGGAAAAGCTTGCGCTCGAGACGCAGGAATGGATAGGCACTTTCTGAAAGTTCCTTAACCTTAAGCGCATCCTCCTGTCCGTAACGTACCCTTTGCAAAAGCTCTTTGTCTGAATCTGTAAGCTGTGCGGAGGCCTTCTCGTACTGACCTAAAAATTGCTTGGCCAAAAGCACATCCCACTCAAATACCGTGGAAATTGAACGCAATATATACATGGATGGCATAGCGATGACGATCACCGTGTCCTTTTGTAGCAAAGCCTCCAAAAATTCGGTCGCGGCCTTGGCAGGATCGCATAAATTGCAGACGGTATACTCGACCCCGGCTTCACCCGGCATGATCACGGCATGATCGCCGTTGTTTTTTAAAAACTGAGGTTTGATCTCACTTGCATCGGCAAATTTTAGGATCTCCTCACGTACCTTGTCCGAGCAGGAGATCAGGGGAGTCTTGGAAAATGCGCTCAGGAGATCGCAAATATTGGCCGTGCCGTAGCTCAATTCATGATCCTCAACGGCTACACAAAGCTTGGCGGCTACCTTATTTTCAGGCTCACGCATTACCTTGTGGGCATCGGGCGGACAGGTCGGTTCAAAACGCGGCGGCATGGACATGCTGAATTCTCCTTTTTATGCTATTTATTCGAAAAGCCCGCATAAGACTTGTGAATACGGGACTTACAACCCTACAAATGTAAACCGCATTCATGCAGAATGCAAATTGCGTGCTGTGAGATCGCTCAGTATTCAAGTATGAAGGTGCAGGGGCCGTCGTTGATAAGGCTTACCTGCATGTCGGCGCCGAACTCACCAGTTTGTAGATCCGGAAAAAATTCGTGCGCTCTTCTAACAAGCTCATCGTACAGTGCTTTGGCCCTTGAGGGCTCCAAGGCCTCATCAAAGCCCGGGCGATTTCCGTGTGTAAGCGATCCGTAAAGGGTAAATTGAGAAACTATGAGAATATTGCCCTGAGCTTGTTCCAAATTAAGGTTGAGCTTGCCGTTCTCATCTGAAAATATGCGCATGCTTTTAAGCTTTTGCAGTAATTTTTGTCCCTTTTGCATGTCGTCGTCGTGAGTAAAGCCCAAAAAGACAAGCATGCCTCCTTGGATTTGGCCGCTTAAGACTCCGTCTGCGACGACGTGAGCTTCCTTTACTCTTTGAATGAGGGCCCGCATGAATACTCCTTACTCGGCAGGAACGTAAGTTTTAAGATCGTTTGTTTGGGATCATTATCGACAAAAAATGATCTTTTGTGCAAGGGACCACTGCTTTTGAGCAGAAGACTGTTTCTACTTTTTAAATTGCGGATACGGTTTACTTTCTTGCGCAGAAACTGTTCGAGGGAACTTAGGCTTTGAGCTCTCTAGGCGATGACTTTAAGAGTTTCCTGTCCTATCATCTTCTAAAGGATCTATAACCCCATAGCATTCAATACTTTTTTTATCCAAGTGCCCAGGTGGAATATAAAAACAAAGCGCTCATTTGCGTATTGAAGATCTACAGTGCCGGTATTCATACTCCGATAATAATGAGCTAGATCTGCATAAACTCGGCATCAATTGAGTTCTCGCTTTGTATTTACGTGTAGACCTTGCAAGAATTTGCTACAATCAGCGGTTAGTTGTAAGTTAATGCTCGCAACGTAAGCGTGGTCTCGCTTTGTTGCGGTTTAAATTTGGTAACGGGATCGCATCCCATAAAAATAAAAAAAGGAGTTCCAGGTGGAAACTCAGGACAATATCTCCAAAGTTAACGAATCCATAGAGCCCGTACAGGAGGCAGTTGCCGAGGGTGCTGTGCAGGAAAAGCCTGCTCAGCCTGAGGGCTCGCGTTTTGATCATATTAAAGAGACCTTGGAACTTCTTTATACGCTTTTCCCCAAGGCCTTCATCAAGGAAGGTAACTGCAAACCTCTTAAGATCGGGATCTTCAACGATTTGAGAGCCGCCATTGAGGGCCGTGACGATATTACCGTCACCAAGTGCCGTGCCGCACTTAGCTTCTATACGGGACGTCTTCGTTATCTTTTCAGCCTGAAGGAGGGTGCACCCCGCATCGATCTCGAGGGTAACGAGTGCGAAACTGTTTCTAAGGAGCATGCTGATTTTGCCAAGGCCCGCTTTGACGAGATAAATACCAAGCGCAGAGCCAATAAGCCTGCTCGTCCTAAGAACGATCGTCGTCAGGGAGAGGGCAAAAAGAAATGGGTAAAGAAGGGAGAAGGTAAGCCCGCCAAGGCCGCCCCTCGTCCCATTCCCGGACGTAAGGCCGAGCTTTCCGAGCTTCAAAGCGGAGTTGCGGTGCTGGTGGTATCGTCCCAGTCCCATTATGTACGCGGCAGCGTGGCCGAGGTCAACGGAGATTTGGTTGCGGTTACTCTTTCAACCGGAATGACCGTGTCTATGCCGCTCGAGCGCGTATTGATCCCTTTGCAGAAATAATGAGCGGGGAGGCTCTCCTTGCACAAAACGCTTAATATTTTCCGGGTGCTGTGTCTGGCATCCGGAATTACGCTGTCGCTGTCGCCATCTGCCAAGATGGTGACACCGTCATATGAAGACATTCCCGTACTTTCTCCCGAGTCTCAGCATTCCACGGCCTGCTCGCGCATTGGAAATTTCTTTACTCGCGCTCATTATAAGGTAGTGGATCTGAATGCTGATTTTGCCGACAGGATCATAGAGCGCTATCTCTCCTATCTGGACTATACGCGCACCCTGCTTACCAAGAATGATGCCGACGACGTCTACAGACACCGCGATCTTATTTTGCGGGCGGTTAAAAGCTGCGATTTAAGCTATCCATACGATCTCTATAACGCTTCGTTAAAAAAGCGCTTTGAGAAGTACAGCTATATCTTAAAGTCCGTAGAAAAAACGCCCGACGTGGAAAGTCATGCAAAAATTGCCGTCGATCGTACCGTGGCCCCCTTTGCATCCTCAAAAGAGGAACTTATCAGGCAATGGGATGCGGAGATCATCAATGAATATGACGTGCAGATCCTAAACGGAAAGAACGACGAGGAGGCGCGCGAGCGTATCACCAAGCGTTATCGTGCGGCCTTATCCAAGCTTGCGCAGACTAAAAGCGAGGATGCCTTCTCCACCTTTGAAAACGCCTTCGCCACCGCCATTGATCCGCATACCAACTATTTCTCACCTCAGGATACCGAGAATTTCAACGACGATATGAATCTCTCGCTTGAGGGAATAGGTGCAGTACTTACGAGCGAAGATGAATACACGGTGATCACCGAGATCATCCCGGGATCTCCTGCCGAGCGATCCAAAAAGCTTAAGGCCAAGGATCGCATCGTGGGTGTGCGTCAGGAGGACGGCTCCTTCGATGACATCACGGGTTGGCGCTTAAACGATGTGGTTAAAAGGATCAAGGGCCCCAAGGGCACCAAGGTCATATTGGATGTGGAGCGCGGGGACGGCGCCAATGCCAAAACCTTTGCCGTCGAAATTACGCGCGACAAAATAAGATTGCAGGATCGTGAGGCCAAGGGTGAGGTCAAAACCGCCTACGACGGCCGCAGGATAGGCGTGGTGAGCGTCAAGAGCTTCTATACCGATCTGCATAAGGATCTCGATCGTGAGCTTTCAAAGCTCAAAAAGGAAAAGGTGCAGGGCGTGATCATCGATCTGCGCTCAGACGGCGGCGGCTTGCTGCCCGAGGCCGTGGATTCGACCGGACTTTTCATTAAATCGGGTCCCGTGGTGGTATTGCGCGATGCCGTGGGCAACGAGCTGGTGCAGTCCGATAACGATCCCTCCGTAAGCTACGACGGTCCGCTGGTGGTGCTCATCAACCGTCTTTCGGCCTCATCCTCGGAGATCATGGCCGCGGCTCTGTCCGATTATGGTCGTGCGCTCATCGTGGGTGACACCTCCTTTGGCAAGGGTACGGTACAGCAGTCCCGTCCTTTGCAGCGCGTGTACGATATGACCAATACCCCCTTAGGTTCCATCCATTACACCATAGGTAAATTTTATCGCGTCACGGGCGGTTCCACGCAGCTTGAGGGCGTAAAGCCCGATATAGTACTGCCTGGGCTTGTTGACGACGAGGAGTTCGGCGAGCGTACCGAAAAGAATGCCCTGCCTTGGGACAGCATCAAGAGCGTTGAATACGATCCCGTACTCGATATTGGTGCCTATGTTCCCAAGCTCTTTAAGCAGCATGAGGAACGTATTAAGGGCAATCCCGTGTTTGCGCTTATGTCCGAGGAGCTGTCGCGCTATCGTACGCAAAAGCGTCAGCAGTATTTGAGCGTCAATCTTGAGGAGCGTCGCAAGCTTAAGGCTGAGGACGATGCCTTCCGCTTAAATTCTGCCAATATTCGTCTAAAAGCCATGGGTAAGGAAGAGCTCAAGTCTATAAAGGATCTGCCCGAGGATTTCGAATTTGACGACGTGCTTTTAAACGAAACCGTCAATATCACCGCAGATCTTTGTGCCGCTCAGGAGCAGCACCTTTATAAAAAGAGCGAGCAGAGCGTTTTGCAACGCTTCGCCCCGCCTAAAAACGCGCATTAAATAAAAAAAGGCGGGTAGATCCCGCCTTTTCTGTGGGAGATAAAATATGGTCGCAAAATTCAAAACCCAAAAACGCAAGGATTATAACGCGCCCGATTTCACCGCCGTAAGCTGCGAGCTTACCTTTGATCTCTCGGATGAGGCCACACGCGTGTCCTCTCTGGTGCGCTATCGTCGTTTAAGCTCCGATAAAAAAGCTCCTCTGATGTTAAACGGCGAGGATCTTAAGCTCGTAAACGTGACCCTTGACGGCGGCGGCTGTAAATATGTTGAAAAGGACGGAATGCTCGTCATCGACGATGTACCCGATGAATTTGAGCTGGCCGTCGAGAATATCATCGCTCCCGCACACAACAGCGAGCTGATGGGACTTTATAAATCAGACGGCTGCTTTTGCACGCAGTGCGAGCCCGAGGGCTTTCGGCGCATTACCTATTTTTTGGATCGTCCCGACGTGCTGTGCCGCTACCGCGTAACCGTCATAGGTCCTGAATACGGCTACGGCGTTTTGCTTTCAAACGGCAATCTCGTGGAAAAGGGCATAAAAAAAGGCCGCAATTATGCCGTTTGGGATGATCCCTTCCCCAAGCCCTCCTATCTTTTTGCTCTGGTGGCCGGAACCTTTGACATCATCAATGACGTTTTCATCACCAAGAGCGGCCGCAAGGTAGATCTCTACTTATTTGTGGATCGCGGCAGCTACGAACGCGGCCTGTGGGCCATGCAGTCCGTAAAAGATGCTATGAAATGGGATGAGGAACGCTTCGGCCTTGAATATGATCTGGATAATTTCAAAGTGGTGGCCGTGGACTTCTTCAACCAGGGCGCCATGGAGAACAAGTCCCTAAATATCTTCAACTCCGTGTACGTAATGGTGGATCCTGATCTTGCCTCCGATGAGGATTTTTATGACGTCCAAAGCGTCATCGGTCATGAGTATTTTCACAATTACACCGGCGATCGTGTGACGTTGCGCGATTGGTTCCAGCTTTCACTTAAGGAGTCGCTGACCGTATTTCGCGATCAGGAATTCTCCTCCGATACCGCCTCGCATACCATGTCGCGGTTAAATGCCGTAAGCGTGATCCGCGGTCCGCAGTTTGATGAGGACTCATCTCCCACGGCCCATTGCGTAAGGCCTGAGCAAGTATCTGAGATGAACAACTTTTATACGGTGACCATCTATGATAAGGGGGCGGAAATAATTCGCATGATCCATACCCTCATCGGAGAGGAAAACTTCCGCGCAGGACTTAGCGAATATCTGACGCTCTTTGACGGCAAGGCCGCCACCGTAGACGATTTCGTCGCTTGCATGGAAAAGGCCGGCAACGTCGATCTCAAACAATTTTGCCGCTGGTACTCGAGGGCGGGCACCCCGAGACTTAAGGCCGAATACAGCTATGACGCCAAAGAGGGCAGATTTGTGCTTACCCTCTCCCAGCTTACTCCTCAGGGCAAGGAGCCCGATGAGGATGAAAGCATGGTGATCCCCGTGCGCTTATCTTTCCTTTCGGCAAAAGACGGTCACCGGGTGAAGCTGCACCTTACGGGCAATGGCGATGCTGATCATGCCCTTACAAGCCGTGACGATCTCTTGATCCTAGATCAGGACAGCCGCAACTTCTGCTTTGCTCCTGACGATAAGGAAAAGCTCGACGATGACGATCGTATTGTGCCCGTATTACTTGAGGATTTCTCAGCCCCCGTCAAATTCAGCACTCCCTACAGTGATGAAGATTTGGCGCTGATGATGCGCTACGGCACAGATCCGTTCACCGTCTATGACGCCTCCGTGCAGCTGCAAAACCGCTATGTAATGTCACAGCTTAAAAGCGATCAGCTTGAGGAGCCATCCGCCTTTATCGAGGCCGCTTCGGGCATGATCGCACGCATGGATGAAAACAGCGATCTCATTCTTATGTCCAAGGTGCTTGCAATTCAGCCTCTGACCGCTCTCATGCAGATCTTTGACGGCGAGATCGATCTGGATCGCTTAAGTCAGGTACAAAAGGCACTCGGGCACAGGGCTGCTCGCGCGCTGGAAAACGATTTTGCAAGAATTTATACGCAGGTTAAGGCCGCATCTCCCAAGTATTCAGTAAAGGATATGGGACGACGTAAGCTTAATAATCTGGCGCTGTACATGCTGGCTATGGCGCGTTACGAAGGGCCCAAGCGTGAGGCCGTGTCAGCTCTCGTCCTTGATCATTATCGCAATGCCCGCTGCATGACCGATCGTCTGGGGGCCATGCGCTGCGCCGCCGATTTCTCCTTGCCCTGTGCCGAGCAGATTTACTCAATGTTTGAAAAGAGCTATGGGCATTATCCTCTGGTTATGGACAACTATTTCCGTATTCGCGCCGCCGTGCCTGACGAGGAAACGGTGTTCACCGTGCGCAAGCTTTTAAAGCATCCGGCCTTTGATGACAAGAATCCAAATCGCGTGCGTGCCCTTGTAGGTACCATGGCCAGATCAAACCCCGTCGCTTTGCACCGCAAGGACGGCGCAGGTTATCATTTGTTATCCTCGCTCATACGTCGCTATAATGATCAAAATGCAATGCTCGCAGCCTCCCTGGTGACGCCTCTGCTGCAGTTCAGACGCTTTGATAAGGAGCGCGCGACGATTATGCGCGACGATTTGGAACAGCTGTTCAGAATGGAGAACCTAAGCCGCGGTCTTTCCGAGAAGATTGAAGCGGCGTTAAAATAGGCTCATTGTCGTGTTCGGATACATTCATTACACTTTCAGATTGAATATAGGCCCCGATGAATTGTTGAGAGTTTATCAGGGCAGTGCTAAAAAGCTCCGCGTGCGTTGTAACGAGGGGCCGGTGGTGGAGCTCGATGCCTCGCATCTTAAGCAATTCACCACCGCCGACGGCATCGCCGGCAGTTTTATTTTAACTACCACCGCCGAGCATAAATTCGTAAGTCTCAACAGGGCAGATTAGGAGTTCTTATGTTTCCATACGTTTTATATCGTGCTTTAGCAAGACCCTTAATTTTTATGGCCGAGGCTGAGACTGCGCATAACCTCACTATCTCCATGGCCCGCCGTATTCAGGACAGTCCGCTGGCGCCCCTGTTTGCCCAAAAGGTTCCCGATAGCCCCTTTGAGGTGATGGGACTTAAGTTTAAAAATCAGCTGGGCTTGGCCGCCGGACTTGATAAGGATGCCGAGGCCGTGGATTTCTTCGGAAATTTAGGCTTCGGTTTCATCGAGGTGGGTACCGTCACCCCCAAGCCGCAACAGGGCAATCCTAAGCCGCGTATGTTCCGTGTGCTCGATGCCGCCGGGATCATCAACCGCATGGGCTTTAACAACAAGGGTGTCGATCACCTCGTGCATAATTTAAAGAACGTCAAGTACAAGGGCATTATCGGCGTATCCATAGGCAAAAACGAAACCACCCCGCTTGAAAAGGCCGTCGATGACTATTTGGAATGTATGGAAAAGGTTTACCCCTATGCCGATTACATAGCGGTCAATATTTCCTGCCCCAATACCCCCGATCTGACCGATCTGCAGCAATCAGATACCTTCACCAACCTTATAAGCCCGCTCAAGAGCGCTCAGGCCCGTCTTGCCGATGAGCACGGCACCTATGTTCCCCTTGTCGTTAAGATCTCCCCCGATCTTTATGACAACGAACTGCGCTCACTCTGCAAGGTATGTATGGAGCAGCATGTGGACGGCATCACCTGTACGAACACCACTGTCTCCCGTGACGTGGTACACGGCATGATGCACGCCAACGAGTGGGGCGGACTGTCGGGACAGCCGCTCTTCCATCGTTCGACCCGCATTCTCAAGCTCGTATCCGAAATGGTGGAGCATTCCATACCCCTGATCGGTGTGGGAGGGATCTCAAATGCCGTTCAGGCTCGCGAGAAGATCGACGCCGGAGCCTCGCTTCTGCAGATCTATACAGCCCTTATCTACAAGGGACCGCATGTGGTTAAGGAGATCGTAAGCAGAATGTAAGGCGGCGAGGCTTAATTTAGCTTTAAACCGCATATGCTGATTTGTAGGGCATCATTTTTTGCAGATTTCTTCGTATAACAGGAAGTTACTTGAGCAATATCATTTCGTTACCTCGCACCGTGATCCACTTCGGCAGGGGAGAGGAGGAAAATACCGGTGCCGCCGTCAAACGCAACAACGGATCACGGGTGCTTATCCATTACGGACGTCAGCATGTAACCGATCCCGATCTTTTGGATAAGATCAGACATTCCCTAAAGGAGGCGGGGATCGAGTCTGTTGAGCTCGGCTTGGTACAAAAAAATTCGCGCCTTGATCTAATATATCGCGGTATAGAAATATGTCGCGAGCGTGACGTCGACTTTATTCTGGCCGTAGGCGGCGGAAGCGTGGTCAATTCCGCCAAGGCTATTGCCGCAGGAGCCCTATACGACGGCGGTCTGCATGATATGCTCGACAATAAGGGAGCCGATATTTGCGAGGCTTTGCCCATAGGCGTGGTGGTTACGGTTCCTGGTAGCGGCGACGAGCTCTCGGACGAGATCACCGTCTCCGAAAAAGTTGTAGGCGAAAGCGGTATACGCATTTATCATTTAAAAAGCTTCTGCGTAGCCCCGCGCTTTGCCGTGTGCAATCCCGAGATCATCACCTCGTTTCCGAAGCATCTGGGGATTTCCTTTGCCAATATCCTAATTCGCACGGCCGAAAGTTTTTTTACCAACGATATGTGCTCAGAAATGAGCGACAGCATTTGTATCGGGATCTCAAAGACCGTTGTGGAAATGCTGCGAAGGCTTAAAAATGATCCCGGCGATCTTGAGGCAAGGGCAAATTTCATGTGGGGCGGGGTTTTGGCCTACACGGGCTACGGACTTGGACGTGAGGAGGATCTGGCCATTGAAAAGCTCTCCCTTGCGTTATCCTCCGTCTATGATTGCTCGCACGGACAGGGGACGGCCCTTATATTCCCCAGTTGGCTTGAGGTGGTGATGAATAAAGATCCGCTCAAGGCTGCCAAATTTGCCTCCGGAGTCTTCGGGATCCCGCTCTCCTTTAACGATCCCGTAGCTACGGCCGAGGAAGGTATTAGGGCGGTACGAGATCTATTTGCCGAATTCAAGCTGCCTTCTTCCTTTGCAGATCTCGGCGGCTCGGGGGAGGATATACCCAAGATCCTAAATGCCCTGAATCTTGAACAGGATGATACCATCGGTTCCTATGTAAAATTCGACCGTACCGGTTGCGAGGTGCTCTTATCCATGGTGCTTACCTCCAAGGCCAGAGCTTTATAGAGCTTTGCACTAAGTGTCGGGATTAGATGTCATGCACAGTTTGAATCTTTTCACGATGGTTGTCGCGGTGTCAGTTGAAATAGGAAAAAGAAGGTGAGCGCGGATGGATAAAGACCCTTTCAAGGAATATATCAAGGAGTCCGAACCGGATAAGCGAGATAAGGGCTATGCATGGTATACGGCCATTGGACTTCAGGCAGTTGATGGCTTGAAGACATCTGATTACCTGATGCATACGGCGGTTCGCAATATCGAGGGAGAGATTTCCTTCGAAGAAGCGAATGCGCTTCTGCAGAGCTATTACAAGGAGAATCCATCCCGTGATGCAGGTGACCGCACGGAAGAGGCTGACAAGGTTTCTGCCAGAATCGCAGAGATATTGTCCAAGCATGCATTCAGTTTTACACCGAATGAGTACCTGTCAATTCACAGAAGATTGTTTACGGGTATCTATCCGCATGCTGGTTGCATTCGTGATTATAACATTACGAAGAAGGAATGGGTGCTTGACGGAGCGACGGTGTTTTATTGCAGTGCGACTGAGTTGAGAGCGACATTGGAGTATGATTTTTCCGAGGAGCGGAAGTTCTCATATCGGGGGCTTTCCATGGATGAGATCATCCGACATCTTGCGCTTTTCGTTTCGATGGTCTGGCAGATTCATGCTTTCGGTGAAGGAAATACCAGGACCACGGCGGTGTTCTTCATCATGTATCTGCGGACGCTCGGTTTTGACGTAAAGAATGACATCTTCGCTGAAAGTGCGTGGTATTTCCGCAATTCGCTTGTCCGCGCTAACTACAATGATTTCACAAAAGGCATCCATGAGACGACGGAATATCTGGAACTGTTTTTAAGGAACCTCCTGCTTGGCGAGCATAATCCGCTTCACAACCGGACATTGCATATCAGAGGAGCGTTCAAGGAAACAGAAAAAACGGACATTGAAAGTGGAAAGCCGGACATTCAGGATGGAAAATCGGACATTGAGGTTCTAAAAGCGGATATTGACAATAGATTTACAGCTAAAACGACGGAGCATATCCTGAAACTTCGCGAAGAATTTCAAGGTCATACGATCTTTGGACGGTCGGATGTCATGCGCGTGCTTGATACGAAAGCGTCAAGGACTTCTGAGCTTTTGAAGGAAATGGCAGAGCAGGGTATCATTGAGCCAGTTTCCGGATTCGGCAAAGGAAAATACCGGTTCAGGCAGCAGTAGGTCAGCAATAACTTGATCGCTGACCGACCAGGATACCGACTAGGTTAACGGCATACTGGGTTGAGACCTTGATCATAAACTGATTGAGCAGAGGAGAGCAGTTCGAGACGATGGCATCCATCCTGCCCGCCGTATTATAGGTAGAAATAGCACCTGGACATATTTACGCAAACAGAGAGCCGATGTAAAAACGCCGGTTTTCAGTTTTGAGCAGTTCCCGCAAACGAACGGAAATGTGTCTAAAAGCCTGACATTCTGATGCTTTTCTCGTGCCAACTTAAGGCGTCAAAATCATCCATGTCTTATCATTTAGCGATGCATTTCTAAGCCAGTACTAGGGTGTACGTTTTCTGCTCGGTAAATTAGCGCTTACATTTGTGCATCCCGACACGGACTAAATATAAAAGGGGGATCAGAAAAATAAGCGGGCAGAATTACGTAGGTTTGAGGCAAAGCTAAAGAGCCAAAGCCGGTCATTATAAGATAGTCCCGCCACCGCGATTACTTTGCACTTGCCGCGTTTTATTCAAATTGCTTCATATTAATTCCCCATCTTTCAAGCAAAACCTTCGTTTTTATGCAGATCATCCCCCTAATATTGATGAGATTAGCCTGGCTGGAGAGCAGGCCGAGCATATAAAAAAATAAATTCAGAAAAATCAAAGAAAAGAATATCGCCTTTATAAAAGTCAAAAAGTGACCTGTAACAAGTCTTAATAAGACTATAATACAGTTAAGAAGTCAGTCGGGAGCGCATTATGCAAGAAGCAGCCTTAAATGAAAGCAAGTCAACCGTCCTGTCACTTAGCAGACATGCACAGGCAAGGTGCCAGCAAAGAAATATTGACGGTGCCATGATCACAAAGATGTTTCCGTTGCTTTTGGAATTTGGCTCTTGGAATAAAAGAGAGGATAGGATGACATTGAAAACCGGAGGTAAGGAATTTCAGTTTTTGATTAGGGAAATAAAAAAGAGCATGCTGAAAAGTAAATATCAAATCCATAACTTGAAAAGCTGTAATGCCGCTATGGAGCTTATTGCCGAAAACAAAAAACAATTAAAAGCTTTGAAGAGATATTTAAAAAATATGCTGCGTCTTGAGCACAAGGATAATTTAACCTTAGTTGTGAAAGCCAGCACCGTGATCACGGCATATATGAAGACAGTAAGAAATAAAAATAAAACGGAGATTTCCCATAAATGAGTACCTTTGAGTTGGATGAAAGCAAATTTTTAGATATGAAATGTACCGAGCTTAGAAAAGGCAGAAAATTAGAAAAAAAATACAACGTCAAAATGAATATTCATGATCTGAAGCTTATCGAGGAGCTGGCAAATCAATTCGGTTGTAGCCAAAGTCAGGTGATTAGCGGCATTTTGAGAAATTGGGTATTAGGGGAACTCAACGAATTTATTAATAAGGACAGTTGCAATTGTTTTGAAACGGATTGCGCAGCGGCCATTGCATTGGTGGCCGATGAGTACGCTAATCTTGATCAGCATGCAGATCTGGGAACGTGCGGTACGAGCAAACTCTTCCAAAGAGACTGCAGTCTGGCAGGTCAAGGAAAGGATTGCTTTAACGATCTCATTTCCAAGGGGCCGAATTACGAGGAGTGGCTCCAGTATGATGAGATCCCTTTTAGAAATCGTTACTCGGAAAGCTTCGGCTACTATCTAAGCATGCTTTTATCTTTCATGAACACTCACAACATGGAGGACAGTGAGCTATATATCCAGTTTAAGAATTTACTTCAGAAGATCAACACTAAAAGTCACAACGGAATAGAAGAATGAGCGTTTACGAAAATATTAAAAGAAAATTTAACGAAGAAAAGGCATATTACACGGCATCAGTGATCGACGATCAAAGCAAAATGGTTTCTGTTCGTCCCGATCCCATGACTGCGGCGCTGATTGAAATATTTTCCTATTTTGAAAGCAAAGCCCCGGCCGAGTTTATTAGTACTCATTTTGCAACCGAATTTGCAAAATATTTAAAGAACCATAAGGAAACAATAGAGTCAATAAGACAAGTGCTTAATAACGGTGAGACAGAGACGGTAATTCCATCTGAAAAATATGCTTTAGGGATCCTGAACAAGGAAGATATCCTAAAAATAAATAATCAAGACTTTAAATTTCACTAGATGGAAATTTATATACACCATGCGCGCGAGACTATTCACTCGGTTGCAGTTGGGGCTACTTATTCGTTGATTACATTAAATAGTTCTTGGCAACTGGTTATTAATCGAAGTGTAAAATTTTAGTGAGTATCGTAAAAAAGATGATTCTATATTTGTGATATTTGTACTATGAAAACAGTCATATGTAAGCGCAAAATATGTGCAAGCGTGTAAAAAGGCTAATTAGTGAGCTTTAGATGTATCTAAGCGATCCTTTGGTTGAATAGTCGTGAGTAAATGCTTTATTTATGAAAACAAGCGAATTACAAATTTTATTCGGTGCTCTGCTACACGATATAGGTAAAATTATTTTTCGTACAGGGCTTTCGGTTACCAATCACAGCGAGCTTGGCTTTAACTATCTCAAAGATCAGATTGGTATCGGGGATCAGGCAATTTTAAATTGCGTCAGATTCCATCATAAGTCTATGTTGAAAAAAGCAGGTCTTGCGAATGACGACAGTGCCTATATTGTCTATATTGCAGACAATATAGCCTCAGGAGCAGACAGACGGGATAGAGATGACGCTGAATCCGCTAGCAAATTTGACAAGCTACTGCCCTTGGACAGTATTTTCAATATATTTAAGGGCAATCGCCGTCTTGATGATCATAGTAAAAAGGATCAGCATTTTCCTTTTGCGTTCATGGGGGAGAGTGACGAGATCGTTTTCCCTACAGATTCCAAAATCACGCTTAACAACGCTGTTTACCTTAGGATCCAAGAAAAGCTTACAGCTCAGCTAAAAAATATCGAGGTGAGTGAGCGGTGGGTGGGGGCTTTTATTAATATTCTAGAATCCTGTTTGTCGTATGTACCGTCATCCACTGCAACCGAAGAGGTTCCGGACATATCGCTTTTTGATCATTCAAAGATCACTGCCGCCGTAGCACTTTGCATTAAGCAATATCTTGACGGGGAGCATGATCTCAAGAGGATCCTGTTTGATGAGGAAAGACAGTTTTACAGTCAAAAAGCATTTTTGATGTACTCGCTGGATATTTCCGGGATCCAGAATTTTATTTACACCATAAGCAGTGCGGGGGCCTTAAAGAGCTTACGTTCACGCAGCTTTTATCTTGAGTTCCTGCTTGAGCATATTATCGATGAAATACTTGAGCGTCTGTCGCTCAGCAGATGTAATCTCATTTATTCAGGCGGCGGACATTGTTATATGCTGTTGCCAAATACTGACGCTGTGAAAAAAGCTTTGAAGGAAATTGAAGATTCTGTCAACGACTGGTTTATTGATAACTTCGATATTTCTCTTTATATTGCAGGAGCATATTCCCCCTGCAGTGCAGATGATCTCAAGAACATGCCCGACGGTTCCTTTGCCGCCATATATAAGCGATTGAGTCAGCAAATTTCTCTAAGAAAATCCACCCGCTACACAGCCGCCGATTTGTTGAAGTTAAACGGAAAAAAGATCTCAGGCAAAAGAGAGTGTTGCATTTGCCGTCGAATCGATAATTTGGATGATCAGAACCGTTGTCGTCTCTGCAGTGCTCTCATCCAATTCTCAAAGCCTATCCAGAACGATAAGTTTTTCGTGGTATTGAACGAATCAGCTAAATCCGGCTTAAAAAGAGAAAATCTACTGCCGTTGCCGTTTGGTAAGCTGTTTTTAGGAGTTGAAGAAAAGGAAAAGGCCAAAATGCTCATGGCAGATCCTGAATATGTCCGCGTTTATGTAAAAAATGACGTGTATGCAGGAGATCTTTTGGCTACTCACATATGGGTGGGTGATTACAGCAGTAATAACTTAGATGAGTATGCGTCATTATCACAGGGAATTGAAAGAATAGGCGTAGTCCGCGCTGATGTGGATGATCTCGGCGCGAGCTTTGCCAACGGCTTTGCCAGAGAGTATTCGACCCTTTCTCGCATGGCTACACTTTCAAGAACCCTATCGGTATTCTTTAAATACTACATTAATTCGATTTTTAAAAAGAAGTCTTTTTGCATTGCAGATGGTTGTGCCGACGGGTACAGCGACAAGAGTAGCACGTCTCGCAGGGTATCCATAGTCTATTCAGGCGGTGACGATGTTTTCATTATCGGAACTTGGAATGATGCCCTTAGCAGTTTCGTTGATTTAAGAAACGCTTTTTTAAGGTTCACTCAAGGCACTTTATCGATTTCCGGCGGGTTGGGTTTATTTCCGGATAAATTCCCGATTGGCCTTATGGCTCGTGATACCGAGTTTTTGGTTGAAAGCTCCAAAGATCTGCCGGGAAAGGATGCCTTTACTCTTTTTGATACGAACGGCAGTTTCAAATGGAATGTCTTTCTTGAGCGCATATATAAAGAAAAATTTGCTCTTGTATACGGTTTCCTTAAACGGAACGAATTAGTTGACGGCGAGCATGCATTCGGAAAGGCTTTTCTGTATCGCCTGCTTGAGCTTTTAAGATCCTATGAAAAACCAGATAAAGATAGGATCAATGTTGCCCGCTTGGTTTACCTTCTGTCTAGGATGGAACCTAGGGATAAGGAGGGGAAGTTGTATTTGCAATATAGAAGCTTTGCCGATGGCATATATAAATGGCATGCAGATCCGGAGGAGAGAAGGGAACTTATTTATGCCATTTATCTTTGCGTTTATTGTTTAAGGGAGCAGGATCCTCATAAAGGAGATTGAAATAAATTATGTATAACGGCACTAATTACTCGTCCCGCAAAAACGGACAAAATATGAATAACAGGCGTGATTATTCAAGCGATCAGGATGATGCCATACCATTCGAACAACTGACCATAGATAGCTACGTTGATTTGGCGGAAAAGGTCATGGACAAGATGTTTTGTGACGATAATTTTAATTCCGGTAAAAAACACTCCGATCTGACCACCTCCAAGATCAGAAGCCTTTTATCCATGACGGCTGAAATTTTGTTTAAGGCAAACAATGCACTCACCAATGAAAAACAAGATCTACCTGATGATCTTAAAGAGGATCTGGGCTATTTCAGAATACGTTGTGCCTATGAAATGGGACGGGAAGAAAGTGTAAAGCAACTTTGTAAGCATGCTCATCTGCTTGAGCACGTAAAGAATGTCAAATCGATATCAGATTGCATTCTTTTCTGCCACTATCTGGAAGCATTGGTGGCATATCACACATATAACGGCGGCAAATAATGATCCTGAGGTAAAGTAAATAAGATGTTTGCAAAAATTAAGATCACTGGAGTGCTTGAGGTTTTATCCGGCATGCATATAGGCGGTAGCTCTGCTTTTTCTGCAATTGGTTCCGTCGATAGTCCCGTTATTAAGGACACACTGACCGGACTCCCGTTATTACCGGGCAGCAGCATAAAGGGGAAGCTCAGGACCTTGCTTGCCAGATCAATGAATGAAAACTATTTTGCCTCTCATGATGATGATTGCGAGCAAATACGCCGTTTATTCGGATCTGCTAAAAAGAATAATGTCAGAGTAAGCAGACTTCTGTTTTCCGATTCAGTTATGAATAACCAAGGGGAGCTTTTTAAGCACGGAGTTAAAGCCTTAACTGAGGTTAAATTCGAGAATACGATTAGTCGAGCCACGGCTGACGCAAAACCCCGACAAATAGAAAGAGTCATGCGCGGCTCAGCCTTCCCGCTTGAGATCATATATGAAATAGCTCCGGATAAAGACGGCGAGGAAGAGTCTGCTATCAGGGATGCGGTTTTAAAGGACTTAAAGCTTTTGTCGACCGGCTTTAAATTACTGCATGCCGATTATTTGGGAGGCAGCGGATCTCGCGGATATGGAAAGGTTCGCTTAAGCAGGATCAATTTGGAGCTTGCCGCCGGCTCCGTCGATGATGATCTTATAGTAGAGTGCCGTAAAGTATTTGATGAGTACAAGTAATTTTGCAATTTAATCAACGGATAATGTTATGCAAACGGCAATTTTTAAATTAAGTTTCAGTACTGCCGTACATTTCGGTGAAGGGGCTTTAGACAGCTGTGCATCGACTTTAATGTCGGATACATTATTTTCCGCTTTATGTATAGAAGCCATCAAGTATGAAAGGCTTGATGTGTTATTGGATGCGGTTAAATGTGGAAAACTATGTATTTCAAACGCCTTCCCGTTTGATGAATATGATTTGTATCTGCCAAAGCCCATTAAAAGGATCAATTCCCAAACAGAGCTTGATCCTTTAGAGAGAAAGAAATTTAAAAAGCTGCAGTGGATTCCTGCAAAAAAATTTGAAGCATATTTACAGGGACGGTTTAGTGCAAGCGATGCATGTAGCTTGAGTTTTGGCAAGTACAGCTTAAGGGCACAGGTCACCCCCTCTCGAGATGGTGCTGATGCCGAGCCCTATCAGGTAGCTTCTTTCACATTTAACAGCGGTTGCGGACTTTATGTAATGGTAGGCTACCGCGATCAGGAGATGTTAAAGCTTATAGATACATTGATGGGATCCATGGGACTTACGGGCATAGGCGGAAAGCGAAGCTCCGGCTTGGGAAAATTTAAAGCCGAGCTCTTGCAGGGGGTGCAAATTCCTTATTGGGAGCGTTTTAATGCAAATTCAGAGAATAAAAACGGCTGTTTCATGTTATTAAATGTGGCACTTCCCAAGGATGACGAGCTTGAAGACATAATATCAGATGCGTCCTACCTGCTTGTTAAGCGTTCCGGATTTATAAATGCCGAGCAGGATCAGGAGGAACTTAAGAAAAAGACTTTGTTCGCCTTCTCTGCCGGATCTTGCTTTAAGAATAAATTCTCCGGAGATGTCTTTGACGTATCAAACGGCTACAGCCATCCAGTATACAGATACCTCAAGCCTTTCTTTATGGAGCTTACGGTATGAACGAAAGAATTAAAAGCTATAAAGGTACCATCACCGTCGAAACTCCCGTACATATTGGGGACGGTCACATCGTCAATAAAAAGGATTACATCTATGACGGTGCGCACAAACAGGTGCAAATCATCGATATTCCCAAGCTCTATATGCAGTTATGTCCGACCTTGCAGGAAAAGTTCGAGTACTTTTATTCCGGAGATAGATCGGATCTGCAGGGCTGGCTTGAAACCAATCTCAATTGGAGCAATAAAAGCCAATATGAAAATTTTATAAAGTCTTCCATGACTTCTGGCACCTCAATTGCAGTAAAGGATAGAGGCGGCTATAAGCTTTGCGAAATAAGATCTTTTATCAAGGATCCATATAACAGGCCGTATGTTCCCGGCAGCAGTATCAAGGGACTGCTCAGGAGTGCTCTTCTATCACAAGTATTGCATGAGCATGGTGATGAATATCAGAATGAGATTAGAGGGTTGCTTAATAAAGCATTCGACAGTGAAAAGGTAAGCGTAAAAAAATTTTTAAAGCCTGAAATAAAAAAATTGGAAAATGCTGTTTTTAACTCTTGGCTTTATCAAAAAAGACAAGGGTTTAAAAATGTACGAGACAGAGATGATGGGGTAAATTGTTGCTTGTCAGGGCTTATAGTCGGCGACAGCGCTGGCGTTGAAAGCGATAAGCTTATTGTAGTTCAAAAGATCGATGAGGAGCCGAAGGGAGAGAGAAGACCACTTCCTATTTTTAGAGAGTGTTTGAAACCGGAAACCAAAATAGAGTTTATGCTTACCATCAATTCCGGTCTCTGTCCTTTTACTCTGGAATATATAGAAAAAAGTCTTAAGACTTATTTTGCCGATCAGGTAAGGGGCTTTTATAAAAAATTTATCGACGGCATGTCCATTGATAGTGGGTGTCACGCTTTTTTAGGAGGCGGCGTCGGTTTCTTTTCTAAGACCGTAACCGAGGCCATAAGCGAAACGGGAGTAAGAAAAAGCGTTCTTGAAATCAACGACCGTATCTTCTTCCACACCTTAAGCCGATTTGACAGGAGATCCCGGAAACCTCTCTACAAAATTCACAAACATAATCTGGATAAAGACAAATTTATGGTTTCTCCGCATATGCGTAAGAGGACCAGATACCAAGACAGGTATGTGGATATGGGAAGGATTAGTCTTACATTTGAGGAGATAGAAATTTAAAAGGGCATTTTGATCGTATCGTTAAGCCGAAAATATTTTTCGATAGAAAGCGGAGATTCATGACTGTTCTTTATGTGACCGAGTACGGAGCAAAAATCGGATTTCGGCAAGGGAGATTTGTCGTAACTAAGGAAGACGACGAAATTGCCTCCATTCCTGCGGAATGTATTGAGGGTATAAGCATTCTGGGAGAGGCTGTATTCTCATCCGTTGCCGTAAAACGTTGCCTGTCGGATGGTATTTGCGTGACCTATTTGTCAAAGGGCGGAAGGTATTTCGGCAGATTGATTTCTACCAATCATGTGAACACCTTGCGACAACGCCAACAGGACAGGCTTTATCACACAGGCTTTGCCGATGATTTGGCAAAAGAAATTGTCTCTGGAAAAATCCATAATCAATCGATAATACTTTATCGAGCCGCAAAAGCCATTACGGAACCTAATATTTGTAACCGAATATTCGAAATACGCGAGCAGATGAAGTGCATGGAAAGGAAAGGTCTTTCATCGCACTCCCTTGATGAACTAAGGGGCTGTGAAGGGCTTGCCGCAAAATTATATTTTGAAGGGCTTTCTTTATGCACAAGGGAGGAATTTAAATTCTGCGGACGTTCCAGACGTCCGCCCCGTGATCCGTTCAATTCTATGCTGAGCTTCGGTTACTCAGTTTTGTTCAACGAAATTTACTCCGTTCTTGAGCAAAAAGGTCTAAATCCATATTTCGGATTTTTCCATCAGGATGATGAAAAGCATGCAACCTTGGTGAGTGACATGATGGAGGAGTGGAGAGCAGTCATTGTTGATGCGTTGGTCTTAGCATTAATTTCAAAAAGGGAAGTAAGGCTTGGCGACTTTGAGGATAACGGAGATCAGGGCATAGCAATGACTCGTGACTGTATCAAAATTCTTGTAACTCAGATGCAGAAAAAACTTGCTACCGTTTCGCATTACTTGAAATATGTCGATTACGAAACATCATTTTCAGACGCTATTGCGTTGCAGATAAATTCACTGTGTCATGCAATAGAATCGGAGGATGCGTCCCTGTATAAGGCCATACGTATTAGTTAAGTTGAAATCAAATATTGAAAGACAGCAGATCAATCCAAAATCAGGATTTGTATTTGTTGTGGTTGCATATGATATATCCTCAAATAAAAAAAGATACTATTTGAACAAGCTGCTGAAAAGCTATGGGTTCAGAGTGCAAAGATCTGTATTTGAAGCTCAAACGACAAAGGAAAAGCTTGAAGAAATGTGCGGTAAATTAAACCGTTTTTTTAAGGAAGAAACAGAGGATTCGCTGAGAGTTTACTGCATATCCTTCGGAGGAAGGCTTGTTACCTTCGGAAGAAACGAAATCGATTGCCCGATTGGAATTACTGACGAGCCGATAGTTATTTAGTGATTATTATATAAGTTAGGTTGTTATGTCGAAGATTATATTGTTTTCCCCTGTAGGCGGAACCGATCCCATTGAGCAATGCAATTATTGTGACGGATCAATGCTACATATTTGCAGAATGCGTAGAGTTGACGAGGTTTATCTGTTCCTATCTGCGGAAATGGCAGAGCTTCAGGAAAAAGATCAGCGTTTTACAAGGTCACTCGAGTTGCTCGGTAAAAAACAGCAACGAGAAATAAAAATTCATCTGATTAAAAATCAAAATCTTATTTCACCGCATAAATTCGATCAGTTCTATGACGTTTTCAGCAAGCATGTAAAGGAGATAAGTCAGAGTATGGGGGCCGACGATACGCTTTTGTTTAACGTCTCGTCCGGAACTCCTGCCATGAAAAGCGCCCCCTTGGTACTCACATCCTTAGGAGAAATATCCTGCTTCTGTGTTCAGGTTGCAACTCCCACCAAAAATATGGGCAATCATATTCACGAGGAAAAATTTGATTTGGATACGCTTTGGGAGCTTGATCCGGATAATAAGAATAATGCAGAGGATAGGACTGAGGATATCAGTTGCCCCAGTTTAAGTCTTATAAAAGACCGCCAGCGTATTATAAATTTTGTTCAAAAGCATGAATATGCATTTGCATACAGTTTAGCCCAGGAGTTGCCGCAAAGTTATACGAAGAGTTTTATAAAATACTTGGAGTTTGCCAAAGAAAGATCACTCTTCAATTTGCACATGGCAGAAGTATTGGAAAAGGAACTGGGGCTTGACTGCTTTCCAGTGAGAAATGCTGAGTATAGGGATATTGTTGAATATGCTTTGATCTGCGATCTTAAGCTTAGGAGACATGAACTGGCTGATTTCTTAAGAGCCCTAACCCCTCTGCTTCAGGAGCTTTTTTTTAAGATTATAGAAAGACAACTCCATTTAAGCATGAATCCCGTCAAGGATATTGCATACGTGAAATATGACGATGAAAAAAAACTTGTTTGGAATAAGGAAAATTTATTAAATCACAGAAAGTGGAATGACGAGGTTGATTTCTATTTATGCAGATCCCTGGAGATATTGTCTAAAAAGCCTTTAAGTGAATTTAATTTTAAGAAATGGGTAAAGAATTATCAATTAGCTGAAATTATAAAGTCCATCTGTGATGAAAAAAAATTAGGCAATCTGCATGAGCTTGTTGATGATCTGAGAGATAAGGTTGAAGAAAAACTTAGAAATCAGGTTGCACATAAAATTGTACAGATAACTGATATGCTTATATTACGAGTTACTAATGGTAAATCGGCTCAAGATATCATGGTAATGCTAAAAAAACTCTTTGAGTTTACAAGTCTCAAAGACAGTGAGAAAAAGTTTGATGAATATTGGTCCTCATACGACAAAATGAATGAAATTGTAATATCAAAGATCCTGGAGCAGACAAATGCCGATCAGAATTGACATGCAATTAAGCTCGTCAGAGGATCTTAATGTAAACATGTCTTCCTTGTTTCACGGTCTTTTAATAGAGCAACTTGATCAATGTCCTCAATTGCAGGATCAGTTGCATATTTCCGCATTGCGTTCATATAGTCAGCATCTTGAATATATAGACGAAACTTGGCATTGGATAATCAGCTTTACAGATGATGAGTTATTCAAAAAAATGTGGGACCTTTGGCTTTCGAATCAGAATGATTTTTTGATTAAACATAAAAATTTAAGAATAACTGTCAAAAAAAAGCAATTAACAAATTTGTCTCTAAAAGATCTGAGCAACAAAGTACTAAGCGACGATATCGCAACGAAAATCAGACTATCTTTCATTACTCCCACCGCTTTTAAAAGCAACGGTAGGTATGTGTTTATGCCTAGTCTTGAATTCATTTACGGCAGTATTATGCGTAAGTTTGATGCTGCTTCTGAAAATGTATGCCTTTTTGACGGAGATACTTTGGACCAAATTTGTAAAGAAAGCTATATTCAGGATTATCGGCTAAGAAGTACTAGGTTTTCAGTTGATGGAGCCAAAGTTCATTCATTCGTTGGTAATATTTTCATCAACGTAGAGCATAACAGAACAATGGCCGCCTTTATTAATATGCTTCTAACATTTGCAGAATACTCCGGCATTGGAATAAAAACTTCGCTTGGAATGGGGGCTGTTAAATTTGAGAAAATCAAATAAACGTTTTATCGGATGTAAAAAAAAGAAAAACGTGGCAGATTGCTGAAAACTATATTTTATTGATTATCAAAACAATTTTTAAAATTAGTGACGTCAATTGATCTT
>PPYF01525136.1_pt1 | contig 35693 bp, 22 predicted proteins | sample 1559871 | NCBI WGS metagenome assembly PPYF01 (sample SAMN08240021, study PRJNA423297) | Human gut metagenome, whole genome shotgun sequencing project.
TACACGATGCAAAAATAGCAAAAGAAAACGGGTTTACCTTGCAATTTTGTTCCAATTATCCACCAAAAATGTCCAGAATTGTTGCAATGTACACTTTTTTAACGAACTATAATACGATTGGAAGAAGTTTTTTACCTAATACCAGGAAAAGCACGAGGAGATTAGATTTTTTTTAGATATTGAGAGGTAAAGCCATAAATAATGAAAGAAGCGAAGCGGAATCGATTCATTAGTCGCCTAACTATTAAGCGACTATACAGTTAAAATTCCATAAATGGGGTACGACAGATTATAACACTAATTATTATATATTAGCTTTGCAAAGGCTTTAATAAGCAAGTATAAGCAACAATAACAACAATATATGCAACTTATGGCGATTTATAAGAGGATATCTCTTGATATACTTAACAAAACAGGTGCACTATGCATCTGCCTATTCCTATGTATAATTCCAGCCAATGCTCAAATAAAAAGCACTACCGGAATCGTTGTAGATGAGGAAAGCGGTGAGCCGTTAGTCGGCGCTTCCATCACCGTAAAAGGTACTCAACAAGGTTGCATATCCGATTTGAATGGAAGATTCACTTTCCACCAGACTCTCTCCGAACAACAGATTTTAGTCGTTTCTTATATAGGCTATCAGACCACCCAAGTGCCTGTCCGCCACAGGATGATGGAAATCAGGCTACGGCAGAATATGCACGAGCTTGATGAAGTAGTGGTACAGGTTGCTTATGGCACGGCACAGAGAAAATCAATCACGGGAGCGGTGTCCGTAGTGGACAGCAGGCAAATCGAGATGCGCCCTGTCAGCTCGGTGACTTCGGTATTGAACGGATTAGTGCCGGGCGTACAGGTTATTGACGGAATCGGTCAGCCGGGTATGGAAGCCGAAGTGCGGATACGGGGATACAGTTCGGTGAACGGGAGCAATAAGCCGCTTTTTATTGTAGACGGCATGCCTTATACGGGCTGGATGACCGACCTTAATCCGGCGGATATAGAGAGCGTGAGCATCTTGAAAGATGCGGCCTCGTGCGCACTGTATGGTAGCCGCGCTTCAAACGGAGTGGTTTTAATCACTACCAAAAAGGCAAAGAAACAGGGAGTATCGCTCCAGTTGGATATCCGCCACGGTTTCAGCGCACGTGGACAAGGAGATTACAAGCGGATGAACACGAATCAGTTTATGGAAGCCATGTGGCAGGGATACCGCAATCAGCTTATCAGCAACGGCAGCACGCCGGAAGAAGCGACAACGGCTGCCAGCAACGGGCTTATTAACAGAATAGGAATCAATGTCTACAATAAAGCCGACAATGCACTTTTCGACGCAAGCGGGCACTTGGTTTCCGACGCACAGATATTGGACGGCTATAAGGATGATTTGGACTGGTACAGCCCCTACACGCGCAACGGACACCGGCAGGAATACAACCTAAGCGGAGAATCCGGCAATGAAAAGAACCGGGTACGTTTCTCATTGGGGTATCTCGATGAAGACGGATATACCAGAAAGAGTGACTTCAACCGCCTCAGCGGACTGCTGAGTGCAGACTTTACTCCGCGCCCGTGGCTCAAAACCGGCCTGTCGCTTGCAGGAACGCACCAAAAGACCAACTGGGATACAGGCGCTGCCGGAAGCACGCAAGCCACTTATCTGACGAACGCTTTCTACTTTGCACGAAGAATGGCTCCTATCTACCCAGTGCATCTTCACTACACAGAGGACGTATTTGCAAGCAATGGCTCATTGCTCCATGCCAAAGGAGACTATATCCTGGATGCAGAAGGCGGGAAACAATACGATGACGGTTCAACAAGCCGTTCGGAAGCGGACGTTTCCAGCAACGGCCACCACCTGTTATGGGAAAGCGAGAAAAACAAGCTTTGGAATACAGCCAACACATTGCAAGGCAATGCTTATGCAGATGTCTCTTTTCTGCGTGATTTCACGTTCTCACTGAAAGGCAATATCAGCCTGCGCAATACAGAAGACAGAGAGTACGGTAATGCCGAGATTGGCTCTTATAAAGGTACGGGCTTCATCAGCAAAATCGGTCAGAAATACAAAGAATATACCCTGCAAGAGATGTTGACATGGAAACGTTCGTTCGGAAAGCACTTTGTAGAATGGATGGTGGGACATGAGAATTATGATTATAAGCTCAATTTCGACGAAACCCATAAGAAGAACGAGAATTTTCCCGGTGTGGACGAGTTATCGAACTTCACCACAACGACCTATAATGAAGGATATACGGATACATACCGCACGGAAGGCTATTTCACACGAGCCCGCTATGACTATAACGACACGTATTTCGCCGAAGTTTCTTTCCGGCGTGACGGTTCTTCGATTTTCCACGCAGACCATCGTTGGGGTAATTTCTGGAGCGCAGGCATAGGATGGATGCTTTCCAGTGAAGCGTTTCTGAAAGAGGCAGTATGGCTGGACAGGCTTAAGTTAAGGCTTTCTTACGGACAAGTGGGGAACGATAATTTCGGAAGCAGCAACGGGCTGTATCAATGGATGTCCCTTTATGGCCCGGCTGTCAATGGCGGGGAAGCTGCTTATTATAAAGTTCAGAACGAGAACCCCGCATTGAAATGGGAAACGAACTCTTCGCTCAACATTGGCTTGGAAGCTCGTTTATTCAATCGTGTCAATCTAAGTTTCGAATACTATGACAAGCGTTCGGACGACCTGCTGTTCAAGTTTATCCAACCGCTATCTGCCGGAGCCACGGACTCAACGACGGGGTTATCGACTGTCTGGAGAAATATCGGAGATGTCTCCAACCGAGGCTGGGAGTTCTGTATCGACGGAGACATCATCCGCAACCGGGAATGGGAATGGAACGTCGGACTGAACCTCTCTAAAGTGAAGAATAAAATCGGAAGACTGCCGGACAAAGACCGCGAAGCAGGCATCGTAAACGGAGACTATCAGAAAATCAAAGAAGGGCACAGCATCTATGAGTTCTGGCTGTACCAATATGCCGGTGTTGACCAAATGACGGGACGCAGTGTTTACCTTCCCGATTTCGAGACTTACTACATTGCCGGCGAAGACGGGAAAACGCCTGTCAACGGAGAAGAAAACATAACGGGAAAGAATCCCATCCCCACAAGCGGCTGGGTAGACATCAACGGGCAATACTACACCGGTGACCCCAGGTACGCACGCAAAGGCTGGTCGGGCAGTTCGCTGCCCAAGATAAGCGGTTCGTTCAATACGTCCCTGCGTTGGAAAGACCTTACATTGTCCGCCCTGATGATTTTCAGTTGTGGTTCCAAAGTACTCGACCTGCCCTATCAGACATTGACATCCGTAGGTGTACATGCACTAAGCACTGACTTGCAGAAGGCGTGGAGCGGTATTCCCGAAGGTATGACCGAAACGTCTCCGAACCGAATCGACCCTTCGGGCATTCCCCAAGTGAACCTGGATGCCACCGTCAACGGATATAGCAATCCGAAAGCATCCACACGCTATATCGTAAGCGGCGATTACCTGAGCATAAAGAACATCACTCTCTCCTATCGCCTGCCTGCCGCATGGAGCAAGCGAGTGGCACTCGGCACGATACGCGTACATGCCGCCGTAGAGAACCCTGCCCTGTTCAGCAAGCGCAAGGGGTTGAACCCTGTGCAGACTTTCAACGGGATAGTCAATAATTATGCAAGCATCGCCCGCGTGTTCTCATTCGGCGTCAACATTAACTTATAACGACTATGAAGAAAAAAACGAAATATCCGAATTTCCTCATAAGGCTCTGCCTGTTACTGCCGCTTTCCTGCTACTCCTGCGCCGGCGACTATCTGGATACCGCCCCCACCAGCGAAGTATCTCCCGCCGACTTATTCAAAAATGAAGAATACGCTGCTTATGCTGTCAGCGGACTGGGAAAGCTGATGAAAACCACTTACGCCACCAATAAGCTCGACGGCGTATCTTTCAACGGCGAAGGTTCTGCCAAGCTTATGTATGCCGAATACCAGGGAGCCGACATGTACTGTCCGCGCAATAACTTCTACACGATATTCAACGGAGCTTCCCACGCCATCCCCACCAGTAGCTATACGGAATATATGTGGCACTATTACTACAAAGTAATCAGCAACGCCAACACTATCATCACTTACGTGAACCCCGAAAGCAGCCGTAAATTTAAATACATTTACGCGCAAGCGCTGACTTACCGCGCTTACTGCTACCTGCAACTGCTTCAGTTCTACTCTCCCCGCTGGTGTGACTCACAGAACGGCAGCGCGGACGGCGTAGTCCTCAGACTCGACCTAGCTACCGGCGACTGCCCCCTTTCTTCCATGCTGGCTTGTTACGAACAGATATACAAAGACCTCGACAATGCCATCACTTCCTATCAGGCATCGGGAATCTCCCGCACAGGGGACGAGAACCACAAAGTCAACATAGACGCCGCCTACGCCATATACGCCCGTGCGGCACTCACCCGCGAGGACTGGGCGACAGCCGCCCGTTACGCGGCACTGGCACGCGCCGGCTACCCGCTTATGACCGCTAACGAATATCTCAACGGATTCAGCACCGTCAACCAAGAATGGATATGGAGCATCTACGACAGTGCGGAAGAATCACTGGGAGCCTCTTCACTGGCGGCACGCCTTGCCTACAATTCAACTTCCGCGCTTGTATGCACATATCCCGCCTGTATCAACCGGGAACTCTTTGACGCACTGCCGGAAAGCGACATCCGCAGAAAGCTGTTCCTCAATCCCGACGGATATACCTACAACACCAGCGGCGTAGCAGGCAACGGTCTGGCCGACAGCGAACTGACCGCCTATGCCCAATGGCTTTATCCCGACCTGGACGCATCAGCGAAAGTATATGCCTATATGTCGTTCAAATTCAAGTGCATCGACAAGGTAGGCGCCATGCCTTTCAATCTTTTCCGCAGTTCGGAGATGTACCTCATCGAAGCCGAAGCCAACTGCCACCTCACACCCCGAAAAGAGGACGAAGCCCGCCAATTACTGAAAGAACTGGTTCACGACAGTGGACGCGACCCCGAATACACCTGCAACAAGAGCGGGCAAGAACTGCTTGACGAGATAAAATTCTACCGCCGTATCGAGCTATGGGGCGAAGGATTCAGTTGGTTCGACTACAAGCGGCGGAAAGATACCATCGAACGCCATACGTTTACAGACGGGGGAAACTACATGACCAATGCCGCCATCACCATCTACCCGGAAGATGCCAACAACTGGATGTGGGTGATTCCAGCCAAAGAATACGAATATAACAAAGAGCTAAGATGAAGACAGTTAGATACATACTCATATATTTATTGGCTGCCTTTTGCGGGCTGCCTCTTTCCGTAAAGGCACAGGACAACCCGTACAAAATAGACGACTCCCTCTATCCGCTTTATGAGAGGGCGACCAAATACCGCAATGAACCGGAAGGGTTACTGATAGCCGACACGCTCTACACCAGCGCCATCCGGAAAAATGACAAGAAAGCGCAATGCCTTGCGCTTACCATCCCCGTGATTTATTACTTCAACACCCGGGAAACGGAACAACTGGAGAAAGCCATAATCCAACTCCAAGAGGTATCACGGAAAAATGACTACCTGCAATATTACTATTTCGGCAGTATGTACAAGGTCAACTATCAGATGAATATCAACAACACACTGCGGGCCCTTCAGGAAGCCGAGCTCATCAAGAAACAGGCGTTTGCCGACAACTATCCTTACGGCATCTCCACCTGCCTGCGGATGATGGGAAACATTTACTATGCCCGGAGAGAGACACGTACAGCACTGGACTACTACCAGCAAGCCCTGGAATATTCGCAAAAGAACCTTCCGGAGCAGGATTTGGCATACATATACTGGAACATATCCATGTTGCAACAAGGTCTGAATCAATACGAAACGGCGTATGAAAATGCGGAGAAAGGAATCAAATGCGCCAAGACCCAGACCAACCTGTATGCCTGCATGCTGAGAAAATGCACCCTTTTGTATGTGCTCAACAGGACGGAAGAGTTCAAAAGCTACTATCAGGAATGTCTGAAGATGACCGAGAAATACGGGCAGACCAGGAAAAACGAACTCCAGGCATTGAGAATTTATAACTACGTGCTCCATGGTCAATACGAAAAGGCACATGCAATAGCCGATTCCGTCGACCTGCCACAAGACAGGATGTCTTATCATGCCGATATTTACTCGAAAGAGAACAAGTACAAGGAAGCATTCTACACGTTCAAAGAACTCCAGCACCTGCAGGACTCCCTCGGACAGCTCATACAGTCGGCAGACTTGTCGGAACTGAACGTACGTATCGGCAACGAGCAACTGAAAAGGAAAGCCCAGCAAGGGGAATCCGACCGACAACTGATGATATTGAAATTCATCCTGATTTTCTTCTGTTTCTTTGCCACCGCCCTGATATTCTATCTTTATCTACGCAGAAAATCTATCCGGAAACTGCAAGAAAAGAATGAAGAACTGACCATCGCCCGCAACCATGCCGAGCAGGCGGACAAGATGAAAACGTACTTCATACAGAACATGAGCCACGAAATCCGTACGCCGCTCAATGCCATCGTGGGCTTCTCGCAATTACTGTCCGACCCGAACCTGCCCCTGGATGACGAAGAGAAGCAGGAATTCAGCTCTCTCGTCCTGCACAACTCCGAGCTGCTCACCACACTGGTGAACGATATTCTCGACCTCTCCGCACTGGAAAGCGGCAAATATGCCATGAACCTGGCTCCCCATGCCTGCAACGAGATGTGCCGGATGATACTTTCCACCGTAACCCACCGGAAACCGGAAGAAGTGGAGCTCTGTTATACTTCCGACGTCCCGGATGACTTCCGGATTGTCACGGACGAACAGCGTATGCAACAGGTTCTTATCAACTTCCTGACCAATGCCGAAAAACATACGGAAAAGGGCAAAATACATCTCCATTGCTCCATCACCGAGAATCCGGGCAAGATTACTTTCTCCGTCACGGACACCGGCAGAGGCATCCCTGCGGATAAGATGGACAGCGTCTTCGAACGTTTCAAAAAGCTGGATGAATTCAAACAAGGTTCGGGACTGGGATTAAATATCTGCCGCATCATAGCCGAACGCCTGAACGGGGAAGTAAAAATAGACAAGAGTTACACCGGTGGCGCACGCTTCTTATTCATACTTCCTTTGCAGTAAGCGGGGTTTCCTTCGGATAAGCGGCAAAGGGGGAAAGAATAGGTTTACCGAATATAACAATTTCATTTACAATCTATTATTTATCTATGTAGTATAGAAATAGTAGTCTGATTCTCCGTTTTTTTCATTCTGACGTATTCGATACGATGCCCGGAATTTGAGTGAATAGCAAGAAAAGCTTTACTTTGCCCAAAAATAAAAAGCTATGAATCACTCCCTACTAAAGAAAACAGTATTCAGTCTCCTGTTGGCATGTAGCGTATGCCTCTCAGGATATGCCACGCCTGTCCGGGCGAACTCCACATTCTCTTATCATCCCGATTCAGTACGTGTGATATTGGAGGAAGAACAACGTGCCGCATTCAATCATTTCTGGCAATTCACCAATAAACAGACCGGCATGATTCATGCAGGCACGAACGTCAATAACAAGAATCTGACCACCGGTGGCAGCGGCTTCGGCGTCATGGTGATACTGACGGGGATAGAACGGGGATGGATTACCCGCAAAGAGGGGGCGAAGCGTATTCTTACGCTTGTACGTTACCTGAATAAAGCCGAGCGCATAAAAGGGGCATGGTCACACTGGATGAATACAGAAGGGCAGCCTGTCAAGTTCGGCAAACAGATAGAATCCGGCGACCTGGTAGAAACGTCTTTTATGATGATGGGACTTTACGCAGCCCAAGCTTATCTGACGGAGAACAATCCTGTAGAGAAAGAGATACGGAAAACAGTAGACAGGTTCCGTAAAACGATACAATGGAATAAGTTCGTGCACGACGGAGAACTTTATTGGCTGTGGGAACGTACTGACGGAACATTCACATTGCCACTACGTGGATACAACGAGGCATTGATTACCTATATCCTTGCCATGGGTGCACCCGACAAGTATGCCATCGATGGCGATGTATATGAAAACGGATGGCAGCAGAACGGTAAGATATTCAAGCCCCGGCAGGCACACTACGGTTATCCGTTTGTCATGGGAGCCCATTTAAGCGGCCCGCTATTCCTGTCCCACTATTCATTTCTGGGCATGAACCCCAAGACGATGCAGGACAAATATGCAGACTACCAGCAATACGGCACATACCACGCCATGATACACAGGCATTATTGCATGGAAGAAGCTCCCGAAGAATATCAATACGACGCATTCAACTGGGGACTAAGCGCAGGTTCAGGCCCCAACCAGCCCGTTAAGAAAGGTTACAAGCCGCGCACTCCGAAACGCGATGACGGAGTGATAGCGCCTACCGCTGCCCTCTCATCCATGCCTTACACGCCTTTCTACTCTATACAAATGTTGCTCAATCTGCATTACAACTGCCCGCAGCTACACACTCCGGGGGGATTCGGTGACGGTTACAGCCTTGTAGACAACTGGTACTTCAAAGGCAGAATCGCCATCGACCAGGCACCGATTGTTATCATGATAGAGAACTACCGCAGCGGCTTCCTATGGAAACTGCTGGCCAATCACCCCGATATCCGGAAAGGAATGGAAAAGGCAGGCATACACCTTCCCATCCACTCCACAGGTTTCCCGTATGCGATTGCTGATACACGCACAGGATATTACGATATGCTCCGCCACCCGGACAGAAAAATGTACGAACTGGATTTTTATCTGGAAGAAGCAGGTGCAGTCTCTTTTCAAATTACAGATGAAAACGGCACGCAGGTTCTTTCGGAAATCCGGGCGGAAGAGTATCCGCAAGGTCTTAACCTGCTCTCCTTCGACCGTAACGGATTGAAAGATACGAAACGCTGCATCATCCGTCTGCTAAAGAATGGCAAAGTGAAAGCAGAAGTAAAAGTACAACTCAATTAATCCCCTTATCGAATATGAAACTTCAACCGATACTCTGTTCCTTCCTGCTGGCTGCCGCCTGTTCGTGCAGTTGCTCGGACGAGCCGGTCTTCCGCTCGTCGGAACAGCCGGAGCTACCCACTCTCCCTACCGTTCCCGAAGGGAGTTACTTTGCCGATTCGCTGGAATATACACCGGAGAAACAGAGACAGACGTTGACTGATATACAGCAGGGATACTTCCGTTTCTTCTATGAGAACTATCAGAAAGATAGCAAGATGGCGCTTATCGGTACGGAGCGTCCCGCAATTAACGTAGCGTTAGCCGGGTCGGCTTATGCCGCCACCGCTATTCCCGTAGCCGTGGAACGCGGATGGATAAGCAGGAAGGAAGGGGCGCAACGCTTTTTGGATATGTGCACTTTCCTTAACAGAGCCGAGCGCTATCACGGTGCATGGTCGCACTGGATGAACGGAAAGACGGGAGCAGGCTCGCCTTTCAACCCGAAACAACAATCGGCAGGCGATTTGGTAGAGACGGCCTTTATGATGATGGGATTATTCATCTGTTCGGAGTACTTCAACTCGGAAGACGCAACAGAAACCAACGCAAGGGAACTCGTAGCAAAGTTTCACAACGAAATTGACTGGAGATTCTACACCAACGGCGAGCAAACCCTCTATTGGGCATGGGACAAGAATCTGGGCTTCGCCCCATTGAAAATTACCGGACCGTGCGAAGCTCTCCCCGCCTATTTATTGGCATTATCCGCTCCCGAAGAATTTGCCATTACAGAAGATGTATATACCCACGGATGGCACGGAAAGAACTTTTTCAACCAGGGACGCACTACCTACGGATACACGTTCGAACTGGGCGGAGAAGAAAAAGGCGGCCCGCTCTTCACCACGCAACACCCGTTCTTATGGATAAACCCTTTCATCTATCAGGATAACTATGCAGATTATTGGGAGTTCTGCACCAACCACGCACTGATAAACCGGCAATATTGCCTGAATGACGCTCCGAAAGAGTATCTGTACGATGAACAAAACTGGGGACTAAGCGCTTGTTACGGCCCGGAACCACTAGGTTACAAAGGCCGTTCGCCCGCGCAGGGACGCGATGACGGCACTATTTGCGCCACAGGAGCCATGGGAGCCGTCACAGTCACCCCGTTCTATGCCTTGCAAGCCATTAACTCGCTCTATGAAACACCCCGGCTGAAAGGGACTTACGGTATTACAGACGCGTACAATACAAGCATGGCATGGGCAGACTCCCGATATTTATCCATCTCCGTAATGCCCATCGTATCCATTATCGAGAATTACCGTACCGGACTGATTTGGAAACTGGCACGGCAAAGCGAACCTATCCGCAAGGGACTTGAACTGGCGGGATTCAGGGAATCCGCCTATACGGAAGGATTCTGCCAGAACCCCGTCAACCTTCAGACAGGGGCAGCCGATTTGACCGTGCATCCCGATACGGAGAATTACATGATAAGATACTGGAGCGATACAGCCTCAGCGAATATCCATTTCACCCTTAGCTGCGGAGATACGGTACGCAAAGTCATTCCCGACGCAGTAAACAAAGGCATCAACACCCTGCTGCTCCCCTACAACCAATGGAGCAAGCGCACATACTGCCTAAATATGTATAAAGACAATAAATTAACAGACACTTTAAACATCAACCTAAGATGAAAACCCCATTCCTTCAAAAAAGCATCAGCACGGCAGCCCTCTCTCTGAGCACCATAGCCGCCTTTGCCGCAGAAGACCGCCCGAACATACTTTACATCATGTCCGACGACCATTCTTTCCAGACCATCGGCGTATATGCCTCGGTACTGAAAGACTACGTAAAAACTCCGAATATCGACCGTATCGCGCACGAAGGGGTCAGAATGGACAACTGTTTTGTCACCAATTCCATCAGCACCCCCAGCCGGGCAGCTATCCTGACGGGACAATACAGCCACCACAACCAAGTATATACCCTCGCCGACGAACTTCCCGCCGGGCATCCTTCCATGACAAAAGAGCTCCGGAAGAACGGTTATCAAACCGCCATCATCGGCAAATGGCACATCGGCACACAGCCCGAAGGGTTCGACTTCTACAGTGTCATGCCCGGACAAGGCAAATATGAAAACCCCGGTTTCATGGAAAGCGGACTTCCCTTTGATGTGAAACATGCCGTACGAACCCAAGGCTACTGTACGGACGTCATCACGGACAAATGCATCGACTGGATGGAGAAAGCGGACAAAAACAAGCCCTTTTTCCTGATGTGCCACTTCAAAGCCCCGCACACGCCTTTCACACCGGCAGAACGCCACAAAAACCTGTACAAAGGCGTCGTATTCCCCGAACCGGACAACCTGTACGAGAATCTCGACAACCGCCCCATACTGAAATCCGTGCACAACAAGATTTCCGGCGGACGCTTTGCCGACAAGACGCTGCCCAAGGAAGACAGAGTGAAAGATGCCTATCAGGAATATATCCGCACTTACCTCTCCTGCATCGCCGGAATAGACGAGAACGTAGGCCGCCTGCTCCAATTCCTCGAAAAGAATGGGCAACTGGACAACACCATCATCGTCTATACCTCCGACCAGGGCTTCTACATGGGCGAACACGGGCTTGTAGACAAACGTCTGATGTACGAAGAAGCACTGCGTATGCCTCTGGTAATCCGCTACCCCCGGAGAATTCCGGCAAATACCACCTGTAAAACCTTCGTACAGAACATCGACTTTGCACCGACACTTCTTGAATACGCAGGTATCCGGACTCCCGGCTATATGGACGGCAGAAGTTTCTGCACATCCCTCACCGGAAAAGAAGCTCCCGATGCACGGAAAACAGCTTATTACCGTTACTGGATGAACTTCAAAGGCTACAATATCCCCGCCCACTACGGACTGCGTACCGACCGTTACAAACTGATTTATTTCTACGGAAAATCATGCGGAACGAAAGGTTCTATCGACAAGCCCGGCTTCCAGCCTGTATGGGAGTTCTATGACTTACAGGAAGACCCGCACGAAATGACTAACCAGTACGGGAACAAGAAGTACGAGAAAGTGATAAACGAATTGAAAGAAACACTCCGGCAGACTCAGGAAGAAGTCGGAGACAAGCAATAATCAACAACCTACAAATTTACGAGTATGAGAAATACCTTTTTTATCCAATGTGCCGTCGCACTTGCCACCGCGTTATTTATCGGCGGATGCTCCGACGACGACGATGATGTACAGGACGGAAACAAGCAGGGCATCACCACCACCGAAGCTGTTATCCCCGAACCCCTGCAATGGAATACGGATAATACCATCGCTTTATACGCAAAAAAGGCGGACGCTGAGAAAACGCTCTTCTACACCGAAGAATCGCAAGTGAGCCGGGCTACGTTCGAAGCGGTCAAGAAAGCGTTTCCTACCCCGCAGGAAGGCGACCATATCCGTGCATTCTATCCCGCAGGAAAAGCCAAAGAGAAAGCAAATGTAACAGGCACTCTCCTGCCCGCTCCCGGCACCGACCCTACCGACACTCAAAACATGCTTACCCAAAAAGGAAATGCCACAACAGGCCATCTTTCCGCTTTTTATTATATGTACGGTGTCAGCACCTATACAGAGGGTATCATCCAACCGATTGAATTTCAACCGCAAATGTCCGTGTTGACATTCAAAATCGCATTGCCCGAAGCGCTCACTCCTTCGGTTGTGGAAATCAGTACCGGCGGCAAGGATTTTATCAAGTCGGTCAATTGCAATAACTATCCGGCTGATGCCGCAAACTTCAAACTGATAACCAACGAAAGCACTAACAAGGTAACATTGAACTTGAAAGATTTCGGAGCTTTGCAGGAGTTGGAAGCAAACCTAGTAATCTTTCCCGTCGATTTGAGCGGCAAGCAGTTCACCGTATCCGTTACGGATGCAAACGATGAAGTTTACACTGCCACCCTGGAAGGTATCACCTTTGAAAAGGGAAAGCAACACACGTTTGAAATAGCCGTAGCCAAAGATGAGGAACCGGAGCCGGAACCGGATGATGACTACACCCAAACGGGAAAAGGAACAGCGGAAAGTCCTTGGATTATCACAACTGCCGGACAACTGCATGCCATCAGCCGTGATTCGCGGGAAAGCGATATAGCAGGCTTCGCCGGAAAATATTTCAAACTGGAAGGCGATATTTCCCTCGACGGGGAAAATTGGGAACCTGTCGGAAGCAATGCACTCCCTTTTGCCGGTATATTGGATGGTAACAATAAAACAATCAGCGGCATGAAGATTTCCACCGCAAGCGCCGCAAGAGGTATCGGATTCTTCGCTCATACCCAGGGCGCCCAAATAAAGAACCTGACCATCGCAGGCAATATCGACATCACGGCAACGAATGCCGCTCAAACAGGTGGGCTGATAGGACAGGGACACAGTACGGAATTATCAGGAAATATCCGTTCGGAAGTCAATATCACCGTAAAGAATACAGCGGCAGGAACCCTAAAAACCGGTGGAATAGTCGGTGAATGGACAAACAGCTCCCGTATTTCCAACGGCAACCTGTCCTACAAAGGAACGATAAAAGTGAATAACCAGGGAGATGCCCATACAGGCGGAATCATCGGGGGAATAATCACAAGCTCGGCAATAACGGATGCGAAATGTACCGTCGAATCCGGCAGCACCATTTCTACCGAATCTCAAACAGGCGTTGTATGGATGGGCGGATTCTTAGGAAACTCTGCTCCAAGCTTTCTGACAGACAAACTTCCCGATACTTCTTCGCAGATGCTAGGAATATTATCTGCCAAGGCAAATGGGGCCAAAGACGCCATCATCTGCTACATGGTGGGATGGAGCCAAAACGCAGCAACTACCAAAGGCTTTAGCGAGGTTTTCAAAAACAATGCTAACTATACTCTGGAAGGCTCTACCGTAACTTCAGCAAGCGGTAAGGCATACAAAAACGGAGAAGAAGTAGTTGTACCGTAAGAATGAGCATATTCCCGGCTTATGCCTATATATGGGTACTACAGTGTCCATATATAGGCAAAGCCGTGTCAATGTATCGGCATCATAGTGTCTATATACAGGCACTACCGCATATAAGTAAGAATAAGTTTTCATATCTCCCTTTGTACCGTTGCCAAAGTTTTGTATTTTTGCAATGAACTTCCTATACGATGTTGCAACCATGAAATACATTTGCGTGCTCATTACCGTGCTATTAGCCTCAGCTACAACTCTGGCAGCTTCCATCCCCTTCGTCAAGAACTTCACGAACAAGGAAGTGATGTGCCAGAACTGGGACATCGGACAAGACAGCAAAGGCATTATCTACATCGCCAACCGCTACGGCCTGGTCTGCTACGACGGAAAGACATGGCAGACACATACCACCAACGAGAACCGGACTATCCGCTCCCTGCATATCGCACCGGACGACCGTATCTACATCGGCAGCTACGAAGAATTCGGCTATTTCGAAAGAAACGAATACGGCAAACTGGTCTACTCGTCCATCTCCTCCCTGTTCCGTCATAAAGAATTGAAGAACAAAGATATATGGAGCATCGAACAGGAAGAGAACCTTATTTATTTCCAGTCTTTCGCCGGTTACTTTTCTTTTGATACCCAATCGAAGAAAGTAGCTTTCTATCCGATAAAAGGCATGATGCAACGTCTGTATAAAGTGGACAACAAAATTTATGCAATAGTCCAGGACGAACTTTACCGGCTGGAAAAGAACAGCCTTACCAAACTGCCTGCTGCCAATTCTCCCCTTCAAAGCCCTGTACGAAGCATGTTGCCCTATGACGGTAACCGCTTGCTTATCCAAACGGAAAACCAGGGATTCTGGATTTACGACCAGGGACAATATACCCCGCAAACAACTATCAACAGAACTCCGGACATCTCCGGAAACAACGAAGCGCTCTATGCCGGAAACGGCAATCTGCTGGCAGGAACGCGCAGCAGCGGGTTACTCTGTTTCGACCCGCAAGGCAGCCTGCTCTACAAGCTCGACCATCAGACCAAGCTACAGCATAACACCGTCCTGTCCCTATTCAAGGACAAATCCAATAACATCTGGATTGGTCTGGAAAAAGGGCTCTCACTCGCCTTTATCAACGATTCTTTCTCCTTCCACTACTTGAAAGAGAACAATATCGGCTCTATCTTCGACGTCGCCTTATGGAATGATTACCTCTATATCGCCTCTAACCAAGGCTTGTGGCGGATAAAAGCCGGAACATTCATGTCTCAAGAACAAAGTTTCTCCCCGGAACGGGTGAACCTGCCGGGCGGCTTCGTACAGAAACTACTGAAAACCGACGAAGGTCTTATCATCGGACACAGCAAAGCCACCTACCTGCTGAACAGGCAGAACCAACTGTCCGAAATGTACCCCACCGGCGGAGCACTGGCAGGAACGGAGATTCATTACCCGCAACAGCGGAAAGGTTTCCTGCTAGGCAGTTACAACTCGATAAACCTCTACGACATAGAACCGGACGGTAACTATTCATTCCGCCAACGGCTCACCAACTTCAACGGCTATCCGCGATACATGGAATTTGATAATAACGGAAACCTCTGGGTAGCCCACACCCGAAAAGGCATATACAAGCTGAAATTGGACAAGAACCGGACTAGCTTTATCAAAAACGAGTTCAGCCCCTGCATCGGAGATTCGAGCCGCACGCAGATGGGTGTGTTCAACGTCGGCGGAAGAATTGTATTCACCGACGAGAAACGGTTCTATACCTACAACGACCTCTCGGATTCCATCGTTCCTTACGACCGGTTGAATACTCACCTCGAATTTATCACTCATACCAAGCATATCGTAAAGGTGGACAACACGTATTACTGGTTTATCACGGACAGAGGGGTAGCCCTGGTCAATATAGCGGCTTCCGACACTCCGGTGATAGAAAAAGTACTCCTGTTCGACAACTATAACCTGCGGATGCACAAGGACTTTGAGAGCATCGTGCCCGTCACGCCCGAATATTCCATCCTGTGTGCGGAAAATGTACTTGTAGTCATCCCCAACAAACCGGAAACCAGCCATTCTTCCCCCAGCCAGGAATTGATTTTCAACCATATCATCTCCTACAATATACTGAAAGACGAGCAACAGAGCCTTCCTGTCCGAACGGGAGACACTGCCTGCCGGCTGACGTCCGATTTTAACAGTTTGGACGTCCAAGTGGCGTATCCCGCTTATAATGAGGACATTTATTTCCAGTTCAAACTGGAAGAGAACGGCATAGAGAAGCACTGGCAAGAGAAACAAAACACGCCTTCCATCAATATCCAGCGGCTTCCGGCAGGCAACTATTGCCTGAAATGCAGGGCTATCGACGAAAAAGGAACAGCCGTGGCTACCGCTTCTTTCTCGTTCAGCATATTGCCGCCCTGGTATCTGAGCCCGTGGGCATATGCCGGCTATATCTTCCTTCTGGCAATGATTCTTCTGGCCATTTATGCAGGTGTCCGCCGGAGAACACTACGCCAGCAGCGCCATATCATAAGGGAACGCGAACAGCAAATCATCGAGCTTGAAAACAAAAGGCTCAACGACGAAATCCTGTTCAAAGGCAAGGAACTGACGCAATCGACCATGACTATCATCGAAAACAACAAGATACTGCTCGCCATCAAAGAGGAAATAGAGAACCACAAACGGATGCTGGGCAGCCAATACCCTAATAAATACTATCAGAAGTTGATAGACATGATAGACAATGCCACCTCAAAAGGGAAAGAGTGGGATTTGTTCCTGTCAAACTTCGACCTGATTCACGAACATTTCTTTAGAAACCTAAGGCAACGTTTCCCCGAACTGACGCCTAATGACTTGAAATTATGCGCCCTGCTGCGCTTGAATATGAGCACAAAGGACATGGCGGATATGCTGAATATAGGAGTACGTGCAGTAGAGACAGCCCGATATCGGCTGAGGAAAAAGATGGAACTGGATTCGAGCGTCGATTTGGTGCAGTTCCTCATTGATTTCTAAGTATCCGGGGATTGTTTCCATTTCAGAATCCAGCTAATCATAATTATCTTATTATCATCTATTTAATAAGCATAAAAAGCAGAATGAAGTAGTGATGTAGTACCTGTTTTCCTAAGAAATTCCGGTCTGACGTAACCAAATGGCACTGTTTGTTTTTATGTCTCGCCAAACAATGTTTTTCTTTGCATCACAACGAAAAAATAATGCAACTTATGAAAACAGTCGCCAAGAACAAACTATTATTAGGAGCAGTACTTCCCCTGCTCCCGCTTGCCGGAACTCATGCGCAGAATAAAGCGAAGGAGTCCGCCCCCAACATTCTTTTTATCATGTCCGACGACCATGCCGAGAAAGCAATCAGTGCCTATGGTTCCGAATTCTCCCGCCTTGCCCCTACTCCGAACATCGACCGGATAGCCAACGAGGGAGCGCTTTTTGAAGCCAACTACTGCTGCAACTCCCTGTCGGGCCCCAGCCGCGCCGCCGTAATGTCCGGAAAACACAGCCATGCCAACGGCTTTATGCGAAACGGAAACAAATTCGACGGTTCGCAGCTATTGGTACAAAAGGTATTCCAGGCAAACGGATACCAGACTGCCCTTATCGGCAAATGGCATCTCGTCACGAAACCTACCGGATTTGACTACTGGATTATCCTGAACGACCAGGGAGAATATTACAACCCCGACTTTATCACCGAAAACGACACAGTGCGCGTAGACGGGTACGTCACGGACATTATCACCGAAAAAACAATGGACTGGCTGGAACAACGCGACCGGAGCAAGCCTTTCTTCATGATGATGAACCACAAGGCCGTACACCGCAACTGGTGGCCTGCCGAACGCCATTATCACCTATATGACAAGGTAGACTTCCCCGTCCCCGAAAACTATTTCGACGACTATGAAGGACGTGAAGCCGCCAAGAAACAGAAGATGAACATCTATCGCGACATGTACGAAGGGCACGACTTGAAGATGAACGTAGCCAAAGGCAGCGATTCCCTGCGGTTCGACCCGTGGAAGCACCTGAACCGGCGAATGACACCCGAACAATGGAAACGGTTCAACGACAACTACCGTTCGAAAAACGACTCTTTCTGGGAGCAGAACCCGCAAGGGAAAGACCTCGCCATCTGGAAATACCAACGCTACGCACGTGAGTACATGGCAACGATTGCTTCCCTTGACGAAAGCATAGGCAAAATGCTGGATTACTTGAAAAAGGAAGGGTTGCTCGACAACACCATCATTGTATATTGCAGCGACCAGGGATTCTATGTAGGCGAGCACGGATGGTTCGACAAGCGTTTCATGTATGAAGAGTCCATGAAAATGCCGATGATGATGCGTTTCCCCCCGAAAATCAAGGCAGGAACGCATATCACGAAGCTGACGCAGAATATCGACTTTGCTCCTACTTTCCTGGAGATGTGCGGCATTGATGTTCCGAAGGAGATGCAAGGCGTATCTTTCCTGCCGTTGCTGGAAGGCAAAAAGACGCCGGACTGGAGAAAGTACCTGTATTATCATTTCTATGAGTTCCCCGGTTTCCACAGCGTGCACAAGCATTATGGAGTAAAGGGAGAGCGCTACAAGCTGATGTACTTCTACCAGGACAAGGTATGGGAACTCTACGACCTGAAGAATGACCCGATGGAGATGCATAACATCTACGGTCAGAAAGGTACGGAGAAAATAACGGCAGAGCTGAAAAAGGAATTGACGAGACTGCAACAGCAGTACGAAGTGCCTCAGCGCTGCATGGAATAATCATTTTATGACTCTTAAATTCAGAAAAATATGAAAAACAATATGTATTTCAAGCTTATGTGCAAGACGCTGTTCACGATTTGCCTGCTTATGATAGCAGGCTTGTCGCAAGCGCAGAACATCGAAGTGACCGGAGTGGTGCTGGACGAAACGGGGGAACCGCTTCCCGGAGTATCCATTCAGATAAAAGGAACCCAAAGGGGTGCTACGTCAGGACTGAGCGGAGATTTTACCCTCAAAGCAGGCCCGAGAGCTACACTGGTTTTCTCGTTCATCGGTTATGAAAAGCGGGAAGTGGAGCTGAAAGGACGGAGCAAACTCCGTATTCAAATGAATCCGGCTGTTAACCTGCTGGAACAGGTTGAAGTTGTAGTCGGCTACGGCTCGCAACGGAAAGAGGATTTGACCGGAGCCATCTCCACCCTTTCCGGAAAAGAGTTGAGCGAAATTCCGACCGTGAACCTGCTCGATGCCATCGGAAGCAAAATCCCCGGAATGCAAGTCTTGGGGACTTCCGAACCGGGCGAGACAGCTTCTGTCAGAATACGCGGCGTAGGCTCTTACAATGACTCGGAACCTATCTGCGTAGTGGACGGACAGTTTATGACGCTGAATGAGCTGAATGCCATCAATACGAGCGACATTCTGTCTCTCACCGTATTGAAAGATGCTTCTGCCACCGCCATTTACGGTTCGAGGGGAGCCAATGGGGTCATCCTCGCCACTACCCGCCAAGGCTCCGGCGAACAAGGAATCACCCGTGTGAACGCGTCCGTCAACTTCTCGCTTTCCGAAATGGAACGCTTGCTTCCGCTAGCGAATACAAGCCAGTACCAGCAGATACGCAACCTCGAATATCTGGCTGACAACTATCTGAACGCGGATGCCGTCAACTCCATCCCTTACCCCGAATGGCAGACGGCAGGCAAAGGTACCGACTGGCAAGACCTTGCCAACCGGACTGCACTGACGGGAAACTACCAGGTCAGCGTTTCGGGAAGCACGAAAAAAGCCAATTTCTATGCCGGACTGGGGTATCTGCATCAGGAAGGGGTCATAGAATACACCGACTACAAACGCTTGAACGCAAAAATCAACGCCTCGTACCAGCTTTATAAGAATCTGAAAATCGGCGTGAACATGCTCTTTACCACCGACAACAAGGGCGGAGTGGAGAAAAATGTCTTTTCCCTGACGGGAAAACGCTTACCGGACGCTCCCGTATATAACCTAAGCAGTGACAGCGACAGCGAAAACGACTTCAACGGGGGAGACAACAACCCGTATGCCCTGCTGCACTACACGCACGACCGCTACCGGAAGACCAACTGGTTCAACAGCAACTATTTCCTGGAATGGAAAATTATCCAACCGTTGCTATTCCGGACATCATTCTCCACGACTTACGCCAATACCGAGGAAAAGATATTCCTTCCGGCTTTCATGGAGAACGTGGAAGACTCCAACTCACCCTACAAGATTTCGAGGCTGACCCACAACAGCGCCAACAACAACTCATGGCAACTGGAGAACACGCTGACCTACAACCTGCACAAGAAAGACCATCGGCTCACGGTTATGGGCGGCTTCACCATGCAATATTACCGCACACAGTATGCCAACCTGTTCGCCACCGGACTGCCGTGGGAAGCCTGGAAGAACCGGAACTTATGGTATGTAGGTCAAGGAACATCCGTGACCGGTGCCGACGGCGGTTCGGAAAAGAGTTATGTGTCCTACCTCGGACGTATCACCTATACCCTGAAAGGACGTTATAACGTGATAGCCACAGGACGCGTGGACGGCTCTTCTTCCTATCCCAAGGACAACCGTTACGGTTTCTTCCCGTCAATAGGGCTCGGCTGGACAATGTCCGAAGAGAATTTCCTGAAGGGCATCCGATGGATGGACAGACTGAAACTCAGGGCGAGCTATGGCGTAGTGGGCAATGACAAGGGCGTAAGCAATGCGCAGACACTTTATGCCAACAGCATTAACATTGTCACAGGCCCCAATAATGATATTTATTCGACCGATGCGCTGAGATTAATGTATGACACCACCCTGTCTTGGGAAGAGATGAAATCTTTTAATCTCGGCGTTGATTTCGCTGCTTTCCGCAACCTCTTTTCGGTATCGGTAGACTGGTTCTATAAGGAGACATCGAAAGTAATGATGCCATTGCTGATTCAGCCGTCAAAGTTTAATGTGACGAGCAATATCGGAACCGTGACCAACAAGGGACTGGAATGGAACGTTGCCTATTCCCCCAAAATGGGGAAGGTAAAGGGCATATTTACCCTGACAGGCTCTACTGTGAAAAACAACGTGAAGAAGATTAATGATAATATCGGCGGCATCAGTAATGCCCCCAACCGGACACTGGAAGGTTATCCTATCGGAAGTTTCTGGGGATACAAGGCTATCGGAGTCTTTCAGAATGACGAACAGTTGGCAAGCCTGCCGCATATCAACGGAACGCGTGTAGGGGAACTGATATTCGAGGACGTAAACGGTGACAAGGTGATAGATACCAACGACTATGTGTATCTGGGTTCTTATATCCCGAAAGTACAGCTCGGATTCAACGCGAAGTTCTCTTATAAAGGTTTTACACTGATGGCAGACCTTACCAGCGGACTGGGGCATAAAGTCTACAACCGGCGCACCCAATACCGTCAGGATGCACAGAACTTTACAACCGCCATGCTGGATGCCTGGCACGGTGAAGGCACGTCCTATCACACGCCGCGCGTATTTGTCCGCGGAGACGCGTCATCCCTCGACAGCAGTTATTTCATTGAGGACGGAGACTATCTGAGCATAGCCAACGTGCAGCTTTCCTACGCTTTCCCCCAAAAGCTGCTGAGAAAGATTCGTATGAACAACGCACGTATCTTCCTGTCGGGAGCCAACCTGCACACGTTTACCAAAGCAACCGGCTACAAGACGCAAATCAGCTCCACCGGCAACGCCAACAGGGGTGGCATGGACGATTTCGGACTCTATCCCGACAACCGTACCTTTACAATAGGCACTTCCTTTTCATTCTAAACTTAAAAAACAAGCATCATGAAAAACAAAAGAATCATTATAACCGCTGTAACAACCGGTCTGATTGCCGGATTCTTATCCTCTTGCATGGATAACTTCCTGGATAAACCGGCGCACAACATGACTCCTTCCGTCTCCCTGAACGACCCTGTCAAGCTGAGTTCGTCCGTTTACAGTGCCATACTTACATTAGGCGAAGGACAAGGAGACGCTTTCAGTACCATGGGAGAAATCGCTTCGGACAATGCGTTGAGAGGTTCTATACTAAGCGATGCGGGAAACGTGACGCACAACCGCATGTACAACCAGTTCCAGAATTTTTACGGTATTGCCCCTTCTTCCACCAATTTCATCAATGACATATGGACAGCAAGCTACAAGGGCATCGACCGCACCAATATCAATATCCGTGCATTGGACAGTTACTTCGACGAGTTTATGAGCAAGTACAAGAACGGTCTGATTGCAGAGAACAGAGTGGTGCGTGCTTTCTTCTATATGATGCTGGTCAATACGTTCGGAGAGGTCGTTATCCTGCCCGAAGAGGGGGATATTACCCCTGCCGAGTACGCCAGGCTGACCAATGACAAGTCTGTCACGCAACTCTATGATTATATCGTGGAAGATTTGCACCAGGCTGTGAAGTACATTCCCACCAAACAGGAATGGGCGGAGCTATACGGCATCGACTGGCAAGGACATACGCACTTGGGCTCTGCACAAGGCTTATTGGCAAAAGCCTTACTTTACCAGGCTGCCAACGAGCTTTATTTCAACCACAACCAGGAGAAAGCGGAGAAATGCTATCAGGAGATAGTGGAGATTGTTAAAGCAATGGAAGATGAGTATCCGCTATACGGCAATTTTGAGGAGATATTCCGGAGAGCAGGCAATTATTGCTCGGAATCCCTTTTCGAGATAGGAACTGAATCTACTGCCAACGGTGACACCCGCTTTGCCGGATGGCGGCCTTCACAACCGAGGTCGTACAATGGATACGGACGTGTAGCCCCTACGCTGAATCTTATCAACCAGTACGAGAAAAACAGCACGGGTGAGATTATTGACGCGCGTTATTTCGGAACGGTTCTGTTCGGCGTTACCAATCCGCTCAGCGGCATGGCGCATCCTGGCAACAGCAGTCCGTTCCGGAAGATAAACGGTGACTTGATTAACGGGGTGGCATTCAATAACAAAAACCTGTTGGCTGCCGGATGGCCGAACCGCTATTCGAGAAAGGCGGCACAAGAAAAACCGGTCGGCACAAGTGATGCCCCACAAACGAACCTGGGCGGAAGTAATCTGAAATTGCTCCGCATGGGTGAAGTATTGCTGATAGGAGCGGAAGCCGCATATCACGCCGGAGAGGACGGACTGGCTGTCAGATGGCTGAATCTTGTGCGGAAACGGGCGAATTTGGAAGATTCCCCGGTGACATCGGGCACAGCGTTGCTGGAACAGATATGGAAGGATAAGCGCCTCGAAATAGCCCTTGAATGGAGCAACCGGTATTATGAACTGGTGCGTATAGACAAACTGAATCCGGGTTATATGATGGCAGCTATGGATGCCAAGGTCAACGATGAATTCAACGGCATCGAACAACACTTGAATAATACAAACGGCTGGAACGCCATCCACAAGCCCAATTTCCCGATTACCAAGGAGAATTTCAGGACAATGATTCCTCTTTGCAACAAACTGGAAGTGCCGCGCAATTATACCATGCCCATTCCTACCGTCGTATTATCGGATATGCTGAATGTGAAACAAACTCAATATTACAGATAAAAATTCATGAAACGAAACTTTTTGTACATAGCTGCTTTCAGCTTGCTTACACTATCGTCGTGCGGCAACCAGCGCACGACAACGGATAACTCAGACCGTATAATTGCCCATAAAGTAGATTCTCTTCTGAAAAAGATGACATTGGAAGAGAAGTTGGGGCAAATGATAATTTATCCTACTAAAGGCAATATAACAGGGCCTACGGGCTCGGTAGACAACATCGAGGAACTGATAAAGGAAGGAAAATGTGGCAATCTGTTCGGTGCACTCAGTGCTTCGGAAGCCCACAGACTGCAAAAGCTGGCAATGGAGAACACCCGTATGAAGATTCCCTTGTTATTGGGTTGTGATGTTATCCACGGGTATAAGACTATCTTCCCTGTCAACCTCGGCATTTCAGCTTCATGGGATTTGGAAGAGATAGAACGCTTCGCGCGGGTATCTGCGGAAGAGGCTTCTTCTGTCGGGCTGCACTGGACGTTCTCTCCAATGTGTGACATCAGCCGTGACCCACGCTGGGGACGTGTGTCCGAAGGTTCGGGCGAGGACCCTTATCTCGGCGGACTTATCGCAGCGGCAATGGTACGGGGGTATCAAGGGAATGATTTGTCGAGAGACAATACTATCCTTTCTTGTGCCAAGCATTTTATCGCTTACGGTGCTGCGCAGGCAGGACGGGATTATCACACGGTGGACATCTCCGAACGGGAATTGCGGGATACCTATCTCCCACCCTTCAAGGCTGCCATTGATGCCGGAGCTGCTACCGTAATGAGCGCATTCAACGAATATGACGGTGTGCCCTGCACGGCAAACAGCTTTCTGATGCGCGACCTGCTAAGAAAGGAGTTGGGATTCAAAGGTTTCGTCGTATCGGACTATACGGCTGTGAAAGAGTTGATAGCGCACGGCGTTGCCGATAATGACAAGGAAGCTGCCGGACTGGGTATGAATGCAGGCGTGAATATGTGTATGGTGGATAATCTCTATCTTTTCCACGGCGAGAAGCTGGTGAAAGAAGGGGCGGTAAGCGAAGAGACTGTCAACGAGCTATGTGCCGAAATTCTGACGATAAAGTACAAACTGGGATTGTTCGATAATCCTTATCGTTACGGAAGTGAAGAAAAGGAAAAGAATACGCTGTTCAACGACAGTAACCTGTTTGCAGCCAAAGAACTGGCCAAGAAGTCGATGGTATTGTTACAGAACAAGGATAACGTACTTCCCGTGAAAGAGGGAAAGAAAATTGCCCTTATCGGCCCTTTTGCCAACCACAAACGGGAAATGTTAGGCTCATGGGTGCTTGCTCCCGACCCGAAACGTACCGTCACTTTCCTGGAAGGCTTGGAAAGCAGGTACGGAAAACAGAATATCTACTTCTCCCCCGGCTGCCGGATACACGAGGAGATAGCTAACGGCTTCAAGGATGCCATAGCCCAGGCGCAAAAAGCGGATGTGATTTTCTACACGATGGGACTATCCCAAAAGGAAAGCGGCGAAGCGTCAAGCATGACTTCATTAAAACTGCCGGAAGTGCAGATGCAACTGCTCGAAAAGCTGAAAGCGACCGAAAAGCCGGTTGTTGTCCTGCTTGTGGTAGCCCGTCCCGTAGAGCTTAAAGAGGTGGCGGACAAGGCTTCCTCTCTCCTTCTCACCTGGAATCCCGGCACAATGGCAGGAACGGCATTAGGAGAAGTCGTAAGCGGTGATTACAACCCTTCCGGCAAGCTGACGATGACTTTTCCGCTAGTTACAGGACAAGTCCCCCTCTACTATAACATGAAGAATACGGGTCGCCCGCTAGGTCTGAAATCCGTATCGAGCGAGAAGTACAAGTCACGTTATATCGACTGCCCGAACGAACCGCTTTATCCATTCGGATATGGCTTGAGCTATGCTACATTCGAGTACTCGGATATTCAGCCCTCTTCTGTCATTGCCGAAGAAGGTGACAAACTCCAATTCAGCGTGACCGTCACCAATACCGGCAAAGTAGACGGTGAAGAGGTAGTCCAGCTTTATGTACGCGATATGAAAGGCAGCGTGACACGCCCGGTAAGGGAGTTAAAAGGCTTTAACAAGATTCTAATCAAAGCCGGAGAAAGCCGTAAAGTCTCCTTCACCCTTTCTCCCGAAGACCTCTCCTTCACACGCAAGGACATGACTTGGGGACAGGAAAAAGGTGAATACAAACTATGGATAGGCGGGGACTCCAATGCAAGCCAGGAAGCCTCTTTTACCATTAAATAACTCCAACTATTGACTTTCCCCTTTTTATTTTGTATCTTTGAAGAACCAAAATAAGAAACAACAGTATGAGTTATATAAAAATCAAGACATAATAGCACATTATCAAACATATATTTCCATATATGGAAGAACTACGACGGGAGAAAATCAGCACTGATTTTCTCCCGTTTTGTTTATATTATTCCAATAAGATTCGAAAATTCCCCGAAAATAGTTTTTAATAAGCTCGGGTACCGTTTATAATAAACCCTACAACTATTTATTAAAAACTATATCCGGGCTTATTATAGAACTGTAAAGATATTATTGCTGAAAAAAGACAGACTTATTCATTTATGAATAAGGTAATCATTAAAACAGTTAATCTTTTAAACAAATGACACATAATAGTTTTCTTACAACAGACAAACCATTACTGAAATCAAGATGATAATGTTGAGATTATGCCGCTTTACAAACAGCAATAAGAATAGGAGAAAAAGAAAAGCCCCGGAAGATTTCTCTTTCGGGGCTTTTCTTTGGTTGTCCTACCAAGATTCGAACTTAGACAAACAGAACCAAAAACTGTTGTGCTACCATTACACCATAGGACAAACTCATGTGCTTTCTGTTAAAAAGCGGTGCAAAGATAGAGGTTTGCAAGCAAACCTCCAAATATTTCATTCATTTTTTTACTTTGTTACCCGGTAAATCGTGAATTATTACTTCGCAATCAGCAGATAATAGTTCTTTTTACCGCGCTGAACAAGCAGATATTTCTCATCGAGCAGGTCAGCAGTTGTAATTACCTGGTCAAAAGCCGCCAGCTTCTCTTTATTCAACGAAACGCCGCCGCCTTGAACCAACTTACGCATTTCACCTTTCGAAGCAAATACAGCCGCATTATCGACAAATAGGTCTACTGCCTTCACTCCTTCTACCAATGCATCACGGGAAATTTCAAATTGGGGTACTCCTTCGAATACAGCCAGCAATGTGTCTTCGTCCAATTTGCGCAAAGCGTCGGAAGTGGCATTACCAAACAGAATGTTGGATGCGTCTACCGCTGCGTTGTAATCTTCTTCCGAGTGAACCATCACAGTCACTTCCTTGGCAAGACGCTTCTGAAGGATACGCAAGTGCGGAGCTACCTGATGTTCGGCAATCAATGCTTCAATTTCTTCTTTTTCGATGGAAGTGAAGATCTTGATATAACGTTCGGCATCAGCATCACTTACATTCAGCCAGAACTGGTAGAACTTATATGGAGAAGTATAACGGGGATCCAGCCAGATATTTCCGGATTCTGTCTTACCAAACTTGCCACCGTCAGCCTTTGTAATCAGCGGACTAGTCAATGCGAAAACCTCTCCCCCGTTCGTACGACGAATCAATTCGGCACCGGTAGTGATATTTCCCCACTGGTCGGAACCACCCATCTGCAGTTTACAACCTTTTGTTTCATATAAATGAAGGAAGTCATATCCTTGAAGCAACTGATAAGTGAACTCAGTAAATGACAATCCGTCACGCGCCTCACCATTCAGACGACGTTTTACAGAATCTTTCGCCATCATATAGTTCACGGTGATATGTTTCCCTACTTCACGGACAAAATCAAGGAAGCTGAACTCTTTCATCCAGTCGTAGTTGTTCACCATTTCCGCATGATTGGGTGCATCAGAATCAAAGTTAAGGAACTTGCTCAACTGTTTCTTCATGCCTTCCATGTTGAGATGCAAGGTATCCTCTGTCAGCAAATTCCGTTCTGCCGACTTCCCGGAAGGGTCACCGATCATACCCGTAGCACCGCCGATCAGCACCAACGGCTTATGTCCGCAACGCTGGAAATGGCGCAAAATCATCACACTGCAAAGGTGACCGATGTGCAAAGAATCGGCTGTCGGGTCAAAACCGATATAGGCTGTCACCTGTTCTTTGCTCAACAACTCTTCCGTTCCCGGCATGATGTCCTGCAACATGCCACGCCATCTCAATTCTTCTACAAAATTCATCGTATTACTCTTTTATTATTAGGTTTTTATTGTCTTCTTAATCCGATATGCGGCAAAAGTACGACTCTTTCTCGGAAGATACAACTCTTACGCCTTAAAAAAGACATTTTGAATATTTCTACGGATTGTCTCGCGCAATGCCTTCACTCCCACTCCACGCACTTCGGCTGCCCGGCACAGGATGTCTTCAATATCAAGCGAACTTTCGTCTGTCTCCAAAAATAAGCGTTCGTCGGGTATCAGCTTCATTGTTTCATCGGGATAATGTTCGCCTAATGAGAGATAGAATCCCCGTTTCAGCAACTGTGTCGCCTGCTCAGGCTTTCCCCGGAAGCCGTGCCATATCCAAGGTTGCTTGGGTTGAAACTGCTTCTTTGCTGCCAAAAGTTGCTCCATCGCTTTCACACAGTGGATTATCAACGGCAAACCGTATGTTTCAGACAGTTGTATCTGCATTACAAATGCCAGTGTCTGAAGCGCCATCGAAGCCTCTGTCAGTTTATCCAGCCCGGCCTCTCCTATAGCCACTACCTGTTTATTCGGCAATTGTTCGATAAGAAAATCAAGTTGTCGGTCGAAATTAGCCACTGTCAGCTTCCATGGATGGATACCGACAGAATAATAACAGTCTTCTTGAAAAGACGAATCTTCCAATAACCGATAATTGATGATGGATTTACTTTCAGAATCGGCTTCCTGTCTATGAGTATGAATATCCAGAATAGTATCAATCATCTTTCCTTCCATATCTGATTCTTTATTTTAGTTATTTCAAGGCACAGGGTCATAGCCGGAGCCACCCCAGGGGTGACATCGCAGGATACGCCGCACAGTCAGATAAAACCCTTTCACGGGGCCATGCTTCTTAATCGCTTCGACTGCATAAGCCGAGCAGGTCGGCGTAAACCGGCATGAAGGGGGTGTCAGCGGAGATATACAAATCCGGTAAAAATAGATGGGGATAAGTAACAGGAGCGAAAACATCCTGCTTAAAAATCCTTTCACAGATACCCACATAGCGGATATCCCGGAACCACGGGATTTCATGAGGATAGTTTTTCGGAGATGCGCGAAAGCGCTATTTTCATTTTCTCTTCCAATTCGGCAGTAGCTATAAGCTCGTCCGACAGATAGATAAAGGCGATAGCCAGGCGCTGTTCACGCCGTTGCAGCTCACCTATCAGAAATTCTTTGTTTTTCCGGTAGGCTTCACGTATCTGACGTTTCACCCGATTGCGCTTTACCGCCCGTTTGAACCGCCGTTTCGATACGCTGATCAGTATGGAAGCCGAGACCTCGCCTTGTTCAACGGGCATATATACAACACGTATCGGAAAGATGGAAAACGACTTCGAAACGCCGCCCTCAAACATCTTTCCGATCTGTATTTTACTGTTCAGCCTTTCGGCTTTGCACAAAGTATATATACCCACTCTGTTTATTTATTGTTTTCCTTGATAAACATGTCAAGTGCGGCAGTCATTGACGGAGCCTGCACCGTAGGCGCTTCAAGGTCCAGACGAAGTCCGGCATCACGTACAGCTTGTGCGGTAGTGGAACCGAAAGTTCCGATCTTAATCTCTTTCTGATTAAAATCGGGGAAGTTTTTCTTCAAAGAAGTCACTCCTGCCGGGCTGAAGAACACCAACATATCATAATCAAACTCTTCTTCTGACGTGAAGTCGTTGCTCACCGTACGATACATCACAGCTTCTGTATGCTGAATACCATTCTTGTCGAGCAGATTTTTCACATCATCATTGTGTACGTCCGACATTGGGACGAGGTATTTCTCTGTCTTGTGCTTCACGATGGAAGGAACGAGATCTTCAATCTTTCCGGTAGCGCCAAAGAAGATTTTACGCTTGCGGTACTGTACATACTTCTGGATGTACAATGCCACCGCCTCCGTCACGCAGAAATACTTCATTGTCTCGGGAATAGCGACACGCATTTCGGTACATAAACTGAAAAAGTGGTCAATAGCATGACGCGAAGTGAATATAACGGCAGTGTGGTCGAGAATCGAAATTTTCTGTTGCCGAAATTCTTTCGCCGAAAGACTTTCAACCTTAATAAACGGCCGGAAATCTATTTTTACGCCATACCTCTCAGCTATGTCGTAATAGGGAGATTTCTCTGACGCAGGCTTAGGCTGCGACACTAGTACTTTTGTAATTTTCAACGTCCTAAAATTTTATTAGCAAAATATTGTTCATTTGAATCATACCTTGGTAGAGTAGCAGACAAGGTACTATTTCTAGAGCGCAAAAGTACACAATTAAAAGGAAAAGGCCACTAAATTGATGAAAAAAAAGCTTTATCCACTTATAAAACATCAATATTTTAGCGAAAATTAGAATAATTGAACCAATTACAATCAAATTGATAAGACTTAGATCAAAATAAACTAGAAAAAGTACGAACGGGAAAAGAGCAAATCCAGCATAATATATGAGTGTAGAATAAGATTCCAACCATAGATTTGTCCTATTTTCATCAAAAAAAGTCCATCCCAAGAACATGTAAAGCAACCATTTTAGTAAGAAATATGCCAAGCAAAGACCGACATAAATTCCGAGTAAAAGGAGAGGGGACACATGGTTCATCAGAGCAGGACAAGTATCATGAAAATAATTAAAAAATGTGATTCCTGCCAACACGCAGGTTTGCAATACGAGTACAAGAAGATAGCGCATGTCAGCCGCCGTGGAGCTATCAAAGATGCTCGTCCGCTCCCGATGCAGCACAAAGTCTTTCACTTGCTGCGAAAGAAATCTCTTTCCACGTGCCAAAGCGATGGAAGAAAGGAAGAAGCAAGCCAGCAACGTCAACGAGATTGCGTCATCCGTACGGGGAGAATAGGGGATAGGGGTTCCCTCAAAGCCTGATTCAACTTCCTGCGCAGTATGAGCCGCAATCAATTGCAAACTATCACTGTCCGCCTTTGCCGGGGCAGTCTGCCCTTGTTGGAATAGCGGCAGAGTATCAGCGCGTTGGGCACTTAGCGTATCGCCTATCATATGGCTGCGAATTTACGAATGGAAACATCCCACACCGGAGTCTCATAAAGCAATTCTACGGCTTCTTCAGGTGTCCGGGCCACTTTCCATATATCTCCATGCTGTTGACGCATAAAGTTCTCCTCAATAGCCTTTTCCAGCATTTCCAGCAGTGGATCAAAGAACCCGTTTACATTGAGAATAATAATAGGATTAAGATATAATCCCAATTGCTTCCAGGTAATAATCTCAAGCAGTTCTTCAAGCGTTCCGCATCCGCCCGGCAGTGCGATGATGCCATCACTCAAATTCGCCATCTTCTGCTTGCGCTCGTGCATGGATTCCACTTCAATCAGTTCTGTCAATCCTGTATGATGCCAGTTCTGCTCTACCATAAAATGAGGGATTACTCCGGTCACTTCTCCACCATTCTTCAAGACTGCATCTGCCACAGAGCACATCAATCCGATACTACCGGCTCCGTTAATCAAACGAATATGATGTTCGGCAAGCAAACGGCCGAGTTCTTCGGCTGCTTGAAAGTAGACGGAATCTATCTTGGTACTGGAAGCACTATATACGCATACGGAGTTTATTTGGTTCATTTTCATCACACTATCCATGAGTTTTTTATATCGTAGGCGCAAAATTACGAAAAAATTCTGTTATTCACATTTATCTTAATCAGAGATAACAGATATACCTGCTTTCTCATATTGAGCATACTGATTGAGCATACTGGCCTATTACGCTCAAAAAAAAAATCTTGGACTTCTGAATCAGAAGTCCAAGAGCCTTTCTCACAGAGAATACATCTATTGCAGATATCGCATCTGCAAACAGATGTATCAAATTGCTGCTGAATGAACTTTTATTCGAATAACCAGTTTGTTCGAACACCCTACCAGCTTTCAGCAAAGCAATTATTATAAGTGATTTTATTTTCAAAATATACCTAATAACTATTATATGCCTTTCGCAAGGAACATTAAGCCCACGAGTCAAAATAACCGATTCTTTCCCCTTTCGGTCAACATCTAATCGCCAATCGCCGTTTCAGCAATGCACTATATATTCAATAGCGGGGCCTTAATAGTTAATAATTTAGGTATATTTATCTAGTTGCAAATATATCTATTACAGAGATTAGTCTAATTCAAACTCTCCGGCATAGGTTTCAGTCGGAAGTTGTATTTCTACAATATACTTACCTTTCTCTTCACCCGCAAGATTAATATTAACCTTTTGTACATTCAAATCAGTAGATGAATAAACAACTTCTTCCGTTTCTGCATCTTTTATGATGATGGTTACAGAAGTAACAGGTACAAGAAGATCAATGGTTACCATTGGGCTTTCAACAACAGCAATAGGCACAATAGGAATAGACCTATGTTGTACTTTAGTAGTGGCTCTTAGTTCAATTTGTCGTGCAGATATCATCTCACGAGCAAAAGAAGAAGTATTTGCCTGAAGCAAAACAACCAATAGTAACAGAAGTAAAAATTTAGCTTTCATAATAAATGTATTTAAAATTTCGCTCCAAAAATACACAGATACAGCAATAAAAACGATTTTTATGTGGTAACAATGGTAACAGGCCCTCACTAAAAACCAAAACAAACCAAAACAAGTCCATTAGATTCTACTGATTATCAGTACCAAACACACGAATAAAAATTTGTGCATCAACTTTGTTCTTTATACGATTTTTACGTGTTTTAAGAGCATCCGATGTAGCGTCCATCAACTCCATTATAACAGATTTAGAACAACAAAGCAATGAAAGAACACAATAAAATACATCATCACCAGTCAAAGCCGGATAACGCGCCTGCAAGTTTACCATCACATCAACAAATGATCTAGAAATGGCAGAACGCATTTCTTTCTTCAAGCTACGCATTGCTAATAATTGTTTATGAGTTGCCTTCTCTAATGCCTCTAATTGCTCATAACAATCAGTAGTTTTAAGCATAGATATACATAATTGAATCTGCTGTTCTGTCAACTCTGATCTTTTCTTATCAATATCCTCTTTATTAGATTCTGAAATTTCTTCTTCCTTTAATAACATAGTATCTACTCGTTTCTGTGTTAAGTCATTCTGTAAAGCTATATAGCGTTTTTTTCTTTTCCTATCATTCCACATAAAATAAAAAACACAGATAATCATCAAAGAAAAAAACGAAGCAACCAAACTCACATTCAATATTTTAGTCTGTTCCGACAATACCCTTTTATGTTCCTCTAATTGATGTTTGTCCATGAGCCGATTTAACTCTGCATTATCAGTCATAACTTGAATTGAGTCATAAAGCGTCTTATAGATATCCATATTCTCCGTTGCAGTTTTCCACTCTTCTTTCTTCTTTGCAACCTGATACATTCCATTATAACAGATGGCTTTCCCGTAAATATCAAGTAAATCTATATCCTTATTAAAAAAATAAGTGGCAGAATCAAGCTTATTTAAGCTAAACATAATTTTTGCTTTTAACAAACAAGCATTGACAGATCTATCTTTATCCATTATTGCAATTGCTTTTGACACGTATTTGTCTGCTAGAATATAATCTCTTTCCTCGCTATAAACCAAAGCAAAATCATGATAGAGTGCACCTATAAAATCTGAGTCGCGTTCTGCTAATGCGCAATCAAGTGCTTGTTGATAATAACACAATGCACTATCTTTCTCATTTTGCAATAAAAACACATGCGCAATACCCCTCAACGGAAATGCTTGACCACTATTCCCCTTTAGTATCTGATAAGCTGCACGATAATTTTCCGCCGCCACATCATACAAACCATCTTCTTTATAAACTTCCGCCAAATTATCATATATCATCGCCAAAAACTCATCTTCAACAGGCATCAACCGAATTGCTGTCAAGTATTCTTCTACAGCAAAAGAAGTATACCCCATATCCCGATAAGTAGCTCCCCAATAATAATGAGCCTTTGCAGCATACAAACTCTTTTTTCTATCGCCATAGTACTCCACAGCCGTTTTTATCAACGAATCATTCTCTAAAGGAATATAATTCTTATACTTCGCTTGCGTAAGTAACAACGCATAAAGCGCCCTATCAGCACGTGGTAGTTTTTGTGGGGAAGAAATAGATTCCAATATAAATAACGCACTATCAGGACGTGCTTCCATTAATGAATCAGCACACAATAGCAATGGATTCTTCACTGAAGAAGAGCATGAAGACAGAGATATAGACGACAAAATACCACCTATACCAATAAATAAGCAAAAAAGAACCAATAAATGGCGTCCGGAACAGAAATACTTTACTTTCATCTGGAAATTGTTCGTTTTATGAAGCAAAAGTAGCAAATTCCCGCAAGACGTACTTAGTATCCAAAATACATTTATTTAAATATAACTTATAAAAACAAGAGTCACAATCCCACCTTCCCACGAAAAGAAGGTAAAATTGTGACTCTTTTATATAAGCAAGCTAAGTTCTAAACTAAATTACAGAGCGAAAGCTGCTTTAATTTTATCAACATAATCGAGTTTCTCCCATGTAAAGAGTTCTACGTCTACTGTCTTGTCACCCTCATAACGAGAGAAGAACTTCTTCGTAACCACCTGCGGTTCGCGTCCCATGTGGCCATAAGCGGCAGTTTCCTGATAAATAGGATTACGGAGCTTTAAGCGTTCCTCGATAGCTTTCGGACGAAGGTCGAACAATTGGTCAATGATGCGGGCAATCTCGCCATCAGTCACATTCACATGAGAACGACCGTAAGTATCCACAAAAATATTGATTGGACGAGCTACACCAATAGCATAACTTACCTGTACGAGCATTTCATCTGCTACACCTGCTGCAACCATATTCTTAGCGATATGGCGTGCTGCATAAGCGGCACTGCGGTCTACCTTGCTAGGGTCTTTTCCGGAGAAAGCGCCACCACCGTGAGCACCTTTACCACCGTAAGTATCAACGATAATCTTACGACCTGTCAATCCGGTATCTCCGTGAGGACCACCGATTACAAACTTTCCGGTAGGATTGACATGATAGACAATCTTATCATTGAACAATGCCAATACCTTATCATGATGGATAGAAGCAATCACACGAGGCATCAGAATCTCAATCACATCACGGCGGATGATAGACAACATTTCTTCGTCAGCTTTCAACTGAGCGGCTTGCGAGTCATCTTCCGGCTGGATAAAGTCATCATGTTGCGTAGAAACAACAATTGTATCAATGCGGACAGGGGTTCCGTTGTCGTCATATTCGATAGTAACCTGGCTTTTCGCATCGGGACGGAGATAAGTCATCACCTTGCCTTCACGACGGATATCGGCCAGCACTTGCAGAATGCGGTGTGCCAAATCAAGAGAAAGCGGCATGTAGTTTTCCGTTTCATTCGTTGCGTAGCCAAACATCATACCTTGGTCGCCCGCGCCCTGTTCCATCGGATCCTGACGCTCTACACCACGGTTGATATCGGGGCTTTGCTCATGAATAGCGGAGAATACACCACAAGAGTTACTTTCGAACATGTACTCTCCTTTGGTATAGCCGATTTTCTTAATCACTTCGCGCGCGATGAGCTGGAGATCAACGTACGCTTTTGTTTTCACTTCACCCGCTAGCACCACTTGCCCAGTAGTCACTAGTGTTTCGCAAGCTACTTTCGAACTGGGGTCGTAAGCCAACAGTTTGTCAAGCACGGCATCCGATATTT
>PPYF01157549.1_pt1 | contig 35661 bp, 32 predicted proteins | sample 1559871 | NCBI WGS metagenome assembly PPYF01 (sample SAMN08240021, study PRJNA423297) | Human gut metagenome, whole genome shotgun sequencing project.
CCATGTTCTCCAGCGTGTGCAGGAAGCGGTAGCAGTTCTTGGTGACCATGCTGCGGCCGTCCATGCCGATGCCGCCCACTTCCAGCGTTGCCCACACGGGGTCGCCGGAGAACAGCTGGTTGTAGCTGGGGATGCGGGCAAATTTGACCATGCGGAACTTCATGACCATGTGGTCGATCAGCTCCTGTGCCTGGCTCTCGGTCAGGGTGCCGTTGTCCAGATCGCGCTGGATGTAGATGTCCAGGAAGGTGGAGATGCGGCCCACGCTCATGGCGGCACCGTTCTGGGTCTTGATGGCGGCAAGATACCCGAAGTACAGCCACTGGCAGGCTTCCTTAGCGTTCTTGGCGGGCTGGGAGATGTCGCAGCCGTAGGCCTCGGCCATCTTCTTCATGCCCTTCAGGGCGTTGATCTGCCGGGCGATCTCCTCCCGCAGGCGGATGACGTCATCGGTCATGGTGCCGTCGCCGCAGTTAGCCAGATCCTCCTGCTTGAACTGGATCAGGGCGTCGATGCCGTACAGAGCCACGCGGCGGTAGTCGCCTACGATGCGGCCGCGGCCGTAGGTGTCGGGCAGGCCGGTGATGATGTGGGTGTGGCGGGCGGCCTTCATCTCGGGTGTGTAGGCGTCGAACACGGCCTGGTTGTGGGTGCGGGTGTAGTCGGTAAAGATCTTGTGCAGCTCCTCGCTGGGCTGGTAGCCGTAGGTGGTGCAGGCCTGCTCGGCCATCTTGATGCCGCCGTAGGGCATGAAAGCACGCTTGAGGGGCTTGTCGGTCTGCAGGCCGACGATCTGCTCCAGATCCTTCAGGTTTTCGTCAATGTAGCCGGGGCCGTAGGCGGTCAGGCCGCTGACGACCTCCGTCTCCATGTCCAGCACGCCGCCCTTGGCGCGCTCGGCCTTCTGCAGCTTCTGCAGGGCACCCCACAGCTTGTCGGTCGCCTCGGTGGGGCCGGCCAGAAAGCTCTCGTCGCCGTCGTAGGGAGTGTAATTCTTCTGGATGAAGTCGCGCACATTGACTTCCTCTTTCCAGATGCGGCCCTCAAAGCCTTCCCACTGTTCAAAATTGATCATTGGAACCTCCTTGCTCCATTCTATGCGTTGGTTAGCATAGCCTAACTATTGAGCCTTTGAAAAGCCGCTCCTTGTTGGCGGCTTTCTGGGGGCGGACTGATCGGAGCAGCTCTGAACAAAAATTTGTCAAAGCGCCTCCTTGGACACACTGCACCCTTGAGAACCGCCCTGCTGCCAAAAAGCAGCGGCGAGATGTGGAGTTGCAGTGCTGCAGGAACTATAATAACAAAGATATCGGTCAAAAGCAAGAGGAAATCGGTGGATTTTGCACAGCCTTAGCCAGCTGTGTCTGTACAGGGTGCACGAATCGGGCAGAAAAAACTTTACTGCAAAAAAGTTCCGGAAAATTTTCAAATAAGGGTTGACAAGACTAACTGCGTATGGTATTCTGTTCTCGCAACGAGGTTAGATAGACCTAACCGCTTGAAACGCGTTGCACCAGAACAGCAGAGGTACCTGCAATGCTTCTGCGCAAAACTCAAAGTTTGTGTGGCTTTCATTGCTGCGCAAACGCCAATTCCTCCATTCCATTCTCTTTTTCAAAAGGAAGCTGCAGCATGGTTTGCTCTGCGGCCTCCGGCGCGGCATTCGGTGTGATTGGTACCGCATCGCGTGCAAAGAAAACAAAAACGGGACGTGCAGCTTGACCACCTGCACGCCCCGATTTTTGTTTTATATAGAAAAGGAACGATTTATTCCACGATCTCCGTAAGCGCCTGATACAGCTCTGCGGCCCCGCCGCCGGAATATTTGACATTGACAAAGACGCTGTTCAGGATGCACACCCCGTCGGAATAGACGGTAAGCAGCAGCTGATGATTCTCTGCGTCATCGTAATAGCTCACGGTGATGGAATCCACCGGGTATTCGTGGGAGTAGGAGGAATAGTTCTGGCTGAGCCGTCTGACACAGCGCACGCCGGAAAGCACGTTTGCGATCTGCTGATAGGCAGGGTCGTCGGCAGAAAGCAGCTGAAAATCCATCTCTGCGGAGCGGGCAAAGTTCTGAATGTGCTCCACCTGGACACTGGCCTGTGTGCTGGCGCTGATCTTTGATGCAAGGTCGATCTTGCTGGAAGGCAGGATGAGCACCAGAAGCAGCACCACCAGCACCACAAGGCCGAACCGGGACGGGATGCTCTTATCTTTCATGGCAGGTCAATCCTCCTTTGGCGGTGTCCGGGTCAGACGCCGCTGGGCGAGGAAAAAGCCCACGGCGCTGGCGGCAAACACGAAATAATAGCTGGCGATGCGGTAGAGCATGAGCACGCTCATCACCTCACCGGAAGGCAAAAAGCCGCTGAACAGCAGTAAAAATGCGGTCTCGATGGAGCCCATGCCTGCCACGTTGGGCAGGGCGTTGGAGACGAACAACATCAGGCTGGTGAGCAGCTGCACCCGCGCAAAACTCAGCGGGGACAGCTGCATGAACCGGATGCACAGCCACGGCAGGCAGAACAGCAAAAACAGCTTGAGCGCCTGCAGGGCAAAGATCTGCACACAGCGGGCCTTGTCGGCCAGCAGCAGGCGGCTCTCGGTGCCCAGGACATCCAGCTGCTCCAGCCAGTCGGCCCGGCGCTGCTGCCATTTTTCGGTCTTGGGCAGAAAGCCCAGTGCCCAGCGGGCCAGATTCTGCACCAGCGGCGACACGCACACCAGCACCAGCGCCACGATCACCAGCGCTACCACAGCATATGCCATGGGCAGATATTTCAGCACGCCGGTGGTGTTGGCGGCCAGCCATTTGTGCTGGAGCAGCAGCATCACGGTGGCGTACAGCAGCACCGTGGTCTTGTGGAACACATATTGCAGGGTCATCAGACCCACGCCGGGGCCGATGGGCAGCCCTGCCTGATGCAGATACCAGGTCTGCACCGGCACGACACCCGCGCCCAGGGTGACCACGTTGCCAAAGGTGCCGCACCAGGCGTTGTCGATGCCCTGCCGCAGGGTGAAGCCGGGCAGCCGCCCCCGCACGATGACATAGGAGACACAGCCCTCCAGCAGCGGGTAGCTGATGCCCAGTGCCAGCACCACCAGCACCTGCCACAGGTTCAGCTGGGCAAGGGCGGCGGTGATCTCGGCCCAGTGATCCCGGAAGATGAGCACGATCACGCAGGTGAGCGCCAGCAGGATCAGCAGAGAAAACACGGCCTTTTTGCGGGAAGGCTGAGAGGCGGCAGATTGGTTCATGAGGGCAGGGACTCCTTTCAGACAGGATGAAACTTTTTTTAAAGTATAGCACAGCCGCAGGCCGTCTTTGTGAACGGAAGCCGAATTTTCTTGTGCAATCCGGCCCGGATGATAAAAAAGATGTCCGGAACGGAAAGAAACGGACAAATATTGCAGATCGTTTTGACACACTGCGCGCAAAAACGCCCCGGAAGATCACACGGATTTTCCGGGGCGTTGAATTTAACAAGAATAAAACAAAAGGCTTAGCGGGACTCGGTCAGCTCCCGGATCAGACGGACCAGGGTGGAGACATAGGCTTCGTTGGTATAGTAGCGCTCGTAGAGCTTGCGGCAGTCGGCCTTCATAGCGGCCAGCTGGTCGGGGTGCTCGATGGCATGGGCCAGCACTTTGGAAAGCTGGGCGGGGTCATCGTTGCGGTACACAAAGCCGTCCACCCCTTCCGTGATGAGCCCGGCGGTGCCGGTGTGCTCCGACACGATGGAAGGCTTGCCGAAGATCAGGCCCTCGGTCACAAAGGTGGGCATAGGGTCATCGCGGGAAGCGCACACAATGCAGGTGCACTGCTCCATCAGCGACTTGATCTCCGGGCGTTCCAGCCGCTTGCGGTAGAACACATTATGAGGGAACTGCTCGGTCAGGGCGTGCACATGGGCGGAGACGTCCCGGTCGGAAGCCTTGCCCACAAAGAGGAAGGATGCCTTTTCCCGCACCTCCGGCGGCAGCAGGCGGATGGCTTCGCAGTAGATGTCCTGCCCCTTGCGCATCTCCATGGAGCCCACCGTGACAAACAGGGGCCGCCCGCCGGCATAGCTCAGGTCGTAGCGAGGGAAGCTCTCGCGGGCGTAGTCGGGCAGGCCGTAGATCAGCTGCTCCACCTTGAATTTGGGCCGCACCGAGTGCATGGCGGCGGTGGCGTGGGAGCCCACAGCGGCAATGTGCACGTTGTCGGCCAGCTCCTTGGGGATCTTGTGGGTGATGAAGGGATAGCCTGCAAAGGCGTCGTGCAGCCACCACAGCACCGGCACAAAGCCGCCGTTCAGGGTGCGCACGGCAGGGGCTTCCACCACTGTGTTGGCCAGCACAAAGTCCGCGCTGGAAGCCAGCTCCCACAGGGTGGAAGAGGTCACGCAGTCGCGGCGGGTGACCACGGCAGCTCCGGCCTCCAGAAAGAGCGGCAGAGAGCCCTCGTCCGAGGGGCCCAGTACCACCACTTCATAGCCAAGACTGCGCAGCACCGGGATGGCGCTCACCAGCACGATGGGCGCACCGGTCATGGTGAGTTCATGGCTCAGCACCACGGCGCGTTTGCCGGTGGCCGAGAATACGTCCTCGGCGCACAGCTCCCGGCGGAAGTGCAGCAGTGCCTGCGGGACGCAGCGGCAGTTCTGCGCCAGCTGGTTTGCCAGCCGCAGCAGTTCCAGCACATCGTCTTTGCCGCGGGCTGCCGCGCGGCAGCGGTCCAGCAGGGCGCGGGAGAGCAGGGCACAGCGCTGGCCGGACAGGTGCTGGTCGGTCTGGTACAGGGCACTGCCGCCGTCGTAGCCGAACACGGCATCGCACACCACAAGGTCGGCCCCCTGCTGCAAGGCGGCTGCAAAATAGGTGAGGGCGGTGGAGGTGCACTCCACATCCTCGCTCACCAGCAGCACACCGTTCACGGAGGGGGTCAGCTCACCTTCCAGCCGGTCCACCAGCCGGAACTTGCGGTGCAGCTGCTCGGCCAGAGAAAGGGTCAGGGCATTGCGGCGGCCCGGGGCGTACACCAGCAGATAGGTGCTCTGGGTGTCGGTATAGGTCTGTTCCCGCAGCTGGCGGCGCTGCAGGGGGCTGTAACTGCTGTACATGTACGAACCCCCTTCAATGCCGGTGGAACAGGCCCAGCAGCTTGCGCAGCGGAGCCGTGAGCTTCCAGCTGCTGCTGCCCAGCACGTTTTCCAGCGAGGCCTCGTAGGCGGCCCGGCTGTTCTGCAGGTCGGCCAGATGCTGCTGCTGTTCTGCCAGCTGCTTGCGCAGCTGCTGGATCTCAGCGTTTGCCTCCAGCAGCTGTTCGGTGCCCTGACGGGACACGGCCTCGGTCTCTTCCTTGAGCACGGTCAGCGCCCGCAGCAGGGCCTTGCCGGGCTGCTCATGCAGGTAGCGGCCCAGGGGATAGTAGCGATATTTCACCGCAAACCGCAGCCCGGCGGGGAAGCCTACGGCACTTTCCACTGTCAGGTTGGGGTCGATGTTCATGAACAGCATGGTGCCCTCCTGCAGGGCGTTGCCGTTGAGGATGTGGTAGCTGAGCCGCTCGTCTGAGAGGGAAAAATCGGTGATGCAGCAGGCAAATTCACCGGGGTCCAGCCGCAGGGCCCTGGCCTCCACGGGCAACTCGAACACAGCCGACACTTCGTGGGTCAGCTCGTCGTAGGAGTCAGGGGCAACGGTCAGGCACTCATGGGGCGAAAAACCGGAGCCGGAGTCGTAGAACAGCTGGGGCAGAAGCAGAGCACCCTGTTCGGTGTCGGCACCCTGCGAGGCCAGCACGGCCTCATATTTCAGCACCTGCTGCTCCAGCTCCAGGCACCGCTGTGCCAGCCGGGAAACGCCTTCGTCCGACAGCCGGAGCTGCTGTTCCAGTTCGGCCACGCGGCTGCCTGCCGCGTCCAGGGTCTGGGGGGCATCGTTGTTCATAACCGGATTCTCCTCTTGTTTTATAAGATACGGCTGCACCGCAGCAGCCGGGGAAATCAATGCTGCGAAAGCGCGGGGGTGCGCCGCTGGGCCTGCCGCCGTGCGGCCGAGGCTTTGACGATCCAGCTGCGCCGCAGGTTCAGCAGGGCGCACACCAGCCCGATGGAGGTAAACGCGATCACGTTCTGCAGCAGCATACCCCGCAGCGGGTGGTCTGTAAAGTGAGCCGCAAACAGATACCACGGGATGGCGATAAGTTCCACCGTGTGGATGCAGAAGATGTTCAGCGAGTTGCGGCCGATGGCCTGCAGGCCCTGTGCGATGGGGCCGGCGAAGCGGTTGAGCCGCATGAACAGGCGGATGAACAAAAAGCCGGTGGCAGCATCCAGCAGGATGCTCAGCGGGCCGAGGCTCCACTCGCCCATGGAAATGCAGTCGGTGCTCTGGGCAAGCAGAGCTCCCACAGCGGTCAGAGCTGTGCCGCCCAGCAGGATGTACAGGGTGCGGCGGGGCAGGGGCTTGTCCAGCCAGCGGTTCTTCTTGGCCAGATAGCCGATGTAAAGGTAGGGCACGATCACGGCCCCCTGCGAAAGGCTGAAGGGCAGCTCCCACACCAGTGTGGTGCCCCAGCCCAGCAGCATGATGCCGAGCACAGCCCAGTGTGTGTATTTCTCCGGGAAGATATTCAGGATGGCGTCCAGCAGCACCCAGCCGATCAGCAGCGAGAGCAGATACCACATGGGGCCGGTGGAAAAGAACTGCTGCCCGGCATAAGTAGTGGTGTGGGGCAGCCCCAGCAGAAAGCCGCCGGCCACCTTGAGGGTCTCGGTGACGCTGCTGGGGAAGTAATGGAACGCCATGTAGTGGCACAGCAGATGCAAGAGCGAAGTGCACACCGCCGTGATGCAGTAGGGCTTGAGCAGCGCTCTGAGCTGCTGCTGGATGCACTTGCCGATGGAGCGCTTGCGGAAACCGTAGCCGCTGGCAATGAAAAAGGCCGCCATCAGGGCCTCACGATAGATAAAAGGGAAAAACGCCGTGAGCGACAGCCCGCCGGAGATCTGCATGGGGTAGAGTTCGGCGGTGTGGGCCAGCACGATGGTGATCATGCCCATGCCCTTGAGCATGTCGAACATGCCGATGGAGTTGACGGTGCTGGGTCTGGTGCCTTCCATGAAAAGGGTCCTTCCTTGCGCCGTCCGGAAACAGGTGACCAACAGGCGCATACAGTAAAAAATGATCCATTTATAAGGATATAAGGCTAGTATAATGCTTTTTGTGCACACTGTCAATTTTGAATTGCCCACCATCGGGTGGCAATTGTTGTCTTTACCGATAAAAAAGCCTGGCAGAAGGGCCGAATTTCTGGGCAGACGGCACAGGCTGCCGGATGGAAAAAATAAGATATGCAACATTTAATTGCCAAAAATGGAAATTAAATGTTGCAAAAGCCTTGCATTGCCAGCGGCGGTATTGTATACTGAACACAATTGAAGAAGCGGCCTGACCCGGGTGGACCCGGCTGCAGGAATGTAAAAAACAATGACGTGGAGGCTAACATGGTTCATTCGTTGTATCAGTCCCTGAACAATCTGGAAACGATCTACGCAGACCGGATCGGCATCCGTTATTATGATGAGGCCAAGGGTGGTGTGGTGGAGGTGCCCTTCCGGCAGTACGCTGCAGACCTGCGCCGATTCGTGGCATTTTTGCGCAGCCGCACCCCGAACCCCCTGGGACAGCGTGTGGCCATCCTGGCCCGCAACAGCTACCACTATGTGATGTGTATGTACGGCGCAGTGCTGGCCGGAGCTGTGGCAGTGCCCCTGAACACCGGCAAGAACTGGGACGAGATCCGCTACGAGCTGGACCTGGTGGAGCCGGTGTGCGTGCTCCATGACGGCGAATACCTGAGCCGGGAGCCGGACCTGGGCCAGGAGTACGGGGATCGTCTGGTGCCCATGGATGCCTTTACCGCCTTTGAGCCTGCGATGGAGATCACCGAGGTGCCGGACCTCAATGCAATGGCCTTTATCATGTTCACCTCCGGCACCACTGGCCGCAGCAAGGGCGTTATGCTGTCCCAGAAGAACCTGTTCACCGCCATGCCTGCCTTCCTGACCCCCTTTGAGGACGTGCGGAGCCAGACCGGCTGGAACACCGACGAGTTCAGCTCTCTGTCCTGCCTGCCCATGTTCCACATTTCGGCCATGACCAGCCTGGTGTCCTGGAGCGTCACCGGCCACTGCGTGAACCTGTGCAACAATCTGAAATATTTCTACCGGGACCTGGGAGCCATGCGGAGCGACGTGATGGCTGTGGTGCCGGTGCTGCTGAAGAGCATTTATAACGATGTGATGAAGGGTAAACGGGAGCGTCTGAACGGCCTGCGTGTGCTGACCTGCGGCGCAGCCATGTTCGACCCTGCCGTGCTCCAGGACCTGATGGACCGGGGCTTCTTCATCGCCCAGATGTACGGCCTTACCGAGACCTGCGGTGACGGTGCCTGGAACTCCTCCCAGGAGGGAAAGTACCTGACCAGCGTGGGCCATGTGGACGACAGCTGCCAGTACAAGCTGGAGGACGGGGAACTGTGCATGCGTGGTGACCCGGTGATGCTGGGCTACTACAAGGACCCGGAGGCCACCGCCGAGGTGCTGGACGCCGAGGGCTGGTTCCACACCGGCGACATTGCCCGGGTGGAGCCTGACGGCTATATGTACCTGACCGGCCGCAAAAAGAACGTGATCATCCTGGGCAGCGGCGAGAACGTGAGCCCCGAGGAGCTGGAAAAGCTGCTGGCTCCCTGCGCTGCCATCCGGGAGTGCATGGTCTGCGAGCGGAACCAGCGCATCTGCGCCGTGGTCTGCTGCGAGGCGGACCAGCAGGACGCTGTGCGGGACTTTGTTACCGAGGTGAACCGCACCCTGCCCCTGTACAAGCACATGGTGGTGGAGTTCTCGGCCCAGCCCCTGCCTCGCAACGCTGCCGGCAAGCTGCTGCGGTCCTAAATCTTAGCGGAAGAAGCCGGTCTCATGGTGGGAAAAGTTCCCACAAGGCGTTATGGTCGTGAGACTGGCTTTTTAAAGAATAGAGAGGGAAACGATCATGGAACTGCATAAACCGAAAAATCTGTATGAGCTGCTGACGCTGAACATGGAGCAGCGATTTGCGAACCGGGTGGCCTTCCGCTGGTACGACGCCGACCAGGATGTGGTGGTGGAAAAGCACTTCGGGGAGTATGCGCAGGACATCCGCCGCGCGGTGAACTACTACCTGAGCACCATCCCGGATATTCAGGGCAAGCGGGTGTGCGTGTGGAGCAACAACAGCTACCACTACGCCGTGAACTGCTACGGTGTCATGATGGCGGGCGGCGTCATCGTGCCCATGAACCAGCGCAAGAGCTGGGATGAGCTGCACCGGGAGCTGGAGCTGGTGGAGCCTTCCGCCATCCTGACCGACGGCGATGACTACGGCTGCAACGAGGAGATGCAGGCGGCTTACGGCAGCCTGCTGCGCCCCATGGATGCCTACAAGGCTTACGAGCCTGCAGAGCTTGTGAACCGCATCCAGCCCGAGGAGCTGATGGTGCTGATGTTCACCTCCGGCACCACTGGCCGCAGCAAGGGCGTCATGCTCTGCGAGCGGAACTTCTTTGCGGTGATGCCCCACCATGTACGGGTGGGGCAGCGATTCTGCCAGCTGAAAAATGACCCGGACCTGCTGGTCAGCCACATGACCCTGCTGCCCATGTTCCACCTGGGTGCCTTTGGCTGCCTGTTCACCTGGGCCTGGATGGGCTGGGCCCAGAACCTGGGCAGCCTGCGGTCCTTCTATAAGGACCTGAAGCGGATGCCCAGCCAGGCCATGGCCGCCGTGCCAGTGCTGGTGCAGTCCATCCACCACGACCTGATGACCGGCAAGCAGGACAAGCTGGGGGATCTGTGGGCTCTGAACTGTATGTCTGCGATGTTTGACCCCCAGACCCTGATGGACCTCCACGACCACGGCATGGTGATCTCCCAGCTCTACGGCAGCACCGAGACCACCGGCGGCGGCCTCATCAACTTTGCGGAGGATGCCAAGCACATCGGCTCCATCGGCAAGGACGACGGCCACTGCGAGATCAAGCTGGAAAACGGCGAGCTGTGTATGCGGGGCGGCGATGTGATGCTGGGCTACTATAAGGATCCGGAGGGCACCGCCGAGGTGGTGGACGCCGAGGGCTGGTTCCACACCGGAGACCTGGCCCGGGTAGACGAGGATGGATACTACTTCCTCACCGGACGCAAAAAGAACGTGATCATCCTGGGCAGCGGCGAGAACGTCAGCCCCGAAGAGCTGGAGGGCCTGCTGGCAAAGTGCCCGGCAGTAAAGGAGTGCCTGGTGAAGGAAAAGGGCAAGAAGATCTGCGCTGTGGTCTGCTGCAAGGAAGCCGACCAGCAGACGGTGCGGGACTTTATCACCGAAACCAACCGCACCCTGCCGCTGTACAAGCGCATGAGCGCAGTGGAATTCTCCGCCCAGCCCTTGCCCCGCAACGCCATGGGCAAGCTGATGCGCTGAGGCCTGCAGCCCTGATTTTGCGGTTTGCGCCGCATACTCTGCAAAAAAACTGGGCAAACCCATAGGGGTTGTGCTATACTGAGGGCAGAACCGTGCTGATCCTGATCGGCACACCCAAAATCCGTCACGGAAAGGAAGAACATTTCTATGGAACGAGCAGAAATCATGTCCCAGATCCTGGCCATCCTGGAGGATGTGGCAGAGATCGCGCCGGAGGATGTCAACGAGAACAGCGTCCTGATGGACGACCTGGATCTTTCGTCGATGGAGATCCTGACCATCGTGGCTGACCTGGAAGAGACCTTTGGCCTGCGCATCCCGGAAAAGGAACTGCGCAACTTCGTCACCATCAGTGACCTGGCCGATTATCTGGTAGCCAATGCCGGGTGAGCCGATGGAAGCAGCACAGCGTTCGGCGGAGTATGTCTTTCAGGGCATCATGTACTATTTCCGCCGGGAAAAAGTGTGCCCCCGGTATCAGTTCACCCTGAAGGACCCGGTGGATCCGGCCCTGCTGCAACAAGCGCTGGATGCCGCACTGGAAGCTGCCCCCTATTACCGGGTGCGGCTGGTGTGGGAAAAGCGCCGGGCCTTTCTGGAACCGAACTCGGAGCCCTGCCTTGTCTACCCGGACAGCGTGATGCGGGAGATGCCGGAGCAGACGAACGGCTACTTCTTTGCCGTGCACTGCGCACAGAATACCGTGTACTTTGACTGGTTCCACTTCATCGCGGACGGCCACGGGGTATCGCCCTTCCTCACCCGCATCCTGGAGCTGTACTGTAACCTGCGCTACGGTACCGCCTTTGCAAACCCGCCCATCCCCTGCAGCCCGGCCTACGACATCGCAAAGCTGGTGGAGCAGTACCCGCTGCAGGTCATGGACGAGACTACGATGCAGCGGGAGGTGGTGGACACCTGCGAGGAGCCCATGCACCGCATCCGAATCCGGTTCGCCAAAAAGGATTTGGTGGCCAAAGGCGTGCAGAACGGCGTCAAGCCCTTCTGCGCCCTCATGGGCCTGCTGTGCATCGCGCTGGGAGAGTATCTGGGCAAGGACACCATCCAGTATTCTTACTCTGCCGACACGCGGGACGCCATGGGTGCCCCCAACGCACGGTACAACTGCGTGTGTTCCTTCCAGGACGGAGTGACCCTGCACGAGGGCGTCCGGCTGGAGCAGTTCGTGCAGGAGATGGACGCCGCCGTCAAGGCCAGCCTGACCCCGGAGCGAAAACGCCGCCGGATGGCTGACCAGATGGGCTGGGTCTACAAGGTGGATCAGCAAAAGGCCCCTCTGCGGATCAAGCAGCGTGTGTTCCAGATGGGCGAGTACATCAGCGGCATCCCGGCAGATTTCTGGTTCAGCTATCTGGGCAATCCCCTCATGCCGGCAACGCCGGAGCTGGCGCAGTACATCACTGACTTTGGCGTGTGGGTGCCGCCGGAGGGAGGCTCCCTGTGCGTGGAGGCCTCCACCCTCAACGGGGTGATCACCCTGTGCATCGAGAACAAGGTGCCGAAGGCCGGCCTGCCCGGCATCCTGCGCCGTGTGCTGGAAGCCGAGGGCATCCCGGTGCTGGAAGCCCAGGCACTGGACGAAGTATAAACAAAAGGCAAAAACAGCCTTACCGGAACCATTCCGGGAAGGCTGTTTTTTTGCATCTTATTCGGTCCGGGCTGGGCGGGTGGTCACCTCGCCGCAGCGTAATGCCTGCGGGCGGCCGTTCTCCCGCTGCACCACCAGCCGCCCTTCCTCGTCGATGGCAAGGGCCTTTGCGGCGTAGGTCTCGGTGCCGGTGCACACGGTGACCCAGTGTCCAGGCACAAAGCAGCGGGCGCGGTATTCGTCCAGACAGTCAAAGGCGGGGCAGAGGGCCAGCAGCTGCCGGGCGATGGCCCCGGCCAGCGCCGCCCGGCTCACAGGGGCAGGGCCGCCCGGATAGAGACTGCCGGCCTTTTCGGCCAGTTCCGGGGGCCAGTCGGCGGCGGTGGCGGTCAGGTTCAGGCCGATGCCCACCACCAGCCACTCCAGCCGCCCGCTCTCCAGGTCGGTGCCGGCTTCGGTGAGGATGCCGCACACCTTTTTGCCCTGATAATACAGGTCGTTGACCCACTTGATGCCCAGTTCCAGCCCGCACAGCTCCTGTACCGCCCGGCACACCGCCACGGCGGCCCCGATGGTGGCCGTCTGGGCGCTGGCCGCCGGGACCGCCGGGCGCAGCAGTACCGAGAGGTACACGCCCTTCCCGGACGGGCTTTCAAATACACGGCCCAACCGTCCCCGGCCTGCGCTCTGGTGGGCTGTGAGCACCAGCGTGCCGTGGGGCGCACCGTCCAGCGCCAGCAGCTTGGCCGTCCGGTTGGAGCTTTCCAGCGTGTCGTACACCTGCACCGGGGCGGGATAGGGGCCCACGGCCTCGGCACAGAAGGGATCGCCGCCCAGCAGCCGATACCCCCGGCGGGAGACGGCTTCCAGTGCGTAACCCTGTGCGGTGAGGGCGGCGGCCGCCTTGTGGACGGCGGCGCGGCTCACGCCCAGCCGTCCGGCCAGCTGCTGGCCGGAGATATAGGCACCCCCGGCGGCACTCAGTGCCTGCAGAAGGGCCTGACGGGTGGTAGAAGGCATGGCGGTAAGGCTCCTTTCGTGCTATACTATAACCACATTGTAGCATGGAACGGGCAAAACACAATGTTTTTGAAAAAAATCTGCGGTTTGTGCAGGGAATGCGGCGGCTGTCTCGTTTGAATCAACAGAAGGGCCGTGCAGAGCACCGCCCTCCACAGCCGGAAAGGAGGATGAGCAGGTCGTTGACAACACTGGAATTCAGCGCGATGGTGCAAAAATATCAGTCTCTGGTCTACACGGTCTGTCATCAGCTGGTGCCGGACGTGGGGGATGCGCAGGATCTGACCCAGGAGACCTTTCTGGCGGCATGGCGGGCCATCGACCGCTGTCCGCCCGGCTTTGAAAAGCAATGGCTGGCCCGCATTGCGGCCAACAAAGCCAAGGATTACTTACGCAGCGCATGGGTGCGCCGGGTGAACACGCCGGGCGACGAGGTGCTGGCGCTGGAGGGGGCACCGCCCGGCCTGGAGCCGGAACAGCAGGTGCTGGACACGCTGGGAGCGGAAGAGCTCACCCGCATGATCCTGGACCTGCGGGAGCCCTACAAGACACCCTGTCGTCTGGTGCTGCTGGAACAGCACACCATGGCCGAGGCGGCACGTCTGTGCGGCCGCCCGGAAAAAACCGTGAACGCACAGATCTACCGGGCCAAAAAGATGTTGGTACAGCAGATCCGGGAACAACAGGAAGGGAGGAGCGTACATGGAACTGTTTGATCAGAACGGATGCCTGACTGAGGAAGGGCTGCACGCCGTCATCGGCGGGCAGCTGGACGAGCTGGGCAGGCTGGAAGCCGCCGAGCACCTGTCCTACTGCGACAAGTGCATGGACCGGTACACAGCCCTGCTCACCGCCGATGTATTGGAAGAGCCGCCGCGCTCCGCCCGCGGGGCGGTGATGAGCACCATCTGGGTGCGGCTGATGCAGAACACCTGGGGCCGGGCCGCCGTAGCCGCTGTGGCGGCGGTGCTGGCGCTGACCATGTGGCGCACCGGCACCCTGGAACAGATCCTGTCCACCGGCGAAACGGTGCGCAACTGGCTGCCCGAAACCACCCAGACCACGGAGCCGGAACAGCTGGGCAGGCCCGTGCAGGACGACGAACGCACCCCCACCCAGCCGGAACAGCTGGGCAAGCCGGTGCAGGACCGGGAGCCGAAGCCGACCCTGTCCCAGAAGCTGACCGGCACGCTGGACAGCCTGCTGTTCGGCAAAAATGAATCTGCGGCAGAGCCTGACGCTGCCGTTTCCAACCAGAAGAAATGAGGGAATATTTATGAAGAAAAATGGCATTCTGACCTTCCTCTTTGCCTTTGTCCCGGGTGCGGGCCAGATGTATCAGGGGTACATGAAACGAGGACTCTCGCTCATCACGCTGTTCTTCCTGTGCATAATGGCTGGTATGCTGCTGCTGGAACCGCTGGTTCTGACGGCGCTCATCGTGTGGATGTACAGCTTTTTTGACACCTTCAACCTGCGGGCACAGTTCATTGCCGGGACGGCCCCTGCGGACGACTATCTGGTGCACTTCAACACGAAGGACGCGCGCCTGACCCTGTTCTTCCGCGACAGCCACAAGCTGGTGGGCTGGGCCCTCATTGCACTGGGCGCAATGGTGGCTTACCAGAACATCATCATGCGGGTGCTGGGGGATGTGATGTGGCGTTGGGGCCAGAACAACCCCTTCTTCCGGGCTGTGTACCTGATGCTGGAGCAGCTGCCTCAGATCGTGGTCTGCGTGGCCCTTATCATCTGCGGCCTGTGGCTGGTGCGCGGCCCCAAGGGCAAAAAGGTGCACAGCAAAAAGGCAGAAGAACCGGAGGACGAGGACTTCCGCGAGTACACCGCAGCCGAAGCCGATGCACCGGAAGCCCCGGAGGAAACCGCAGACTTTGCCATGCCGAAGCTCAGCGCTCTGCTGGGCGACCCGGTGACCCCGGAGGACCCCGAAGAGCCGGAACAGCCGGAGAATGCGGAGGGCGACGATGGACGAACTGAATAAGACGGCAGCGACGGAGCCGGAAACCCGGCCGGAAGCTGTAAAGCTGCAGGACGCCCCCCGCCGCCGGGTGGGCAGCCTGACGATGGGCGCCTGCCTGATCGCAGCGGGCATCTTCTTCCTGTGCTATTACTTTGTGCCGGGCTTTGACTGGCAGCTGGTGGTGCGCATTGCCCCGGCGGCAGCCCTGGTGCTGCTGGGATGTGAGGTGCTGTTCTTCGCCGCCCGGCCGGGCCGCTGGAAGTACGATTTTGTCTCGGTGCTGGTCTGTCTGGGGCTCATCGCAGTTTGTATGTGCCTGAGCTTTCTGCCCATGGTGTGGAGCGAGATCGACCCTGCCCGCGGACAGAACGAGATGAAGCTGAGCAAGGCGTACACCACACAGGTGTATGAGGCCCTCCGGAAGGAAAACCCGGACCTCCGCCTGCGGGATGTGTACACCGACCTGTATCTTTACTCCAACGATGTGAATGCCCTGCAGGAGCTGCAGCCAAGTGACGGACACCTGAGCCTGACCGTAATGCTGTATGGCCCCTACGACAGCACCGGAGCCTTTGCGCAGGACTGCCGCAGCGTGGCCGGTACGGTGCGGGCTGGCACCCTGCAGCCGGATGAACTGCGCATCGTGTGGTCGCCGGACAACGACCCGGGCCAGAGCCTGGATTCCGGTACCCTGCAGCGTGTGGAACAGTACACGCTGGAACTGGACGGCACGGTGCAGCTGGACTGGACCGCGGATGAGATGGAACGGCAGGTCGAAGTGCAGTATCTGCTGGACGAAGAAAATGAGCCGGAAGAAGAAGCAGCTTTCAGTGAAGAAGCAGAGCCGGAAGAGGCTGCATAAAAACTGAAAAAATCTCCTGCACGGACGCAAGGCCTGCGCAGGAGATTTTTGTTGAAATAGAGAAGAATTTGTGATATTCTGTAGTTGCCGCTGAAAAGCGGCAGGGCACTGCAAACAACGGCAGGCGGTTTTGGTCCTCACTTCCGGAAGGAGGTGAGTGTATGCCGATTACTTTGACATTCCATTTGTTTGGATTGACATTCACCATCCGTGTGAAAAAGTAAAACCGCCGCCTGGCGGGGCGACGGTTTTCGCGTAAAACAAAAGCTCTGAACAGGACCGACCGCTTGTCGCGGTGCCCTTTCTGTTTGTATTATAGCAATCCCCGGCAGGACTGTCAAGCACCTGCCGGGGATTGTTTTTATCGAAAGATCACAGCTTCTTGCCGGTGAGCAGCTCATAGGCCTCCAGATACTTGGCGATGGTCTTGTCGATCACGTCCTGGGGCAGGTCGTAGTTGCTGTCCGGATGGGCCTTCAGCCAGTCGCGGACAAACTGCTTATCAAACGAAGGCTGGCCGTGACCCGGCTCGTAGCCCTCCAGCGGCCAGAAACGGGAGGAATCCGGGGTGAGCATCTCATCGCCCAGCACCACGTTGCCGTCCTCATCCAGACCAAACTCGAACTTGGTGTCGGCGATGATGATGCCGCGAGTCAGGGCGTACTCGGCGCACTTCTTGTACAGAGCGATGGTGTAGTCCCGCAACTTGGTGGCGTACTCCAGGCCGTGGCCGGGGAACTGCTTTTCCAGCACCTCAATGCTGCGCTCGTAGGAGATGTTCTCGTCGTGGTCGCCGATCTCGGCCTTGGTGGAGGGGGTGTAGATGGGCTCCGGCAGCTTCTGGGACTCCTGCAGGCCCTCGGGCAGCTGGATGCCGCACACCTTGCCGGTCTTTTGGTAGCTGGCCCAGCCGCTGCCGGTGATGTAGCCGCGCACGATGCACTCGATGGGCAGCATGGTCAGCTTGCGGCACAGCATGCTGTTGCCGTCGAACTGGGGCTGCCGGAAGAACTCCGGCATATCCTTCACGTCCACGCTCAGCATATGGTTGGGCAGCAGATCCTTGGTGTAGTCGAACCAGAACTTGCTCATCTGGGTGAGCACAGTGCCCTTTTTGGTCACCTTGTTTTTCAGGATGACATCAAACGCAGAAATGCGGTCGGTGGCAACCATGATCAGGCTGTCGCCATTGTCGTAAATTTCACGGACTTTGCCTTCTTTGATGGGCTTGAATGCAGTCATAGTCAAACACTCCATTTCCCTTTTTCCGGCCGCCGGGCGCGGCACATCCTTACAGCACTATTGTACCATGCCGGGTGCCGGTTTGAAAGAAACAGATGGGAGAGATTTGCCCCGGGTTTTGCAAATTTCTCGTGAAAAATGTGCAAAAATCATCGGATGAATTCGTCGTTTTGACGATAAAAGTCGTACTTTCAGCGCGAATGAGACAAAAAACGACCCGCTTTTTTGTGGAATGCGCAGATGGACACAGCCCGGCGGATAGGGTATGCTGAAAGGCGGCAGCTTTGCTGTACAGAAAGGAAAATTCTGCTTATGATACCTCAGATCATTGCGCACCGTGGCGCATCCTACCTGGCACCGGAAAACACGCTGGCGGCTTTCCGCAAGGCGATGGAGATTGGCGCGGACGGTGTGGAAATGGACGTACAAAAGACGCTGGACGGCGGCCTTGTGATCCACCACGACTATATCATCGACCTGCACACCGATATTTCCGGCCGTATCTACGATATGACCGAGGGCGAACTGAAAGACCTGGACTTCGGCAGCTGGAAGGACGCTGCCTATAAAGATGAGAAGATCGCCACCCTGGCCGAGGCACTGGCCCTGTGCAGGAGCATGGAGGGCTGTGCGGTCCAGCTGGAAATGAAATCCACCATGGACAACGACCCGGCTTTTGTGTCCGGTGTGGTGGATGCCATCCGCGCGGCAGACATCGCCGACCGACTGGTCCTTATTTCGTTCAACCACGACCTGCTGCGGCAGGCCAAGGCGCTGATGCCGGAACTGCGGGTGGGCGTGCTGCTGTACGGCGCATTCGAGAGCATGGTGCTGCCGCCGCCGGTCATCTGGAAGGACCTGGGCCTGGTGAACGGCATGGAGGATGAGGAAGCGGCGCTGGACGAAGAACTGGCCGCCCTGCCGGTGGATGCGGGCATGGACCCGGATGAGGAAAACGGCTGGATGACCCGCTGGGTGAACGACAAGGTGAGCATGCTGCGGGCAAACTTCCCCGGGGAGAGCCTGCAGGCGGTGGCAAAGCATCTGGCCGACCAGCACAACCCGGTGGCCTATGTCAAAAGCCTGGACTTTGCGCCGGAGTACGTCAGCTGCGAATACCACACCGCTTACAGCAACCCAGGCTTCATCGCCAAGCTGCAGGCCATGGGGGTCAAGGTGGCCCTGTGGACCGTGGACACGGAAAAGGCTGTCCGGAGCCTGCTGCCCCTGGGGCCGGACTGCCTGGTGACCAACCGCCCCGACCGCGTGCGGGAATGGGTGGAAGAAAATCAGTGACACAGAGATCAGAAAGGCTTCTCCTTTGGGAGAAGTCTTTTTTGCTGCCCTTGACAAACAGGGACAGTGGGATTACAATAGTCTCATATCGAACAGTTTTATAGAAAACAGTTTGAGCAAAAAACAATTCAAAAGGAACCGATCGTATGTGTGACGAAAAACAGAACGAATGCAGAGACCACGGGGATCCACCCTGGGAGGGGCCGCAGGTCATCCCGGCCCAGATCCGCCGGGTGGACAACCTGATCTTCCGCAAGATCAACCAGTTTGCCCGCGCCAACGGTGTGGAGCAGGCCACCCCGATGCACGGTTGGATCATCGAGTATCTTTACCGGCACCGGGAGGAGCAGGTGTTCCAGCGGGACATTGAGCGGGAGTTTTCCATTACCCGCTCCACTGTGACCAACATCCTGCAGCTGATGGAGCGCAAGGGCTACATCCAGCGCCAGAGCGTGCCGCAGGATGCCCGGCTGAAACAGCTGGTGCTGACGGAAGAGGGCGTCCGCTTCCATGAAAACACCATCCTCTCCTTCCACCAGACGGACGACTATGTGGCCAATCTGCTGACGGAAGAGGAAAACGCCGAGCTGCTGCGGCTGCTGAACAAGCTGCGTGACGCGCTGAAGTAAACCCTCTCAGCTTCGCTGCGCTCAGCAGCTCCCCCGAGGGGGGAGCTTTTTGGGCGATATTTTTGGATTTTCTTTTCCGGTGAAAAGCTGCTTTCCCGGAGCAGACAAAAGCTCTCCCTTTCGGGAGAGCTGGCACGGCGCAAGCCATGACGGAGAGGGTTCGACTCTTGTCAAAACGCCGAAAAGATGCTTGTGAAAATGTTAATTATGAACAATTTCCGAAAGTTTTGCAAACATCTTGACATTAAATCTGTTTTGTATAGAATTGTTTTGTACCAAACAAATAAAATTAACAGGAGGTAACTCAGATGATCAAAAAGCTCGTGTCACATCTGGGCGAGTACAAACGCGCCGCAGTCCTGACACCGCTCTTTGCAGCCCTGGAAGCCGTGATGGATGTGCTGCTGCCCACCATCATGGCCTTTATCATTGACCTGGGCATTGAAAAGGGCGATATGCACGCCATCGTCAAGTATGGTCTGCTCACCTTTCTTGTGGCAGCCATTGCGTTGTTGCTGGGCGTTCTGGCCGGTAAATATGCCGCCGAGGCATCCACCGGCTTTGCCGGCAATCTGCGCGATGCCATGTATGAGAACATCCAGCACTATTCCTTCTCCAACATCGACAAGTTCTCCACGGCGGGCCTTGTCACCCGTATGACCACCGATGTGACCAACGTGCAGAATGCGTTCCAGATGATCGAGCGCATGTGCGTGCGTGCCCCGGTGCATCTGGTGTTCGCACTGTTCATGGCTGTGGGCATCGGCGGCCCGTTGTCGCTGGTGTTCGTGGTGGCGGTAGTCTTTCTGGTGGTGGTGCTGGCCAGCATCATGATCCCCACCTTCCACATCTTTGACCGCGTGTTCAAGAACTACGACAACCTGAACGCCTCGGTGCAGGAGAATGTGTCCGCCATCCGCGTGGTCAAGAGCTTTGTGCGCGAGGGCTTTGAGAACGAGAAGTACACCAAGGCCTGCGAGAGCCTGTACAACCAGTTCGTCAAGGCCGAGAGCCGCCTGAGCTTCAACAACCCTGCCATGCTCACCGCCGTTTACGGCTGCAACATCGCCCTGAGCTGGCTGGGTGCCAAATATGTGCTGCATGGTGCCATCACCACCGGTCAGCTCAACGCCCTGTTCGGGTACATCATGAACATCCTCATGGCCCTGATGATGCTGAGCATGGCCTTTGTCATGATCTCCATGTCGGCCGCTTCCGCCAAGCGTATCGTGGAAGTGCTGGATGAGACCACCGACCTGCCCCCGGCCAAGCAGCCGGTGCAGCAGGTGAAGGACGGCAGCATCGAGTTCGACCATGTTTCCTTTCAATATAAGCATGGTTCGGGCCGTCCGGTGCTGAACGATATCACCTTTTCCATCAAGCCCGGCGAGACGCTGGGCATCATCGGCGGCACCGGCAGTGCAAAGTCCAGCCTGGTGCAGCTGATCCCCCGCCTGTACGATGCCGAAAGCGGTACCGTGCGGGTAGGCGGCGTGGATGTGCGGGATTACAACCTGGACGTCCTGCGCCACGAAGTGTCCATGGTGCTGCAGAAGAACGTGCTGTTCAGCGGCACCATCCTGGACAACCTGCGCTGGGGCGACGCGAACGCCAGCGAGGAAGAGTGCATCCGCATGGCAAAGCTGGCCTGTGCGGATGAATTCATCGAGCGCTTCCCGGATAAGTACAATACCTGGATCGAGCAGGGCGGCTCCAACGTGTCCGGCGGCCAGAAGCAGCGCCTGACCATCGCCCGCGCTCTGCTGCGCAAGCCCAAGGTGCTGATCCTGGACGACTCCACCAGTGCCGTGGACACCGCCACCGACGCCAAGATCCGCAAGGCCTTCCGGGAAGAGATCCCCGGCACCACCAAGATCATCATTGCACAGCGCATCTCCTCGGTGCAGGATGCAGACCGCATCCTGGTGCTGGACAACGGCCAGATCAACGGCCTGGGCACCCACGAGGAGCTGCTCAGGACCAACGCCATTTATCAGGAAGTTTACAACAGCCAGACCCAGGGCGGCGGCGACTTCGACAAGCAGGGAGGTGAGCAGTAATGGCACAGGTAAAAGAGGTAAAAGGCCCCGGCGGTCCCCGCGGTATGGGCCCGAAACCCAAGGTGGAAAACCCGGGCAAGCTGCTCCGGCGCATCATGGATGAAGTGTTCCGCAACTACCTGCCCCACTGCATCCTTGTGCTTATCTGCATCGTGGTCAGTGCGCTGGCCAATGTGCAGGCCAGCCTGTTTTTGCAGACTTTGATGGACGATTATATCGTGCCCATGACCCACCAGCAGAACCCCAGCTTTGCACCGCTGGCCGGGGCACTGCTGCGGGTGGGCTGCATCTACCTTGTGGGTATTCTGGCAGCGTGGATCAATGCCCGCGTTATGGTCAACGTAACGCAGGGCACGCTGCGCAACCTGCGCACCAAGCTGTTCACCCACATGGAAAGCCTGCCCATCTCCTATTTTGACACCCATCCCCACGGCGATATCATGTCCGTGTACACCAACGATGTAGATACCCTGCGCCAGATGATCAGCCAGAGCATCCCGCAGCTGGTGTCCAGCGTCATCACCATCGTGTCGGTGTTCTTCAGCATGTGTATGCTCAGCTGGCAGCTGACCATCGTTACCATGCTCATGGTGGCGCTGATGCTGTTCTGCTCCAAAAAGATCGCGGCAAGCTCCGGTAAGTACTTCATCCAGCAGCAGCGGGATCTGGGCAAGGTGAACGGCTACATCGAAGAGATGATGGAGGGCCAGAAGGTGGTCAAGGTGTTCACCCACGAGCAGCAGACCCTTGACGGCTTCCGCCAGCTGAACGATCAGCTGAAGGAGAGCTCCAAGCAGGCCAACGCCTTCTCCAACATCATGATGCCTGTCAACGCCCAGCTGGGCAACATCAGCTACGCCGTGTGCGCGCTGGTGGGTGCCGCCATGGCTGTGGGCGGCGTTGGCGGCATGACCCTTGGCACGGTGGTGGCCTTCCTCAGTCTGAACAAGGGCTTCAATATGCCCATCAGTCAGGTGTCCATGCAGGCCAACAGCGTCATCATGGCGCTGGCCGGTGCAGAGCGCATCTTTAAGATGATGGACGAGCCCAGCGAGACCGATGAGGGCTATGTGACCCTCGTGAACGCCAAGTACGACCGCGAGGACAACCTCGTGGAGACCGAGGAGCGCACCGGTCTCTGGGCCTGGAAGCACCCCCACCACGACGGCACCACCACCTACCACAAACTGGAAGGCGACATCACCTTCACGGATGTGGATTTCGGATATGTACCGGAAAAGACGGTGCTGCACGACATCAACCTATATGGCCGTCCGGGCCAGAAGATCGCCTTTGTGGGCTCCACCGGTGCCGGCAAGACCACCATCACCAACCTGATCAATCGGTTCTATGACATCCAAGATGGCAAGATCCGCTACGACGGCATCAACATCCACAAGATCAAAAAGTCCGATCTGCGCCGTTCGCTGGGCATCGTGCTGCAGGACACCCACCTGTTCACCGGTACGGTCATGGAGAACATCCGCTATGGCCGTCTGGATGCCAGCGATGAAGAGTGCATGGCCGCCGCCAAGCTGGCCAACGCGGATGGCTTCATCCAGCGTCTGCCGGATGGCTACAACACCATGCTGACCGGCGACGGTGCGAACCTGTCGCAGGGCCAGCGCCAGCTGCTGGCCATCGCCCGCGCCGCCGTGGCCGACCCGCCGGTGCTGATCCTCGATGAGGCAACTTCCTCCATCGACACCCGCACCGAGGCACTGGTGCAGCGCGGCATGGACGGCCTGATGTACGGCCGCACCAGCTTCGTCATCGCCCACCGCCTGTCCACCGTCCGCAATGCAGACTGCATCGTGGTGCTGGAGCAGGGCCGCATCATCGAGCGCGGCAGTCACGACGAACTGATCGCCAAGAAGGGCAAGTATTACCAGCTCTACACCGGCAACCTCGCCGAAAACTGATCAAGACATCTCTCCTCAATAATACAGCGCCCCCGCCGGGATCTCTCCCGGCGGGGGCGCTGTGTTTTATATCATAAATGGTTTTAGTGGATCAGGTTCACGAATACGGGGCAGAGCACTGCGGTGAGCACACCGGCCACTGCAATGGACAGGCCGCTCATGGCACCCTCTACCTCACCCATCTGCAGGGCCTTGCTGGTACCCACGGCATGGGCCGAGGTGCCGATGCCCACGCCTTTGGCGATGGGGTCGGTGATGTGGAACACCTTGCACACCGTTTCGGCCAGCAGGCTGCCCGCAATGCCGGTGAGGATGACGATGGCACCGGTCAGGGCGGCAATGCCGCCCAGCTCAGCGGCCACGTCCATGCTGATGGCGGTGGTCACCGACTTGGGCAGCAGGGTGGCGTACTGCTCTTTGGTCAGGTCCAGCGCCAGGGCAAGAGCAAGGGCACTGCCCAGACTGACCAGTGTGCCAACCGAGATGCCGGCGATGATGGCGGCGGCGTTCTCCCGGAGCAGGTCCCACTTTTCATACAGCGGGATGGCCAGAGCCACGGTGGCCGGCAGCAGCAGGTAGTTCACCGGGGCGGCGCTGGCCTTGTAGTCGGCGTAGGGAATCTTGCACACCGACAGGAAGATGATGACAAAGATGCTGCCCAGCAGCAGGGGATTGAAGATGGCTTTGCCGGTGATCCGGTTGATCAGGGCACCCAGTGCAAAGGCTGCCAGCGTGAGCAGCACGCCCCACGCCGCCGACCCGGACAGGAAATCATTCAGCATGGTCTGCCTCCTTCTTTTTGCGGCCGGTCATGGCCTGGGTGGTGCGGCCTGCGGAGACCATGACCAGCACGGTCACCGGGATGATGGCAATGATGATGGGCAGCAGCATGTTGCCCATCTCGGCCCACAGCTCCATCACGCCGGCTGCGGCAGGCACGAACAGCAGCGGGAAGATGCCGGTGAGGTAAGTGCCCACCTCTTTCACATCATCCAGCTTCACAAAGCCGAAGTTCAGGGCAGCCAGCAGCAGCACCAGCCCGTAGACACTGGCAGGCACCGGCAGCGGCAGCACGGCGTGCAGCACCTCGCCCAGAAAACAGAAGGCCAGAATGCGCGCAAACTGAAAAATATATTTCGTAACGGATCGCTCCTTTCACGGTCACCAAAAAATGTGGGATGCAAGTGGTAGTATACCGCATCGTCGGACGTCCATCAACCGTGATACTTGCCAAGAATTCCCACACATTTCGCGAGGAACTGTGCAAAAAAGGCGCACCGCAATGTGCGGTGCGCCGTAAGAAGCCGGAGCAGGAACGAGTCAGATCACATAGTCGTTGCCGGCCTGATCGGGCAGGGCAAGATCGGCAAGGGTGATGTGGCTGAAATAGTTGGAGATGAGGTCGTTCAGGCCTTTCCACATCTCATAGGTGCGGCAGTTGGCCAGGCGGGCGCAGGGGGATGCACCCGGCGTCAGGCAGGTGACGGGGGCCAGGCTGCCCTCGGTGAGCATGAGGATCTCCTCCACGGTGTACTGGTCGGGGCTGCGGGTCAGGCGGTAACCGCCGCCCTTGCCGCGCAGACCCTCCAGAAAGCCGTTCTGCACCAGCACCTTGAGGATGTTCTCCAAATACTTTTCCGAGATCTCCTGCCGTGCGGCGACTTCCTTGAGGGGAACGTATTTTTCCGCCTGATGTTCGGCGAGGTCGATCATCACGCGCAGCGCATAGCGCCCTTTGGTGGAAACGATCATATTCGTGTACTTCCTTTGATGTCCATAGAATGTTAAACCTATTATACAACAGGGTAAATAATATTTCAATCCCACTTTTTTGCAAAAAAGCATTGACAAGCAGGGCAAAGGGGACTATAATACCATCAAACCCACAAACAATGTTGGTTTAAAGGTTTGTAGTTCCGGGCCGCACCTCGGGTGCCGGGGCCCGTTCGAGAAGTTGTATCTGTATCAGGAGGGAATTTATTATGAGCAAGATCTATACTGCCGCTGACCAGCTGATCGGCCACACCCCACTGCTGGAGCTCACCCACATTGAAAAGGAGCAGCAGCTGTCTGCTCACATTCTGGCCAAGCTGGAGTACTTCAACCCGGCCGGTTCCGTGAAGGACCGCATTGCCAAGAAGATGATCGACGACGCCGAGGCCAAGGGCCTGCTGAAGGAAGGCTCCGTGATCATCGAGCCCACCTCTGGCAATACCGGCATCGGCTTGGCTGCCGTGGCAGCTGCCAAGGGCTACCGCATCATCATCGTCATGCCCGAGACCATGAGCGTGGAGCGCCGCCAGCTGATGAAGGCTTACGGTGCCGAGCTGGTGCTCAGCGAGGGTGCCAAGGGCATGAAGGGCGCCATTGCCAAGGCCGATGAGCTGGCAAAGGAGATCCCCAATTCCTTCATCCCCGGCCAGTTTGTGAACCCGGCCAACCCCCAGGCACACATCGAGACCACCGGCCCCGAGATCTGGGACGATACCGACGGTAAGGTGGACATCTTTGTGGCAGGCGTTGGCACCGGCGGCACCGTGACCGGCGTGGGCAAGTACCTGAAGAGCAAGAACCCTGACGTGAAGGTCGTGGCCGTGGAGCCCGCCTCCTCCCCGGTGCTGAGCAAGGGCACTGCCGGTGCGCACAAGATCCAGGGCATCGGCGCAGGCTTTGTGCCGGACGTGCTGGACACCAAGGTTTATGACGAGATCATTGCCGTGGAGAACGACGACGCCTTTGCCACCGGTCGGCTGATCGGTCACAAGGAAGGCGTGCTGGTGGGCATTTCTTCCGGTGCTGCCGTCTGGGCTGCCCTGCAGCTGGCAAAGCGCCCGGAGAACGCTGGCAAGAACATCGTGGTGCTGCTGCCCGATACCGGCGACCGCTACCTGTCCACTCCGCTGTTCGCAGACTGATCACTCTATTTGTAGAACCGTTGCATCCCGCCCGGATTTCCGGGCGGGATTTTTTTGCACTCCGGCCGCCGGATGAATCTATTGACGAACACTCTAAAAAAAGGTATACTGTACAGGTACAATTGAATATTGTCGGGGTGTTGCGCAGTTGGTAGCGCGCCTGCTTTGGGAGCAGGAGGCCGCGAGTTCGAGTCTCGCCACTCCGACCACAAGAAAAGCCGCCCGGAAGCGTCTGAGAACGTTTCCGGGCGGCTTTCTGCTTGTTTTAAAGGACGGGGTTACTTGGGCTGACGGCCGATGTAAGCCAGGATGCCGCCGTCGGCGTACAGGATCTGGCCGTTGACGAAGTCAGAAGCATGGCTGGCCAGGAACACGCAGGGGCCCACCATGTCCTCGGGGTCGCCCCAGCGGCCGGCAGGGGTCTTGGCGCAGATAAAGGTGTCGAAGGGGTGGCGGCTGCCGTCCGGCTGGGTCTCGCGCAGGGGAGCGGTCTGGGCGGTGGCGATGTAGCCGGGGCCCATGCCGTTGCACTGGATGTTGTACTCGCCGTACTCGGAAGCGATGTTGCGGGTGAGCATCTTCAGAGCGCCCTTGGCGGAAGCATAGGCAGACACGGTCTCGCGGCCCAGCTCGCTCATCATGGAGCAGATGTTGATGATCTTGCCCTCGCGCTTGGCGATCATGTCAGGCAGAACGGCCTTGGAGCAGTTGAAGGCACCGCCCACATGCACGTCGATGACCCGCATGAAATCAGTGTGGCTCATCTCGATCATGGGGATGCGCTTCATCAGGCCGGCGTTGTTCACCAGGATGTCCACGGGGCCGACGTCGGCCTTGATCTGGGCGATCATGGCATTCACAGCAGCCTCATCGGTCACGTCGGCCACATAGCCGTGGGCGTCGATGCCGGCAGCCTTGTAGGCGGCCAGGCCCTTTTCCAGGCTGCCCTCGTTGGAGCAGTTGAAGCAGACGGTGGCACCGCACTTTGCCATGCCCTCGGCAATGGAGAAGCCGATGCCGTGGGCACCGCCGGTGATCAGGGCAACTTTGCCCTTCAGGTCAAATGCAGAAAGATCCATTGTAGTTCTCCTTTTTTGAAAAAGCCCCGCACCGGGGATGCCGGATACGGGGCCTTGGTTTTATCAGCGCAGGTCTGTGGTAGCGATGTTGTCCATGTCGTCAAACTCCATGTTCTCGCCGCCCATGGCCCAGATGAAGGTATAGTTCGAGGTGCCCACACCGCTGTGGATGCTCCAGGAGGGGCTGATGACAGCGTCCTCGTTGTGCATCACGATGTGGCGGGTCTGGGTAGGCTCGCCGCACATGTGGAACACGACCTGTCCCTCCGGCACTTCAAAGTAGGTGTAGATCTCCATGCGCCGTTCATGGGTGTGGCTGGGCATGGTGTTCCAGTTGGAACCCGGGTCCAGTGCGGTCATGCCCATGCTCAGCTGGCAGGTCTTCAGCACATCCGGATGGATGAACTGGTTGATCGTGCGCTTGTTGCAGGTCTCCACGCTGCCCAGAGGCCGATGGTTGGCATCGGCCATCTTGATCAGACGGGTCTCGTAGGCGCAGTGTGCCGGAGCCGACACCATGTAGAACTTGGCGGGGTGCTCCGGGTCAGCGGAAGCAAAGATCACTTCCTTGGTGCCCTGGGTGATGTACAGGCAGTCCTTATAGCCCAGCTCGTACTTCACGCCGTCGGCCACCACGATGCCGGTGGAGTCTTTACCGATGTTGAACATGCCGATCTCGCGGCGCTCCAGGAAGTAGTGGGTGCCAAAGTTGGCCCACACGTCGATGCCCTTGTCGATGGACACGGTCTCGTGCACCGGCATGCAGCCCAGGGTGACCATACGGTCCACATGGCTGTACACGGCCACGACCTCATCTGCCTTGTACAGGCCGGTGATGAGCATCTCATCGCGCATCTCCTCGGTGGTGTAGCGCTTGAAATCCTTCTGGTTGCAGGAGTAGCGGATATCCATGTGGGATCTCCCTTCTGCTCAGCGCTGGATGCGGCCGGAACCGTCGCCGCCAGCCAGCTTCTCCACCTCGGAGACGGTCATCATGTTGTAGTCGCCCTCGATGGAGTGCTTCAGAGCGGAAGCAGCAACAGCGAACTCAACGGCCTCCTGGGTGCTCTTGCCGGTCAGCAGGCTGTAGATCAGGCCGCCGCCGAAGGAGTCGCCGCCGCCCACACGGTCGATGATGTGCAGGTCGTACTTCTTGGAGAAGCAGTACTCATTGGAAGCAACGTCGTACAGCATTGCGCTCCAGCCGTTGTCGAAAGCACTGTGGCTCTCACGCAGGGTGATAGCAACCTTCTCGAAGTGGAACTTGTCAGCCAGCTGCTTAGCCACGCTCTTGTAGCCCTCAGCGTTCAGCTTGCCGCCGTAGATGTCGGTAGCCTCAGCCTCGATGCCGAACACGTCCTTAGCATCCTCCTCGTTGGAGATGCAGACATCCACATACTGGCACAGGTCGGTCATAGCGGCACGAGCCTGCTCACGGGTCCACAGCTTGCCACGGTAGTTCAGGTCACAGCTGATCTTCACGCCGTGAGCCTTAGCAGCCTTGCAAGCCTGGCGGCAGATCTCAACAACATTCTCGCCCAGAGCCGGGGTGATGCCGGTGAAGTGGAACCAATCCACGCCCTCGAAGATCTTGTCCCAATCGAAGTCGGAGGGCTGAGCCAGCTGGATGGCGCTGTTGGCGCGGTCGTAGATGCAGACGGAACCACGCTGAGAAGCACCCTTCTCGTTGTAGTAGATGCCCACACGGTCACCGCCACGGGTGATCATGCTGGTATCAACGCCGTAGCGGCGCAGGCTGTTGACAGCGGCCTGACCGATGGCGTGAGCAGGGAGCTTGGTGACGAAAGCTGCATCCAGGCCGTAGTTAGCCAGAGAAACAGCAACGTTGGCCTCGCCGCCGCCGAAGCTGAACTCCAGGTTGTTGGCCTGAACAAAACGCTCGTAGTTGAAGGGCTGCAGACGGACCATCAGCTCGCCAAAAGTAACAACTCTCATTGGTATTCTCCTTTAATTTACAGGTGGTTTTAAAATCATCCTGCTGCACCGCTTCCCCGGGGCAGCAGGGCTTTTACGAAACAGGGATGGGCTTAGGCCTGGACCAGGTGGAAGGCAAAGCCGGCGATCTCGTCTGCAAAGTAGCAGGCGATGGTCTTGCCGTTCTTCACGACCTTGCTGTCCAGATCGAACTTCACGCCGCGCTGAGACAGGTGGTAGATGGCGCGGTCCACGTTGTTGCAGCCGATGGCGATGTGGCCATGGGTGCCGCGGCCGGGCTTCTTCATGATCTCGAACTCCTTGCTGCCAACAAAGATGCTGGAGTTGCCGGGAGCGACCTTCATGTTCAGCAGGCTGCCGATGAGGTTCGCCACCTTCATGGCCTCTTCCTCGTTGCCGGTGTTGATGCCGACGTGCATGAGCTTCAGGCCCAGCATGGTGTCAACAGCTTCCTTGCTCTGAGCAGTGATCTTTGCCCAGTCGCCGGCCTTGATCACATCGCTCTTGCACATCCAGGTGCCGCCGACAGCGAAGATCTGGTCGTAGCCCAGGTAGTCGTTGACGTTCTTGGCGTTGACGCCGCCGGTGCACATCCAGCGAGCGCTCTTCAGAGCAGCGCCGATGTTCTTCAGCATGCCCACGCCGCCGTTTGCCTCAGCGGGGAAGAACTTCAGGGCCTCGCAGCCCAGGTTCATAGCCTGCTGCATCTCGCCTGCGGAGCAGGTGCCGGGCATCATGATGCCGCCCTTGTCGATGACGTGCTTGCAGACCTCGGGGTCAAAGCCGGGGGCAACGATGAAGGATGCACCGGCAGCCATAGCGCGGTCAGCCTGCTCGGTGGTCAGCACGGTGCCGGCACCCAGCAGCATTTCGGGCATCTCTTCGTGAATCTTGCGGATGCACTCCTCAGCACATGCAGTGCGGAAAGTGACCTCAGCTGCGGGCAGGCCGCCCTCAGCCAGAGCCTTGCACAGGGGCAGGGCCTCATCAACGCTGTTGAAAGCGATAACAGGGATAATGCCGATCTGATAGACCTTTTCTACGATGGGATTCATAACGCATTTCTCCTTTTACAATAAACTCTCCTGTGCGCGTGGGGCAGCCCTTTGGGCATGGCACACCCACTGTGCGCTTGTAATACTAGTATAAACGAACCGGGGGAGTTTGGTAATGCTCAACAAGCACAATGTTTTGCATAAGACCTTGTATACATTGCACAAAAATGACGAACGGCCTCAAAACAGGCTCACAGGCCCAGGGTCTCAAACACCTCGGCCACGCCGTCGTGGTCGCAGTCGGCCGTGGTCACAAGGTCCGCAAGGGCCTTGATCTGGGGCATGCCGTTGGCCATTACAGCGGCCACACCGGCCTTTTCCAGCATGGCACGGTCGTTTTCGCTGTCACCCACGGCCAGGGTCTGTGCGCGGGGGATGCCCAGCCGGTCGGCCAGAGTCAGCAGAGCCTCGCCTTTGTCCACACCGGCGGCAGTCACCTCGATGTTCTCCGGGGAGCCCTGCACCACTTCCACGCCCGGCATGGCACGGAAGCGGGCCAGCGCCTGCGGCACCTGGTCCTGCTCGGCAAAGAACAGACACTGCTTTTCCACCTCGTGGGCGTGGCGGCTCATCCACTCGCCCAGGTCACGCACCACAAGGAAGCGTCCGTCGTTGGGCTGGCGGGCCTCGGTGGAGTGCAGGCGCGCCCAGCGGGCGGCGGCAAAGTCCACACTGGCCTGGTCCTTGACCGAATAGCCATTCCAGAACACGCCCATGCTGCCGGGGTATTCCATGAACAGGTCAAAGGCGGCCCGGGCAGTCTCCACCGGCATCAGGCGGCGCAGCAGACAGGTGGGCTCACTGGTCTGGCGTTCGGCCGCATTGGCGTACCGGCTGTAGACAGCACCCAGCGGGTCGCTGCCCAGGTCCCACACGGCGGCACCGTTGGAGGTGATGGCATACCGCACGCCGGGCAGCTGCGCCACCACCGGGGGCAGGTTGCCCAGCGGGCGGCCGGTGGTGGGCACGATGACCACGCCCCGGTCGGAGGCGGCCTGCAGGGCGGCCCGGGTACGGGGCGTGACCTGCCCTTCGTGGTTCAGCAGGGTGCCGTCCAGGTCCAGGGCGGCAAGGCGTACAGGGGGAAACATTTGCGACATAAAAACTCCTTTTATCAACAGGGCACCCCGGCGTTTTGGGCCGGGGCGCAGAAGAACCGGATACTGTCTTTATTTTATAACACCGGCAGGGTTTGCGCAAGTGGACGGAATGTGCTATAATAATGCGTCATTTCATTATAAAATATAGGAGACTTGCTATGAATCTGTCCCAATTGCGCAGCCGCTGCAAACCGCACCTGTGGTTCCAGCTGTACTGGGTGGTCTACCTTGTCTGGTTCTTCTGGCTGGACTTTACGATCAAAGACCCGAAATACATCATCCACAGCCCGCTGGATGACAGCATCCCCTTCAACGAGTGGTTCGTGTTCCCCTATTGCAGCTGGTTTTTGCTGCTGGCGGGGGTCACGGCGCTGCTGTGGTGGTACGACACCGCCAGCTACGACAAGCTCTGCCTGAGCATGTTTGCGGGCATGACCTTCTGTCTGATCGTCTACATGGTGCTGCCCAACGGCCTGGACATCCGCCCCACAGCAGAAGCAGTCGGGCGCAGCAACATTGCCATGCGCATCATGCAGCTGCTGTGGAGCGCGGACGCCTCGGTCAACGTCTGCCCGTCCATCCACTGCCAGAGCACCGCCTGCATGGCGCTGGCCTTCAGCAGCAGCACCCTCACCGAGAAGCGCCCGGGCCTGAAGGTGCTGGCCTGGGTGTGGGCCGCGCTCATCTGTGCGTCCACAGTGTTCACCAAGCAGCACTCCATCGTGGATGTGGTGTGCGGCCTTGCCGTGGCCTTTGTCTGGGTGCCGGTGCTGTACCGTCCGCACAGGAAAAACAGTTGAGGAAAGAACCGGCCAAAACATCCGGTTTCCCTTGACAGCGGCCCGGCGGTTGGGTAATATGGGAAAAGAAGAACACTGATATATCACTCGCAGCGTTCCGGAAGGGGGAAAGCGCAATGTCCGCACGCAACGCGCGGGATCTGGCGTATCACACGGTGCGCAGCCGCATCATCACCATGGAGCTCAAGCCCGGCGACCCGCTGAACGACCGGGAGCTGGCCGAGGAGCTGGGCATCAGCCGCACCCCCATGCGGGAAGCGCTGATCCTGCTGAACAATGCGCATATGGTGGCCATCAAGCCCCAGAGCGGCACCCATGTGGCACCCATCGACCTGCATCTGATGGAGCTGGAACAGTTTTCACGCTACACGCTGGAAAAGGAGATCCTGACCCGGATGTGCGGCCGCCTGACCCCGGAGCAGGAGGCGGGCTACCGCCAGCTCATCGAGGCCTACCGGGTGCTGGAGGCCTCCCCGGAGGAGCCTGACCGCGAGATGCGGCTGCTGGAGCTGGACAATGCATTCCACCGCCGCGCCTTTGAGCTGTGCGGCATGGAGCACCATTTTGACCATATGCTGGCCAGCCTGCAGCATGTGGAGCGCATCCGCAAGTTCAGCCTGCAGACCAACGAGAACAAGGCCGTATGCGCGGCCCATACCCGCATCCTGGATGCCATGGTGCAGAACGATACCCAGGAGCTGAGCCGTGCGCTGGAAAGCCACCTGAGCCGCTACAAGCAGACGGTGGAGGAGGTCCAGCGCCTGCATCCGGATTACTTTACCGACGGCCTGGAGCCGTGAATCAAAAGGACTTTGAACGTGCAGCAGAGCCTGCACGTTTTTTTGTACACGCGGCGGTTGAATCCCGTTATTGACCCACTGCGGGTTTTGCGGTAAAATCAGGGTACAAAACAGGCCGCAGCGGCGGCCTGTTCCCCACAGGCAGCGTGCCGGGTGCACGGCTGCAGAAAAGGAGGTTCAAGACCCTATGAAACTGAAACGAGGCATTGCCCTTTTGCTGGCAGCCGTGTTCCTGTTCGGCACGCTGGCCGTTCCGGCCAGTGCCGCCGCAGCACAGCCGGAACCGGCAGCGCAGGCACAGACCGTGGATGCAGAAGAAAATGATATCATCTCGGTGCGCATCAAGGCGTCCGGTGAGCTGACCTACGGTGCGGACCACAAGCTGGAGATCCAGACTACCCCGGCCGATGCCCAGTACATCGGCGTGGTCATGGGCACCAGCGGGCAGGCTACCGGCTATGTGACGCTGGTGCTGTCGGAAAAGATCCGCATCCTGCTTAAGCTGATCCCCCTGCCCAAAAAGATGTCCGCCACCCCGGATCAGACCGAAGAATTCAACGTGTACAGCTACCTCAAACAGCTCATTGACGGCAATGACGTCAGTGTGCTGCTGCGGGTGGGTGACGAAGCCGTGTCGGTGCTGAACATCATCAACTTCTATCTGCCCTCAGCCTACGTCAAGACCATCCAGAATGTTTCCAACGGCCTGAAGCTGGCACTGGACCTCATCCGCAAGTATCTGCCGGAGAGTGCTTTCACCCGCATTTACCTGGATGAACAGCCGGTGGATGCCGGCGGCTATGTGGCCGGTGCGGTGGCGCTGGAAAGCGGCGACATCAACTCGGCCGGTGTGGCCATGTTCAAGATCAAGCCCCAGACCAGCAATGTGCGGCTGTATTGGGCCGGGGATCTGCCCGGCTCCCTGACAGCCGAAGAGCTGCGGAACGCCGACCGCAACGCGGTGCTGGAAGCCGACGGGCAGGCACGCAGCGGCGAGGGCGTGAACATCAGCTACACCTATAAAAAGAAGGGCTTCCTGTGGGATAAGACCTGTGACGGCCTGCCCACGAAACCCGGCACCTATACGCAGGTGGCCAAGGTCAGCGGCAACTACTCCTGCAGCGAGATCAGCCGCACCTTTACGATCTATCAGTAAGCACAGAATCAGAAGCGCCCCGGCGGGAATTTCCCGCCGGGGCGTTTTTCTGCTGCAAATGGGCAGCAAAAAGCCGACTGCCGCTTCCGGAAAGAGGGGGGAGTGCGGCAGCCGGCCGGGAGGTGTTATGCGGTTTTTGCCGTCAGGCGGTCAGCGGGATCAGAAATCCACGTCGGTGTCGTAGTAGCAGCACTTGAGCAGCTTTTCCATCTCTTCCTGGCTGGGCTGACGGGGGTTGGAGCCGGTGCAGGCATCGGCAATGGCGTTCTTGGCGATCTCCGGCAGACGCTCCAGGAACACGTTCTCCGGCACAAAGCCCTGCTCGGCGGGGTAGGAGTCCGGGCCGTAGTGCTGGATGCAGTGGGGGATGTTCAGGGCGTCGTTCATGCCGCGCAGATGCTCGATGAGCAGCTTGACCTTCTCGTCATCGGTGGTGCCGCCCAGCTTCATCTCGTCGGCGATGACGCCGTAGCGCTTCTTGGCCTCGGGGTCCTTAGCGTTGAAGGCGATGACCTTGGGCAGGTACATGGCGTTGGCTGCGCCGTGGATGATGTGGGCACCGTAGTCCGCAAAGGCGGCGCCGGTCTTATGGGCCATGGAGTGCACGATGCCCAGCAGTGCGTTGGAGAAGGCCATACCGGCCAGGCACTGGGCGTTATGCATGGAATCACGCTTGGACATATCGCCGTTGTAGCTGTCCACCAGGTCGCCCTGGATCATGCGGATGGCAAAGATGGCCAGCGGGTCGGTGTAGTCGCAGTGGGCGGTGGACACATAGGCCTCAATGGCGTGGGTCATGGCGTCCATACCGGTGTGGGCCACCAGCTTCTTGGGCATGGTCTCGGCCAGGTCGGGGTCCACGATGGCCACGTCCGGGGTGATCTCGAAGTCGGCGATGGGGTACTTGATGCCCTTCTGGTAATCGGTGATGATGGAGAAGGCGGTCACCTCGGTGGCAGTGCCGGAGGTGGAGGAGATGGCGCAGAAGTGTGCCTTGCGGCGCAGCGGCGGGATGCCGAACACCTTGCACATCTCCTCAAAGGTGATGTCGGGGTACTCGTACTTGATCCACATGGCCTTGGCTGCGTCGATGGGGGAGCCGCCGCCCATGGCGATGATCCAGTCGGGCTCAAACTTCAGCATGGCCTCAGCACCACGCATGACCGTCTCCACAGAGGGATCGGGCTCGATGCCCTCAAACAGTTCCACTTCCATGCCGGCTTCTTTCAGGTAAGCCACGGCACGGTCCAGGAAGCCGAACCGCTTCATGGAGCCGCCGCCCACACAGATCATGGCTTTCTTGCCGGTGAAGGATTTCAGCGCTTCCAGAGCGCCCTTGCCGTGGTACAGATCACGGGGAAGAGTAAAACGAGCCATAGTTGTTACCTCCAAAGTTCTCATACTCTCTCAGAAACAGGGGACACACACCCCTGCTGATTCTACTACGTTAATTGTATAACAAAGAGAAGGGAACATCAATTGACGGACCGAAAGAAAGTTTCCGCAAAAATTGGACAGAGTGAACAACCAGAAGGATGCAACAGACCGCTGCACCTGTAGAGAAAACAAAAAACACCCCGAAGTCCTGAGACTTCGAGGTGCTTGCCTTTGGAGCTGCTATCCAGATTCGAACTGGAGACCTCATCCTTACCAAGGATGCGCTCTAC
>PPYF01424944.1_pt1 | contig 35615 bp, 48 predicted proteins | sample 1559871 | NCBI WGS metagenome assembly PPYF01 (sample SAMN08240021, study PRJNA423297) | Human gut metagenome, whole genome shotgun sequencing project.
AATCGGTGGAGCTGCATGACAAAGTCATCGGGCATTATCTGAACATAAAACACTATCAGTAAGTTGGAGTCATTACCGCGTTCTGGAAACTATTATGCAGATGAAATTGCTGAACGATATTATAAGGGGATTAAGAAAAAACCTTTCTTTAAAACGGTAATATATGTTTCTCTCTGCTTCTTACCATATACCAAGGAAGAAAAGGCTGAAAGAAAAACAAAGGGTGCTGCGTTTCTCGATAAAACCCAGAGGGATGCTATTCTGCGTATGAATGAACTTCGTGGAACAGTTGAGTCGATGCTTCAGCATTACCGCCCTGAAAGATTGGGGATGTACGAAGATAAAGGTGTTGTATTTTCGTCACAATTAAGTTTTTATAATTATCTCCTCACAGGTCAGTGGCAGAAAGTACGTGTTCCACGTATGCCCTATTACAGCTTGCTTGGAAATCTCGATATATTTTTAAGCACAGATACAGCTCAGTTTTCTAATCAGCGTTTTTTCCGTTCGCTGGAGATTAAAGGCTATTCCAGATATACAGGTACTGGACTTCTTGATGTTCTTCAGTATTTGCCCGTTGAGTATGTTCTTACTCAGTCCTTCACATCTATGTCAAAAAATGAGGCTCTTGCGGCGATAAAAGACAAACAAAAACGTCTGAAGGGTTCTGGTGATGATGCGAAAGAGGAACAGGAGGATTTGAACGTTGCGCGTAGTATGGTGACATCAGGGGATATCAGCATGGGTTACTATCATTACTCTTTGATAGTTTATGCTGATTCCCCTGAACAACTTATAAAGGATTCCAATACTGTACAGGCCGCGCTTACAGATCTTGGGATGATTATAACGCTCTCAACGCTTTCTCTGTCTGCTGCATATCTTGCTCAGTTACCCGGCGTTTATAACTTGCGTCCACGCCTGACGATGCTGAACAGCCAGAATTTTGTAGATTTAAACGCCCTGCATTCTATTCAGTCCGGGAAGCGAGATAAATTGCCCTGGGGGGAAGCTATAGCGATTGCGAGGACAAATAGTCATAGCCCTTATTATCTTGGTTTACACAATTCGCGTATTGGTTCTGACGATTTCAACAAAAAACCACCTGGTAATTTTAAAATTATTGGTACTACCGGTTCAGGTAAAACAATAATGCTTACCTTTATTCAGGACATGCTTCAGAAATACGGAAATCCGGCATCGTTCGCACCACAAACTAAGATAAAACGACAAACAACCGTATTTTTTGACAAAGACAGGGGCGCGGAAATGAATATTCGTGCTCTTGGCGGTGAGTATTATCGTGTACTGGCTGGCGTTGAAACAGGCTGGAACCCGTTTCGGCTGGATGCTAACAAGCGGAACCGTCGTTTCGTTAAACAGTTGATGAAAATCCTGGTGACAGGCCGTGGGGAGAAATTAACAGCACGCCAGGAACTCGATCTCTTTCGTGCCACCGATGACGTGATGGATTTGCCCCTGGAGTTGAGAACGTTCGGTATCAGTCGTTTGCTCGAAAACTTGCCGGAAGATACAACCGTTGAAGCTCAGGAAAATGGTCTTCGTTTGCGGCTCAGTCAGTGGAAAAAAGGGGGGGATTTTGGTTGGATATTTGATAACGAAGAAGATACGTTTGATATTTCAAAGGTTGATAACTTCGGTATTGATGGAACAGAGTTCCTGGATGACCCGGATATCTGTGGTCCTATCACTTTCTATCTCCTGTATCGGGTAACATCGCTGCTGGATGGTCGTCGGCTTGTTATTTTCTTCGATGAGTTCTGGAAATGGTTAGGAACAGAAGCGTTTGCTGATTTTGTCTACAACATGCTTAAGGTTATCCGAAAACTAAATGGTGTGGTAGGGATGGCTACTCAGTCTCTTGACGAAGCACTCAAGAATAAAGTAGCAAAAGCTATTATTGAACTTACCGCGACAGATTTCTATCTTGCTAATCCTAATGCAGATTATAAAGACTATGTTGAAGGTGCCAAAGTATCCCCTGAACACTTCGAGATAATCAGGAACATTGACCCTGAATCACGACAATTACTTGTTGTTAAAAATCCGGTCAGAAAGGGTGATGTTAAGAAGTTTGCTTCTCTGATTTCTCTGGATTTATCAGGTCTTGGTGATTATACGAAGGTAATGAGTGGTAGCGAAGATAATCTGGAAATATTTGATTCAATATATAAACCAGGAATGAAGCCGCAAGACTGGATCAATACATATCTTTCCCAGGCTCTTTAAGGATTTTTTATGAAACTAAATAAATATGTTTTAGCAATAGCAATTGCCTATTCATCTTCAGTTTTTTCTGCCGGGATTCCTGTAGTTGATGCTGTTGGTAATGCGCAGGAACTGGCGCATTGGACGGAAAAGCTGAAACAGTGGACAGAGACCGTACAGCATTACAAGAGTCAGTTACAGGCTTACAAAGACCAGTTAGCCACGGCTACTGGTCTCAGAGATATTCAGGGGCTTGTTGCACAAGGTAAGAGTCTGAAGAATGACATAAGGAATCTTCAAAAGCAGGGTATCAGCCTTGATGATCTTCTTACATCTGGTAATGCGCCAACGGGGACACTCGATTCGCTTTATAACCGGTTCAAGGACTATGACGTCTGTGACGCTAAACAAGCGGCATCCTACATCAACATTTGCAAACAGGAGACAGTGAATAAAGCGTGGGCGCTGGAGCAAACCACGGAAGTACAGGAAAAAATCAGTGATGCCCTGAATGATATCTCAAACCTTACTGACCGTATGGCGAATGCTAAGGACATTAAGGAAAGCCAGGATCTTGCTAACGCTGTTCAGGCAAAGAGTATCCAGCTAAATGTTCTCTCGCAACAGTGGGAAATGAACATGCGAGCGTCCGAACAGCGTGATAAGCTACTAAAGGAAAAGAGGAAACAAGCAAAGCAACAAAGCCAGATAGAGGCTTCAGTTGCTGATTTAAACTAAAGGAGAACATATGAAACTAATCATTGCCTCAGCAACGTTTATATCTGCTTTATGTCTGGTGGGTTGTGATGAGCAGCCAAAGAGTAAGCAATGGTATATGGATAACCCTGAAGAAGCAAAAGTTATGGTAGAAAAATGTAAAGCTAGCGGTGATGACTCTGTTAATTGTCGAAATGCTAAGGGCGCATTGTTCCAGATTAAACAGGAGAGTGCGCCAGTAGCAGATTTAAATTAAAGAGGTTCTATATGGCGGGAGGCGTTTTTCAAGGGCTTGCAGAAGCCCTTAATTCTAGCCTTGATAGTATGGCTTCAGGTCAGATAGCTCAATATTCTTCAATGATAAGTGTAATTGTAACGAGTTCAGTTACACTTTATTTAATTGTCTGTGGCTACATGCAAATGGCGGGGAAATTAAGAACAGAAGATTTTGGCTATAATATCGTTAAAATGTCTATAATATTAACCTTTGTAAATAATAGTGGAGGGTATTTAGATTCAGCAATTGATGCCATAAACGGATTGAAAGAGGGTATCTCTGGAAGTGATAGTGTGTGGGCTATACTGGATAGTTTATGGTATAAAACACAGGTTCTTGCTGATACAATTTACAAACTTGGTGATGAAGACTGGGTAAATATAAGGGGGGCTGTTGGATTATGTTTTGTATGGGCAGGTGCAGTTATAACAATGATATGCTCTGCTTTTACTTTTCTTAGTGCGGAAATCACTATAAAACTCATGACATGGGTTTCACCTATATTCATTTTTTGCTTAATGTATGGTTTTTTACGACCAATGTTTAATAATTGGTTGATGACTATAATCTCCTCAGTATTAACATTAATGTTTGCTTCACTAGTTCTAAAAATTGGAACTAATTACCTTGACAAAACTATTCAAAAGGCAACTACGCTTGTTGAATCCGTAAACATCATAACGTTAGCCGTTCAGGTTTTTATAATATATATAGCTGCCGCATTTTTAGTTTGGTTATCTGCAAAGATTGCTACTCAATTAGCGGGGGTTGGCGTTGATGGTGCTATACAAGGTGCAGCGGCTATGGGGGTTATTGGTGGAGGATTTGCTGCTGCCAGAGCTACTTCAGGTGCTGGAGGAATCGTTAAGAATATGGGGGTTGGTGCATATGAAGGTGCAAAAGGAAAAAGTTGGCAGGATAAAAGTGCAGAAGGTATAAGTGGCGCAGTTGCATATGGCAGTGGTTTAGTTGGACGAGCGGCAATACAGAAAGTAATTTCTAAAAACCTTTCATCTTCAAATAACATACCTACTGCAAAAGTCAGATAAGTTAAGGTGCTATTGTGGACTCTACAACTTTGTATGTAGTGTTAGGTGTTTCTATTGTTGTCTTTATACTTATAAATATAGCATTAATATATGGGTTTAAAAAAGCTAACCCGTATGTTGATAAATTTATGAGTGTTTATATTTTTAATAAAAACTATCATTGGAGTATTAGATTACTGATCTCAATGGTTTTATTAATTCTTTATATAATCATATCCCGACAGGTGTAACCATGAAAAAAATCATTTCGTTGGTGCTTTTATGCACCCTGGCTGGCTGTGTCCAGAAAGCGCCGTTGCCTCCAGAAGTATCAGGGGAACTGGTTCCAGTAAACACACAAGCAATTATGGATGAGGTCAAAAATGTCGGATAAAGTCAAAAAGGAAATTGAAGTAGCAAGATCCTTTGAAGAACATAATTTAAAGCGTGATGAGAGAGATAAGAAAGTAGGCTTTTTTATCGGTGGTACAGGGTTGTTTATTGCAATATTGAGTATTGTTGCTCTTATTGTTATGTTACCACTGAAACATACCATCGTTGATCTGTATGTTCTGGATAAAACGGCAGGTATTATTTACAAAGTAAGCCAGTTCACAGAAGAAGCTATATCAACAGAACAGGCAACTGATAAGGTACTTGTTGCCTCTTATCTTGAATTACGCGAGCGTTATAATTATTTCTCTCTTCAGGATGATTATACTCGTGTTCAGGCTTATAACTCAGATGATGTTAACCGTGAATACCTTGCATTGTGGAACAGCAAACAGGCTCCAGATGTTGTCTGGAGAAAAGCAGAGCATACAGTACGAATAAAAATTCTTACTCAGTTTATTACAGCGGCTACAGACCCGGATAAACTTTCAACGATTCGCTATCAACGCATTATCCGTAATGTAAAGACAGGCAATGAAAGAACTGAGGTATGGAATGCCCGTATCACTTATCGCTATGTTCCAACCGAAACACTGGATAAAGAACAGCGCGAAATTAACGGTATGGGATTGATTATCACCAGTTTTGAAAATGCAGAAGAGAGCGGAGATGTGAAATGAATAGAGTAGCTATTATCGGCGGCTTACTTCTGTTTTCTGCTCAGGTAAATAGCGCCGTGACCCCGCAAGGAAGCCGCTACGACAGCAGAATGCAAACTGTTTCTTATAATGCAGCGAATACCACAGTCATAACCGCTGGCGTGGGCTATTTGTCCACGCTTCTGTTTGATGATGAGGAAACCGTACTCGATGCCAGACCGGGTATGGAAAAGGGGTGGAATATTCAGAAGGACGCAAACAGGGTTTATATTCGTGCCGTTCCGGTCACTCAGCCTGTAATGGATGAGGAAGGTAAACAGGTCAGTCAGGTTTTTGAACCTAATGCTAAGGACTGGCCTACCAACCTGTTTGTTGTCACGACAAAACGCTATTACAGCATTGATTTACGTGTGGTGGATGCTTCAGCACCACAGGATAAGGTTTCGTATGTTGTCAGCTATCGCTATCCACAGGATGAAAGAGAAAAATCCTCCAGGATGGAGCTTGCCCGTCTACAGGAACTTAAACAGCAGCAGGAGAACAAGCGTATTGCTAAAGCACTTGATGATGCTCAGGCACCCCGTAACTGGCTTTTCTCGATGAGCATAGGGAAAGACAGCAATATGATTAAACCTGATTTTGCTTATGACGACGGTCGCTTTACCTATATTGGTTTTTCTCCGATCAAAAAAATACCAGCGGTGATGCTGTACTCCAATGGTAAGGAGATTGCTACATCACCGGGTATTAAACAGATTGGTAATTTTAAAACGCTTGTCGTGGATAAAACAAATCCGGCATTTGTTCTTCGATATGGTAATGCAGTTATAGGTCTTGTTAATCAGGGATATGGAAAAGTGACGGTAAAAGATGGCTCTACTGTTTCCCCTGATGTAGAACGTGTTGAGGTCAACGATGGAAAATAAAACGCCAGATGAAATTGAAAAAGAAATGATGGAGCATGAACAAGTACATGATGATGAAATAAACGAAAATCTTAAGAAGGAATCAACAAGGAAAATTAAAACTGTTGCTGAAATAGAACAGGAGATTCGTGAAAAAGAAGCAGCAAAACTTGCCGAAGAATCTCATGATGTTACCGAGAAGCATCAACCTGAAGTGACAAAGTTAAAGAAATCTGCAAAAGATAACTTCCTGAAAAAGATTCTCTTTGTTGCCGTCGCAGTCATTATCGTTTCTATAGCTGGCCTGAAAATTTACCAGAAATATAAGGCACCCCCTAAAGAAGAAACAGACAAGACAATCAAAACCAAAGACGCCACGGTGAACAGACGAAACAATCTGGGGCAGGAGATTGATCCGTTTCGGACAGAAGAGCCAGAACAACCTCCAGTGGAGGACAGAGGCAATGATAACCCCTTTGCATCGTCTGGTACTGGAACAGCGCCACAGACGCCCCCTGTGGCGTTCTCACGCGCCCTTGCAGTGACGGCTGAAGGTGGACAGGCCGGAAGCAATACCAGAACCAGGAAGGAAGAGAAAGCGTTTGGTACTGTCAGTTCTGAGTCATCACCGACACAGACAAAGGATGAAGCGGGAAATGATTCTGAGTCAGAGGTGACGGCAGTTAAACGCATTCCCTATAACCCTGACCTGTACATACCAGAAAACACGCCAATATCCTGTGCCCTTACCCGGCGTTTTGTCTCAGACGTGGCAGGTAAACTCCAGTGTGTATTGACTGATGATGTATACAGCGCCAGTAAGAAAACCCGCTTACTGGATAAAGGGAGTACGGCCTCACTGGTCTATAAAACGGGTATGTTAAATCATGGACAGGCTCGTGTGTTTGTAATGGCCACAAAAATTCGTACACAGCAGCCGCCTTTTATGGATATCCCCCTTGTTGATACTGATGCTGCCGGAGAACTGGGAGAGGCCGGGGTTGATGGATGGATTGATACTCACTTTAAAGATCGCTTTTTAGGTGCTGCAATGCTTGGGATGATCCCCGATATAGCCAATGCTGCTACGGACAATGTTGCAAGTACAGACAGAAATACCGACTACACCCAAAACAGCCGGGAAGCATTTGCTGAACTGGCAAAAACAGCCTTTGAAAACAGTGTAAATATTCCACCAACTATTTACAAAAATCAGGGTGAGATTATTACTTTGATTACAGGAAAAGATATCGATTTTTCAAAGGTCTATACGCTTAAATACAGAGGGAAGTAATGACAGATAATAATATTAGTCTTAATTATATCCGTGATACTTACTTTGGAGCATTTTTAAAAACTGAAGGGCTAACAGAAGTTGCAGTGAATCGTCCAAATGAAGTATTTACTAAAATTTATGGAAAATGGGAACGTCATGAAGTTGATTTTTCTCTCGATGTTGCACAGAAATTCGCGAGGCAGCTGGCAACTTATCATAAGGATAACATCAGTGATGTAAAACCTATTTTATCCGCCACATTACCTACAGGAGAACGTGGGCAGGTGGTTTTACCTCCTGCCTGTGAAAGTAACACCGTATCAATTACATTGCGCAAACCTTCATCTGTCCAGATACCGCATCAAATGTATATTGATAATGGCTTTTATGATCGTATTGCTGGTAAGGAGAAAGGAAACAGCAGAAATGATGAATTATTACGATTATATAAAAATAAGCTTTTCCCCGAGTTTATGGAAAAGTGTATAGAATACGGAAAAACAATGGTCTTTGTTGGTGAAACAGGATCAGGAAAAACAACTTACCTTAAAACTCTTATTGATTATATTCCTCTGCACTTAAGGATAGTGACCATAGAGGATAACCCGGAGGTTAAGTTTTATCGTCATCAGAATTATGTGCATTTATTTTATCCTAGTGAGGCCGGAAACAGTGATAAGGCGATAATCACGCCAGCATCACTTATCAGAGCGAACTACCGTATGAACCCGGACAGAATACTGATAACAGAAGTCAGGGGGGGTGAGGCATGGGATTTTCTGAAGATTGTCTCATCCGGGCATGAGGGGGCGATAACGAGTCTCCATGCTGGTTCACCTTATGAAGCAATAATGGGGCTGGTAGAACGCTGTTATCAGAATACAGAGTGTTCACGGCTGCCTTACAGCGTTTTACTCAGCAAGGTTCTCAGCAGCATTGATGTAATCGCAAGTATTAAACTTGAGGGTGACGTTCGTCGAATCGGCGAAATTTATTATAAGGATGCTGATTTAGATTCGTACAGAAAGAGGTTCCGCGATGAAAACTTTTAATTCGGGACAGTTGATTTTCTTGCTCATCGTGACAATCCCACTGGCATGGGTGATTGCTACCGTAGTTGTTTATCCGATGAATGGACTTGGCCTGAAAGCGACCTGGAAAACGTATCAGTTCGGTATGCTTTGGCAGGTCTTGTTTGCAGATAACATACGTAGTGATATCAGATTCAGTGGTATTAAGGCTATTGGCGCTGGTTTTTGTGGCGCAGTTATGATTTTAGTGATGATGTTTCTTGCAGCTAAACAAAGTAAGACATCAATTTATGGTGATGCAAAATTTGCCAGTGATGCCGATATACGAAAATCCAGACAAGTAACGTGGGGAGATAAAAGTAAAGGCGGTATAATTATTGGTAGTTATAAAGGTAGGTTATTACGTTATACACAGCCTGATTTTATCTCTATGGGGGCGGGAACGCGTGCGGGTAAAGGTGCCGGAATTGTTATACCAAATCTTCTTGATTATGAAGGTTCTATGATGGTGCTCGATCCTAAACAGGAGTGTTATACGATAACAAGTAAATACAGGCAGAAGATATTAGGGAGTGAGGTTTATCTCTTTGACCCCTTTTCCAGAAAAACACATGGTTTTAATGCTCTGGCCTATGTTGATTTGAGCACAGAACAGGGGGTAACAGACCTTTTAAGTCTTGGGGAAACAATTTATACCACTGACGGGAAAAGTGGAGCCGAAAAGCATTTTAACGGCGAATCTCAGCTTATGTTTGTCGGGTGTGCAGAATTACTCTGGTTTCTTATGACTTATCGTGCAGCCGACTTGAGAAGCTTTGGCATTAAACATTGTTTTTCGATTGGTACTATTCTTGAGCTATTCAACCGAATTCCAATGGAGGATGTTCTTGCAAACAGAGAAGTATATCTTGAAACAACAGATGATCCTCATGTCCTTTTCATTATCAAAGATGCACTTGATAAGTTCAGACATTACGTTGAGCTTGGCGACGAGCCTAAATCTTCTGTCAGTGGGACGTTTACGGAAAAACTGAAACTCTTTACGTTACCGCTTTTCAGGGCTGCAACTGACAGAAATGATTTTGATATACGCGATATGCGGCGTAAAAAAATGTCGGTTTATCTTGGCATAATGGCTACTGAGGTTGACATTGCAAATAATCTTCTTAACCTGTTTTTTAACTTTGCGATAAAAGTCAGTATGCGGGAAAACCCTGATTTTATTCGTGACCTGAAATATGACGTCCTTTTCTTATTAGATGAGTTTCCTGCTATTGGTTATATGCCATATATCAAAAAGGCAGCGGGTTTTATTGCTGGCTACAAGCTAAAATTGCTAACGATTTATCAGAATATCTCACAGCTTAATGAAATTTACGGGATTCAGGGGGCATTGTCATTACTTGCTAACCATCCATGTAAGATCATCTATGCAACCAGTGAAAAAGAAGATGCTGATAAATTTTCTGCACAATTAGGTTATACAACTATTAAGACTAAGGGGAAAAGCAGGAACACAAGTAAAGGTGGTACATCGAGGGGGGAATCAGAGAGCGATACGCAGCGTGCGCTCGTTTTGCCTCAGGAGCTTTCAACGCTGAAATTTGATGAGGAGTTTATTCTGCTTAAAGGTGAAAATCCGATTAAATGTAAGAAAGCCTTTTATTTTAATGATCACTACTTTATGGACAAGCTGGTTTCTGTTTCTCCAAAACTGGAGGCGGCAGTTAAAGAGCTTAATAAGGGGGTGGCTATGGGTAAACCTGGACTCAGGTATCCACCGAAGGAAATCATGTTGTCTTATGGCGAACTTGAAGCAGATTTAGATCTGGCAGCATAACAGGGGTATTCAGATGAAGAAAAAGATTTTAGCTGACGCTGTTTCAGAGGCTATCGGACGAGGTAAGGGATTTGAATGGGATGATTTGATTACTAATCAGCCTTTAAAAAAAGAGAGTAAAGAGACTTCAGCCAAACAGTCATTTTCTCCAGGCTGGCTGGCAGGAGGCATTTTTATAGTAGCGTTGATGATATTCCTTTCTGGATGTTCATCCCCGCCCCCTCCAACACCGATTGAATGGGATAAAACACAGTCTCTGAATACGGGTATTCCTGAATGGCGTGAAAACAACCTTGTCATTCCATCAGATACTGTTTCTGGTCGCTGGATGAAGATACTGAATAACTTTAAAGGTGATGAAGGAAATTATGATATTTCAGTTTATTACGCAATAGCACATTCCCCTGTTATCGTGGTGCATACTTCTGGCGGTGCATTTTTTAAAGCTAAAGAATGGCTCAGGAAACACGGTGCGAAAGGAGTAATCCAATATCATCCTGTCACTGATTGTATGCTATGCACGAATACAAGTATTTATTTCTCACGATAACGTTAAACAACACATATTTCACATATGTATTGTTTAAGGTTGAACAACCGGAGGGCGTTAGATGTCGAAACTCCCATCGCCAAAGATTAATATCAGAAACCTGAATCCTGATATCTATTCTGTTCTTAAAAAAGAAGCCGAAAAAAACTGTCGCTCACTTGAGGGAGAAGTAAGGTTTGCTCTTGGTCTTTATGCACAGTTTCTTATAAAAAATAAAAATCAGGAGGACAGATATTCGAAGATATTATCTGAACTTTCTGACATCAAAAGTGCAATGGGTATATCTGAACTTATTAAGGAGAAAATATGAAAAAGCTATCTGGTGCGTGTTTTTTATCACTGTTTATTCTATTTACCTTCAGCCCTGTAGCCTCAGCGGCTGATGCATGCAAAACCGTATTATGTCTTTATGGTAAAGCTGTAGGCAGTGGCGGAGGTAGTGAATGCAGAAGTGCTGAAAAGGACTTTTTTAATATTCTGAAAAAGAAAAAAGGGAGTATTCGCTGGAGTAAAACATTTGATGCTCGTAAAGATTTTTTAAATCAGTGTTCAACGGCTGATCCTGCTGCTATATCGAAAATCATGAGTAAGTTTGGTCGTGTCAGAGGTTAATTAAAACCTGATACCCGCGCCAACGGGTATCAGGGTACTGCAAGTATCACATTTCGCGCCAACGAAATGTGATGATTAGTTACAATCACAGGTATCAGAAATGAAAGTAACCAAATCTATTATAGCTATTTTATTGTGCTTATCTGCTGGTAGTGCATATGCAGATTGTGAGTATCACCTTACGGGTAACAAGGAGACTCTTAATATTTCGGATTGTGTTGATGGTGTAAAAGGCATAGCCAATAGTGCACTGTCAAACTCACAGAATGCTCAAAATGTTGCAAATGGTGCTGCTTCTACAGCCCAAAATGCGCAGTCTGTCGCGAATACTGCTGCGTCTACTGCGCAAAACGCGCAAACAGCCGCGAATAAAGCTCAGACAACAGCAAATGAGGCTAATTCAGCGGCCCAAAATGCACAGAACACAGCGAATACGGCGCAAAATACAGCGAACTCTGCTAATACGGTTGCTCAAAATGCTCAATCGACAGCTAACCAGGCAATCCAGGATGCGGCAGAAAAAGCTGAAGCGGCAGAAAAGAACGCAAACAACTATACAGACAATAAAATTACAGATGCTAAAAATGAACTGAATACGAATATTGATAGTGCGAAGAATGACGCGATCAATTCGTCGAACAGTTACACAGACAGCAAAATCAGTGACACGAAGACAGAACTGAACGCCAGTATCGACAAGGCGAAGAATGACGCGATTAGTTCATCCAACAGTTGTATCAGTTATACCAATGAAAAATACGAGCAAAGCATACTGTATGCTCAGAATGCAGCCGATAAAGCTGAACTAAATGCGAATAACTATACAGATAACCGATTCAATCAGTTAAGCAATCAATCAAATCAGCGGTTCGAACAATTAAACAGTAAAATTGAACGTGCGGAAAAACGTCTTAATGCCGGTATTGCAGGTGTAACAGCAATATCATCAATCCCGTATGTTGCTGAAAATAGTTTCTCATATGGTATTGGTGTTGGTAATTATCAGAATGGAAATGCGATTGCAGCAGGCATTCAATATAAAACGTCATTAAATACAAACGTGCGCCTTAACGTTTCATGGGATTCATCTCATAACACTGTTCTTGGCGCAGGTTTTGCGGGTGGCTGGTAATAAACTATCTACATACGTGAAAGGAGATAAAAATGAAACCATTAGTTTATGCAATGATTCTGTCACTGACGACCTTTTCTGCTTTTGCAAAACAGAACTCGGCTAACAGTCAGAAAACAGGTGTAAGTAATATCGAAAGACAAAGCTATGAGAATACCGATGCGGGGAAAAAACAAGCTGAATGGATGAAAGGTAAGTTAGTTAAATCTGATTGTTCTCCAGCCATGAACCGTATTGGCTGGTCAGAAGGCTGTAAGTAATCTTAATGTCATTCTTGCAGGCTCCAGATCTAATCTGGAGTTTGCAAAGTGCTACTATCAGTCTGTGTCGGACTTTTATTTGCAGGACAATAATTATGAGTAAGTTCGGTAAGATTAAGGGGTAGATGATATGAAAAAAAAAGAAAAGATTGATTTTCTTAATGCAATAAATGCAGGGCACTCTGGCTTTATAGCTGGTAATCCTGCTCATGCATTGGATGATAAGACTATGAACGCCATCATTCATAACTACGAGGCAACGATTGTGCTCGGTAAGGCAGGTAACTGCAAAGAAACTCCTTTCATAAAGTATTGTTCGATGACTATGCCAGAGCGTATTTCAATTGAAGAAATTGATGAAATAAAATTTATCCAGAATCCTTCTGAACAGAGATAAAGGCAAACGCCGCAGATTCCGGATTTTAATCCGGGATTTGCGGGGTTGAACAACCGAAGAGCGTTAGTTTTATGATGAATAAATTCAGTTATGTGAATCGTATGCTTCGGCAAGTTTTTGTTTTTAGTTTTATTACGGCCCCATCAATAGCTTTATTTGTTGTTTTTATGTTTTTTTCGTTTAATAACTCAATTGCAGGTTCATTTTTAAAAGAGGCCAGGGGGCTTATAACCGATACTCCTTCTGATAAGGTTAACGTCTGTCTTTTCGAAAAGGGCGTACCACAGGATATGGAGTTGACAAACTCCACAACTGAACATGTATTAAAAAATAAATGTATAACAACGTTAGTTGATGTTGCTGACTGGCAGGAATCTGTTGACGGTTCCATTCGATATTTTTATTGGTCGTCAGTTGTTGTTGGCTTTGTGGTCTGGCTTACCTTTAATTTTCGTGCACTGGAAGAACTATTTTATCGTAGAAACAGAAAAGGAGACGTTGAATGAGGATTTTGTTAAGCGTGATTTTATTCCTGTTTACTGCTTTTCAGTCTGCAAATGCAGGTGGAATACCTGGTGCTTTAGCAGGAATACTTTCTACATTAAACCGGGAAATCCAGGGGAAAGTTATTCGTGTTCTCGATGGCGATACCATCGAAGTTTTACAGGACAAACAGGACAAAAAGCCTGTCAGGATTCGCCTGGCAAACATCGATGCACCGGAGAAAAAACAGGCTTTCGGGCGCTGGTCAGCAAATCAGCTTAAAGCTCTGCTTGCAGCACAGCCTGTTACTGTGACGTATACGCAGAGAGACCGCTACGGACGCATTATCGGTCGTGTGTTCACGACGAACGGCACCGATGCCAGCCGCTTTATGGTTAAGTCTGGTGCTGCATGGGTATATGAACGTTACAACGCGGATGAGTCATTACCGGCTCTGCAACGGGAAGCGCAGGAACAAAAACGAGGTTTATGGGCTGACAGTAATCCGGTTCCACCGTGGGAATGGCGACATAAACAGAACTGACGCGCGTTGCTTGTCCAACCCCTCCACTACCTTAAATAAATTTCAGGCAGTGTCACGGTTTTAAATATACATGGTGCGCTTATGGGTAAATTAACTCTGGTAGAGCAGGCTTTACGGCTTCACAAAGAATATTACGGTGAAGATAATTTTGGAACTGTCGTAAAGGATTGTGATTACTATCCTAAAGTGGCAGAGATTTTTATAAACAGAAAGAATCGTAAAATTTATTCGAATCTGGATATCGAACCTGTTGCTTCAACCGTTGTTCATACGGGAAGTAGCCCTGTTATGGCTAAAGCCGGGAGAATTAAAAAACTTATGTTCAAAGATGGTTCTGGTGCATACAGGATTCATCTTGGTCAAAATGAAGTTGTTCATATTATTCGCTTCATTCTTAACTCTAAAGTCAGGATGGAGTACGCCGTTGGGACTACTAAAAGTATGTCAATGCTCCACAATCTTTGCGAGGCAGGACGCGCTAAATTAAACCGCTCATTACCACGTAAAGGTATCTGGAAACTTGGGTACTATGATGGTGTTTATTATCACGGTAAGGCAAGAAAGGAGGAAATTGAAAATGCTATGCGTTTCTCAGTTCATCCAAAATTTGACGAGCTGGAAAACGACTTTAATCAGTTCTTTTCTGATATTGATTTCTATACCCGGTATGGTCAGTCAGGTATGCGTAAAGTGCTCTTTACTGGCCCCCCAGGAACAGGCAAGACAACTATCGCAAAAGCTTTGGGGGCAAAGTATCAGGATAAGTATGTTTTTGTTTATGCCGATGATTACTTTAAAGATGTTTGCTACGCCGCTGCTCAGAAGAAAATACCCGTCATTATTATAGCTGAAGAGGTTGATGAACTTTATCGGGCTGATGCCGGAACGTTAAGTTTTCTTGATGGAGCTGATACACCGCGAAATGTCGCAGGAACATATGTGATCTTTTCTACAAACTATCCAAAACGCATCGACCCACGTATTAGGAAACGTCCAGGTCGAATTGACAGGATAATCTCTGTAGGTGCTTTCAGAACCAAAGCCGCTGCCGCTTGCGCCAAAATGTACTTACCAGAAGATGTAGAAATTGACCTTAAAGAGCTTGGCGCAGTGCTGGACAGAACGACTCCGGCTGAAATCAAGGAAATTATTAATATCGCAATCGGAATGATTCGCGGAACCAAAAATGAATTATCAGTGGATGTAATAAAAAATGCTCGTGCCTTTTTGAAAGGAACCCTTGATCTGAGCGTGCAGGAAGCAGATGAAGATATAGAGGAAAGGGAAGAGCTTTATAAAAAGAACGGGGCGCAACCTGACTATTTAAGTTACCTGGAGGATTAACACATGCAATATGCATTAGTTGATGCGCTGGAACGAAAGTTTTTGCTGGATGCTCTTGAATTTGGTGTTCTGAAGGACTGGAAAGAAAATCCGGTAAAAGAACTTCCTGATATTGATGAATCTGTTCACCCCTTCCATGTCTGCTATGGTGGATATTTATTAAATCCTGGTGTTTCAGATTCAGATATTAGCAGAAAAATAAAAGACCAGACAGGATTCTGGCTGGCAGCTATTGATGATACCTGCATGGATTGTCATTCAATAGCTTATTATGATATTCACACCCTCCCTTTGATTTCGTGTGGACATCAAAAGATAGTTCCTTTTGCCGCATTAATAAAAGCTGATGAATGCATCATTTCAAAAATTGCTTCATATTCTGGTTTTGCTGTAACAGCCTTTTTGAGAATTAAAGACCAGGATATCGCAACGAATATACTTAACCGTGAGGGAATTTTTGCCTTTAATGGCTGTGAGCGCAGATTCAGACAACCTGTAAGTGAAGATAACTGGCAACAGGCAGTATCAGAAGAACGCGCTATTCGTTGTGCAAACAGATTAATTCAATGTAAAGGATAACAAAATGAGACTTTTTATCGCAGAAAAACCCGCAGTAGCAAATGATATTGTTAAGGCACTTGGTGGCAATTTTACCCGCCATGATGGCTGGTTTGAAAGTGATAACGCCATTGTGACTAACTGTTTTGGTCATATTATCGAATCACAGCCGCCGGAAAACTATAATCCTGAATACAAAGCCTGGAAGGTTGAAACGCTTCCTTTACGTCTTTATCCCGTGAAGTATCAGCCTGTTGAAAGTGCAGCAAAACAGGTTAAAACGATTCTCGAGCTTATCAGACGTGGAGACGTGACTGAAATTGTTCACGCTGGCGATCCTGATGATGAGGGACAGCTACTTGTTGATGAAGTCCTGGAATATGCAGGAAACACAAAACCCGTAAAGCGCGTTCTGATTAACGACAACACGCTTCCGGCAGTGAAAAAGGCACTGGCAAATCTTAAAGATAATCGTGATTTCAAAGGGCTTTACCTTAAGGCGCTGGCGCGTTCAGTTGCTGATGCCGTCTATGGCTTCTCCATGACGCGTGCTTACACCATTCCTGCAAAAGCCAGAGGATATCAGGGCGTTCTGTCTGTCGGGCGCGTCCAGACGCCCGTTCTTGGCCTGATTGTGAATCGTACCCGTGCTAACCAGAACCATAAATCCAGTTTTTACTACACCATGACCGGAGTCTTTCAGCGTGGTGCTGATGTTATCAGGGCGAACTGGAAGCCAGGGGAATTTGCTCCGCTGACAGACCGTAAATTACTTGATAAAGCGTGGGCAGACGGAACGGCAGCATCCCTTGCAGGAAAACCGGCTACAGTTGAAGCGGCAGCAACTGATGATAAAAAAACGGCTGCGCCGTTGCCGTTTAACCTGGTCAGACTCCAGCAATACATGAACAAAAAGTTCAAAATGACGGCACAAAAAACGCTGGATATTACGCAACAATTACGTGAAAAATATAAAGCGATTACTTATAACCGCTCTGATTGCTCATATCTTTCTGATGAACAATTCAGCGAAGCGCCGCAGGTTATCGATGCCCTGAAATCAGTCTTTCCTCAGTCGCTGGATATTGATTCTGCACGTAAAAGCAAAGCGTTTAACAGTGCAAAGGTGACTGCGCATACTGCTATAATCCCGACCGCCAGTGTGCCTGATGTTAACGCACTCAGCACCGACGAGCGCAATGTTTACCTGGCGATCGCACAACACTATCTTGTTCAGTTCATGCCTGAAAAAGCATACCAGGAAGTATCGGTTGCCATTCAGTGTGGTGATGAGTCGTTCTGTGCCCGTGCCAGAAAAACAACTGACAGCGGATTTGAGGCGTTTCTTGGCGCGGAAACCACAGACGAAGGTGAATCAGAAGATAATGATGATTCCGCTTTTGAACTGCTCTGTAAAATTCGCACAGGAGAAACACTTACGACAAAAGAAGTTGTCGTTAATGAGAAGAAAACAACACCGCCGCCATTATTTACCGAAGCCTCCTTGCTTGCTGCGCTTGTTCGCGTCGCGGATTTTGTCACTGACCCAACGATTAAGAAATTGCTGAAAGATAAGGATAAAGACAAAAAAGATGAACATGGTGGCATTGGTACGCCAGCTACCCGCGCAGCCATTCTGGAAACACTGAAGAAAAGAAACTATATCACGCTGGAAAAAGGGAAACTTATTCCTACTGATACCGGATATGCGCTTATTGATGCCCTGCCTGGTATAGCGGTTAATCCTGATATGACAGCATTATGGTCTGAAAAGCAGACAGCCATTGAAAATGGCGACCTGACGGTTGAAGAGTTTATTAATGAGCTGTACGGTGAACTGACAGGCATGATTTCTGATGTTGACCTGGGCGAGATGAAGATTGAACCCGCTGCGCCAGCAGGGCAGTTTCAACGCCTGGACTCTCCCTGCCCTTCCTGTGGTAAACATATTGTTATCAGACCAAAAGGTTATTTCTGTACCGGATGTGAATTTAAAATCTGGAGTGAGTTTTCTGGTAAGAAAATCACCCAGGCGCAGGCAGAAAAACTGGTTAAATCAGGGAAAACCGATTTGATTAAGGGATTTAAAAAGAAAAGCGGTGGAACGTATGATACAGTTCTTGTTCTTGAGGATAAGAAAACAGGGAAGCTGGGTTTTCCGGTAAGGGCTAAGAAGTGAAAACAAAGCAGGAATGGCTTTTTCAGTTAAGAAAATGTACATCAAGAGATACTCTTGAAAAAGTTATTGAGATTAACCGTTACAAACTGCCTTTATCAGAATCAGAGGCATTTTATTCTGCCGCAGATCATCGCCGCGCAGAACTGGTGATGAATAAACTGTATGATAAGGTTCCTTCCGGCGTCTGGAAGTACGTCCACTAAACAAGAGGATTAATTATGAGCGAACTGACTAAAGAAGATGAATACGGCATTATCAGCCGGACTATGATGAATATTCGTTCATTGCGTGTGTTTGCCCGTGAAGTTGATTTTGAGCAGTTGCTCGAAATGCAGGAAAAGCTCAACGTTGTTATTGAAGAACGTCGTGAAGATGCTGAACGTGAAGCGGCTGAACGAGCAGAGCGTGAACGGAAACGTCAGGAACTGCTTCAGTTAATCGCCGGAGAGGGGTTCTCACCGGAAGAACTGCTTGGCATTACCGAAGATGCGTCAAAAGCACGTAAAAAAACGTTACCAAAAGCGCCGCCCAAGTATCAGTTTGACGAAAATGGTGAAACTAAATACTGGTCTGGCCGTGGACGTGCGCCAAAACCGATTGCTGAAGCACTGGCTGGCGGTCGCTCCCTTGATGAGTTTCTCATAGAGAAATGATTTTACAGCCCTCCTTTTCTCTGGAGGGCGTTATCATTTGAAATTTACGTCACGTAACTCCGTACATCCGTTTATAATGTTGCTTCCGGCTCTACTGCTGGTTGGGTGTTTAGTTTTGGTGATAATTCTCATGTTTCGTTTCTCAGCGTGGGGAGTACAGACTTTATGGTGAATGATTGGTTGCTTTTCTCTGTTAGTGTATTAGTTTTTTTAGTGATAATCCTGATGTTACATTTGTCCTTAAAAACAGCCAGTCTTCTTTCTGAATGCTCTGAATATCGCACGAAATGTGATAATCTTTATCATCTATGCCAGATGCAAGAGGAAGAGTTAGAACATCTACGTGCACTCATTGATGAGGATAACATAGATTATTAGACGTTGCTTTAGGGGGGTAAATGAAATTTTTTATTTTAAAGAAGGATAAAGATAGCACAATTACTAAAAACGACACTGTTTTCCCTGTTAACAATTTCTTTGTCGTTTTAACTCTTGTGTCTTCCCTGGTTAACTCTGCCGGAATATTTTTCCCCATGATATCTCATTCTGGTAATATTATTGAGATGTGTTTTTTCGTGATGTTTTCAGTATTACTGGCTGCATTCAGTTTTGTAAGTACAATGGGGCTTGCGAACGCAGCAGCACCCATTAAAAATGTGTTTCCGCTTTTGTTGTTGGTTATTGTCTTAATTACTAATTATAATCTTTACTTCCGATAAAAACGGGGCGCGGCAGCGGCTTTTCTTCTGCCCGTTCTCCCGTCAATTCTCTCCGGTAAACCTCTCCGAAAAATCGCAGATTTCACGTAGCGCACCGCCGTTAATGACTCTATCAAAAATACTCACCGATACTTTTCGCACAGCAAACAACCTAACTCACTGTAAAACAACAAATCAGCTTTGCGCCGGTAACGCATCGGGCACGCTGGCCAGCGCGATCCTCAGCTGCGACCGCTACAGTATTTTTGAACAAGATTACCCTCGCTCCGGTTTAATTCGCCAGGCAGTTAGACATTCAGGTCATTCTGTCCATACTTTATTAGTTACAACATTCACATGTTCTGTTCCTTTATCCGGTGCCCTATTCCCGCATATGTGCCCATATCCTGGGTTATTCAGGATAACCGCTTCCTTTTCACCCTGCCCTGTCGTTCATATTACTCTGGACAAAAATGCATTATCGGAAAAAATGTCCAAATTTTTTTTTGGTGATCGGAATTTTTGTTGTCGGACGCACCTCTGCTTCAGGTCATAATTGCTGGCACATCCAGAAAAACAGGTGCGGAGATTAAAAAATTGAGTCACTTACCCGCCAGCATTTTCCAGATTTCACGTAGCGACGCCTGGAATTTAACCATCTCTCCCGATGCAGCCCGTAATATGCGGGATCTTGCAGCACAGATTGGCGCAGGAATGCCAAAATATCTGATAGCACCGGAAGTCTCACTGCTTCTCTCCTACATCGATGATCTGAACATACGTATGTACTTTGAGACGCTCTGGAATACCGGAGCACGACTGAACGAAGCTCTGGCGCTGAAACCTGCCGATTTTATGCTGACTCCGACGCGGCAGTACCCGCAACCCGTGGTGATCCTGAAAACACTCAAGCAACGTCTAAAAGAAGCAGAAAGAAGACCAGGACGCCCGACCACCAGGCATCCACCATTACATCCTGATCCGCGATACAGAAAACCACCGGAGCCTGCTGTAAGGCTGGTTCCTGTTCTGGATGCCGGATACGCATTGCGTATGCGGGAATACCTGGCGACCTGGAAAAAGCGGATCAAACATCAGCCTGTGTGGGACATAACATCGAGACAGACACCGCTGAACTGGATAAACACCGCAGTGGCACGGGCAGAGCGTGACGGCGTAACATTTTCGGTTCCGGTCACTCCTCACACGTTCCGCCACAGCTACGCCATGCACCTGACAATGAGTGGCGTTCCTCCGCGCATCCTGCAATCCCTGCTGGGACACCGTTATGCAAGAAGCACCGAGATTTACACCCGCGTTTTTTCGCTGGACGTCCTTACAGGAAGTGGCCTGTCCTTTACCTGCGATCCACAGCTTGCAAAACAGCTTCTTGGATACCCTGAGCGCCTTAATAATAAGTAATAATACACACCATTAAACTATTGCCAGCACGCAATTGTACGGTTATACTTTCACCACAAAAGATTGTGTATTAATACACACTATTTAGCCAGGAGGATTTTGTGATGGGAAAAATCATTACAGTTGCAGGACACAAAGGCGGCATAGGAAAAAGCACCGTGCTTTGTTCCTTATGTGTATGTGTCATAAAGAAAGGGAAAACAGCCTGTTTCCTGGAAACAGACTCACAGGGAAGTATCAAGGATTTCATCGAGGATCGTAAAACCAACGCCAGACTGTCAGAAATACCGTATTTCGAATGCTACACGGATATTCCGGCTATGGCACAAAAGCTGGCCGCCCGCTTTGATTATGTGTTTGTTGATACACCAGGCATGAAATCTCCGGCGTTCGTTAAAGCTCTGAGTTGTGCTCACATTCTTTTCACATTCATTGAGCCAGGATCAGGCATTGAGATCAACACACTGGGACGGCTGGTTTTCGACATTAAAACAGCACAGGCCGGAGTCAATCCGTCAATGAAAGCATGGATTGTCCTGAATAAGTGCTCAACTAACCCGTCAGACAGTGAAGCGTCAGAACTGCGCCGACAACTCAATGATGATCCAGACTGGCTTCCGGTTCCCCGCCAACGTATCTATATGCGTACTGCGCATAAAAAAGCCTATAACAACGGTATGGGCGTACATGAATACGATGATAAACGGGGAAACAAAGCCCGTGGCGAGATTGAGTTATTGTTAAAAGAAACGGATATTCTGTAATGTGTATTATTACACACCAAATTTGATAATATACCCATATCCGATGCGATATACGGCGGGGATGGCTTATCTGACCAAGCCTGGCAATTTGCAGTACGTGGATGCCGGAACTTTCCCTGCCATAAATGATGTGTATAGTTACACACCTTATAAAAAGGATACCTTATGGCAAAGATCCCAAAGAAAATAGATCAGGAAATTAAACCACTGGATTTACGCCAGTTTGTAAGTTCTGCTGCACAAAAACCAGCATCGGCATCCGCAGTAACGCGTATAAATCTGACTATGACAGATGATGATCTGGATACAGCGCAGGTGTTCCAGAACAAGTACGGTGCAAGCCGTGCTGAAGTTATCAGAGCAGCACTGGCAGCGTTACGTCTGGTATCAGCAGAAGAACGTCGGAGGCTGTTTGATGATATAAGGAAAAACAGCCCGAAAGCAGGAAGACCAACCGTAAATAAATAGTGTGTTTTATTACACACTATTAAAAGGGGGATAAAAATATGCTCATAAAAATCATTAAATCTGTATTCAATTTTTACATGCTCTATGTGCAGCCTTTTATTGGACTGGTTCTTGCGGGTTATGGTGTATGGAAATTTTCAGGTGACAGTATCTCAGCATTACTGGAACCAGCATCGTACTTTGTCATTGGAACTGTTATTTTGTTTGTATGGTATATAGCATGGCAGACAGAACGCTCGAAAGAAGAAGAGTTTAAATCAAGCATAAAACCAGAAGATTTTGTGAAGTGAGGATACGGAATAATGCCTGTTTATAACCAGACATTAGTGCACTTTAGGGGATTTTCAATCTATGGAACACTGCATCGTTGATTTAGGCATTATAAACTATAATCCTGTCATTACATGTACAGTACCAGTTGCATTTTTCTTTTTAGTATTGCTGGCAGGTTTAGTTTTCAATATCGGCAGGAAAAATAATCCAATCGTTTATGTCCTGGCAATGTCGCTTCCTGTAACAACAGTTTTCATTTTTATGTTACTGGTCGGTAAGATCGATATGTGCTGATCAATTAAAAGAGGATTAAACAATGATAAATTCAATCGCGTTTAGTCTTATAGCGTTATGTATAATATATATATCATCACTACTTAAAAAAAGTAACATCAGAATATTTTATATAACTGTATCTACGTGCTCTTTATTATTATCATGTGTACCAAACAAGTACGGTATGATTGGTATAGCAGCATTGGTATTTACAACTATGTTAGGACCATTATTAATTATTTTAGAGGATAACAGGCAATAAATTATGATAAAGCATCTGTTAAGCCCGCAAATATGTGGGCTTATTTTTAATTACTCTTCATCATCCCGCAGGCACTGACAGAAATTTTCATTCCCCGCCATATCGATAGTGCTAAAAATAAAAAATTGTCATAGCGCACACACGTTGATAGCCAGTTTTTACTCTGTTGGTTTACATATCATAGTTTTATTGCATCCATTAAATCATCGTTCAGATAAAGATCTTTTACTGTCTGAAAATTGAATAGCGCGATATGACAATTTTCTAACCAACTTTCGAGTACATCAATAGAAGGAGTATCATTATCTTGCAAATAATAAATAACACATACAGGCTTCTTTTTTCTAAAAGAATAAATCAAAAAAGGCACAGTTATTTTATTTAACTCTTTAAAATCATGGTAAAATAAATCAGTACCATATTCCGCAAGAGGAAAAACAAACTCAGTCAATTTAACTCTGGCAAGAGGGATCATACCTTCTGGACATAATCTTGTCAGATGGCTAAAAAATTCTAATTCTTCATCACTCATTAACTGACGTAGCTTGGTATTCATATTTTCTCTCTTTTTCAAAGAACCCCGTGTAGCGGCTGGCGTAGCCACTACAAATGTGCACATTTGTAGTGGCTACGCCTATCCAGCGTCTTGTTCAATTTGTTGCCCTTAGCACTCGTTCTCAGTATGGCTCTTTTCTTGCGTGGACTCCAGCCCTAGCAGGTGATGAAAAGGCATTCTGTTGTTCAAAAATGCAAGCACAGGCAAGCTGACAAAACTCAATATCCAGGCTAAAACGAGGAATGGGATCGTGTAATTCTTGTCGGAATAAAAATGATGATCAAGGTGATAGTATGTAATCACACAAATTAGGCCACCAATCCAGAAAATCGGCTTCCTGAGAGCAATTAACGCAGCGAACGGCAGGCAGGCCACAATGTGCAGCCCGGTAGCCAGGCCTAAGCGAACCAGGAAGAATGACCAATCAAGAAACCGTCGTAATAGTGCCCCTGTTTTAGAAATGGCTTTGTTGCGTTGTTCTTTCCGTCTTTTGGCGCTAACAGCATTTTTAAATGCATTCTTTTGCTCACCTACGGGAAACTGATAAATGTTATCCTTCATTATGCCCCCCCCTTGGATCATTTTAATATATGTGACTATTTTGTACTTAGTTGATGTTCACGAAGTTTCATATTTTCTTGATCACCTAAAATCCCATATAACTCTATCAACTTACGTAAAAGAGGCTTCGATAAACTTCCCTTCTTTTTCTGTTTAATCAACCCCCTTTCAAAATCAGTTATCAATTTAATACAATTTTCAGCCCAAGCAGAAAGAATCTCCGGCTTAGAGTTAGAAGAAGGTTTACGAGGTAATTTTGGTGGTACAGACTTCAAATTTAATTTATTCTTCTCGCTAGAGTCAACGAACTTAAAAACTATATGAGTAACAGCCTTTCCTGTTTTTTTCTGCTCATATGTAACATTATAATTGGTTGTTCTATTTATTGATTCTACGGCTGGTTCTAATATTCTTACTTTAAAATGCTTATATTCATTATATTTATCAAGCAAGCCAAATCTTTCCTTCATCCATGCAATTGAGAATGGTTCTGTTTTTATAACACCATTTGACATTTTATATGCGTCCAAATTCTTATATTTTGACAACCAGGAAAACAAACGAAATGCAAAAGAACTATCTAATCTTGTCATATTAAAAATGTTCATTTGAGTAAATTCACTCTTTATTTCATAAAGATATTGACTTACTTCATCAGAAAACTTGAGATTTATTTCAGGTTCTCCATCAATACCATAACTTATTTTTGAAAACCAAAATCGAGAGACTTTATCAATTCGTTTTTTTTTCTCATTAAATTCGTAGGTAATAATTGGTTTAGTTCCTAATGTATCGGCAATAGTTCTTAATTGTTTATAGCAATTATTCAAATCTAAGCCATACATTGCGCTATATTCGCCAGCGGTAAGAGTATACTCACGTTCAGGCTGTGGGAGTTTACTATCAACCTTTGTTAAGGCTAACCAGAGAAGACGGATCTCAGAGAGATTCACAGAGTAGCTACCTTCAATCAGCTTGTTGCTTTGCGTAACCAACGACTGCTCTCGCAGCTCCTGCTTTACATTTTCTTTTATCTTCATCGTAACCATCCGTATTGATTTTTGGCTCTGTTTATATAAACACCAAAAGACACAAATTACAATATCTGTGACCTTTGAAAATCAAAAAAACACACAAAAAAAGACATAAAAATATATATATCATATACTTATAATAGGTAATTTTGTGACTTTTCCATTGATGCATAACGAGATCAATATGCCGTCATATTGATCTCGTTATGCAACCATAATGGGTGCAATTGATTTCACTCTCGGAAAACACAGTTTTACAGTTACACGATGTGCAAAACCTGTTTATATGATGTTTATAACATGTGCGTATCATGTGATTAAGAAGAGGTGTTGAATCGGTATTTTTGTATACCTCAATCGGTAAATCTGTATACCGATGTCATTCCTGATATCAGTATTTTTGTATACCTGAATCGGTATTTTTGTATACTTGAATCGGTATTTTTGTATACTTGAATCGGTATTTTTGTATACCGGAAAACACGTAACACATTGATATTCAAAAAACTTATTCAAGCTAAAAAGAAAGGAAAGGGAAATCAATATGTAACATAGAGAGATTGAAAAGAAAAAAGACTTTAAAGATTAAAGATCTAAAGATTATTGAGTAGCTAACTATCGTAAAAAAACAGGATTGCTTACTTTTCATCCAAAATGCGTTAGTGCCTGATGTTAGGCCGACGCAATTCCGCTTCCTCGCTCACTAACTCGCTACGCTCGGTCGTTCGGCTGCGGCGAGCGGTGTCTCCTTTCTCAAAATCTAAAGAGGTCAGATCATACGATCCGTTGATTGATCCTTTTTGGATCTTTCACTGAGAAGCCCTGAATCGCTTTCTGCCGCTTCGTTCGATACAACCATGAGGAAAACCATGCGAAATCGAAAAAATCGCTCAGAATGCGATACAGCACGTTTTAGAGGGTATTCACAAAACAGTCGTTCCCTTGAGGAAATTTTGATCAAACTTGAACTACTATCCAGATCATGACAACAGATCACAGCAACAAGGCTGCTAAAAAGCGTTGAGAGGCGTTAAACGCTGTCAAGACTAGGGCTAAGTACAATGGAACGGAAAAAATGCTCAGAATGCGTTACAGAGCGTTTAATCTGATCGTCAAAAAGACAATTTTTCCTGACCAGAAAGCCAGATTCTGTCACACAAGACTCACGTTTTGTCACTTTAAAGAGACATTTTTTCTTGAACTGGCGTCACTTATAAGAGACAATGTACACAGGTTAAGGGAATGAGGGCGGCAAGATGCCTTACACGGCGAAACGATATCAGACAGAAAACGGTGAGGTTCCATACACCGACTGGATGAAAAAATTAAGACGTAAAGACCAGACCGCAGCGTTAAAGGTGGATTCCAGAATTGCCCGCGCTATGGGCGGAAATTTTGGAGATCATAAATTCGAAAGGGACGGTGTCTGGGAATTACGAGTTGATTACGGTCCTGGTTACAGGGTTTATTATTCAATCGAAGATGGCGAAATAATTCTTCTGCTCATTGGAGGGAATAAAAAAACTCAGACAGCCGATTTAGATAAAGCCGTTAGTTATCTGCAAGATTTTAAAAAGAGGTCAAAAAATGACAGCCACCAAAAATGTGAAGTCGCAGAAAAATGATTATCCGGCATCCGTTGATCACAATGCCGCCATGATTGAAGAATTGCGCGCAGATCCTGATTATGCAAACGCTTATCTTGCTAATGCCCTGGAAGAGATAAACGAGCCTGGTGGTTTAGGCGGTTTTCTTGTTGCGCTACGTCAGGTAATCGAGGCGCGAGGGGGCATTTCCGAAGCTGCCAGGAAATCTGGCCTTGCCCGTCAGAGTATTTACCGCGCATTATCCCCCAACGGTAACCCGACCATCACAACGCTTGCACAACTTACATCGGTAGCCGGATTACAGTTCACTCTCAGTAAATCCAGCCACTAATCTCTCCAGTTCCCCCTAAGCGGGGGAATTTCCATGCCAGCAAAAAATCATCAAAACCGCAGTTATCCCGCCCGACGTTCACCGGTATTTAATCGGCAAATTGTACAATTGCGTACTGGCAACAGTTTAACGGTGTGTATTAATACACATTTGAAGACTATGTGATAGATGCGTGTGTTCGTGTTAATGCTAATGTATGCATACATTAGCATTAACATAGACCAGATTCTGGCGCGTTGCGCCCGTAGTTCGCTGACGCTCGCACGCGCAGTACAGCGCCCCGCCCTGCTGCAATGCACCAGGACGGCGTAAACTCGCTGGCGCTCGCGCTAACTGCGGCATTCTGCGGCGCAAATCAGCATGATCATAGGCTATTGGTCTGTCCTGGCTTTGCAGGGCGAAGGGATGGCCCTGTGCATCCTGGTATGTTCGTCAGCGGCTGCGCCGCGCTTCGGGGCGATGTAAGCCGCTCAGCGGCAGGAGCTTAAAAATGGAAAACCACGCCAAATTTGTTGCTACTGAAATTCTTAATCAGCTTGGTGGAAACCGCTTTATTGCTATGACAGGCGCAAAGAACTTTGCCTGTTTTGATGAAAATGGTGAGTGTGGTCTTTGCTTTCGTTTGCCTTCAAATTTTGCAATGAAGGGAATTAATTTGGTTAAAATCAAATTAACCTTCTCTGATACATACCTGGTGACATTTTCCCGTGTCCGTGGAGCTACAGTAAAAGAAATATCAAAATTTGATAATATTTATTGTGATCAGCTTGAATGTTTATTTAATGAACAAACCGGACTTGCAACCAGATTGTAATTTTTAATATGGGGGGATTCCCCCCATATCAGGAGGATAAATGAAAGTTCTTATTGGTAATATAAATATTGATAATTATCATATGCTGTCTGCATTAGCTGGGATTGCGGGATTTGACAGGAGCATTCAGTTTACATGTGAAATATCAGCAAGTATCGAAATTATGGAGGATGATTTCGTAAATAAAGCTGGTATATTAAAGATGTTAGATGAATTTATTGAAAATGATTTTTCAATAAAGCTCGTTTAGAAAATACTTGATAATAGGTCATTTATGACCTATTATTAATGCATTGAGAGGGGATGGTCCCCAATCGTCAAAGCCGCTCAGCGGCAGGAGATTAAATATGAAACAATCTACTTTTCCTGTTATCGTCTCTACAACTGGTCATGTGTTTTCTGTTGTGCGCGTGACGCTTTGCACAATTTGCCTTAAACATGAAAAAACAGGCGAGGCTTATGTCGTCATTTTTACAGACTGCCATAATATCCGTGATTATAAAAAGGGCGTTGTTCCGGTTCTTGGGGAGCTTTATCAGGAAGATGTCGATTTGATTACCGGAAAAAGTTAAAAGAAAGGGGCTATATGCCCCTTTACTGTTAAAAGGGGAGAGTATCTCAATATGAAGATAAGAAAAGGTGACAGACAATATTATCTGAATAAAGAAGGTGATACGTTTCATCTGGTGAAGCGAGTAAAAACTTTTTCTAAGTCTGCGACTTTAGGAAAAACGAAAGCAACGGTGAAAACTGTTGCCGATCTTGTTTTTCATGAGAAGGCATTCGACACTATCGACTTTGCCAGCGACGGATTAAGAGAGAATGATAAAGAAATTATTTTTATGATGATTCAGGAAATGAGTGAGGGAAAAAATGCCAAATGAAAACACACCAGAAAACATTAAACGTCTGCGGCAAAAAATTGGCCTGACACAGAAAGAATGTGCCGAAATATTTAGCATGAGTCCGCGTACCTGGCGTCGCAAAGAAGAACCTGTCGGAACTGCAAGCGGTACAGCACTTACACCAGTAGAATTTAAATTTCTTCTGCTTTTAGCTGGAGAACACCCTGATTATGTACTTTGTAAAAGGAATAAAAAGAATTCTGATTCTGGAAGTAATTAAGGAATATTAAGATGAAAATAGAATTAACGTATGACGAAATCACGGAATAAGCTACAAAAACCATAACTGAATTTATGGCTGGACTTAATAGCCCCAGTTGCATTGAACAATGAGCAATTGCGCCCGTAGCTCGCTGACGCTCACACGCGCAGTACAGCGCCCCGCCCTGCTGCAATGCACCAGGACGGCGTAAACTCGCTGTCGCTCGCGCTAACTGCGGCATTCTGCGGCGCAAATCAGCATGATCATGGCCTGTTGGTCTGTTCTGGCTTTGCAGGGCGAAGGGATGGCCCTGTGCATCCTGGTATGTTCGTCAGCGGCTGCGCCGCGCTTCGGGGCGATGTATAACGGCACTGTTTCTGTTGGTGATGTGTTTGTATCTTCATGGGGGTATGAGCAAACCAATGTAACTTTCTATCAGGTTCTTTCTGTTCATGGGAAGAAAACTGTCATCGTTCGCGAGATTCGCGCTAATTCAGAATATACCGATTCAATGGTTGGTTTTAAAACTCCCGTTTTAAATGATTTTACTGGTGAGTGTCTTAAGCGCCAGATAAAAGATTTTGGTGATGAACTGGCAATCAAAATCGAAGATTTTGAAACTGCATATAAAACTCTTCCAGAGGAAAAACATCGTTTTTCATCTTACTACTAATTAATCAAGGGGGATGTTCCCCCTTTTAATAAAGGTCTGAAAATGGATAGAGAGTTTAGTGCTTTAGCCTCTTTAAACAGAAATGTTAAATTCTGGTTTGAGAGATGTGGGTTAACAAAAGAAAGAGTCATCCGTTGCGTAGATTCCTGGTATGACTTTGCATATTCACCATCAGAACAGGAGGAAGCAAAAAGAAAAATAAAAGAGGATTTAATGAAGGAATAATAATTTGGAGTCAGATTGCGTCAACAACCTGACTCCGTTGAACAGAGAATTAGGGTATTCAAATGTCAACAATGGAAATTGTAATTCTTGCCAGAAAAATTGTAAAGCGGGAACGCGTTCTTATGCCACGCCTAACCCCCTGGGAATTTTCAGAACTTGGTTGGTGGATAAAAAATCTTGGGACTGATTTGATATAAGGCGGTGTATATGAATAAACAGGACTTTATCAGTAAAGTAAACGCAGAAAAGCAATCTGGTGGCGTCAGATTTAACGTTATTCAGGTAAAAAATGAGGTGCTTATGTGTTGGACTAACGGACAGGGAGAACGACACTACGAACCACTTTTTGTGTTAAAGACAAATCAAAGAAATGAGGTGATAAGGCAAAAAATTAAAAAATATCGTCGTTGGTTAAAGCCAGAGACTTGAGGCGAAATTGTCTGATGTAATCCTTTTGAAGAGGCGCGAACTGTGGTTACGTTCTGCCTGGTAGCTGCATCGCGCCGGGGACGTTCGCCAGTTCTGGCGAACTAACTGAGTTGAAATTTGCAAAATACCCCCCCCCGCACTGCAAAGCCCGGTTTTTCGCAGTTAGCGCGTGAGCTTGCGAACGGTACGCCGTGACGGTGCGTAGCAACGGTGCGGGGCGCTGTATCTGCGCCGATAATCGGTTTATCTCGATTGATTCTGGCTTCATTTTTGTGATCGCCTGATACAATTCCTGATAAGTTATGATGGTATCGTCTGTAAGTGCATAGAGGACAAGACGCAGGATAGGCGTAGCCACTACAAATGTGCACATTTGAGTGTCTACGCCAGCCGCTACACGGGGTTCTTGGAGGTGGTATGAAGTATGTGAGTTTTAGAGTAAGTAATGATGATTATGAAAAATTATTTACAGCCATTAAAGACGTTTCAAATAAAACACCTGCGAAATTTTTTGCTGATTTAGCTAAAAAAATTATATCAAAAAATACAGGTATTGATAAGAGTAGGGTTGATGATGACGGAACAGATTTAAATCATGTAAAACAAGTTCGTTTGTCAACAGCAATGATGAGTGTTATTAAGGAACAGGCCTTAAAAAATGGATGGTCTGAATCTAAAGAAATTCGTTTTCGCTTAAATCAAACAATTTCAAATGCACCTGTTTTACTCGATCGTGAGATTGCAGAATTGCGAGGAGCTAGAAACGCTGTAGACAGAATAGGACAAAATATTTTTTATATTATTGCAAAACGGCAATTGCTTGAAGTTAATGATCCTGCATTTTGGGATGATATTAAAAAATTGAATCAGAGTATAGATGATGTTAAAAAGTTAGTTAACAAAATCACTCTGGCACGACAAAATGTTATCAATGTTAAATCTGCCAGAAAACAGGGGTAAGTATGGCAAGAAATAATGATAAAGACTATCGGATCAGGAAAGCGAAAGGGCAGAATGAAAAAAGTGCTAAACTGCCTCTTGCGCATAAGTTGCGTAATGGTGGAAAAGATTACGTTAAGAAGGTGCAATCCAGAATCAACACAAGAGGTGCAAGCCGTGAAGTAATGGTTAAAATTACTGGTAGCTCAAAGACTAAACGAGGAATTAAAAACTCTATTAACTATATTACGCGTGAAGGTGAGATTACCCTACGTGATAATGATGGTAAAGAGTACCAGTTAGATTGTGATAGGGAGCGTTCAGATGCTTATAAGTATCTGTCAGATCCTGAAGACAGATTGATGTACAAAGATGAGAAAGCACCTAATCTTGTACATAATATTGTTTTTTCTTCTCCTAAGATTGCAGGCGTTAGCGAGAAAGATGCTCTTGATTCTGTGGAAAAACTCCTGAAAGAAAAGTACCCGGATAACAGATTCTTCCTTGCATATCATACAGACAAGGAACATCATCCACATGTTCACGCTTTACTCCGTATTCCTGATAATAATGGGAAAAGGATCAATATACGTAAAAACGATTTGCGGGATATGCGTGATGGTTTTTGTAAGAATCTCCAGCTAAAGGGTTATGATGTGAAAGCCACACATCGCTATCAACAAGGACTCAAGCAGAAGCTTAGAAAAGAGCCTGACAGATTGCGTAACCTGTATGAAGTCGTTGAGTTTGGCAGAACAAACTATCAATTTGATCCCGTAAAAAAACAGCAAAACTTCTTAAGAGTGAAAACTCTTAAGAACAATACTGAAATGGTTGTCTGGGGGGCTAATCTTGCAGATGAACTCTCAAGGGAAGGAGTAAAACCAGGTAGCATTATCAGGCTGAAGAAAGAAGGCCAGACAATGGTCAAAGTACCAAAACTGGATCGTGATGGTAAGCCTGTGGGCTGGATGGAGACTCATCGTAACAACTGGCGTGTTGAGAACCAGGGGATGTTAGGTATCAAGAAGGAGCCTTTTGGCAAAGAGATAATCAAAGATTCAGTCGAGCAGATTAAGTTGAATCAGAAAGGTTTTAGCCTTTTTCGTGAAAATCGAACTGCCTTGCAGACTGATACGAATTCTAAAACAATCAAATTCGGATTTTTTAAATTCTGACCTAAATCATTGATTTCGATCGATTTATTTCACTTATTATCTTGAGGCCAGCTATCTGGCCTTTTTTGTTGAAATTTCCATATAAAGATCTGTTTTTTATATATGACACGATCGTATATTTTGTGTTTTATTTGTTCGCGTAGATGATTCATCTGTATTTTTGTTGATAAGTAGGGTTAAATATAGCTTAATGCGGCTTAAGTTGAAGCAAAGATCTATCTATTGACTTGATTGTAGTTCTATCTGTTGGCATATTTTATAAGTGGGTATATGAATCGCTTTGTTATGAGAATCACCAAAAAGTCTTAATTTAGACAGATATCGGGGTTATCCGAGTTAGAAGTGCGTCTTAAACCAGGGGGAGCTATGCACTGGTATCTTATGTCTTTCTCTGCCACCAGATTCAATCATGTACTTAAGTTTCTTGCTGATAAAGATATCAACTACTGTTGTCCTATGGTCGTTTATCACTATCAGCGCCCTGATAAAGTCAATTCTGTCAGGAAGCGTTTGTCTCCCGCCTTTCCTGGCTATGTATTTGTTGAACTCGATCTTACTGATAATAAATTACTGACCTTTTCACAATGCAGGTACATCCAGAGGCTTATCGCTTTCGGCGGTGAGCCTGTAACTGTTCACCAGAAAGTTATTGATGAACTCAGTAATCGTACTTTCGAAGAATGTAAATGTGAGAGGGAGCCTTCGCCAGTTACAGGTTTTAGTACCCTCGATAATGATGCGTGGGCAGATATTCTTGCCACTCGTGATCCAGATGCCAGGATTAGCAAACTACTAAGTTATCTCGAACAGAGGAGGGATTATGACGGGAAAATCCGTCGGTACGACAAAAGGTACAACAATCAGTGTGAGAAGAAAGCTGTATGAGAAAATTTTCTCTATCGTCTCAGAAGTAAATTTTAAGTGTGGTTTTATTGATGGTAAGAGTTTACAGCAATCGGATGTTTTTGAATGTCTCACCGTAAAATTTACTCATAAACTGATGGGTTTGACTGAAAGTGGATTCAATACTCATCTTCAGGAACGTATCGGTTCGGATGGGAAGAAAACAACAATTTATATAAATGGCAGAACCTTACTTGCACTGGACAAATTAACACAAGCAATAAATCTACTTTTGAAGCCACCATCTTCATTTATAACTCGTGCAGATGTTCTTGAAATACTTATTCTGCATTGTGCTGATGATGTTCGTGATTATTATCTGGCGTTATATGATGAAAAAAGACAAAACAGTTTCGGAGATACCTGAGATGTCAATACGAAAAGATAGGATATCTTGCAACGATGAATAGTGGTTTCATATTTAATGTACATACAAATGATCTCAATAATGTAGTGAACTATCATGAAGGACAAGAATGTTAAGCACTTCGGCTTTATTATCACTTGCTGTGCAGTGTGCGGTATCTGTACATCCTGATACCGTATCAGCCATAGCACAAACAGAATCTGGATTTAGGCCATTAGCAATAGGTGTTGTTGGTCGATCTAAGGGTATCTATCCTGCAAATATCAATGATGCACTGGCACATGTTGCACGATTAAAAGCAGAGGGGAAAAACTATTCAATAGGATTGATGCAAATAAATAAAAGTAACTTTTCCAGATTTAACGTCACCGAAGAACAACTCTTTAATCCATGCGAAAACCTGAAGGTTTTCGAAAAAATATTTTCTAATTGTTTTATAGGAGGAGGGACTCTTATAAGAGCATTGAGTTGTTATTACTCAGGGGATTATGAAAGAGGCAGGAGAAAAGAAAGTAAGTTTGATAATACCAGTTATATAGAACGAATAGGTTATCACTCGAAAGTAAAATACCTGGTTCCGAGTATTAAGGAGGACATATCGAAGACTGATTCAGGGAGTAATATCAATCCTAGACACAAAGTTGTAATCATTTATCCATCTCGTCTTATTCGAGGCGATTTACAAGATAATTTAATACAGGAATCTCAATGAAATATATCAGTAAAAATCTGGCTCACTTTTACACAGCCCTGTGTTTATTCTTTGTTCTTTCTGCAACAGCAAACGCCGATGGCTTCGTTAAGGTGAATGCAATGCTGAACAATGTCATTACAGGTCTGCATACCGTCGCGATTGCAACAGCAACGCTTGCGGGCTTATGGGTGGGATTTAAAGTTCTCTTCCGGGGCGAGGCCTTAATGGAGATGAAGAATGTTATCATCGGAGCGGCAATCATTATCGGTATTGCTGAATTTGTCGCTATGGTTATTACCTGATAAAGAGGAACAGAAATGGCATCGGTCTTCAGAGCACTGACCAGACCGCCGCTGTTAGTGGGGGTGCCTGTCGCCCCCGCGCTTTTGTCATTTTTTGCATTATTCATGTCGGGATTGCTGGTTTCAAAGTTCATATGGATTTTGATTCCACTCGTCCATGTACTGATGAAGCGTAAAACAAATAAGGATGAGCAATATTTTTCACTTCTTTATTTGTGGTTAAAGACAAGAGGTAATGCGGCGATTAATCGCTTTTATAATGTCAACACTATCAGTTGTCAGAATTATGATGGGGTGGACGTTTCGGAGTTTATTGAATCTATGAAACTTAATCAAAGGATGCCACTTGAAAAGCGCATTCCCTATTCGACACATGTTGATGACTATATTATTAAGAACAGAGATTCTTCTTTAGTCGCAACCTGGCTTGTTGATGGGGAACCATTCGAAAGCCAGACTCATGATGCACTGGAAATGCTCACCACTCATTTAAACCAGTCAATCGTAGGTTTTTCAGGAGAACCAGTTACGTTCTACACTCACCGGATAAGATATCAATACACCGATGAGTTTACGTCGCGTTCTGGGGTAATGGTGCCAACTTACTGATTTAGTGTATGATGGTGTTTTTGAGGTGCTCCCGTGGCTTCCATCTCCATCAGTTG
>PPYF01544755.1_pt1 | contig 35604 bp, 22 predicted proteins | sample 1559871 | NCBI WGS metagenome assembly PPYF01 (sample SAMN08240021, study PRJNA423297) | Human gut metagenome, whole genome shotgun sequencing project.
CCTTTGCTTGTGTGCATTGGCAGCTTGCACATCTTCAAAAGAGTCGAAAAAGACGCTGACTGTCCTTTCATGGAATGTATGGCATGGCGGTCATTCAAAAACTTATTCCGGAAAAGGGTGTGAGGGAACTATTGATATTCTGAAAAAAAGTGAGGCTGATGTGGTCTTGATGATTGAAACTTATGGAGCTGCCCCGATGGTAGCCGACTCATTGGGATATTCGTACAATCTCATTTCTGATAATCTTTCTATTTATAGCCGTTATCCCATTATTCGGAAATATGCTTTTGCCGACAGCATAAGTACCTTTAATTTTGGCGGAGTGATGATAGATGTGGATGGGAAACCTGTCCGTGTTTTTAATACTTGGTTGCATTATCTTCCTGATATGCGTTTGGTCCCGACGGATAAATCCAAGGAAGAAATATTGGCTTGGGAGATGGAGGGAACACGTGATGAGGAAATACATAAGATTTTGTCTGTTCTTCAACCCTTGTTGGCAGAGGCCGACAGTATTCCAATTATAATGGGCGGTGATTTTAACGTGCATTCTCATCTGGATTGGACGGAAGCTACCCGTAACCTGTATCTTCATGGTGGTGCAGTGGTGGATTGGCCTGTTTCCATTGCTATGGAAGAGGCGGGATTTAAAGATAGTTTCCGTGAGATGAACCCCAATCCGGTGGCCAATCTGGGAGTAACGTGGCTGACAGATGCGGATTCGTTGGAAACCGAGTGTCGTATGGACCGCATTGATTTTATTTATTATCAGGGAAAAACCATTCAGGCGATAGCATCTGAGTGTTATGACAATAGTTTGGGTAAAACTTTTACTTTTAAAGGAGAAGATTTTTTCTATCCTTCAGATCATGGTTTTGTCCTTTCGAAATTCGAACTTGATTAAAATAAGAGTTGATAAAAATAGATATTCATGAAAAAGACCTTTTTATTATCGTGCCTGATGTTGGCCGCAATGCCGGTGATGGCTGCTTACACGGGCCATGTATATGTAGATAAAAACAAGAATGGCGTATTTGACCAAAGTGAAAAACCGCTGGCGGGCATCAAAGTATCCGATGGCTTGAATGTGGTTGAAACGGCTGCCGACGGTAGTTTTACTTTACCCGGTCATGAGCGTGAACGTTTTATTTTCATTACCACTCCTTCGGGGTATAAAACATTTAACCGTCATTATCATAAAATAGAAAAGAAACAGTCCGGTTATGATTTCGGTTTGATCCCTTACAGTGGACGGATTCGTAAAGACGGCTCCCACAGGTATATTCATATTACTGATACAGAGATATTTAATACGGAAAATCATGCAGACTGGGTGAATAATGTGCATGACTATGCCAGGAATGAACAGGCGGCTTTTATCATTCATACCGGGGATCTCTGCTATGAAAAAGGCTTGAAGGCTCATATCAAACTGATGAATACGGAAAATATGGACTGTCCTGTCTTTTATTGTATCGGAAATCATGATTTGGTAAAGGGGAAGTATGGCGAAGAACTTTTTGAAAGCATTTATGGGCCGGTATATTATTCTTTTGATGCAGGTAATGTGCACTATGTTGTTACGCCGATGCCCGGAGGAGACCATGCTCCAGGCTATACTTCCGATGACGTCTGTCGTTGGTTGAAGAACGACCTGGCTCATATCCGCCCCGGAACTCCTGTTGTTGTTTTCAATCATGATTTGCTGACATACGAAGATACCTTTATTTTTAAGAGCAAGAATGCCGGAAGCATTAATCTGAATGAGTACAACTTGAAAGCATGGGTATATGGTCATTGGCATATTAACTATATGAAGAAACAGGGAGATGTTTACAGTGTTTGTACCTCTTCATTGGATAAAGGAGGCATAGATCATTCCACTACTGCTTTTCGTGTGATGCACGTAGATAGTAAAGGAGATTTCACTTCCGAGCTCCGTTATACCTATTTGGACAAGAATATCTGTATCGCTTCGCCTGCCGGAGTAATGGCTTCGGGTGTCCTTCCGGTGGCTGTCAATGTGTATTCTTCCGTGTCGCCGGTGAGAGAAGTGCTCTATACTTGTCTGGCCGACGGGAAACCTGTGCTGAAAAACAAGCGATTGCTGCAAAGTACTGACTGGTCATGGAACGGGGAGCTTCCCTTGTCTCATAAATATGTGGGTAAGGAACTTACTTTGCGGGTAACAGCCCGTTTTAATAACGGAGAGATAGCTGAAGCAGAAAGTAATTTTATCTGCCGGACTGAAAAGACCGTTCCTTTGTTTTCTGCTGACTGGGATAATCTGTCAGGCAATGCGAAACATTCCGCCCCCGTTTCCGCTCCATTGAATTTGCCTTTGCAGCTGGCATGGACTAACAATGTCGGAGCTAATCTTTATATGACTTCTCCACTGATACACAAGGGAAAAGTAATTGTTGCCTCTGTGGATGAGGATCTGAAAGGTGCAGGCCATGTGTATGCTTTGAATGGGAAGGACGGTACAATTCTTTGGAGTTGTCCTGTTCGTAATTCTATTAAAAACTCCATTGCGGTTGATAGTGACATCGTGTTTGCCCAGGATGCCCAAGGCTTTTTGTATGCCATTGATACCGAAACCGGTAAATTGTGTTGGGAAAAGCAATTGCCCGTAAATGGCTTGCCGGCCCTTATTGACGGACTGGTGGCCGGTGAAGGAGTGGTCTATGCGGGAACCGGAAAGGGGCTTTGTGCTTTTGAAGCCCGAACGGGCAAACAACTTTGGAAAAATGAAGGCTGGGGACAAGGAGAAGGGACTACGAGCACGCTGACTTTGGGTAACAACCTGCTGGTTGCCGGTGCACAATGGAATGCCCTTTACGGCAATGATGCCAAAACAGGTGAGAAACTTTGGGCGGTCAGCGATAACGGTTTGCGTAATCGGGGAGCATCTCCTGCCATGCATGGTGCCTTGTTGTATCTGATCTCAGATAAGTCTTTCTTTATATTAGAGGCTGCTACCGGAAAAGTGATAGTCCGTAAACCATTACCTTATAATGTGGACGTTACTTCTACTCCTTTACTCACTGACAAGGAGATTATCTTTGGTTCTGCACAGAAAGGGCTGATAGCCTTGGATAGTGAGACATTGGAAGAAAAATGGACTTGTCCTGTGGGGGATGCTTTGGTTTATACCTGTCCTTATAGCCGTCAGCCTTCCGCTACGATTGAAACCAGTGCGGTATGGGCGGGAGATATTGTTTATGTAGCCGCTTCGGACGGTACGGTATACGGAATTAATAAAGAGGATGGCAAGGTGGTATGGAAACATGCTACAGGAGCTCCTATGTTCGGGTCGGTAGCCCTGTCGGGTAATGCATTGGTGGTTTCGGACTTTGGTGGAAATGTTTATTTGTTCTGTAAGTAGAAGATTCGATTAAAATAGTATGATTATAGAAGAAAGAGTAGAACGTAGTCAATATGTCAAGTTGATAACTTGGATAGTTTCTTTTATTATTCTTATGGCCGGAATAGTATTTCCTGTCCTAATACTTTGGGTAAATCAGGATATGATGTCAAAGGTTATTGGTGCCTCCGTTTTATGTCTTATCTTTTTTACTTTGATTTTTACTGTTGCCTATCAACCACGGAAACTTATCTTGTCAGAAACGCATATAATTATGGAACGTATATTGGGGCAGGTGTATATCTCTATTCCGATATAACTGATATTTCCTTATACCATAGGGAAAATGTAGCAGAAATTCGTATTTTCGGCATAGGTGGATTAGGTGGGTATATAGGAAAATTCTATAATAGTAAAATAGGGTTTTATACAGCATATGTAGGAGATTATAGTCAAGCCTTTTTGATTAAAATAAATAATAGGGAAAAATATGTAATGAGTTGTCGGCATGCCGAAAAGATAGTGGAGGAAGTAAAGTCGCGGTTGAAGCAATAAGAAAATCTTATGTATTCGTTAACATTTCCGATTCCAAATCTTGCGATTGCTACCTTTGGCAGTGACACCTGGATGTCTTTGTCGAACTGGAAGAAGCAGACCTGTTTATCATGTTTGATATTCGGGACATTTTGGAGAAGAGTTGTGAGTCTAAGATTGATGTGTTTCATTTGCGTGACAATCTTCGTGATTTACTGCTTAAAAGAATAGAGCAGAATGGAATTTACGCTTAAAGAGGAAATCATAGATAAACAGAACTTGATAATCGCATCTATAGGTATCATTCAGGTAGTTGTAAAGAATATCATTCGGTGTAGTTAAATAACCATAAAGTCTGCCCGGAAATACTTCCGGGCAGAATCATTACTGTACCTTTGTTCCCATAAAATAGATACAGGCCGTGAGGCCCAATTTAATTATTTCACATGACATTTAAAGAATTAGATCTTATAGAGCCTATTTTGAAGGCTTTACAACAAACCGGCTATACAACGCCGACCCCCATTCAGGAACAAGCAATTCCTGTATTATTAAAAGGTAAAGATTTGCTGGGATGCGCCCAGACAGGAACAGGAAAAACAGCAGCGTTTGCTATCCCCCTTATACAACGACTTTATCAATCAGACCATAAAAAAGGTATCAAAGCATTGATACTCACCCCGACGCGTGAGCTTGCTATACAGATAGGCGAGAACTTTGACCAATATGCCGGATATACCGGAGTGAAGCATGCCGTCATTTTCGGTGGAGTGCCCCAAAAGGCGCAAGTTGATGCTTTGAAACGAGGTGTGCAGGTATTGATTGCCACTCCCGGACGTTTGCTTGATTTGCAGTCGCAAGGCTGTATTTCATTGAAGGGGTTGGAGTATTTTGTATTGGATGAGGCAGACCGTATGCTTGATATGGGCTTCATACACGATATCAAGAAAGTATTGAAACTGATTCCTGCCCGGCGACAGACTTTGTTTTTCTCGGCTACCATGCCTTCTGAAATAGAGAAGCTGGCAGATTCCATGTTGACTAATCCGGAGAAGATAGAGGTGACTCCAGTTTCATCTACTGTTGATACTATCCGGCAGAGTGTTTATTTTGTAGAGAAGAAGGAAAAGAAGGACTTGTTGCTGCATTTGCTGAAGAATCCTGAGATAGAGTCAGTGTTGATTTTTACCCGTACCAAGCATGGTGCGGATAAATTGGCGAGGATTTTGAACAAGAGTGAGATCGGGGCGGAAGCTATTCATGGAAACAAATCGCAGAACGCACGCCAAAGGGCGTTGACAAACTTCAAGGATCATACCACAAGAGTGCTGATAGCCACAGATATTGCAGCCAGAGGCATTGATGTGAACCAGCTTTCTCACGTTATCAACTATGAGCTGCCCAATATATCGGAAACTTATGTGCACCGCATCGGTCGTACCGGGCGTGCCGGACACGACGGAATAGCCATCTCTTTTTGTGAATCGGAAGAATTGCCTTATTTAAAGGATATCCAAAAACTGATAGGACTACAGATTCCTGTTGTGAAAGACCATCCTTGGGTGACCGTGGAAGGGGAAAAAGCGCAGGCCGGCAAGACCGAAGAACTGAAAGAAAAAGCAAAAGCCAATAAGGTGTACCGGGGCAGCAAAAGCAATGGTGATTATTGGCGCAGGAAGAAACAGGCTCAAAGCAAACAAGGGCAAGGCAGGCAGAGTTCGGATAGAAAGGCTTCCGGCAGACCAGGATAAAGAATAACTTGTCTGCGTTTCATTATAAAATAGTTTATATTTGTTTTTATAACCTGTTTAAACTGAATGCATTTATTAATGCAGAAGAGTTCCCCGCTTTCCATCTGTTTGGAAAACGGGGAACTCTTCTGATATCTTGTGGTATTCTTTCACCGGTTTATCAAACTTTTGCATTATTCGTTGTTTATGCGGCTTTTCCTCATTTAACTTTATTGTAGGGTTTAGTGATAGTATAGGAATAGCTAATTCTTTTTGACCGTAAGAGTAAGCCTTTTTGAAAGGATGTGTTCTATCTCCCAAGCCTTTGGAGTTAACTCCCAAGCTTATGGAGATAACTCCAAAGGCTATGGAGTTAACTCCGTAAGCTTGGGAGATAGAACATAAAAGGAAGAAAACGCTTAATGATTAAAAAGAAAGATTTTAATAATAAGAAAAAAAGATTGCATTTCATTCCAAGTCTTCAATAATCTTCTCCACATCCACAGGTTGCAGTCGGTCATAGACTTTCTATCATTATTACAGGGGGCAATCCATAGGCGCCTACACACCACAGACAGTCCGGAAAGAACTTACCATCGGGAGTTGTTTCTCCTGCTTCTATTCCCAATATCCGTTTAAATTCTTCCGGTAGTTTTTCGGAGCCGCGTACACGGCAGACCGTTCCCATGCATACGGAGATGGGATGTTTTCCTTTGGGGATCATGGCAAAGAACGTATAGAAAGTAACCATGCCATACACTTTCTATACGGGCATGTTCAGTTTGCGGGCGATGATACGTTACATCTCTTCAGGCTGGTTCCCATGCTTGTTGCCAATCTTTCCGTTTTCTTCATGATTGCTTGTAATTTACAGGTGGGGCGTATTTTCATGGGCATAAGAATTAGTGTGTTGCAAAGATCGGAAAATGTCCGGGTTGATAAAGGAAGAGTGGAAAATATGAAAAAAAAGAAGCCCGGTCCGTTTGGTGGTGAACGGACCGGGCTTTACAATCAATTTGTCAACCATTTATAGCCAATGGGAACTGCTGTGCCTCCATCGGACCTTTAGAATTGTGCGACAGGGCGTGTGGCGTAGTTGCTGGCTTTACTGTTGGCAACTATCGCACCACTTACAAAATTCAGATGCCAGGCGGATTCTGCCGAGTGTTCGGAAGAAGACCAGTACGCTTTGCGTGCGAAATCATTGAAACAATCTTGTTTGTCTTTGCAAATGATTCCGGCTTTTTGAAGTTCCCACAACAAAGTCAACTCGCCTGCCGACGGTAAATACCATTCACCTGCCGATTTGCCGCTGGTACTGTATTGGTAGCAGTAGCCTCCTGCCGGGTAGCTGGAAGAACTTTTACCGAGGTAGGCGGTGTGAGCCTTTCCATTGAAGTCGCTGATGGCTCCTTCTGACACCCAGGTGGCAGGTTGTCCGGTTTCAACATGAATGGTTGCCCCCTTGATACGTTCCTCGTCCTTATCGGAGAAGAAAGAATCGGCGGTTCCGTTATAATAAGGGAGGACACCGCTTGTCAATGTGCCGTCGGCGGTGGTATAGTTTTCGATGCCTTCTATATCTTCTGCTTTGCTGATCCATTTGGTACTGGACTGGTTGTCGCCTAATGCCACGATGCGTCCGAATGGAGAAGTGGACAGGGTGGGCGAGAGATTGCCGTCCGCATCATCCAGGGCATAGACAATACCGATGCAGGTTTTATTCTCATTCTTCTCGCTGGAGAAAGTAGCGTCGCTATAGTAATAATCGCCTACCTTGGCAGAAGGTAAAAGAGTGCAAGTGAGTGCCGGAGCTTCGTATACTTTGCCTTTCTCCAATTTGATGGTTGTCGAAGTAGCTGCCTCATACACTTCACCGGTGGTGGTAACAAGAGTGAAATGCAACTGTGCTTCGGAAGGGAAGAAGGAGATGTAGGTGGTTCCGGAAATACCGGCTTTGTTTTTAATAGTGATATTTCCTGTTTGGGTACTGCTGAACTCTCCGTTTTTTAGTTTCATAACGGCACTGGAGTAGAGGGTTCCGGCAGTGGCGGTTATGGTAATTCTTGTGATGTTGTTCAAAGGACTGCCACCGTTGACGGTGAACTGGAATTTACCGATAGTGACCAAACTGGTCATTTCGCAGGCGGAAGAGCCTGTGGTTTCGTTCATGCCGGCTTTACATTGTGCCCATAAGTAATCATAATTTGTTATACCTGCCAGTGTTCCGTCCTGTCCGCTCAGGTTGAGGGTTTGGGTCAGGGTGTCACTGCTGTTCGCGGTGATGGCTGCCGCCGGGTAAAATACGGCAATTTCATTCTCATTCTTTACCAGTGTCGAAAGATTGCCCGTAAAGGTGTCAGAAGAGTCGGTTTTTCTTGTGAGAATGCTTTTGGGAACGCCGCTGGAACCGGTTTTTATTACGGCCAGTTGGCTGTTGGCGTCCCAGTTGCCTTGCAGGATGCCTGTATCCTCTGCATCTGAAGAACGGGGAGACAGAGATGCTGTGAGAGAAAAAGGAACGGTGGAGGTTGTCGTAACTTGATCGTCGTCATCGCTACACCCCAACATGCATAGAGCGATGCCCAAACAGAGAATAGTTGTTGTCTTTTTCATCATCGTTTTCGTTTTGCTGTTTTATGATTAAAACTTGAATGGTATTTATTATTTAATTTTAGACAGCAAAGGTAAATGTTCTCGGCCGATTTTTCTAATCTATTCGGCGAAAGCTGATTTTTTTTCGATAAATTAGGGGAATAAGGGGAAATTTGAGGAGATGGCAGGGGTGTTCATTGTCTCCCTGTTTAAATTCTCATTGAAAATCATAGTTTTTTGTTGTTTTGAATGAAGGGAATTGTATGAATGAAAATTTAAACAGGGATTTTTATGGAAACTTTTTAGTTTTCTTTGCCTTTTTGATCGGGATATAGTGACTGGTAATAATTGATTCGTTCTGTCCATGGACGGTATTCAAAAGGATAAACGTGTTGTTGCTCTGCCCATCGTGTCCATTTGTTTTCTAATTCTTTTGCTTTTAAAGGAAATTGTTCGGAAAGATCTTGTGTCTCAAAAGGATCGGTGGTGAGGTGAATCAATTCCCAAGGCTGTCTGCCGTTGGCACGTACTAGTTTCCAACCGTCAGACAGGATGGCGCATGAGGTCTGATGTTCAAAGAAAAGATCGCGCGGCTGTATTTTCTGTTTTCGTATAGCCGGCAGGAGACTGGTTCCGGCCAATTTCACTTTTTGATTGTGAAACGTGTCGGGGTAATGTGCGGAAGCAATATCCAGGCAGGTGGGAAAAATATCAATGATATGACTGGGTTCCCGACAGATACTGCCTTTTTCTGTCTGGCTTTTGCTTCTTCCGTCTGTAAGGATGAGAGGGGAACTGGTTCCTCCTTGGAATACCCATTGTTTGTAACTGCGATAGGGGGTATTGCTTAAATCAGCCATCAGCTGTTTGATGAATCCCCCTTCACTGGTAGAGCCGTTGTCGCTCATAAACAGAAACAGGGTATGTTCATACATTCCTTTGTCTTTTAAGGTCTGTATTACCTTTCCTATGCCGCTGTCCATGATTTCGATCATGGCGGCATAGGTAGCCATATCGGTTATCCATTTTTCTTGCTGCTGTGGAGTAAGTTCGGTCCAGGCGGGTCGTTTACCGTCCGGAAATTCTTTTTGGAAGACTGGAAGAACCATTTCCGGCGTTATCAGCCCTAAGGCTTTTTGACGTTCGAAACGTTGTTGGCGTAGAACATCGTAGCCGGCTTTATAGCGCTCACGGCAAGCATCTATCTTGTCTTGGGGGGCTTGTAGGGGCAAGTGAGGTGCGTAATGTGCTATGTACATGAACATGGGAGTCTGCGTGGGATGTTGTTTGATAAAACTAACGGCAGAGTCTGTGATAGCAGTGGTATAGTAATAATCATCCGGAAACTCGGTAATCCGTTGCAGGTTATGATAAACGGGATCTGGTTTGTAATAGCTTCCCCCTCCATGCAGGCAGCCGTAGTATTTGTCGAATCCCCGTTGAACTGGATAACTTCCATTGGGGGTTTCAAAGGCCGCATCTAAGGTAACATGCCATTTGCCACTCATGTAAGTGGCATAGCCTTGGTCGCGCAGTACTTCGGCAAGGGTGGGCAGGTGATCCGAAATCTGTCCCCGATACCCCGGACGATGTTCGTCTACCGCGGTCATCCATCCCATTTCCGCTTCGTGCTGATAATGTCCGGTGAGTAAGGCGGCACGACTGGGGCAGCTTCGTCCTGTGTTTTTAAATTGGCTGAAACGTATGCCTTGTTCGGCCAGATAATCTATATTAGGAGTATGTATTTCTCCTCCGTAGCAGGATAAATCAGAGAATCCCATATCATCGCATAAAATCAATACGATATGGGGATGTTCCGTGTCTGGTTTGGCGTGAGTGGCTGCTACAGTGGAGGTTATGGCAGTTAGTGCTAGGGTTGTAACGGTTAACTTATATGTCATGGGTGATTTGTATTTTAGTTTTTTCATTTTGTTCCATCCCTTGTGGGGATGGAGTAGAAGAGGCTTTGAATTGCTTTTCTCTTTCTGCCTCTTCCCCACACCGGATGGAAAGGTTTACTTCTTTTCACCGAAATCAGCTTGCTGTTTTTCCACTTCTTTCAGCTTTTGTGCATTCCGTTCTTTCAGCAAACGTTCCTGTTCCAGTTCGGAAGCCGATTTGGCGGCTGATTGCCCGAAAGGTGAGTCGCTGTTCATGGAAATCAGCGCAGCTTCACTTTCGGTGTAGATGAGAGGATGAGCCGCCGGCTTGCTTTCTAATTCCAACACTGCGCTGGCAGGCATTTGCGAGCCTTCGAACAATACGCTGGCAGTGATTTTGATTTTACCCGGCTTCAAGGTGGATTGTATCAGCACGGGGGCTGTTCCCCATTTTACCGGAGCCGGATTGGCCAGTATATTCGCTCCGCCCAAAATACGTCCTTCGCCTTCTACATGGAATTTCACATAATAGTTGTTCAGACGTTTGATGTTCCCGTTTTTATCGGCTATGGCGGCTACTACGGTTACAAAGTCGGAGCCATCAGCTTTTAAGTCGGTGTTTTCATTGTCAACCCAAAGTAGCACTTTCTCGGGACGCCGGGCCGGTCGTACTTCGTGCGTGGCAACTACTTTTCCATCTATGATGCCTTCGGCCAGTAGGAACACCTCGTCCTGTTTCTTCTTTCTCATAGACATGTTTTTGTCTATCATGAAGTCGTATATATCTTTGAATGTAATAACGGGTGAGGGCATTCCTTCTTTTGTTGCTGGCTTGGTGTAAGTCCATGTCTTGCCACCTTTATTATAAGTAAGCCGCACCTCGTCACAATTGGAGTACACAGTAACGTCTTTGGGTGAGAAGGGAGTCATTTCATGGGCGATGTACACCATCGGTCCTGTTTCGAAAAGACGGTCTTGTTTTTCGGGCGAGCGCTGGGCTTTGAACATATAATAAGCATATTTGGGTTGGCGGAATACGTCCATCACACCACCATAGAAGGGATCGGGATGATAGCCGCGCTGGTGGTCGAACGAGTGCCACAAACAGCCGCCGACGTGTTGGCGCGGAGTACGGCAGAGTACATCGTAACAGGTGAAAGGATAACGGGGGGCGGCATAATGCTGTGCCTGGATGAGCATAGCCTGTTCCCCCCAGTTGCGTGCCACACGGCTGGGGGAGTTGTGCGAATTCCAGTCGTCTACATTATCTCCCCACTCGCGGGTGAAATAGGTTATTTTAGGGTCGAGGCTTTTGATGGCCCAATCCTTGTCCGCATTGGCCGGATGAGTGAAGAGTACCGGATATACCTCATGTCCCCGTGCTTCGCTGTCGCAACCGGAATAGCAATACGGATAAGGGTATTCTTGATTGACAATATCGAGGGTATTTTTGGCGAAGTCTGCCGGATACCAGGTTTCATTCAGGATAGGTTCCCATAACCATACACAAGGGTGATTGCGGTCACGCCGTACCAGGTTGCGGATATCGCTATAAACCCGTTGTGCAAATTCAGGAGCGTCATTCCAGAATTGCCATCCCGGTGTGTTTACAATGACGAACAGCCCCAGTTCGTCACATGCATCCATAAAGGCGGGGTCTTGAGGGCAGTGAGCATTCCGGATGACTTTCATACCTGTGTCGCGTAGCTTTTTAGCGTCGCGCCAATGAATGCTGTTGGCAACGGCATTGCCTACTACGGCAAAATCCTGATGGCGGTTGGCGCCAATCAGCGGGCTTGGATAAGGTTTGCCGTTCAGCCAGAATCCGTCCTTTCCTTTGAATTCTATGCTGCGGATACCGATACGGCGGCGGTAGCCGTCCACTACATTTCCTTCATTGTCGCGGATACGGACAATCAGGTTATATAACGTAGGCGTTTCAGGGCTCCAAAGCAGAGGAAACTTCAACGTTATTTTATCTTTTGAAGTGATTGCCTTGCCCGGACGTACTTGAATGACATCGTTCAGAAATGCGGCTTGTGTGCCGTCGGGTTGCTGAAGTTCATATTCTACTACTCCTTTGAAGTTCTTTTTACTGTCATTACGTATATGGGCTTTCAGGATTATTTCTGCGGAAGTGTCGGAAACTTTGTCGTATGCTACGAAAAGCCCGCCGCCTGCCATTTCGTTTTCGAAATTGGGATCGGTGATGAAAACCGGACGATGGGCTATTAGCCAGCAGTCACGATAGATGCCGCCAAAATAAGTATAATCCAGTACATCCTGTGCTTTGCCGGGAGGATAACTGGGGTCATTGCTGTTGTCTGCCCATACAGCTATCACATTGTCTGTCCCCCAATTCAGTGCATCGGTGACATCAATGACTACAGGCAGGTAGCCGCCAAAGTGTTCGGTCAATAAATTGCCGTTTACAAAAACTTTGCTTTTTCCCATGATAGCTTCGAAATGCAGGAAAAGTTTTTTGCCTTTCAATTCATTTGCCGGAGTGAAATGTTTGCGGTACCATACCTCACCTTGATAGTTGATACATCCACTGGCCTCAGTCGGTACATATTCAATGCCGTCGGGCAGGGAAACCACTTTCCAGTCCTGGTCATTAAAGTCGGTGGTTTCCGCACCTGTAGCGGTTCCTTTGTGGAATCGCCATGCCGGATTCATGGAATATACTTCACGTCCGGAGTTTGCCAGTTCATAGAAACCGGCAGTAGAAAACTCAGGCTGGTAGGCTGCTTGCATCTCATAGAGAGGAAATAGCAGCAGGGCGATGAGATAAGATAAAAAATGTTGTTTCATAAAGTAGTGTTGTATTATAAGGTTCATATTATTTTTTATATTAAAGTTTCATTCGTTGTTTTTTATGGAATGTTTTTCTGTCGGGCGGTCTGAGAGTTCATCCATGTTCTTGTCTTCCTTATCATTGGAATTTCATAATAATACCACCAGTCGCTGTTGTTGGTTTTGGCGGCAAGATGGTTGTGGTGGTTTTGGTCAGCAATGTAACCGTCAGGTTGTTCCATAAAACGGGTCTGTGAATAGGTCTCTTCCAATTGTTTTCTCATGGTCTGAAAGTCATTGCACACTTCATTTATTTGTTGCAATGCTGTCTGTTTGTCTTGTTCATGTATAGTGATATCATAGTTGTGCAAGGCTAGAATCAGACGGACAGGGAAGTTGAACAAGTGGTTTGTCTGTTCGTATACCTCTAATGTATAGCGGTTGCGTAAAGCATGTTGTTTAGCCTCTTTTATGCCTTGGCATATTTTTTCATATCGTTTTTGTTCCACCTTTGCTTGGGCTATTTTTTGTTGGTAGGTACGGCTCCATGCTCCCGGTGCGTCTGGATCCGGTAGGCTGATTAAAGTAAAATCAGTAGTTCCCCATGCCGGATTGCGCCTTCCCGAATTGACCAGGGCATCATCAAAGAAAAATGCTTCTTGTTCCAGTTCATCCAGAAAAGCCATATGGTTGTCATTTGGATGAAAGCCAAATTCTCGTTGGGCATGTGCGGCTTTGAAGGCTTCGACTGTCCGTGCTGTTGGGTTCCAGCCATATTCTCCCTGTGCGATGTATCCACGCCACACCGTTTCAGAGTGTGGGGAACCATCATCCCATGCTGTGGCCAAAATTCCTTCCAGTTGATTTTGAGCAACTAATTTGCTGAATCCTTTGATATAGCCGGCCAGTGAATTTTCACGCGGTATAAATGGAGAACTGCCACACGAAGCAGCGGTAGCTCCCATTACTTTCAGTCCTTTGTCATGATACCATTGTAAAATGCGTTGATGCCCCGGCTGGGTGGCATCTTTGTAGTTCCATCGCATATACACACATTCTTTGGGGAATAATTTGATGCTTTCATTCAATTTTTTATCGTTCCATTTTGCTGCTATTTCATCCTGGGTTTCATTACTGTTGACCAAATCCCATACACCGCCGTATTTTAATGGCATATCATCCCAGAAAATAGGAATGCGGTTGTGAGCTGTTGCGAAATCGCATACTTTTTTCAACCAGATCATTTGTAGTTCAAATGGAGTTTTTCCGGTGGCTTTACAGCGTTGGTCTATGCCTATGGCGGTAATTTCATCTCCTCCTATATGTAAGTATTTGCTGTAAGGCATGGCTTCGATAGCATCCCGGTAAAGGTCGAATTGCAAATCATAGGTACGAGGGTCAGATGGGCAAAACTCCCAGTCGCTGTCGGGGTTTTCACGTAGTTCCCAATGATGTTTTAAAATAAAACCGGCATGTCCCAAACCTTGGACCAAGGGGGTTATTTCAATATTCCGTTCTTTGGCATAGCGGCATAAGGCTTGCATTTCCTGCTTGCTGATGGCATTGGGGGCACCTATTTCGGGGCGTCGGGTATAACGCAGTTTATCTTCCAGCTCCCAAATAACTGCGTTTATTTTGTATCGGGCCAGTTTGTCTATTTCCTGATAATAATACTCCATGCGGTCTAAATGATGTTTTACATCAAAGTGCACGGCCCGATAGGAAATGGCCGGATAATCGATGATTAGCATGGCTGGAATAAGTATGTTGAAATCCCGGCTGTCTTCCATTAATTGTTCTAAAGTTTGGCAACCGTAGAAGATACCTGTCATGGTTCTGGCTGATATACAGACTCCTTTTTCATTAATTTCCATCATGTATCCTTCTGGAGAAGCAGGAACATGCTGGCTGGTGAGTTGGAGCCGGATGGGTTTCCCTTTTCGTGGGCAACGGGGAAGTTTGTTGAGCATATCTCCCAATATGGGGATGGAAGTTGTGTCTGATGACAGAATATAGGATAACTCCCAATAATTGATTCCTTTTCCAGAAGTCAGTTCTATGGATTGTGGTTGTGGAAGCAACTGGAATGTCTTGTCTAATTCTCGAGAAGCAATCTCTTCTATGAATAAGCATAAACAGAGTAATAAAAGAATTTTTTTCATATCACTTCGATGATTAATTTTTTTTCTACTAATTTTGTTCCTTGTACAGTCAGGGTTCCTTTTCCTTTTTCTTCGTCAGATTGTAATAATACTACACATTTTCCCCGAAAGCAACGGCAGTGGGGCTGTTGGTATGGAAACATATCTGTAGGGTTTCCGTTGTCTACCCCTAATAGCCGGAGTGGTCCACTTACGTGGAAACTGAGTTCATTGGAGGCATAAGGACAAGGAATTCCGTTTTTATCTGTTATGTCGATCTCTATGCGTATGACTTCATCCGAACCGGCTTTTACAGAATACTTGTTACTGGCAAGGGCGACAGAATGAGGTGCTTCTGCACTTTGATAACAGTCTGTTGCCACGATTTTTCCTTTTTTTATGCCTCGGGCTTCTATTTTTCCGGGCGAATAAGGAACTAACCATATCAGTTGCTCCCCTGTATAAGGTTTACTGCCCAAAGATACATTATTTATAAATAACTCTACTGCATCACAGTTGGTATAAATGACTACGGGAATTGTTTTTCCTTCTTTTCCCGGATGCGTCCAATGCGGAAGAAGGTGTACCATTGGTTTGTCGGTCCATAAACTTTGGTAGAGGAAATAGGCGTCTTTCGGAATGGCAGCTATGTCGATAATACCGAAATTGCCACATCGTTGAGGCCATTCGGCTTCACCTAAATAGTCAAAACTGCCCCATCGGAATTCTCCCATTAACCAAGGGAAAGAACAGGTGCGTTGCCATGATTTACGGGCGCTGATACGTACAGAAGCATTGTCGTAGGACGATTGATAATAGGGATAATCGGATTCTTCGGGGAAGCATTCTTTTTCCGTCAGGTCAGGTATAGGAAAGACCCGATGTTTAAATTGTTCCCAGTTTATGTTTCCTTTTTCCCAAGGAGCGGGGAAATCCCGTCTTCTCCATTGTGTCTGGCTTCGGTATACGCCACGGGTTTGATAAGTGTGCGGTACCTCTGTAGCAATGGCACAAAGTGTTGGGTAGTTTTTGTGGAAGTGTTCTAGTTCTCCTATTTCTTCTCCATTTCCATTGAAGCCGATAATGTCTAGATAGTTGAATTTTTTTTGATAATCGGTCTTCATACCTCTAGTAGGATCAGTTCCTCCTTGAGTGACAGGGCGGTCAGGGTCCAGTTGGTGAAATAGGCTGACCAGGTTGTGTTGGATTTCGGGGGTAGCTCCCGTTACTTCGTTGCCGATACTCCACATAATGATAGAGGGATGGTTACGGTCTCGTTTTATGAAATCAGTCATATCTTTTTGCCACCATTCATCAAAGTAATTTCCATAGTCATCGGCGGCTTTAGGTTGATTCCATCCGTCCAATCCTTCGTTTAGTACCATGATTCCCATCGTATCGCATAAATTATAGAAAGCAGGAGAGAAGGGATTATGACTGGTGCGTATCGCATTACATCCCATATCTTTCAATAATTTGAGACGATAATGAAGTAGGTCGTCGGGTACGGCGGCTCCTACAGCACCGACTGTATGATGATCGCATACTCCTTTTATCTTTAGTGATTTGCCATTGAGCAGGAATCCGCTGACCGGGTTGAATTCTAATTGACGGAAGCCTACAGGTAATCTACATTCATCTAGTATCTTGTTATCTCTTGTCAGTTGGCATATAAGTGTATAGACGTTAGGAGAATCAGGCGACCATAATAATGGTTTCCTGATGCTCCCTGACAGGAAGCAAAGAGAATCTGCAGATGAGACAAATATTTTTTCAGAAGTATCGGCTATGCTACCGTTGGGAGCTTGTAGATATGTTTTTACTTTGATTGGCTTTTTCTCCTGTGTTTCAATTTCTATAGATAGGGTGTAGGTGGCAGATTGCTTATTTTGTAGCTTGGATCTGAAATGGATTCCGGAATAAGGAATGTGGGTGGGGTTACTGACCAGCAGGTATACAGGACGATATATTCCTGATCCTGTATACCAACGTCCGGTTAATGCTTTGCTGTGATCTACTTTTACAGCGATTTGGTTCTTGCCTTCTTGCAAATATGGAGTTAAATCATATACAAAGCTGATATACCCATTAGGACGTTTGCCCAGCCAATGACCGTTTATCCATACTTCGCTGTTCAGATATACGCCCTCAAATAGGATTTGTACTTTTTTATTTTTCCATTTGGAAGGAATGGTAAAAGTTTTTCGATACCAGCTTATTCCGGCAGGCAGGAAGCCGCTTTGCCAGTCGGTTCCGTTTTCAAATTGTTTATAAGTGCCTTCTATGCTCCAGTCATGAGGAATATTCAATATGCGCCATTGAGAATCGTTATATGAGGAAGAAGAGGCTCCTTTGCCTGCATCTCCTAGATGGAATTTCCAGCCTTTACAGAAATTTATGGTTTCTCCGGCAAAAGATGCCAATAAGAAAAATTGTATGCAAACAAATAAAAGGATACGTTTCATGGTTAGTGTGAAGAGAAAGAGAGGCTGAATGTTGCTTGAAGAACAATCAGCCCCAGAACTAATTTACTGATGTTATATATAAGCTAATACCTGTTGATTTACCATCCTTCACTAGGCGTACAAAGTGGATTGGTGTCAAGTTCTTTGGCTGGTATCGGGAAGTAGTTGAACTTATTGATATTATCGGATTTGCCAGTCTGATAGTTTTTATAGCGGGTATCATCACAAGTTTTTAATGTCTGCTCTAACAATCCCCATCTGCGTAAATCGTAGAAACGTTCGCCTTCCACAAAGAATTCAATGGCGCGTTGGTGTACCAGATCTTCAAAAACCCCTTCTTTGGTTATTGGGCCGCTATAGTCATTCAGGTTGGCGCGTCGGCGGATTTGATTAATATATCCGATAGATGTGTCTAAAGCCCCTTTGTTCATATAGGCTTCTGCCAGCATCAATAATACATCGGCATAGCGGATGGCTCTTTCATTGATGAATGACTTGGGAGGTGCCGGTTCATCTTTTTGAGTCTTCCAGTTCTGGTATTTCAAAATCCAGTATGTTTTCCACTTGTCTTGTGCAAAAACTTCCCTGAAAGGTCTTTGGTAGTAAGTGCATCCCTCATAGTCCCATGCCACAGAACAGCGGGCACGATAATCAAAATTGCCGTCTTTGTCTTTTTCCTTCCAGAAGATATCCATAATTTGCTGGGTAGGATTTGCTTCATACCATCCTCCGACTTCAGCAGCGGCATATTCTTTAGGGCGGGTATTGGATTGGGTGGAATTGATATTTTCTCCATCTCCCCAAAGATCTGTTCCACCCACATCTTCTATCAATAACTCGAAAATACTTTCGGCATTGTTTTCATGAGTGTCATCAAAATTCCAATTAAAGTCCTCTACTAGTTTGTAGGTGTAAGGATTCTGCGTCAGAGGCTCGAGGACGTTTATCGCTTCTTGCCAATTTTCTTCATAGACATATATTTTACCCAAAGCGGCATAAGCGGCTCCTTGTGTAGGCTTTCCTATTTTATTCGTTATGGGCAATAGGGAAGCAGCGGTTTTTAAATCTTCTTTGGCTTGTGCCCATATATCAGCTTGTGATGATTTTGCTAAAGGGAAAGTCGAGGGAGATTGGGAGGCTGTCAGGCGGAGAGGGGCGTCTTTAAACTCTTTGGCTAACTGGAATAAATAGAAGCCACGTATGAAAAGACATTCTCCTTTTACCGAATTTTGAAAATCGGTAGAAAATTGTTCTTTCTTTTCTTCCAGTTTTTGCATAATGGAGTTGGTACGGTACAAGGCATTGTAAAATTGATAGAACATGCCTTGTGTCAGTGAGTTTGTATTACTATTAGTAAAACGGTTTACTGTATATACATCCGAAATATCGTTGCGGAAGTCGACTTCATCGGCTCGGGCTATTCTCAGCATTACACCGCGAGTTCCATAATAACCGCCGTTTAGGGCATTCTTCAGTGGAGTATAGCAAGAGGTCAAGGCCAGATTGAAATCGGTTTCATCTTTCCAAAAAGTATCTTCTGTTGCTTGGTTGAGATTGGCCTGGTTTAATTGATCTTCGCAGGAACTGAATAGCATGCCTGAAATCAATATGGTCAATGTCGTTTTAATATATGTTTTCATAAGATGTTTATTTTTAGAATGTTACATTTAGTCCTAACATGAAAGTACGGTTAGTCGGGTAAATAAAATTATCAAATCCCCGATAATTGGCATTGTCTGCATTGACATCCGGTGAATATCCGCTGTAACTGGTGATAGTAAATAAGTTTTCAGCGTTAATATACACACGGGCATGCTGTATGGCACCTTTAAACCATGTCTGAGGAAATGTATAACCTAATTGAACACTGCGGAGACGCAAATAAGAACCATTTTCAAGATAACGGTCGGATTCTGCACGGGTATTACGGTTAGGATCATCCCATGTCAGACGTGGATGGGAGGCATTTTTGTTTTCAGGAGTCCAATAATCCAGGCAACTTGCCAGAAAATTGGAACCTTTGGTTACATCTTCTAATGTCTGACGGGTTGCATTATAAATTTTATTTCCTAACACTCCTTGCAGTCCGATTGATAAGTCGAAATTTTTGTATCTCATATTACCATTCAGCGCGAAAGTAAAATCGGGAAAAGGACTGCCTTGAAATACACGGTCGTCGTCATTGATAACGCCATCGTTGTTGGCATCTACAAATTTTATATCACCCGGTTCGGCGGCTGGTTGTATTTTTTTACCGTCTTTGGCATATGCGTCTACTTCTTCCTGACTATTGAAATATCCGGCTGTAGAGATAAGCCAATAACCTCCAATAGGATATCCGGCTTTGGTTTCACTGGTAGTGATGTTTTGGTTGGTAGAACCGCCTTTGATAGATCCGCTTTCACTTCCCATGGCTATTACTTTGTTTTTATTGAAAGACCCAATTAAGTTGATGCCATACGAAATATCCGGATTGGGTTGGTCCATCCATCCTAAATTGAATTCAAAGCCATTGTTACGTATCTTGCCCGCATTGCGTATAGGGTCATTGGCACCACCGGAAGAGATAGGAATAGGAACGGTCAGCAAGATATCTTTTGTATTTTTCACATAATAGTCTGCTGTTAAGCTTAGTCGGTTATTAAAAGCCATAAAATCAATGCCGACATTAGTCATAGCGGTTTCTTCCCATTTTATATCCGGATTGGCAAAATTTTTAGGAAATGCTCCTTGAAGCAGACCACCGTTGCCATCGGGATAATTGATGCCGGTAGTGATGGTGGAGGAATATTGATAGTTATCGATTTCTTGATTTCCTAAAACGCCATATCCGCCACGAAGCTTTAGCTGATCAAGCCAATGCACGTTTTCCATGAACTTTTCTTCGGCCACATTCCATCCTAATGAAAAAGAGGGGAAGTAACCATATCGATTGTTCTTACCGAATTTGGAGGAACCGTCCCGGCGGATAGTGGCGGTGAATAAGTATTTATTTTGGTAGGAATAGAATACGCGTCCGAGAATAGAGGTAAGGACACTTCTCCATGAATTGCCTTCGTTGCTGCGATTGGTTGTGGCTGCATCTATTTCTTCTAATCCCTGGGGTAATCCTTCACCATAGGCTTGTATGTGGCGGAATCTGCTGTCTTGATAGGTATAACCTGCCAATGCTGAAATTTTATGCTCTCCGAACGTACGGTCGAAAGTTAATAAATTTTCAACAAGTATATTACGTCTCCTTCTTTGTCTTTCTGTTAATTGGGTGATGCTGTTGGTCGCTAATCCAAAATCATATTTATTGAGATAATTCTTATATCTTTCGAAAGAAAAGTCTGGAGTTAAATTCAGTTTGTATTTTAGTCCTTTAAAAAGTTCAATTTGTGCATACAAGTTAGCGAATATTTTTACATTTTCGTTATAACGGTCCATGATGTTGTCATCAATAATGGCCAATGGGTGAGGAATGTTTACCACATCACCATATGTGCCACCATATCCACCTTCACGAGTATCATCATATTTTTCCAAAGTAGGAACACTTTGCAGAATGGTGCCAATCATGCCGCCTCGAAGTTCCTGGTGAAGGGGCTTGTCATGACTGAATGAAATAATGAGATTTGTTCCAGCAGAGAATATCCCTCTTTTATAATCATTCTTGGATTGGATATTATACCGTTGGTAATTGGTACCTTTTACAATACCGTCTTGGTTGAAATAACCTAAGCCGGTGTAATAAGTGGAATATTTTCCACCACCTTTTACAGACAAATTGTAGTTTTGCATCAGTGCGGGGCGAAACATGATGTCTTGCCAGTCATTGTCTGGTTTGTTAGCCAGATCGGTAGCCATGTCTAATGCCGGTTTGCCGATAGCTTGACGGGCTATAGTGGTAACTTCTGCCCATCCTTTGGCATCTAGCATATCAAGAAATTTGCTGGCAGTTGATATACCTAAGTTGACAGATAAATCAATGATAGGTTTTCCTTCTGTGTTACTTCCTTCTTTGGTAGTGACAATGATAACACCGTTGGCTGCACGGGAACCGTAGATAGCTGCGGATGAGGCATCTTTCAATACGTCAATGCTGGCAATATCATTGGGGTTGATATGATCAATACTGTTCATATACATGCCATCGACAATGTAAAGAGGGGAGGCGTTGTTTAGCGTACCAATACCGCGGACCATGATACGGGTTCCCGAACCTGGGGCACCACCTTGAGATACGATGTCTACCCCTGCAATTTTGCCTTGCAGCGCCTGGCCGATGTTGGCGTTACTTTGTGTATTTAGTTTTTCTGTGTTAATGTTTGCAACAGATCCTGTCAAGTCTGCTTTTTTCTGTACACCGTATCCAATGACTACCACTTCATCAAGAGTTTTTGTATCTTCTTTTAATAGAAAACGGATACTTTTTTGGTTGTTGATAACCGTTTCTTGTGTGAGGTAACCAATGTAGGAAACTTCGATAACAGATTGTGGTTCGGCTTTAATACTGAAGTTGCCATCTATATCTGTGATTGTACCTGTTGTGGTTCCCTTTATACGGATGTTGGCTCCGATAATGGGTTCTCCGCTGACATCTGTTACCGTTCCCGTTACTGTTTTAGCTTGTTGTTGAGCATGCAAGTCTTTAATAGCTTCTGTAGTTAAAATAATGTGTGTACCTTCCAGTTCATAGTTGATACCGGTCCCTGACAGAATTCTGTCCAGTACTTGTGCTACGGCTTCATTTTTGACCTTTACGGAAGTAATTTTGTTAATATCTACTTGGTTATTGTAGATAAAAAGATAATCAGTTTGGTTTTCAATTTCATTCAGGATCTTATCCAGTTTAACATTATTCATACGTATGCTGACTTTTGCATTTTGAGAATGGGCATTCCCAGCATACGAACAGAACACACAGACCATCAATAGGAAAGTGGAAATTCTCATAATTCTAAAGATTTGTTTAAATCGGGGATTTTTGAAGCAATATCTCCCCGACAAAGTGTTATTTTTCATACCTTTGCGTTGATTTAAATAGATTTTTTTACTTGAAAAATTGTTTTGAGTCTATGCCGGTAAGTGCGGCAACACTTATCGGCATTTTTCTTTTTAAGGTTAACTTGAGCTTTTCTTCATAGGCTTGTTGTTTTTAGGTTAGTATTGTCTGGTCAATTGATGTAAATAATTTCTTCATCGTTGGCTCTTTCATATTTAAAATGGATATCCCTTTGCAGCACTCTTAATGCATAATCAATACCGTCTGCTTGACGGAACTTGCCATTATAGGAATATTTCAATACCTTTTTGTTATTGATGATGATCCGGATACCATAATATTTTTCAAAATCTTCCATGATGGTCTGGAAAGGTTCATCTTTAAAACAGATCAAACCTTCTTTCCAGCGGTAAGGAGTGAAATCGTTTACTTTGGTAACTGCCAACTGCCCGTCTTTTACATATGCTTTATGATGAGGCTTCAAGGTTATTGTCTGTTCAGGAAAGTGCTGTGAGGTAACTTTTACACTACCTTTCATTAAAGTTGTTTCAAACGCCGTTTGGTCAGGATAAGCATCTACATCAAACTGTGTACCCAAAACTTCAATGTCATATTTGTCTGTCCGTACAATAAAAGGAGTTTTTTTCTTCTTGGTTACATCAAAATAAGCTTCTCCTTTTAAAAAAACTGTTCGTTGCTTTTGGCTGAAAGTGACCGGATATTGTAAAGTGGTACGGGCATTCAGCCATACATTAGTTCCATCTGGTAAAGTAATATTGGTACGTTGTCCTGCCGGAACAGATACTGTATTCATGGCAATGACTTCATTTTCCGATTTATATTCCTGATATAAATAGTTAATGGTAAGCGTCAGTATGATGACGGAAGCTATTTTCAGCCATTGACGAATAATTTTGGGAATTCGTTTGGTGGAAATGCAGTTATTTGTAGTTTGGTCATCATGCACCATGAGGGCATCGAACAATTTACGCTCTTTGTAAAAAATGCGCTTGTTCTCTTCGGATGCTTCCATCCATGCTCTTATGTCCATGCCTTCTTGTATAGAAGTAGTTCCGGCAAAAAAACGATGTAGTTTCTCTTTTTCCATTTTATTGCATTCTTTTATGCTTCTATATAAACAGCACTTCAGAATGGAAAATTCCTAGTGGCATTTCATAAAAAAATAGAGAAAGAGTGGAAAATAATCTTTTAAGTTAGTCTGAAGCATCTTTAATGCCTTGTTTATATGGAAATCTACTCCTTTGGGGGTGATATTCATGAGAACTGCAATTTCCTTATAGGATTTGTTTTCGTATCGGCTCAACATGAAGATAGTACGGGTTTTTTCGGGCATGTCGGTGAGGGTTTGTTGGACGAGTTCTTGAATTTCGGAAATAAAAAGCTCATAAGGTTCGCATGCTTGTAAAGTGGCGATCCGGGTATTCAGTTCCCATTCATAGTAATCTTTTATTTTATCCGAGTATTCTTCATGAATTTGCTGATGACGCAGATAATTCAGGCATTTGTTTTTTATAATTGTTAAGATATAGGCTGGAATATTGGAATCTTCGCTTAAGGATTGCCTGTTTTCCCAATAATACATCATCGCCTCAATAGTAATATCTTCTGCTGTGGTTAAATCTCTGACATAAGTATTGGCGAAGCGTACAAAACGTCTTTGAAACTCCTTGTAGAGTTGGTTAAAAGAGGTAATGTCTTCTTTATAGTGCTTTATCTGGATGGGGTCGGTCATCTTATGCGTTGTTTGATTCATGATTAGTACAAAAATACATTTTTTTTATTAGTACTACAATTTTTCGAATGTGAAACGTATGAATCACCTGTAAAAATATGGAGAGTGTAGGGGGATATGCTTATTTTGTATCAGAAGGTACGCTTTCCGCTGACCCGAAGTTCCTTTTCTTTTTCTTTCTGAAAACATTTTTTTATACGTTTTTCGAGTTCGAAAACGTATACCGTTAATGAATTCAATTATTTTTTGTCCGACTTTTGTCCGACTGTTTTAAAAGTAAAGAGGATAAAAGATTGTGATTCAATCATTTATCCTCTTTTTAGTTGCGGAGGCCTGACTCGAACAGACGACCTTTGGGTTATGAGCCCAACGAGCTACCAACTGCTCCACTCCGCGTTTATTTGTTTGTGTGGTACAAAGAAAAAATGTAATTTTGCTCACATATATATGTAATGTGCAATTGAACTTATATGGCAGTATCAAAGACTAGGGCTAAATTGGTAGACGTCGCCCGTCAGCTTTTTGCGAAGAACGGGGTGGATGATACGACAATGAATGATATAGCGGTGGCTTCCAAGAAAGGAAGACGCACGCTCTATACGTATTTCAAGAGCAAAGAAGACATTTATATGGCAGTGGTGGAGTCGGAGTTAGAGATGCTGTCGGGCGCTATGGAGAAAGTGGCTGAACAGGATATCGCTCCTGATACGAAAATACTGCGGCTGATAGAAACACATCTGGACTCTATCAAGATGGTGGTGTTCAGGAACGGAACTTTGCGTGCCGGCTTTTTCCGTGATATATGGAGAGTGGAGGCAGTGCGGAAGAATTTTGACCGAACGGAAACAAAGCTGTTCAGGCAGGTGTTGACGGAAGGAAAGGAAAAGGGAATCTTTGATATAGACAATGTGAATATCGTGGCGGATATTGTGCACTATTGCGTGAAGGGAATTGAAGCGCCTTATATACGTGGTCAGATAGGTGAGGAGCTGGACGATGAAACAGGATGGGCATACGTGGCAAAAATTGTGTATGGCGCATTGGGACGCAAAGAACAGAATAAGGAATAAAATTAACTTTATAATTATAAAATCAAAAATTATGGGATTATTAACAGGAAAGACTGCGATTGTGACAGGTGCCGCTCGTGGTATTGGTAAGGCGATTGCATTGAAGTTTGCTGCCGAAGGAGCAAATATCGCTTTTACAGACTTGGTAATTGATGAAAACGGTCAGAATACAGAAAAAGAAATTGCTGCGTTGGGTGTAAAGGTGAAAGGTTATGCTTCTAATGCTGCGAATTTTGAGGATACTGAGAAAGTGGTTAATCAGATTAAGGATGATTTTGGTTCTGTTGATATTCTGGTAAACAATGCAGGGATCACGAAAGATGGCTTGATGATGCGTATGAGTGAGGCACAGTGGGATGCGGTAATCGCTGTGAACTTGAAGTCTGCCTTTAACTTTATCCACGCATGTACTCCGATCATGATGCGTCAGAAGAGTGGGAGCATTATTAACATGGCTTCTGTAGTGGGTGTTCACGGAAATGCCGGTCAATGTAATTATTCTGCTTCAAAAGCCGGTATGATCGGTTTGGCTAAATCCATCGCTCAGGAATTGGGATCTCGCGGTATCCGTGCCAATGCCATCGCTCCGGGATTCATCATTACGGATATGACAGCCAAATTGTCTGACGAAGTAAAAGCTGAGTGGGCTAAGAAGATTCCTTTGCGTCGTGGAGGTACTCCTGAAGATGTGGCGGATGTGGCTACTTTCTTGGCTTCTGATATGTCTTCGTATGTATCAGGACAGGTTATCCAGGTTGACGGCGGTATGAACATGTAATATGATAGTTGTTTACGAGGATAATCATATTATTGTAGTCAATAAGACTTCTTCTGAAATCGTTCAGGGAGACAAGACCGGTGATACTCCTTTGTCGGAGATGGTGAAACAATACCTGAAAGAGAAATATAATAAGCCGGGCAATGTTTTCATTGGGGTGACCCACCGCTTGGATCGTCCCGTCAGCGGATTGGTGGTGTTTGCCAAAACGAGCAAGGCATTGCCCAGACTGAATGAGATGTTCCGTAATGGTGAGGTGAAAAAGACCTATTGGGCGATAGTGAAAGAGTGCCCCAAGGAAACGGAGGGTGAGCTGGTACACTATCTGGTACGTAACGAGAAACAGAATAAGTCTTATGCATACGATAAGGAAGTAAAAAACTCCAAGAAAGCTGTACTGCATTATAAGCTTATCGGCCATTCTCAGAATTATTATTTATTGGAGGTGGATCTGAAAACCGGAAGGCATCATCAGATTCGTTGCCAGTTGGCCAAGATGGGATGTCCCATTAAAGGTGATTTGAAATATGGCTTTCCACGTTCCAATCCGGATGGCAGTATTTGCCTGCATGCTCGGACGGTACAGTTCGTTCACCCTGTGTCGAAGGAAATGATCCAGTTGACTGCACCGGTACCCGAAGGTAATTTGTGGAACGGCTTTGAGATGGATTAAAGATAGAAAACAAAAAGGGAATGCTTCCCAGCATTCCCTTTTCTTACTTTTAGGCATCTTTCATTTACTTCAAAACTTCTCCGCTTTCGCTGAAAAGTACAGTGCTTTCAGTTCCCTCTTCATCAGTTAAAACAACCTTGTAAGTTTTAGTTCCATCTTCGTTCGCTTCTACGGCAGCTTCTTTGATAGTAGCTTCTGCATAGTTCTTTGTGATAGCTTCCTGCACGGCAGCCGGAAGGTCTTTCACTTCAATAGGGGTAAAGTCATTTATCATAGTTACGGTCACAGAGTCCACCATAAAGTTGTCGGCGAATGCTGCTGATGTTCCTAATCCCATTACCAATGCTGCTGCAACAAATAACTTTTTCATAATTGTAGGTTTTTACTGTTAATACTATGTTGTTTAGTTTTCTCTGATAACAGAAAAACAATATCTGTGCCAGAAAACGGGATTTATTTCCTGTTTGCTTCAATGCCTCAAGGATACGTTTCTTTTCTGCCGCTTCATCATGCAGGCTGAATGTCTGCGGACCGGCGGACCTTATAGGTTCCTGCAGCTCATAACCTAATTCGGCAAGGGTGATGAAGTTGCTCTGTGCCAATAGGGTGGCACGTTTTACTATATTTTTCAATTGCCGGAGGTTTCCGGGCCATGAATACGTTTGTAAAGCTTGGCTGGCAGCGGTATCAAACCCTATCAGCTGGCGGTCCAGTTCTCTGTTTGCCTGATCCAAAAAGAAATTGGCGAATAGCAGGATATCTTCTTGCCGCTCTTTTAATGCCGGCATACGAAGGGTGAATTCATTGATGCGGTGGTAAAGATCTTCGCGGAAGTTTCCTTTTTCAATGGCCTGTTGCAGGTTCTCATTGGTAGCGCTGACCAGTCGCACGTCTACCTCTATTTCTTTATTGGAGCCGACCGGACGGATACGTCTTTCCTGCAAGGCACGGAGCAACTGTATCTGTACTTCATAACTTAAGTTGCCTATTTCATCCAGAAACAAAGTACCTCCGTTGGCTTCTACGAATGCTCCTGTTTTGTCGTTTAACGCCCCTGTGAAGGAGCCTTTGACATGACCGAAAAATTCGGAAGCTGCCAGCTCTTTGGGGATAGAACCGCAGTCTATGGCAATGAATGGCTTGTCGGCCCGTTTGCTTAGCTGATGAATACGGTGCGCCACATACTCTTTACCTGTTCCGCTAGCACCGTTTATCAGCACGGACATGGGGGTGGGGGCTACCAGACCTACATAATTGTAGAGTTGGCGCGCTGCCTCGCTTTCCCCCTCCAGAAAATTAGAGGGAGGAACGGTTGCACTGTGGGGAACGGCTTTGTTCTTAGATGCTTTGGGCGCGACTGTGTTCTTTTCTATTCCTACCGGTGTGGGTAAAGCTTTGTTTTGCAATGCCTCATTAATTTTCTTCAGCAACTCATCCGGTTGTATCGGCTTTGAAATGTAATCACTGGCTCCATGTTTTATAGCCTGTACAGCGCTTTGGATGTCAGCATAGCCTGTCATGATGATGAGTGGGATGTTATATTTCTGTTCTTTCATCCATGAAAGCAAGAAGATACCATCTTGATCAGGCAGGCGCAGATCAGACAAAACAAGATCGTATGGTTGTGCATCCAGTTGTTTGCGTGCGCGCGCATTACTGCTTGCTGTATCAACCGAAAATCCTTTTTTACCCAGCCAAGTTTTCAACATGGTGGCAAAAGTCAAGTCATCTTCTACTATCAGAATGGAATGTGGCATCTTTATGTGGTTTTTATTCGTGCAAAAATAAGCTTTTTTCACGGTGTACCGAAACACGGACTCTATTTCTAATACCTTTTAACTTAACAGGGCTTAATTCTTCATGCTTCATTCGGTATTTCGATCTGCTTTTTTGCTTCATCAATTACTTTTTCTATTTCTTCTATTATAAAGTTTGTTTTCTCTATCGCTTCTTCACCGATTTCGGTTGTCCCTCGTCTTTGTTCCATCCATGTCAGTGCAGGAATGCAACGGGTAGCTCCCAGCATGGTGAACAGTGGCAACAGTTTATGAGCTATTGCCGTGATGTCTTCCATATTCTTTTTCGCCAATGCTTCTTCCATACACTCTCGGTTCTTTTTTGTTTCGCTGATGAAGGTACGGAGTATTTCTGAGGCTGCTTCCGGATCATCTTCCGAGAAGGCGGTCAGGGCGGAGAAATCCAACGTCTCTTGTTGGGGATGATTTTCTTTGGCCGGTGCTATATGGGGAGTCGGATTTCCTGTGGCGGGTACATCCTTTCCTGTGACCTGGAAGATGGCTGTAAACAATTCGTTTATGGTGAAAGGTTTGTGCAGGCAACCGGCAAAGCCATGTGAACAGAAATAATTTTCGTCCATATCGCTACGGGCGGTCAGGGCGATCACCGGCAGGGTTTGCACCCATGATGTGTCCAGCGTGCGGATGGCTTTCAATAAGTCGAATCCGTTCATGGCAGGCATTTGTATGTCCGTGAGTAAGACGTCGAAGCGCTTTTCTTTCAATTGGTTGAGGAGCTCTTCGGGATGATGGCAGCAGGTCACAGTCACTCCGGGGCGTTCCAGCATGGCGGTGGTAAGCTGTAACTGTATGCGGTCGTCGTCAATTAAAATCAGGTGAATCGGCTCACTGTCTTCGCGTGGAGTGTCTGTTTGCCGGATCCCGGTTGCGTCAGGGGAAGCAGGAGTATGTTCTGCTCCCGGTCCGGAAAGATTTTCATCCGGATGGGAAGGACCCTCAGGCAAAGGCAGATATACATGGAAGCAGCTGCCTTTGTCTTGTTCGCTTTCTATCTTGATATCCCCTTCGAGCAGAAGCACCAGTTTACGGGTGATGGCCAGTCCCAAGCCGAATCCTTCTTGTCCTTGTGCATTATGGAGCCGGGTGAATTCCTGAAAGATACGTTGTTGCTCTTCTTGGCTGATACCGCATCCTGTGTCACTGATACTGAAATGCAATTGGCCGTTTTCCAATGCTGCCCGCAGGGTGATGCCTCCTTCTTTAGTGAATTTCAGTGCATTGGATAGCAGATTCTCCGCTATTTGGCGGATACGGAACGGGTCTCCTATGTATACGCGGTTCAATGATTCGTTGCAATGATAGTTCAGTTCCAGCTGTTTGGAGTCTGCCATCGGTTTGAAGCTAATATAAATGGTGTCGAACAGTTGATGGGGGTTGAACGATACCTGGTTGACGTCCATTTTATGTGCATCCAGCCGGTGGTAATCCAGCAGGGATTTGACCAGGCTGAGCAGGTGATTGGCTGAACTCTGCATATTGTTCAGATAGAAACGCTGGCGTTCTTCGGTAGTGATCCGCTCCAGCAGGTCGGTATAGCCCAAGATGGAACCCACGGGAGCTTTGATATCGTGGGTGATGGTCAGCATTAGTTTTTCACGCGCCGCCAATAAGTCTTCGGCGCGACGTTTGGCTTTTTCCAGTTCTCGGCGGTAGTGGTTGCTGCGAGTGATGTCTCTCCATATCAGGACCAGAAAGAAAATAGCCAGAACCACAGCGACAATGGCGATTCCCGCCACTGTGCGGATAGAGCTTTGGCGAATATATTCCTCTTGTATATGTTTGTTTTGGGCCAAAGCTTGCTCTTCCTCCTCTATAGTACTTAATAGCTGATTGACTTTCTGACTTAGTTTCAAGCCGCTGAGGCGCAGGGACTGGGTGCGGCGATTGACCATTTCCATACGTTCTTGTTGGGTATCGGTTACTCGGCTCTGTATGTTTTTCAACATGGTGACCACAGTATCTGCCGGACTGTATGCCTCGGTCAGCGTATCGGTATATTCTTCCTGAATCACATTGTTGACCTGTGTGGAATCTGCTTTTCCGGGCGAGAACACTTCTCCCAAACGTTTGAAGAAGCTTTTGGGCTTTTTACGAATAATATAAGAATTGGTGTGTGTGATTACTTTTTTTCGTACATGGGGAAGGCTGAGCAAGGAATCTTGCTGGGCGATCAGTTCGTCTATATGCTGTTTGTAAAGTATATCTGTCCCACCGTCCTGAATTGCTTTCAGCAGGTTGCGCATATTCCGTTCTTTATCCATGAAAAGCATTCCTACAGTATCCAGTCGCGCCAGTTGTATGCTGTCTGTCAGCAACGTGCGTAGGGAGTCAAGTGCCGTGGTGGCTTGTTTCATGGCTCGTTGGTATCGGTAGTATTGTTCTATTTGTCCCGTACTGAGCGATTGTCCGATGACTTCCGCCTGATAGAGCTGGCCGATAATTTGGTTGGTGACATGGCGCCGTTGGCTCAGGATGGCTTCATCATCACCGGTTCCGGACAGTGACTTCATTTCTTGATAGATATATCCGATAGATATAAAGAGCAGTGCAGTCAGCAGAATATAGCCGAATGCAACTTTCAGCTTGGTGGAACGGTTGGGCAGGCTCATGGTAGTTTTATTTTTATTTCGTATCACGGTTAAAGCGCAGGTAATAGAGTATTCCGGCTGTAGTCAGTCCGAAAGGAAATGCCATCCATATTCCTATGATTCCCCAATCCATGATGAAACCGAAAAAATAGCCGGCCGGCAGGGAGATAAGGAAATAGGCGATGAATGCGATATACATCATGGGTTTCACATCTGCGATTCCACGAAGGGCATTGGCGAAATTTATCTGTAATCCATCACCAAACTGGTAGATGATGAACGGAATGATAAGTTGTGCTACCATTACGCTGACCGCCGGACTGTCGCTGAACCATCCTCCCAGTTCGTTACGCAGCAGGAAGATGGGCAGGGCGCCTATCAGTGCGATGAGCAGCATGATATGGAATCCGGCGTATGCAGAGCGCCTGACGTTCATCCGGTCATTCTGTCCGCGGAAGTTGCTAACCCGCACGGCAACGGCTGCTCCCATGCCATAATACATCATAAAGCAGATTTGGGAAATGGCGAGCATCACTTGGTGGGCCGCCAGAGCAGTAGTCCCGATCCATCCCACCATAATGGCACTGAGACTGAACGAAGCAGTTTCCATTCCCATCTGCATGGCAATGGGCCATCCCAGTTTGTTCAGGTGCAGGAAGTCTGCCCGGTTGAGCGTATTGTGTAGAAATCCTTCTTTATAAATATGATAACGTCGGGTACAGAAAAAAATGACGGCGAACACGACCACCATCATGATACGGGAGGCCAATGTGGAAATTCCCGCTCCCAGCAATCCCATTTCGGGCATTCCCAGTTTACCGTAAATCAGAATGTAGTTGCCGATAATGTTCATTACATTTCCTGTCAATAAGATCCACATGGAAACGCGGGTATCGGTTATGCCGTCGGCAAATTGCTTGAAACCGTTGAAAAGCAGTACAAACAACAAGGATATCAGCAAAACGATGAAGTAGGGACGCATTAAAGGCAGCAGTTCTTCGGGTTGCCCCAGTCGGTGGATATTCAGATAAAGTATCCACATGATGAGTGTGAGCAATACGGCCAGCAGTGTGTTGGCAAACAGGCTGTTCTTCAGCATTCGTCCCACTACATGGGTTTCTCCCCGTCCGAACAGACTCCCTACGATAGGAGTCAGCCCGTATGAGAATCCGGTAGCGAAAATAATGGCCAAAGTAAACATATTGTTGACAAAACTGGCGGCGGCTAATTCATTCGTGCTGTGATGGCCTATCATCAATGTATCGGCAAAACCCAAAATGATGACACCTATCTGGCCGATAACGATAGGGATACCTAAAGTGAAAAGTGCTTTGTAATGTTGCATGGTTAATAAATTGCTAATGTGCCAATATGCTAATTTGCCAACTGGCTGTGCTGTGTTCCGCATGGCGCAGCCAGTTGGCAAATTAGCATATTATCAGGTCGGCAAATTACTTTTATAGTAGAGTGTGGAACAATTTTCTCGCACAAATGTTTTTTGTGCAGCTTCTTTTATCTGGCCGGCAGTGACCGAGCGATATTTGTTTACTTCATTGTTAATATCTTCCGCTTTGCCGGTCAGTTCAAAATAAGCCAGATTGGTAGCCACATTCAGGTAATTCAGGTTATTGAATATCTGTTCGCTTTCATAGCGGTTCTTTACTTTTTCCAGCTCGTCTTCATCCACACTTTCTTCCGTCAATGCCTTCAGTTCCTGCCATACGGCAGCTTCGGCAGCTTCCAGCGTGACGCCTGGGGCGGGTTTGCCGGTGATATGGAACAATCCCTCGTCAATGCTGCCCGATATATAGGCGTCGATACTGTTGAATACCTGTTTCTCTTGTACCAGATGCTGCACCAGACGGCAGGAACGTCCGCTGCTCAGCAAGTCGCTTAGCATATCAAAAGCATAGTAGTCGGGATGGCGTCGTTCACAGATATGGAATGCCATAAAGAGCGCGTCTACAGGCACGTTCCGCTCTACTGTCAGTCGGCGTTCCTCCGTTTGCCGGGGTTCTGCCGGCAGTGAGCGGGGGGCTACGTTGCGGCGCGGGATAGGGCCGAACCACTTTTCAGCCAATGTCACTGTCTCTTCAAAAGTAATATGTCCCGTTACAGCCAGAATGGCGTTGTCCGGTGCATAATATTTAAAGAAAAAGGCTTTCACCTCTTCAAGGGTGGCATTGGCTATGTGGCTGATTTCTTTGCCGATGGTAGGCCACTGGTACGGATGCACCTTATAAGCTAGGGCGCGTAGCAGATGTGAGGCGTCTCCGTATGGCTGGTTCAGGTTCCGCTGTTTGAACTCTTCGATTACCACTTGCCGTTGCACTTCCAGACTGCGCGGGTTAAAGTCGAGGGACAACATACGGTCACTCTCCAACCAGAATCCGGTTTCCACATTCTGACGAGGGAGGGTGATGTAATAATTGGTTATGTCATTATTTGTCCATGCGTTGTTTTCGCCTCCGGCATTTTGTACCGGAGTGTCATAGTCGGGCACATGGATTCACCGAATACGGTATAAGAACCGTCCAGGTGGGGAGCGCCGCCTATGGTGCTGTATGCTTTGATCTGTTCGGGGGTGAAGCGGAATTTCTCTTCTTTGTCCGCCAGCTCACGGGCTTGGGCTTCCAAGGTGTCCTGTAATTCCAGTAACCCGGCATTGTCTCCTGCCTTGCGCATCTTGTATATTTCCTTCATGTGCTGGCGTGCCAGACTGTCGAACAGAGCCTCTTCACGCTGTTCGTTTATTTTGTTCTCCATGCCCAGCAATTGCGGTTCGGTGAACTTGCGTCCGGTAACAATATAGAACTGGCAACCCGATGAAGCCTTTTCGGGGTTCACATCATCACCCTGGCGTGCTGCCGCCAATACTCCTTTCTTGTGGAAGAATTTCGGATTGAACTCAGCGGGAATGGTGTAACCCACATCACCGCTGCCCAGCATGGCAGTATCCGATGCGTTTTTGCTGTCCGGATCGCCAGCTTGGATCATGAATTGTTTGATAACCCGGTGGAACAATGTACTGTCATATACTCCTTCTTTTACCAGTTTGATAAAGTTATCACGATGTTTCGGCGTTTCATTATACAGGGCCACTGTGATATTTCCCATGGTGGTTTCCAGTTTTACCAAGGTACGCTTTTCATTTTCCATATGATGATTTGTTTGTCTTTTCGAGCCGGCGTTGCATGCAGTCAATGCAATGAAGGCCAGGCATATTAGTAAAATTTTGTTTGAAGTCATGAGCTATTTTTTATTTATCGGACAAAGATAGGAAATAAAATTGAGAGTAAGAGCGGAAAAGCGAAGAAAGGAAGGATAAAAAAGGGAGAGAGCGGAGGAATACTTCAGACGTAGACGCGGCAGATCCAGGTCTTTTTTCCTCACAAACGTGCGTGTTCTTATAATTTGTAGAGAAGAAAAGTAAATGGGGCAGAGTGAGGGGAAGAGAAGCACCGGAAAGAGAAAAGACGAAAGAAAATAGATAAAAAGACTGGCGGCAAAACCGGAAGATGATAAGACTTGAAAAAAGAAAATTAAAAAAGTTTCTGAATAACATGGTTTGCATAAGTATTGAAATTTGCATTGAATAGTAGTATGGCATCCATCGTTTCAGAGGGAAGTCTTTGATGAAGGATGCCGGATTTATACCATATCATAATATGCGCGCACGTGTGTGAGAAAAAGGAACTGCGTCTACGTTGGAAGTAGCTTCCGTCTTCTTGGAAATCTGTCGGCTTGTCCGTATTGTTCATATTATGGGAACAGACGGGAGAGCTGAAAGATTTAAATTTTGCGGGGGTAAGATTATAGATCTTTCCTAGTGGCAACAGGTAGTCCGTAAGTTCTTTTTTAATAAATTATGGGAAACAAAAGATAAAAGCTGCGTTCTTTCAACCATTATGCCGATAAAATTGTTTAAATTTGCAGGAATACTTGTACAGACACTCGATGAAGAAAAAATATGTTCGTTGGACATTGTGGACGATAGCATCTCCGTTCATTCTGTTCATCATTTTATGTATATTGATTTATTTGCCACCTATTCAGAATTTTCTGGTGGACAAAGCTGCTGTATATGCCTCGGAAGCTACTGGTATGAATATCTCCGTGGGACGTATCTCTTTGTCTTTTCCGTTGAATCTGGTGGTGACCAATGTAGATGCTGCTTCCCCGCATAATGATACGTTGCTCAGTGTACGCCGCCTGCAAGTGAATGTGCAGTTGCTGCCACTGCTGAAAAAGCAGGTGGAAGTGGATGGCATATCCCTGCAAGGAGCCACAGTGAATTCTAATGACTTGATACATGGCATGAAGTTGAACGGTACTTTGGGGGAATTGTTCATTTCCAGTCATGGAGTGGCACTGGACCCCGAAACTGCCATCGTTAACAAAGTCTTGTTGAAAGATACGGATTTATCTCT
>PPYF01114198.1_pt1 | contig 35601 bp, 31 predicted proteins | sample 1559871 | NCBI WGS metagenome assembly PPYF01 (sample SAMN08240021, study PRJNA423297) | Human gut metagenome, whole genome shotgun sequencing project.
CAAGGCCCCGAAGCCCCGTGCCCCGGACGAGATTGAGCAGCACCGTCTCGGCGTTGTCGTCAGCGTGATGGGCGGTGAGGATGGCGTCAAAGCCCTCCCGCCGCGCCGTTTCCTCCAAAAAGGCATAGCGCAGATTCCGGGCGGCCTCCTCTATGGATAATCCTTGTGTTTCTGCCAGAGCCCGGGTGTCTCCGGAGCCGATGAAGCAGGGGATGTGCCGGGCGGCACACCAACTCTCCACAAACCACTGGTCATCAGCTGCCGCGGCCCGGAGCTGGTGGTGGAAATGGGCAGCAGCAGGGGTAAACCCGTTGGCACGGCCCCAGGTATCCAAAAAATGCAGCAGACACATGGAGTCCAGCCCGCCAGAGACGGCGCACAGGACCCGTCCCCCAGTGGGAAAGCGGCGGCGCAGGAAGACACCGGCGGCCAGCAGCTCATTCGTCCTCGTCATAGCGTGTATCCAGCGTGGAGAAGGTGGTATACTCCGGCATCCACCGCAGTTCTACTTTACCGGTCTCACCGTGGCGGTTCTTGGCCACGATGCACTCGGCGATGTTGTGCTTTTCAGAGTCCTCATCATAATAGTCGTCCCGGTACAAAAAGAGAACAATATCCGCGTCCTGCTCGATGGCGCCGGATTCCCGCAGGTCGGAGAGCATGGGCCGCTTGTCGTCCCGCTTTTCGTTGGCACGGGAGAGCTGGCTCAGGCAGATGACCGGGATGTTCAGCTCCTTGGCCATGATCTTGAGCATACGGGAGATATCGGAAACCACCTGCTGGCGGTTTTCGCCGCTGTGGCCCTTGCCCCCGGCAGAGGTCATCAGCTGCAGGTAGTCGATGACCACCAGGCACAGGTTGTCCAGGCGGCGGCACTTGGCATTCATATCCGCCACGGAGAGCATGGGGTTGTCGTCGATGCGCACATCCACCCGGTTCAAAACCGTGGCGGCGCCGGCGATCTTCTCCCAGTCCGTCTCCCGCAGGGAGCCGGTCTTGAGGCGGTAGTTCTCCACGCAGGCCTCCGAGGATAAAAGGCGCATGGCCAGCTGCTCCCGGGACATCTCCAGAGAGAAGATGGCCACCGTCTTCTGGGTGGACTTGGCCACGTTCAGCGCCACGTTCATGGCAAAGGAGGTCTTGCCCATGCCGGGACGGGCCGCCAGCAAAATGAGGTCCGATTTATTAAGGCCGGTGATCTTCTGGTCCACGGCGGAAAGGCCCGTGGAAAGGCCCGGCAGGCGGGAATCGCTCTCGCTCATTTCGCTCAGGCGGTCCAGCACCTCCGGCAGCACCTGCCGCAGCGGCACCATGCTCTGGGCACCCTGGCCCCGGCGCACGGCGTAGATCTTCTGCTCCGCGTTCTCCAAAATGGCGGAGGCCTCACCCACGCCCTCCTGCACCATGGCGGTGATCTCGGCGGCGGCCTGGGCCACACCCCGCAACATGGCCTTGTCATGGACGATGGCCACGTACTCCATGACGTTGGCACTGGTGGGGGTGATCTCCATCAGCTGGGCAAGGTAGGAGCGGGTGGTCTGGTCGTCGTAGGTGCCCGCCTTTTGCATCTCCTCACAGACGGTGATGCCGTCGATGGGCTTGGCGTAGGTGAACATGGTGTAGATGGTCTCGAAGATCTCCCGGTTCTGGCGCAGGTAGAAATCCGACGGCCGCAGCTTGTCCATGACGTCCTTGACGCAGTCCGGGTCAATGAGCATGGAACCCAGCACCGCCTGCTCCCCCTCCAGGGAGTGGGGCATCTGCCGCAGCAGCAGGTCTTCATTTGCCATGGATCATCACCTCCGGGATCAGCAATCAAAATGGAAACGGGGCAGCTCCCCCGCGGGTATCCTTATTTTTCCTCGTACACGGCCACGTAAACCGTGCCGGTGACCTCAAAGCCCAGCTTGGCCTTGATCTGATAGGTGCCGAATGCCTTGATGGGCTCCTCCAGCACCAGCTTCTGCTTGGGGATGTCCAGGCCGAACTGGGCCTTGAGCCCCTCGGAGATCTCCTTGGCGGTGACGGCGCCGAAGAGGCGGCCGCCGTTTCCGGCCTTGGCGGTGAGCTTCACCTGGCACTCCTTGAGCTTTTCGGCGGTGGCCTCGGCCTCAGCCTTCAAGCGGGCCTCCTCGGCCTTGCGGGCCTTCTCCTTGAGGTTCATGGTATTGATGGCGTCCGCCGTGGCGGCGATGGCCAGCTTCCGGGGCAGGAGGTAGTTGCGGGCGTAGCCCTCGGAGACCTCCACCATCTGGCCCTTCTTGCCCTGGCCCTTGACGTCCTGCTGTAAAATGACTTTCATGGATTCGTTCCTCGTTTCTTCAAGATTGACCCTTGGAGCCCCTGGGGCCGCGGGTCATTTTTCAAAATAGTGATCGATGGCCGCCAGCAGATCCTGCTGCACGGTGTCGATGTCGCCGTTTTCCACACGGCCGCCGGCCGTGGCGGAGTTGCCGCCGCCGCCCAGAGCCTCCAGGATCACCTGGACGTTGATCTCACCCAGGGAGCGGGCGGACATGAGCACATCCTCCCCGCTGCGGTAGACCACAAAGGAGGCCTTGACCCCCTTGAGGGTCAGCAGCTCGTCCGCCGCCTGGGCCGCCGCCACCCGGTCCACCCCGTCCTGGGGGATCACCGCCACGGCGATATTCTCCCGGTAGAGCTGGGCCCGGCGGATGATGTCGTAGCGGGAGACCATGTCCTGCAGATCGTTCTGGAACAGCCGCTGGACATCGGTGGTGTCGGCTCCTGCCCGGCGCAAAAACGCCGCAGCCTCGAAGGTACGGCCGCCGGTGCGGAGGGTGAAGTGCTTGGTATCCAGCACGATGCCCGCCAGCAGGGCCTCTGCCTCCTCCCGCAGGAGGTCGGCGGAATCCACCAGGTACTGCAGAAGCTCCGTCACCAGCTCCGAAGTGGAGGAGGCGTAGGGCTCGTGGAAGCTGAAGGCGGCGTTTTCAATGTAGGAGGCCGCCCGGCGGTGGTGGTCGATGACCGCCACCCGGTTGCAGGACTCCAGCAGCTGCTGGCTCTCCACCATATCCGGCCGGTTGGTATCCACCACCACCAGCAGCGCGCCGGGGCGGATGTTGATGAAGGCCTCCGACGGGGAGGTGAACACCCCCTCATACTCCGGCAGGGCCCGCAGCCGATCCAGCACCAGCCCGGCGGCGTTGTGCTCCAGGTTGATGACAATGCGAGCTTTTTTGCCCCGCTTGCGGGCGGCGCAGCAAAGGCCTGCCGCCGCGCCCACAGCATCCATATCCGCGAAGCTGTGGCCCATGATATAGATCTCCGTGGCGTCCGCAATCAGCTCGCTCAAGGCATTGGCCATGACCCGGGACTTGACCTTGGTGCGCTTTTCCGTGGTCTTGGAGCGGCCGCCGTAGAACTCGAAGTCCATGCGGCCCCGCACCACTGCCTGGTCGCCGCCCCGGCTGAGGGCCATCTCCACAGAGAGGTTGGCATTCTTGTAGAGCTCCCGGAGGCTGTCCGCATCCTTGCCCACGCCGATGGAGAGGGTGGGGTGGACGCCCTCGCCCACCTTGATCTCCCGCATGGCGTCCAGCACGGCGAAACGCTCCTGGACAAAGGGCTGGTAATACTGCTCTTCAAAGATGAAGAGGTAGTGGTCCCGGTCGGTTTTCAGCAAAATCCCCTGGCCCTGGGCAGCCCAGGCATTGAGCTTTTCGTCGATCTGGGCCTGGACGGCGCTGCGCTGGGTATCGGCGCAGGCCTTCATGAGATCCTCGTAGTTGTCGATGAGCAAAATGGCCATCACCGGCCGGGAGGCGGTGTAATGCTCCCGGAGGTCATCGGCATCGGTGGTATCCACCCAGTAGGTGGTGGCCACCAGGTTCTGCTCCGTACCCTTTCCGCGGCTGCGCACCAGGCTGCCGTATACCCGGAAGCGCCGGTTGTTCATGACCACCCGCTCCGGGCATTCCGTCTTGCCCTCCAGCAGCCACTCCACCGGCAGGTGGGGCACCGCGTCCTCCACCTTCATCTCAAAGAGGTGCTCCCGCACCCCCGCCAGCTGGAGAAAGTTCTCATTGCTCCAGATGACCTCCCCGGTGTCCGGCCGAAAGACCATGATGGGCAGGGGGGAGTTGATGAGGGTGGACTTGCTGGCGGTATCCACGCTGCCGGTCAAATTGTCGATATACTGCAAAATACCCTGGCGGCGGGACTGATTGGCCCGGGTAAAGTAGACATACAGCCCCACGGTCACGGCAACCTCCACCAGACCCACTCTCAAGCTCACTGTGGCGGTGACCACGGAAAAGGCGGCCATCACCAGAAAATAGAGCTTCAAATTGGGCTCCAGCAGGCGGGATAGCTTTTTATTGTTCATACCGGCAGTCTCCTTTTGGACGGCAGTACCTGTGAAAAAATCTGCGAATTACTAGGTATATCAGTATACCATCTTTCCAAAATCCGTGCAACAGCAAAAACCGCCCATCCGGCGGACGGGCGGCCCTTGTCAGCTGTTTTCGGCGTTAAGAATGGGATTTTCCGGATAGTAGCACTCCTGCTTGGGCATCCGGTTTTCCACCACCGCGCAAAAGAGCAGTTCCAGCGCATGGCGGATCTGATAGGTGAGGTTCTGGTCGATGGCGAAGTCCACCACACCCTCTTTCAAAAAGGCGCGGATCTCGGGGCTGATATCGTGGGCCAGGATGCGCACCTGCCCGGTCTTTCCCGCTTTGCGCACTGCCTCCACACAGGCGGGAACGCTGACGTTGGCCATATAGATATAGTGCAGGGCAGGCTCCTGTTCCAGGGCCTGGGACACTGCCTCCAGGGTCTCGGCGTACTCATTGTGGGTGGCGGCCAGGCGGCACACCTCCCGGGGGATGCCCACCTCTTCCAGCCGCTCCAGAAACCCCTCCGCCCGGGCCTTGTGGCCGGCGAACTCCGGGCCGCCGTATACCAGCAGCATCCGGTCCCCGGGGCGGTAGAACTTGGAGGCGATCTCTCCGGCGGTACGGCCGGCCCGGCGGGCATTCTCGCCCACGTAGCACAGCCGCGGGGCGTTGGCGATGTCGGAGTTGAAGGTCACCACCGGGATCCGCCGCTGGGAGAGCTCCTCCAGCTTGCGGCGGACGCTCTCGCAGTCGAAGCCGCTCAGGGCGATGCCCTGGGCTCCCTCCCGCTCCACCTGCTCCAGAAGGCGCAGGCAGGCAGCCATGTCGTTGCGGGGATATTCCAGGACGTCCACCGTCAGGTTATAGTCCCGGCGGGCTTTGCGGAACTGGGCCACGCCCTCCGCCATAGCCTCTCCCAGGTACTCCTTCCAGGCGGGCTGTACCACCACGAAGCGCCGGGGGGTGCCGCTGGTGGCAAGGGCGCTGGCCATGCGGTTGGGCCGGTAGTCCAGCTCCTCCATCACCTGCAAGATCCGCTCCCGTACCTCCGCTTTCACGTACGGACGATCGTGAAGCACCCGGTCCACCGTGCCGATGGAAACCCCGGCCCGCTCCGCGATCATTTTGATGGTTGCCCGCATCCGCCGCGCCTCCTCTTTTTATATAAAATAAACACTCTCCAATGGGAAAATCATAACATGTTTGGGTTGGTTGTCAAGTCCCGGCGGATTTTTTCCAAAGTTTACGTGAAAAAACAGTATACAAACCATGCCCTGTGTGGTATACTAGAGTATCGACTTAAGCTGCGCGGGGAAATGTCCCGCAGCCTCTCTTTGTTGTATTTCACCGGTTGGCCTGTGGTGCCATTCCGGTCAAATAGATTATTTTCCATATGACCGAGCGCATGACGCGACCGAACTCCTGGCGGCGGAACGGGGCCGTACAGGTATCCGGGCGTCTTTACTTTGCGTGCCCTTTTTTGGGGAGAATGCCGGAATTTTCCCGCTTTTTGGGGCTCTTTCCCCAGGAAACAGCCCTCTTTCCCCTCCGCACGCCACACTGCCGGTCATGGGAAACACGAATTTCAAAAAAAGGAGTACCTGATCAAACTATGGCAGAAAAATTGAAAATCATTCCCCTTGGCGGTCTCAACGAGATCGGCAAGAACATGACCGTCTACGAATACGGCGGCGAGATCATTGTGGTGGACTGCGGCATGGCGTTCCCCGGGGACGACATGTACGGCATCGACTCCATTATCCCGGACGTCAGCTACCTCATCAAGAACCGCGCCCGGATCCGGGGCCTGTTTATCACCCACGGACACGAGGATCACGTGGGCGCCATCCCCTACGTGCTCAAGCAGGTGAATATGCCCATCTACTGCACCCGCTTCACCGCGGGCCTCATCAAGCTGAAGCTGGAGGAGCACGGCCTCCTCAAGAGCACCAAGCTCATCACCGTGGAGCCCGGCAAAACCGTCCGGGCAGGTAAGTTCTCCGTGGAGTTCATCCATGTCAACCACTCCATCGCCGACTCCGTGGCCTTCGCCATCCACACCCGGATGGGCACTGTGGTGCACACCGGCGACTTCAAGATCGACTCCACCCCCATTGACGGGGAAGTCATCGATCTGGCACGCCTGGGCGAGCTGGGCAAGGAGGGCGTGCTGGCCCTGTGCGCCGACTCCACCAACGTGGAACGGCCGGGCTTCACCCCGTCGGAGAAGACCGTGGGCGCCACCTTCAAACGCCAGTTCCAAAACTGCGAGGACCGCATCATCGTCACCACCTTTGCCTCCAACGTCCACCGCATCCAGCAGGTGCTGGATGCCGCCGCTGCCTGCGGCCGGAAGGTGGCCGTCACCGGCCGCTCCATGGAGAACATGATGAAGGTCTCCACGGAGCTGGGCTATATGAAGGTGCCCAAGAACACCCTGGTGGACATCAACAAAATCAAGGGCCTGCCCAAGAACAAGCAGGTCATTGTCACCACCGGCTCCCAGGGCGAGGAGATGAGCGCCCTGTACCGCATGGCCTTCTCCACCCATAAGCAGGTGGAGATCGGCGCGGGGGACAAGGTCATCATCTCCGCCTCCGCCATCCCCGGCAACGAGGTTACCATCTCCCGGGTCATCAACGAGCTCTTCCGCAAGGGCGTCAAGGTGGTCTATGACCGGGCCGACATGCTGCACGTCTCCGGCCATGCCTGCCAGGAGGAGCTGAAGATCATCCACGCCCTCACCAAGCCCCGCTTCTTTATTCCCCTCCACGGCGAGCAGCGGATGCTGCAGATCCACTCCCAGCTGGCCCAGGAAATGGGCATGGACCGCAACCACATCGCCATTGCCGACAACGGCTCCGTCATCGAGCTGACGGTGAAGACCCTGAAGATCGGCGGCTCCGTGCCCGCCGGCGAGGTGTACGTGGACGGCTCCGGCGTGGGCGATGTGGGCGCCGTGGTGATGCGGGACCGCAAGCGCCTGGCCGAGGACGGCATGGTGGTGGTGGTAATGCCCATCTCCAGCCACGACGGCACCCTGCTGAGCCCGCCGGACATCGTCACCCGCGGCTTTATCTACGTCAAGGAGTCCGGCGACCTGATGAAGGAGCTCCAGAACGTGGCGCTGGAGGCGGCGGAGTCTGTCACCCGCAAGCGCAGCCGGGACGACGGAGAGCTCAAGGGCGCGGTGAAGTCCGCCGTCAGCAGCTACCTCTTCAAGACCACCAAGCGCTCCCCCATGGTGATCCCCGTGGTGACCCGCCTGTAAAAACCGAACAAACAAGAAAGACGGCCCCTGTGGGCCGTCTTTTTTTCTCTGCACCGGGCGGGGAAGATATCCTTGAAAATGTCAAAACTGTCTGGGGATAAAAAAAATCGGAGCAAGCGATCAACGCTTGCTCCGATTTGGCGGAGAAGGAGGGATTCGAACTGGTATATACTGGATTTTACCATGTGCCGGGGTGTTCCTCCAAGTGCCGCTAAGTGTTGCAATTCCAGACTTTTTTGAGAAATAAATCTTATTTGATGTCAGTGCGTGCCGACCGGTTTTATCGTGGTAAGGGTCAGAATAAGGGTCAGAATAAGGATCAGAATATAGCCTGGTTATGATTAGGCGGGAAGATATGACAAGGGTGGAAAGAACGGAGTGCCCCGTTCTTTCCACCCTTGTTGACTCAAAATGATTTGATGTAAAACCTACTGCGCTGAAAGAGAGCCCTGATTTCAAAAAGACCAGCTATGACTTTTTTGCGGGCTTCACCATGCCGCGGTCGCTCTTTTCAAAACCGAATTTGGCGTAGAACGGCTGTGCGTCGCGGCTTATCAGAATGCCCCGCAGGTCATGAAACAGCGGGTTCGTCTGAATGGTCTCCAGCAGCGCATGTCCAACTCCTTTGTGCTGCCAGGCTGGGTCAACGATCACATCGCAAAGATAGTAGGTCGTCCCATAGTCCGTTACGACACGGGCAAAGGCGATTTGCTGGCCGGTCTTGCGACAGCGTGCTCCATAGCAAAAGGAGTGTTCCATCGCCAGCCGCTCCTGCTGCTCGGAACGGTGAGATGCCCAATGGGTAGTTTTCAGTAGGGCCATAACAGCATCCATCTGCATATTGTCAAGGCCTTCAATGATGTCAAAATCCTGCATAGATGCGCTCCTGACTGCGGAAAAGCTTGGTTTCTATGGGTGAAAACGTTTCTCAATCCTCCGGCAGCTTCCAGTTGAAGAACCGCAGATAGGGGTCACTGGTTTTCTTGCGGAAGGCGTCCATATCCCGCTCCCGCCAGTCGTAGTAGCCGACGCCGGTCTTATAGCCCAGGTCGCCCCGGTCCAGTCGCTCCTGCAGGGAGGGATGGACTGTTTTGGTGTCGCACAGGTCGGGATAGAGATAGGTCTCGATGTTGGCGATCAGGTCCAGACCTGCGTAGTCGAAGTGGTCGAACAGGCCAATGGAGGTGTACCGGGGCCCCCAACTGGAACGGATGCACTTGTCGATGTCCTCCGGACCGCAGATGCCCTGCTCCACCATATAGACAGCCTCGCGGTACAGCGCGTGCTGCAGGCGGTTGGCGATGAAGCCGGGAGCGGGCTTATTCATTTTGCAGACTTCCCGGCCGCAGGATTCCAGCAGCGTGACGACAGCGTCCAGTGCTTCCTGGGAGGTGAAGACATTCTTCACCAGCTCCACGCAGGGGACCATGTGGGGCGGGTTGTACGGATGAGCCACCATGACCTTCTCCCGCTGGGACATGCCGTTGGCAAGGTCCACGGGGGAGATGGCAGAGGTGGTGGAAGCGATGGCCTTCAGATGGGGGCAGTTGGCCTCAATCTGGCGGTAGACCTCGTACTTGACTTCTAGCTTTTCAGTGACGCATTCAATAACGACCTCAACATCCGCCAAATCAGCGTAGTTCTCCGTGAAGGACAGCCGCTTTTCACAGGCGGCGGTCTGCTTTTCCGTGACGAGGCCCTGGGCGATCAGGTCCTTGTAGTAGGTGCGGTATTTCTCCAGACCGACCTCGCTGTTTTTGGCAAGGACGATGGTGGGAATGCCGTTGCCGGTGAACAGCACAGCCAGGCTGATGCCGATCATACCTTTGCCAATAATGGCGACAGAACGCTCAGACATATTCCGCACCTCTTAGAGTTCGCCTTTACGCATGATGTAATCGTAAGCAATACGGGCGTTGTTGGTGGAGATATACTCCATGCACTCCGGCTGGCCGATATCCACGGGGCAGCGGTCCGCGAAGTTGATGCGCTCGATGCACTCCTCGCGGGTCCAGCCCTTGTTGATGATGGCGTCGCCCACCGTGCTGAGCCACTGGTAGATGAACTGCTTATTCTGAGCGATGCACTCCTTGCCCATGACGGGGCCGTGACCGGGAATGATGTAATCAACATCCAGGCTCTGCAGCCAATCCAGACTCTTGAACAGGGCGTCGAAATCGATGGAGTGGAACCAGATCTGGCAGTTATTGAAGATGTTGTCGCCCACGAACACCACCCGCTCCTCGGGGCAGTAGATACTGGTCTGCTCGGGAGAGTGGCCGGGGGTGTGGTAGCACTTAAAGGTATGGTCGCCCACCTTCAGCGTCAGTTTGTCGGTGAAAGTGATGTCGGGCTTGCCGATCTCCTCCTCACCCTCGGGCAGCAGCAGGTCGACCTTGGTGGGGTCCTGACGCTTCAGCAGGTCCAGGTTGTACTCATAGGTGGTCTGGTTGAACGCGGGGGGGATTTTGTAGTAACCGTTGAGCACCTTCTCGTGGGCGATGATGGTGGCGCCCTCCTTCTTCAGGTAGGGGTTGCCGAAGACGTGGTCGATGTGGGACTCGGTGTTGATCAGATACTTGATGCCGCCGCACTTTTCCTTGGCGAAGGCGATCATCTGCTCCAGCTGGGTGAACCACTGGGCAGTATCGATAAACACAGCGCCCTCGCTGGTCATGACCATGCTGGGGTCGCAGCCGCGCATACCGGTGAAGGTATAGACGTTCGGGGCGATCTGCTCGATTTCAATATCGGGGGAGCTGACGGCGTGATCGTAGTCTGCCCAATGGCTCTCGCCAATTCCAACAACTTTTAACATAGAATTATAACCTCCTTAATTCTTGTGAGTTTGCGCCTGTGATGTGCTGATTCCAGCCAATGTCTGGATTTTTTGTTCTAGATGGCCACGAAAGAAGGATACCATCCGGCCTGTCAGGAGCATGGTTACTACCGTACCAAGTCCAATCCCGACGACCTTTCCGGCAACCGCTAGACCGATTGCACAGGAAAGCGTTACACTTATGGCATCAATCACATTTTTACCAAATCCAACGTCTCTTCTCAGAATGCTTCCTACGGTATCCGCCAAAGCGTCTGCCGGGTTTGCAATCAGCTTCATGTCCACCATCAGTAATAATCCAAGCGCCGTGAATCCGATCGCGGCAAACAGCACAAAAAGGCGCTGCCACACAGTATCAGGTGAAATCCGGATATACTTTCCGAATGCTGTCAGGAGAGCACTGAAAATTGCGCTGAAAGGAAGTTGTAAGCAAATACTCCAGTGCCGATTCTCTTTTTTTAAAAGAAGTTGGAGAAGAATCGCAACCATATAGACTACAAAAGTCAATCTGCCATAATCCAATCCCCAGACCAGAGATCCGGCGTAGGCAATGGATGCCACGGCTCCTACCCCAAACTGTGTTTTGGTGTTCAGGGTAAGGCCGACCGCCATGCAAATTACACCAGTCACATAAAAAAGGCATCTCCAAAGAAAAGCATATCTCTTCTTCACTTTTTCACCTTAACATATCTTAGGTATCGAGAAAGCCGCCGGCGTGTTAGTAATCGGCATAATGGCTCTCACCGAACCCAAAGCCTTTAACACGGGTGTCTTTCTTCCCACTTTTTTGCCTGATAACGGCTTATTTGCCCAGAGCGTGGAGGATGGCCTGAGAGGTCTCCTCCACAGTGGCCTGATTCTCCACAGATTTCAGGAGCCCCCGCTGGGCGTAGAACGCCTTCAGCGGCTCGGTCTCCTTATGATAGACCTCAAGACGCGCTTTCACGGTCTCGGGGGCATCATCCTTCCGCTGGACCAGTTTGCCGCCGCACTTGTCGCAGATACCCTCCTGCTTGGGGGGCACAGCCACCAGATGGTAGCTGGCGCCGCAGTGCTCGCAGACACGGCGGCCGCTCATGCGCTCCATGATGACCTCATCGGAGATCTCAATGGAGACCACGTCGTCAAACACGATCCCGGCCTTCTCCAGGGCCTCGGCCTGGGCGATGGTGCGGGGCACGCCGTCCAGGATGTAGCCGTTCTTGCAGTCATCCTCGGCCACCCGCTCAGTGATGATGCCGATGATGACATCATCAGGCACCAGCTTGCCCTCGTCCATGTAGGCTTTTGCCTTCATGCCGGTGGGCGTACCGTTCTTGATGGCAGCGCGGAGGATGTTGCCGGTGGAGATGGTGGGGATGTCCAGCTCTTTACACAGGATGTCGGCCTGTGTGCCCTTGCCGGCGCCGGGGGCGCCTAATAAAATCAGTTTCATACAGGTATCCTCATCCCTCCGGTAGAGACCGGAGGTTTTTTTATCAGTTCATACCCAGCTGCTCCATCAGCTTGTCGATCTCATCGAGAACCAGCTGAGGAGTCTTTGCGCGAACCATAAAGTAGGGGCGGCCTGCGGCATATTTGGCGCAGAAAGCACCGCGCGCCTGACGCCGATCCTCTTCATCGATGATAGGCATAACCAGACCATCACCGCCGGACAACAACTGGTTCATACCAAAGAAGTTCATCATGGAGTGATAGCTCTGATAAGCGGCCTCAAACTGACCCATCTGCTTAACCTCGGTCTTGAACCAGCCGTCAATGCAGGGCATGATGGCCAGATCCATCTGGATAGGCTCGTCACGCATTTCCATGGTGGGCTCGTCACCAAAGAACATCTTCACGCCCTCGTCCTGGTTGGCCAGATCGGAACGCTCGGTGCCCTTGGCGCGCTTGCGGACATAGATGTTCTTGGAGCCGTACAGGGCGATACCCGTCTCGTCATCCATAACGGTGGTCTCGGTGGAGAAAACCTGAGCGCCGCGCTTGCAGGCCTCCAGCTGAGTCATGGACTTGCCGTGGTTGTTCTCGCCGCCCACCAGCAGGATGCCGTGGCCCTTATAGACGACGGAGGAAGAGTGGAAGGGATGCATACCGCACTTATCCATCTCATTCGCCAGCATGGAGACCATGATCTTGTTCAGCTCACCCTCTTCCCAGAAGGAATCGAGGATCAGCTGGTGATCCACATAGCGGATGGCCTTCTTGGGCTCGTCATAGTTCCAGATGATATCGGGCTTGTCCTTGGTGACCTCGTGAGAAACTTCAACGGTTCCCAGACGATAGTTCAAAAAGGACATATCCTCGGCAATGCCGGTGCGCTCAGGGCCGCCTACCACATCGAAACGCAGGACCGCCTTGCCGCTCTTCAGTTCTTCAGTAAAAACGCTCATATTATGGTCTCCTTATAGAAATTAGTGTGTTTTTTACTTCATGGTCGTGATGGGACGGGACTGGAGCAGATAGACCTGTCCGTCCACGATGGCCCACTCAATGTCCTCGGGCTTCTTATAGAAGGCCTCAATTTTCTTGGCCAGCTCCACCATCTGGTTGCGCTCGTCATCCGTCAGGACGGGGGCCTCCCGCAGCTCCTCGGGAACGGGAATCTCCTTGGTGCCGCCCCGCTCGCTGAGCCGGACCACCATAGTCTCCTTCTCGGAGATGTACTCGGTGGTGATCTCGCCGGTGTGCTTGTTGATCCACAGGTTGTCGGGAGTCACGATGCCGGACACGATGGCCTCGCCCAGGCCCCATGCGGCTTCCAGCACCACGGTGTCGTGGTCGTTGGTGATGGGGTTGGAGGTGAACATGACGCCGGCCTTCTGGGCGCTGACCATGCACTGCACCACCACGGCGATGGAGATGCTACGCTCGTCGAAGTTCTTCTCCTTGCGGTAGAAGATGGCCCGGTCGTTATACAGGGAAGCCCAGCACTCCTTGATATACTTCACCACGTCATCGTTGCCGATGACAAAGAGGAAGGTCTCCTGCTGGCCGGCGAAGCTGGCGTCGTCCAGATCCTCGGCAGTGCCGCTGGAACGGACGGCCACAGGCTCGTGACCGCTGCCGATCTGAGAGTAGAAGGAGACGATATCCTCGGCCATCTCCTGGGGCACGGGGGAATCAATGATGCGCTGACGAATCTCGGCGGCCACGGAGATCAGGGAGGCGTCGCTGGAGAAGTCAATGGTATCCAGTTTTTCAAAGACATAGTCCCAGAGGCCGTTGGCCTCCATGAACGCGTTGAACATCTCCGAGCGCACGATGAATCCCTTGGGCACCGGCAGCCCGGCCCGGGACATGCGGCAGAGGCTGGCACCTTTGCCGCCGGCGGCGTGAGCCAGTTCCTCATCAGGGATCTCGTCAAACCATGCCAGATATGGAGTCATGATGCAGGACTTCCTTTCTATTCCAATCGTAGTATTCAGGGAAACCGGCTGCGGCGCTGATTACAGCGCCGCAGCCATGTTACAGCTTCTCAGCCGAGAACTTCCACCACGCCGGTGGAGCCGTCCACGCGGATTTTGTCGCCGGTCTTGATGAGCTGAGTGGCGCGGCGGGTGCCAACCACGCAGGGAACACCAAACTCGCGGGCGACAACGGCGGGGTGGGACAGGGCACCGCCGGTATCGGTGACCAGAGCGCAGATCTTGGAGAAGGAGACGACCCAGGCGGGGTTGGTCATCTTGCAGACCAGGACCTCGCCGTCCTTGACGGAATCCAGCTCGGAGGGGTCATACACCAGATGGGCAATGCCTTCCTGAACACCGGGGCAGCCGGGGATGCCCTTCAGGACGGTCTTGCTGATCTCGGCCTTTTCGGCCTGCTCCTTCAGCTCGGCCTCGAACTTCTGGGGATAGCCCCACAGGCTCTTATAAGGCTCGTTGTAGACCTGCCACTCGGTAGCGGTGCCGTACCACTCCTGAGGATGACGCTTGCGGGCTTCCTCCATCTCGGCGCGGCGGGTCTTGACCAGCTCCTTGACGGGATAGTCAGAGCAGCAGGCGCAGCGGATCTCGTCATACTTCAGCATGAAGATATCCTCGGCGTCGTCCAGAATACCCTCGCGGACCATAGCCTTGCCAATCTGGACGAAAGCGACGCGCATGTGAGAGTAGACGCCCTGGTCGATATAGAAGTGGTGATCGGGGGTGATGGGAGCCATCTTCACGCACAGCTCCAGATAGTGCTTGAGCTTTGCCAGCTCTTCGGGGTCGCTGACCATGGAATAGAGCTGCTCGATAGCCTCCTTCTGGGACTGCATGCAGGCATCGTACTCGGCGTTGTAATCGTAGTTGTTGTTGACATAGGTGCGGACGGCCTCGTAAGCGGGGGTGGGGTCTTCGTACCAGGTCTTGTAGATGAACTCGTGAGTGTACATAGCCTTGAAGCCGTACTCGTTGCGGTAAGCCTCCATCATCTCCAGGAACTTCTCACTGCCGGGGACATCGGCGACCTTGGCCATGATCTCGGCGTTGTCGGTAGTGGAGAGGAACAGCTCCTTCAGAGCGGGAACACGGCAGACCTCTTCCTTCATCTCCCACAGGGCCTTCAGAGAGTCCCAGTTGCGGTCGGCGGGGGAGACGTTGATCTTGCCGATGAGGACATCGTCAGCTCCGGCAGCCTTGGCGGCGTTGGTGAAGTCGGTGGAGGCCTGGAACTGAGCCAGGTTGATGATCCAGTGGATGCGGAAGGCCTCGGACTTCATGTCCAGCATATCCTCCATGTGGATCATGATCTCGGGCAGGGACTTGTGCTCGAAATCGCAGTCCAGCATAGCGTTCTGAATTTCCTTCAGGCGGGGGATGTACATCTTGTGCCAACGGTCCAGGAAGGTGTCGGCGTAGATGGGCATGACCTTGACGTAATAGTCGAACATGGGGCCGATCTTGTCGGCGTCCATCTCGGGGGGAACGACGGCGGAATAGACATAGCCGCCGATATTCTTGGCGATCCACGCCTTACCGATGGGAGCGCCGAACCGCTGATACATATAGGTGCAGTCGGAACCCCAGCGGCCGTCGCAGTCCCACCAGCCGCCGACGTCAAAGTACAAGGGGGAGATGGGATTGGGGCAGTGTAGGTCGTCGTAGAACCACATCAGGCTCTTTTCCTGCTCGTCTTTCCATTCGATGGGGAAGCGGTCGTCCGTGAACTTTGTGGCAAGGATCTTGGAAGTGTCACTCATGATGATTCTCCTTTTCTTTTTTGTGCGCCAAAAGAGGGAACTGCTTCTCAGATGAGGTCTGCCCAATCAAACTATCGAAAATCGATTGTAGCAGATAAGAGGAATAAGGGGGACGGTCAATAACCGAGGACAAATAAATGCGATAAAATTAAGAAAAATGCCCGGATAATGGTTGCTTTCAAGCAAATCAAGTGCTATGCTCAAAAGCATAAAGGATATCATTAAACTTGTTGAAATTCGATAATCGATTATTGACAGTTAAATCGTAAACAAATTTGCACAGAAAGTCAAGACGGAAATTGCAGATTTTAGGCAAAATACTGACTAAAAAGGAGCGCGTGATTTTATGCAATTAAGCAAAATGATCCCGGAAGTGGACACCCATACCCATACCATCCTCTCCGGCCACGCATGGTCCACCCTCAGTGAGAACTGCCGCGCCGCAAGGGAAAAGGGGATGAAAGGCCTGTGCCTGACCGAGCACGGACCGGCTATCGAATGCGGCGCCCCTTCTTATATCCCCCACAGCCAAAGGATGCTGCCGGAGGTGGTGGAGGGAATCCGGGTCTATAAAGGCGTGGAGGCCAACATCCTGGATCACGAGGACCATTTGGATATCCCGCCTGCATATTTGAAGTTCTGTGAATTTGCCATTGCCAGCATCCATACTCATATGTTTCCGGAGCGGGACATGGCGGAGGCCAATACGGCAACCTATTGCGATATCTTGAAAAATCCGTATATCGACATCATCGGCCACGCGGACGATCCTTCTGTCCCCTGCGATTTTGAAGCGATGGTGCAAGTGGCGCAGGCTCATGGAAAGCTGCTGGAGCTGAACAACAACTCCACCACCGCCCACCGGCCGGGTAGCCTGCCCTCCCTGAAACGCTATATTCTCTGCTGCAAGGAGCATCGTCAGCGGGTATGCGTAGCCAGCGACGCCCATTTTTATACCATGGTGGGAAGCGTGACGCCGCTGATGACGCTGCTGGAGGAGCTGGATTTTCCGCAGGAACTGATCGTGAATCTGACAAAAGAACGGTTTGACGCTTATCTGGAAGAGAGAAAACAGCGTCTTTCGGCAATCACGGATTGACAAACCACGTTTTATCGGATAGTATAAAAACGATAATCGATTATAATAACAAACAACGCTTGCAGGAGGATGGATGCCTATGGCCAGAAACGAAACCAAAAAGGATATCGCGAAAGGCACACTCAGAAAGGAGATCCGGAGCTACATTCAGGAGCAGATCGCAAGCGGACGGTTTAAAGCGGGAGACCGGATCGTTGAGACGCAGCTGGCAAAGGAACTAAATGTGTCTCAGGCTCCGGTACGGGAAGCCATATTGGAATTGGCTGCAATGGGGCTTCTGGAGGAACGGCCTTATTCCGGCTCCTTCGTCCGGCAGTTGACCGCGGCGGATATCGAGGATATCTATAATACCCGGGCGTTTATCGACGAGTATGCGGCACGGCAGGCGGCCAAGCGCATTACAGATGAACAGCTGGCAGAGATGGAAGCACTGCTGCACCGGATGGACGCAGCGAAGGACATCCACGAGTTCGTGGAAATGGACATTACTTTCCATGGGTTGGTAGTGGATGCGGCTGGTAGTCCTGCGCTGAAGCGAATGTGGGAGGGTCTCCGCCTGGTGGAGTGGACAGGGCTCTCCGCGGCTGTGACGCAGAATTCCTTGCCGGAGCTGGCCAAACAGCACTGGGAGATCTACCGCATGCTGGAGAAGCACGCGGACCATACAGTCGGCGCATACATGTTTTTACATATCAAAAATTTCGGAGACGAGCTGAAGCGCTACTTCGCCAAGACCGGCGGGGCGCCGCTGACGCTGGGTGATTTCGAGGAAAGGAGCCTCCTATGATGCAGGAAGGCCGCGACTGGGACCGTTTGGTCGTCAGCCGCAAAGATACCACAGGTGAAGAAGCGGTCATTGGACATACACAGATCCGCAAGGGCGGCATTGCCAAGGTCACCGGCGCCGCCCAGTTCGGCGCGGATGTGGACCAGCCGGGACAGCTCTATGGCGCTGTGCTCCATAGTCCCTATGCCCATGCCCGGGTTTTGCGTGTCAACGCGGAAAAGGCCCGGGCCCTGCCCGGCGTTCGGGCTGTGGTCGTCGGTTCGGATTTCCCCACCCTTTATGGTTCTTTCATTGCCGACCAGCCTATCGTGGCGCAGGAAAAGGTTCGCTATCAGGGCGAGCCGGTGGCGGCGGTGGCCGCTGACACGGAGGAACTGGCCCATGAGGCTGTGCGGCTCATCGAGGTGGAATACGAGCCGCTGCCGGTGGTGAATGACCTGGAGACCTCCATGAAAAATGAGGTCCTCATCCATGAGGACTGGAGCAGGTATGACTGCAGCAGCGCCTGCTTCCCCCAGCAGGGAACGAATATCGGAGACCAGTATCATCTGAAAAAAGGAGACGTGGAACAGGGCTTCGCCGAGGCGGACGAGATCGTGGAGAGTGAGTTTACCTGCGGAATGCTGCAGCACACCACCATCGAGACGCATACCGCCACGGCCAAAGCGGACCCGGTATCCGGTGAGATCCATATTTGGTCGCCCAGCCAGTCTCCCTTCAGCATCCGGGGGCTGCTGGCCAAGACCTTCCATGTGCCGCTGGAAAAGGTGCGCCTCACCGTTACGGAGATCGGCGGCGGCTTTGGTGGGAAATATGAGGTTCGCTGCGAACCCATTGCCATCGCCCTGTCTTTGAAGGCGAAGGGCCGCCCGGTGAAGCTGACTTACCGGCGGGACGAGGAGTTTGCCGCCACCGTCTGCCGCTCTCCCGTCCATATGCATATCAAAACCGGCGTGAAGCGGGACGGCACGCTGACGGCACAGCAGGTGACCATCGAGTGGGATGCCGGCGCCTATGTGACCACCAATCCACGGGTGGATTACAACGCGGGCTTTGCCGCCAACGGTCCCTATAAGCTGCCAAACGCCCAGGTGGACGGCTATGTGTACATGACCAATAAGACGCTGGGCACCGCTTACCGCGGTTTCGGCGTGACGGAAGTTGCTACGGCCCACGAGCGTCAGATGGACCTGATCGCGGAGCGGTTGGGGATGGACCCTCTGGAGCTGCGCCTGAAAAACGTGCTGCGGAACGGAGATACCGGTATCACCGGCGAGAGCATGCAGACCATGGCAGTGGCAGAGTGTCTGGAAGGAGCCGCCGCCAACGTGGACTGGAACGCCCTGCCTGACCGCTGGGTGGATGAGGAGGGCAACCTCTGCGGCAAGGGCATCGCCTGCTTCAACAAGCTGACAGGAACCCCCTCCACCACATCCGTTCTGGTGAAGATGAACGAGAACGGCTCTTTGTACATCATGTCCGCCAGCACGGAAATGGGACAGGGCGTCACCACGACGCTGCCCCAGATCGCAGCCCAGGCGCTGGGGATGGATCTGGAAAAAATCAGTGTGGCGCCTGTGGATACCGCCATCACGCCTTACGACAAGACGACGACCTCCTCCCGCTCCACCTTCCACTCTGGCAACGCGGTCCTGGAGGCTTGTGCAGACATCAAGAACCAGCTTTGCCGTCTGGCGGCTCTGAAATTCAAGGTGGATGCGGCTGAGGTGGAATACACGGCTGAGGGCTACATCCAGTGCAGAACAGACCCGGACAAGCGTATCCATATCAATGATGTGGGCAAGTCCGGTATCCTGCACGAGCAGGCGCCGGTGGCCGCTATCGGCCGGTATGGGACCTCTGACATTTTTGACCCGCCCCCGGTGGACGGACGCCAGTCCAAGCGCCCCACGGTCATGTGGATGCACGGCGCCCAGGCGGCCATTGTGGCAGTAAATCCCAAGACCGGCCGGGTGCAGGTGAAAAAGGTGGGCGCCGCCCATGATGTGGGCAAGGCCATCAACCCCACTGGCTGTCTCCAGCAGATCGAGGGCTCCATCATCATGGGCCTGGGTCATGCGCTGATGGAGGAGATGATCTATGAGGATGGCAAGCTCCGCAATGGCAACATGGTGGACTATAAGGTGCCGACCTTCATGGACTCCGACGTGGAGATGAAGATCACCCTGGTGGAGCAGGCGCACCCGGAGGGCCCCTATGGTGTCAAGGGCATCGGCGAGCCGGGCTTAGCGCCCACCGCCGCCGCCATCGTCAATGCGGTGTGCCACGCCTGCAGTGCGGACTTTACGTCCATCCCCATCAAGCCGGAACACGTTCTGTTCAGAAAGGAGCGCGGCAATGCTTCCCAAATTTGAACTGTATATGCCCACCGACCTGTCGGAGGCCTGCCGCCTGAAAGGTGAGGGCGCTGAGGTCGTAGCCGGCGGTACGGATGTATTCGTCAATATGCACGGCGGCAAGGACCGCTCCGCCAAAGTGGTGGATGTAAAGAACGTCCCGGAGCTTCAGGGCCATACCTTTGACCCTGCGACCGGCCTGGACCTGGGGGCACTGACGACCCACCGGGAGATCGAACTGTGGGATGTGATCAAGCAGCATTACCGGGCCATGTTCGAGGGCTGCTCCCGGGTTGGATCCGTGCAGATTCGCACCCGGGGCACCTTGGGCGGCAATATCTGCAACGGCGCTCCTTCCGCGGACAGCATCGGCCCCATGCTGGTCCATGACGCAAGGGTCGTTGTAGCCGGACCTTCCGGAGAGCGGGAGGTGCCGCTGAAAGACTTTTACCTGGGTCTGAAAAAGCTGGATATGGGGCCGGACGAGCTGCTCAAGCGCATCCGTATCCCTGCGCCTCCGGCACATTCCGGCAGCTTTTACATCAAATACACCCGCCGCAACGCCATGGACCTGGCGCTGCTGGGCGTATCCGCCTATGTGGAGCTGGAGGGTGACGTGATGAAAACGGTACGCATCGCGCTGACCACTGCGGCTCCCACCCCTATCCGTGCGGAAAAGACCGAGGCACTGCTGACGGGAAAGACCGCTGCGCCGGAGCTGCTGGCAGAGGCCGGAAAAACCGTCCTGCAGGAGAGTCATCCCCGTTCCAGCTGGCGCTCCAGCGCGGAATTCCGTCTGGTGCTTCTGGAAGAACTGACCGTTCAGGCGCTGGAACAGGCCATCGCACTGGCAAAGGAGGGCTGATCGATGCAGCAAGTTACCATTCAGATCACGGTCAATGATGAGGTATATATCCGCACAGTCCCCGCCAACATGACGCTGCTGCAGTTTCTGCGTGAGGAATTGCAGCTGACGGGCACCAAAGAGGGCTGCGACGAGGGAGAATGCGGCGCCTGCACTGTCCTGGTGGAGGGCCATCCCATGAATTCCTGTCTGGTGCTGGCGGCGGAGCTGGACGGCAAGCACGTTCTGACGGTGGAGGGACTGGCCACGGATGGCCGCCTGCACCCGCTGCAGGAGGCGTTTTTGGAGGTTGGCGCGGTCCAGTGCGGCTACTGCACACCGGGAATGCTTCTTTCCGGAATTGCGCTGCTGAACCTGTACCCGCATCCCACAAGAGAACAGATCCGCAAGGAGATGGAGGGTAATATCTGCCGCTGTACCGGCTACGCCCGCATTGCGGACGCGATTATGCTGGCTGCGGAGCGACTGGACCCGAATCATACCAACAACGCATAAGGCGACCGGGTAAGGGAAAGATTGATGAATCATTTTACGTTCTATTCGCCTACCCTGTTCGCTTTTGGAGATGGACAAGAGGAACACACCGGAGAGTTGGTCCGTCGTTTTGGGGGGACCCGCGTACTGTTGGTCTACGGCGGCGGCAGCGTAAAACGGAACGGTGCCTTTGATGCCGTGACCAAATCATTGCAGGATGCTGGGCTCTCCTATGTGGAGTTGTCGGGTATCCAGGCTAATCCTCGCAGTGGAAAGGTCTATGAGGGAATCGAACTTGCCCGGAAAGAGAAAGCGGATTTCCTGGTTGCCCTGGGTGGTGGCAGTGTCATTGATACGGCCAAAGCCATCGGAATGGGCGTTCCCTACGGCGGTGATTTCTGGGACATTTTTGCAGGAAAGCACAAAGTTGAGCGGTCCTTACCTGTGGGTGTTGTGCTGACCATTGCGGCGGCGGGAAGTGAAGGCTCTGGGAATTGCGTGATCACGCAGGAAAAGGGGAATCTGAAATGGGGCTGTCCCCAATCGGATTTGATTCGGCCTAAGTTCTCCATTTTGGATCCGAAGCTGACCTGTTCGCTGCCTCCTTATCAGACTGCCTGCGGGGCGGTAGATATGTTCGCGCATATCTGCGAGCGGTATTTTACCAACACACCGGATGTTCAGCTGACAGACCGCCTGTGTGAAGCACTGATGAAAACCATTGTGGAGGCAGCGCCCCGTGCTATTGCGGACCCGACGGATTATGCCGTAAGGGCAGACTTGATGTGGGCCGGTATGCTTGCGCACAATAATACGTGTGGTGTGGGCCGGGAACAGGATTGGGCCAGCCATATGATCGAGCATGAGATGTCTGCCCTGTATGACTGTGCCCATGGGGCGGGCCTTGCGGTGGTGCTGCCAGCATGGATGGAGTTTGTGCTGCCGCATAATCCCATGCGCTTCGCCCGCTTTGCGGTCGAAGTGTTTGGATGCCAGATGGATTACGCACATCCAGAACGGACAGGACGGGAAGGCATCAGAGCTTTGCGGAACTTTTTCCACAGCAGACTGGGAATGCCAATGACGCTGAAGGATTTGGGAGGAAGAACGGAAGATATCCCGACCATGGTTATGCACCGGATGGAGAAACCAGGAGCATTCCCAATCGGCGGTTTTGTGAAAATCGGCGCTGACGAAATGCGCGAGGTCCTGCTTCGCACAGACCGCTGAATATGCGGGATATCAGTGGAAAAGGGGCGCTCCGAGTGGCAGCAGAAACATATTTTTACAAAGGCGGTTTGAATTGCGCGGAAGCAACGCTGCGCTGCCTGATCGAGGAGGGCGTGATCGATGCGCCGCTTGAGACGGTTCGGATGATGACCGGCTTTGGCGGTGGGATGCAGCGGGGGAAGACCTGCGGCGCTGTGGTTGGCGCTGTGGCTGCCCTGGGATGGGCCACCGGTCGTATAGATCCGGAGCAAGCCCGGGAGCCTTCCGCAAAAGTTGTCCGGTCATTTCTGCAGGAATTTGAGAATTCCTTTGGCACCTTGAATTGCCGGGAATTGCAGGCTGTCTATGTGAAAGAGCACGCTCTGAAGTCTGAGGGGATGTATCGCAGCTGTACCGTATTTGTGGAGCGGGCGATAGAATTGGTCCGGGACATTTTGCCACAAACGAACGCTACGGAGTAAATGAACAGGAGGCTGTCCGGATCATCCGGCCAGCCTCCTGTTTAAAAATGAAAAATATCCTGTTAACTAAAGATCCTTCCAATAAAAATGTTTGCTTTCTCCAGAAAAATGTGGGAGAATAATTGCAAGTATTTGGAGATGCAAGACAGATTGAAGGGTGAGTGCCATGCGGGAAAAAGCAATGGGAAAACGGCTACCGGCAAAGGAAACGCTGCGGAGCAACATACGGGATTATATCCAGAAGCAGATTGCGGAAGGTGTGTATAAGCCGGGGGACCGAATCGTGGAGACTCGGCTGGCAAAGGAACTGGATGTATCCCAGGCTCCGGTGCGGGAGGCAATGCTGGAACTGGCCACCATGGGGTTGCTGGAAGAGCGACCCTATTCCGGGACTTATGTTCGTAATCTGAGCGTGGCGGAAATCGAGGATATTTTTGATATCCGGGCTTTTGTCGAGGAATATGCGGCGAAACGAGCGGCCAAGCGCGTGACGGATGAACAACTGGCTGAGATGGAAGTAATTCTACAGCAGATGGAGCGGGATAAAGACAAGGATATGTCGGTATTTGTCCATCTGGACATGGAATTTCACGGACTGGTGATGGACGCCGCGGGAAGTCCCGCCTTAAAGCGGGCGTGGAAGGTTCTGCGTATGGCAGAGTGGACATATATATGTGCCCTTATCACGGAGTTTTCTCTGGATGAACTGATTGCCCAACACAGGAATATTTTCAGCTATCTAAAGGCACATGAGGAGTCCAGCGCGGGAGCCTATATGTTCCTGCATATCAAGGGCTTTGGAAATGAGCTGGGAAAGTATTTTGAAAAACAGCAGAAATTATTAGATGATATTCCGTAAAAGAACTACTTGCTAAGGAAACTTGATAGGCTTTCTTATAGATGCCAGAGGCCGGACACACTGCCATGTGTCCGGCCTCTGCCTTTGGAGAAAAGAGAAATGGTGGAATCAGTAGCACTTGCGGTAGATGGCCTCTTCGCTCTCCAGATCGAAGGGATAGTAAGCGTTGGTCATCAGGCGCTGCTGGTTGGCCTCCACGGACTGGGGGAAGGCCTTGAAGTCAGCCTCGGTGAAGCCGCAGTCACGCAGGGGACGCAGGGGCAGGATGCGCTGCAGCAGGGCGTTCATCTCGGGGATGGCGTCCTTGGCCTCACAGCCCAGGATACCGGCCACCAGCTCCTTGAAGCGCATGATCTCGCCGTCGGGGTTCTTCTCATCATAGTAGTCCATGATGGCGCCGAACAGCATGTAGTTGGACTCGCCGTGAGGCACATGATAGGTGCCGCCCAGGGGGAAGCTCATGCCGTGGACAGGGCCGCAGCCGGCCTTCAGGAAGGCGATACCGGCATAGAAGGAAGCGGTGACGAACTCGTCCATGTACTCGAAGCGAGCCTCCTGGCCCTTCTCGTCCAGCAGCTTGAAGCCCTTGAGGATCATGTCCATGGCCTTCTCGCTGAACAGCTCGGAGGTGATGGTCTTGCGGTGGGGGCTCAGGAAGGACTCAGTAGCGTGCACCAGAGCGTCGATGGCGGAGCAGGCGAAGGGCTTGTAGGGCAGGGTGCGCAGCAGGTCGGGGATCAGGCAGACCTTGTTGGGGATGATGTCGTCGGACACCAGGCCCAGCTTGGTCTCGCCGCCGGTCAGCACGCCGTCCTTCTCGTCCTTGACGATGGCCACGGAGATGTTGGTGCACTCAGAGCCGGTGCCGCAGGTGGTGGGGATGGCGATGACGTCCTTCTCGTGGACGACGGGGAAGCGCTTGAAGTACAGGTTGTGGACCGTGTCGGGCCGCTTGCAGCCCAACAGCTTGCACAGGTCCATGATGGCGCCGCCGCCGACAGCGATGACACGGTCATAGCTCTCGTAGGGGATGGCATCGTACATGGTCTGGATCATGGCCTCGGAGGGCTCACCGGCACCGAACTTCTCCTGGAAGACGAACTGGCACTTCAGGCCCAGCTCCTCCATGAAGGGCTTGTAGATGAACTCGTTGGTCAGAACCACGTCACGCTCGTTCAGCTTGAACTCTTCAGCCATCTGGGCGAAGGTCTGGAACTTGTACACGGTGGGAGCGAAAATGATCTCGCGCTTATCGGCCATCAGAGAGGCGGAAAAAGCGTCCATTGCTTTAGCCATAATACATCTCTCCTTGAATACAAAATATTGAATCTTGTGTGCGCAGACCGGCCGGAGGAAGCTAAGTTAGAAGCATCCTAACATAGTTCCTCCGGCAAGCCCGCTTAGGAAGAAAGAGAAAAGAAAGGGTGTTGATTATTTGCGGGCCTTGGGGGCGTGGACACTGTTGCCATGGCAGGCATGGGCGGCTTCCATCACAGCCTCGCTGACGGTGGGGTGGGGATGGACGGTGCTGCCGATCTCGCTGATAGTGCCCTCGCACTCCATGACAGCGGCAACCTCGGCGGCAAGGTCCGTGGCCCGGGGGCCGATCACATGGAAGCCCAGAATCTCCTCCGTGGCCTTGTCGAACACGAACTTCACGAAGCCCTTGTTCTCACCCATGGTCAGAGCCTTGCCGTTGCCGGACAGGTTGAACACGCCGGTGCCCACGTCTTTTCCGGTGGCCCGGGCCTGCTCCTCGGTGAGACCCACCATGGCGGTCTCCGGGTTGCAGTAGACGCAGGAGGGAATGCGGTTCAGGTTCAGCTGTTTGCAGGGCTTGCCCGCAATGTGGTCCGCTACCATGGTGCCCTGGGCGGTTGCCACATGGGCCAGCTGCATCTTGCCGTTGATGTCGCCAATGGCGTAGACGCCGGGGACATTGGTGCGGCACAGGCCGTCCACGTCCACGAAACCCTTGCGGTCCATCTTCACGCCGATGGTGTCCAGGCCGATACCCTTGGTGTTGGGAATACGGCCGCCGGCCATGAGGACTACGTCGCCCTCAGCCGTGCCCTTGGCGCCGTCCTTCACGGCGGCGTAGTTGACCTTCAGACCCGGTTCAATGGACTCCACCTTCACGCCCAGCACCAGCTCCACTCCGCACTTCTTCAGCTCGGCCTCCACGAAGTCGGTGATGTCCTTGTCCAGGGGACCCAGGACCCGGTCCAGCATTTCCACGATGGTGACCTTCACACCCAGACGGTAGAAGAAGGTGGCGAACTCAACGCCGATGACGCCGCCGCCCACAATGATGATGTGCTTGGGGCAGGTTGTCATGTTCAGCAGGCCGGTGGAATCAACCACGCCCGGCAGATCCACGCCAGGGATAGGGATGCGGGCGGGGTTGGAGCCGGTAGCCACGATGAGGTGGTCACAGGACAGAGTCTCCCCATTGTCCAGATTGACGGTATTGCGGTCCGCCAGAGTGGCCCGGGCCTTGAAAACCGTCACGCCGTGGCTCTTTTCCAAAAAGGCGATTCCATTGCTCAACTGCTTGGAGACGGCGTTCTTCCGCTCAATGATCTTGGCATAGTCAAAGGTGACATTTCCTGCCGTGACGCCGAACGCGTCGCCATGGGTGGCATCATAGTACACGTCGGCGGAGTGGAGCAGGGTCTTGGTGGGAATGCAGCCCCGGTTCAGGCAGGTGCCGCCCAGCTCGCCCTCCTCCACCAGAGCGGTCTTCAGACCGTTCTGGCTCAGTCGGATGGCACAGGCATAGCCGCCGGGGCCACCGCCCACGACGACAGCATCAAATTTCTGCATAGCGTGTCCCTCCTTAAATCATAAGCACCGGGTTCTGCAGATAGCTCTTGACCTTCTGCAGGAACTTAGCGGCCTCGGCACCGTCGATGATGCGGTGGTCATAGCTCAGGCACAGAGCGCACATGGACTTGATGACGATCTCGTCCTCGCCCTCGTCGTTGGTGACCACCACAGGAGTCTTGGCGATCTTGCCCACAGCCAGGATGGCAGACTCGGGAGGATTGATGATGGCGACGAAGTCATCCAGGTCGAACATGCCCAGGGAGGACACGGTGAAGGTGCCGCCGTGGTAGTCGGCGTCGGTCAGCTTGCCGTCCCGGGCCTTTTCAATCAGCTCGGCAGACTTGGCGGCGATGCCGGAGAGGCCGATGATGTCGGCGTCCTTGATGACGGGGACGATCAGGCCGCCGGGGACGGAGACGGCAGTGCCCACGTTCACGTAGTCGTGATAGACGATGTTGCTGCCGTCCACAGAGGCGTTGACGATAGGCATATCCTGCAGAGCCTTGGCGCAGGCCCGGACAATGATGTCGTTGTAGGAGACCTTGATGCCCAGGTCTTTGTACTGCTTGCGCAGGGCGATAGCGGCGGTCATGTCCACCACCATCCGGTGGTTGGTCTGGGCGTTGGTGGATTTGCTGGCCAGCATGTTCTTGCTGATGGCCTTGCGCATACCGCTCATCTTCTCGGTATGGGTGCCGCGGGTCAGCTGGCCTGCGGGAGCCTCAACAGCGGCGGGAGCGGTATCGGCTGTGGGAGCGGCGGCAGGAGCGACAACAGGCGCAGCAACCGCGGGAGCAGTGCCGGGCAGGTCGGCGGTGGTGATCTTGCCGTTTGCACCGGTGCCGGTAACGCCAGCCAGGTCAATACCCTGGGTCTTGGCAATGTTGGCAGCCAGAGGTGTCACAGCGGGTTTGTTGTCGATATAGCCCATCACATCCCGGTCAATGATATAGTCGTCAGGGCCGGTCGCGGGAACATAAGCAAGGTCCACGCCGTTTTCCTCCGCATGCAGTCGGGCGCGGGGGGAAGCCCAAATTCTGGCGTTGGGGTCACGGGCGGGAACAGAGGCGGGAGCTGCAACAGGTGCAGTTTCAGGAGCGGCTGCGGGCGCAGGAGCGGCAGACGCGACTGCGGGAGCAGCGCCGCCCGTAAAGCCGGACACATCCGTACCGGCCTCGCCCACGATAGCGATAGGCTCGGTAATGGGCACCACATCGCCCTCGGGATGAATGATCTTCAGCATGGTGCCGGAGACTTCGGCATCCATGGTGATGGTCAGCTTGTCAGTTTCCATCTCGAACAGGGGCTTGCCAGCGGTGACCTGCTCGCCCTCTTGAACCAGCCACTTGATGATGGTACCTTCAGTCATCATCAGACCCTGCTTGGGCATGATGACCAGAGAAGCGGAGGCGGGCAGCTCTTCGGGGGCTGCAGCAGGCGCAGGAGCAGCGACGGGAGCAGGGACCTCAGCGGCCGGAGCGGCGGCGGGGGCGGGAGCTTCACCGCCCAGCAGGGCGGAGATGTCCTCACCGGGAGCGCCGACGATGGCAATGGGCTGGGTGATAGGCACCACGTCACCCTCAGGATGGATGATCTTCAGCAGGGTGCCGGAGACCTCGGCATTCATGGTGATGGTCAGCTTGTCAGTCTCCATCTCAAACAGCGGCTGTCCGGTGACGACATCTTCGCCTTCCTTCTTCAGCCAGCTTGTGATGGTGCCTTCGGTCATCATCAGACCCTGCTTGGGCATAATTACGATAGAAGCCATGGTGGAAGCTCCTTTCTGTTAGCGGTACATGGTGGCCTTGCAGGCGTCCACGATCTCCTTCACGCTGGGAATGACAGCTGCTTCCAAACCGGGGTTGAAGGGCAGGGGGCAGGGTTTGGCACCCAGGTGAATGGGAGCGGCGTCCAGATAACGGAATGCGCGCTTGCTGACTTCAGCGACAACCTGAGCGCCCCAGCCACAGTTCTGGTGGGCCTCATGGACCACCACCAGGCGGCCGGTCTTCTTCACGCTCTCCGTAACGGTATCATAGTCGAAGGGAACCAGAGTCCGGGGGTCGATGACCTCAGCGGAGATGCCCTCCTTGGCCAGCTCCTCAGCGGCCTCCAGAGCGCGGCTGACATACAGCAGGTTGGTGACGATGGTGACATCGGAACCCTCCCGCTTGATGTCGGCCTTGCCGAAGGGAATCATGAACTCGGGATCATCGGGCACCTCGCCCTTGGTGATGTACAGGGCCTTGTGCTCGAAGAAGCAGACAGGGTTGTCATCACGAATGGCAGTACGCAGCAGGCCGGCGGCCTCAGCGGGAGTAGAGGGGCAGGCAACCTTCACGCCGGGGATATGCATGAAAATGGTCTCCAAAGACTGAGAATGGGTGGCAGCGTTGCCGCGGCCGGTACCCTGCTGGCTGCGCAGAACGATAGGCAGTTTGGCGTTGCCGCCGAAAACATAGCGGGTCTTGCACATCTGGTTGAAGATCTGATCTGCGGCCACGAAGGCGAAGTCCCAGTACATCAGCTCCGCGATGGGACGCATACCGGCAGAAGCGGCACCCACTGCGGCGCCGACGATGGCGGACTCGGAGATGGGAGTGTTGCGGATGCGGTCTGTGCCGAATTCCTTGTACAGGTCCCGGGTAGTGCCAAACACACCGCCCAGCTTTTCCACGTCCTCGCCCATAACGAAGACCTTGTCGTCGCGCCGCATTTCTTCCTGAATGACCTTGCGGACTGCCTGTGCGTAAGTCATATTAGCCATGATTTCGTACCCCCTTAACCTTCATAGAACACATCGTCCAGAACGTGGGCCGGATCGGGCTCCGGGCTGTTCATGGCGAATTCCACGGCCTTGGCCATCTTTTCGGCGGCAGCCGCATCAATCTCGTCCAGCTCCTTCTTGGTAGCCAGCTTGTGCTTGATGAGATATTCCCGGAAGCGCTTGATGGGGTCCTTGTTCTGCTTCCAGTCCTCCACTTCCTCACGGGTGCGATAGACCTCGGGATCGCCGGTCCAGTGACCGCGCCAGCGGTAGGTCTTGCACTCGATGATGGAGGGACCCTCGCCCTCCAGCGCACGCTCCTTGGCACGGGCGAACGCCTCGTACACGGCCACCACATCGTTGCCGTCCACGGTCTCACCGGGGATGCCGTAAGCGGCGCCGCGGACAGAGATATCCTCAACAGAGGTGGACTGCCACACGGGAACGGTCATGCCGAACTGGTTGTTCTCTACCACGTAGATGCAGGGCAGCTTCCAGACAGCGGCCATGTTGATGGACTCGTGGAAGGTTCCCTGGTTGGAAGCGCCGTCACCAAAGAAAGCAACGGCCACATTGGGCTTGTTCTGCATCTTCAGAGCCAGCGCGCCGCCGGTGGCGATGGGGATACCGCCGCCCACGATGGCGTTGGCACCCAGATTGCCCTTGGTGAAATCGGCAATGTGCATGGAGCCGCTGCGACCCTTGCAGTAGCCGGTAGCCTTGCCCATCAGCTCCGCCAGAGCGCGGTCCAGCTCGGCGCCCTTGGCGATGCAGTGGCCGTGGCCGCGGTGAGTGGATGCGATCAGGTCCTCATCCGTCAGCTGGGCGCAGACAGAGGCAGCCACAGCCTCTTCGCCGGTGTACAGGTGAACGGAGCCGCGCAGCTTGTTTTCCGTGAACAGCGTCCACGCCGTCTCCTCGAAGTCCCGGATCTCGTTCATCTTGTTATAGATCCAAAGACCGGTTTTCTTGTCGATCATAATGAACGGCACCTCCATAGTTGAAATCAAAAGCAGGCACAGCTGCCTGCCGTGTTAGGATGTTAATATCTTAACACCCTAATTATAAATTATCAATAATCTATAATCGATAATTATAGACAAAATTTGAACAGGTGGTTTGTAGAGAACGTGGAATTCCGCACGGGGATTTGACTTCACCAGAGGAGAACATTATAATAAAGCAATCATCCAAGGAAGAATCGCGGTGTTTTTACCGCCGGAGGGAACAAAATGGACAAGGAAGTTATGGAGACTTCTCATCGGAAGGTATTCCGGGAGGAAATTCGGAACGCCATTCGGGAGGCAATCTTTTCGGGAGAACTGAACCCCGGGGACCGCATCATTGAGACGTATTGGGCGAAGGAGCTTGGGGTGTCCCAGGGACCTGTCCGGGAGGCCATCCGTGATCTGGAGGCTGTGGGCCTTGTGGAGACGGTGCCGTTCAAGGGCTCCCGTGTTCGTTCCCTGTCAGAAAAGGACGTACGGGACAATTACAGCGTTCGTATTTGCCTGGAATCCAAGAGCATCCGGGATGTTATCACGATGCTGACAGACGAGCAGATGGAACGGTTGGCGGTTTCCCTGCAGGATATTCTGAAAGAGATGGATGACTGCGCGAAGCGGGGAGACCTGCGTGCTTTTACCGAGTGCGACACTGCTTTCCACCGGGCGATCATCGACGCCACGGGAAATCAGGTGCTTTTGAAGCTGTGGGAGCAGTGTAATATGCGAAACTGGCTCACCGTGCCCGCCCTGACCAACGCGGAAAGCCTGCTGCAGCTCCAGTCCGGGCATCAGCACATCTGCCAGGCTATCTGCGCCAAGGATGTGAAGGAAGCCACATCGACGCTGGAGGATCATCTGACTGGCTTGATGGACGGCTTTATCCAGGGCATCCAGCCGTGACTGGGAGGAAGCGTTCCTGATTATTCCTCTGTACATTTTGTGTTGACGGATTGAAATGGAATCCATGGAAAGCATACACTCCTATGATACCCTGGCAGTCTATATCCCTATAGAAGATTAAGGCAACTCGCTTTCAAAAAATGATGCAAAAACATCCCGGAACCCATTGCGCCGCAATGGATTCCGGGATTGTTTCTTTCTGATTCTGTGTGGGACGCGGAAAATGCAAAATAATTTCCATATTTTGGGCGTTATGCTTGCGCCGTTGGGTTTCTGCAGCTACCGCAATTTACAAGCATATCCTGAACAATGATAAGAGGTAGTCTGTCTGTTGCCGGATTCATAAGAGCAGATGATCAACGTATAACGTAGACAATTGAGAACGCAGACTCTGGAACAATTACATAACGGCTACGCATAACGTAAGCAAAAAGATATGTTTACGATCGACTACGTTATGCGTAATGAATAGGGCTTCCACACAATCGCCAAGTAGACAATATGTAATGACCCCCAATTTGTAGCATCGTGGATTTACCTGTATAATCGAACACCCCATAAGGGCAAAAATAGGGACAAGAGCGCAAACCGAACAGTTTGCGCTCTTGTCCGAACAGCATTGTCCCCAGAACGGGCCTTATTATGCAGTGAGCCGAGGATGCAGAGCATCCCGGCAGGTTGAATGGCTTTTACCAGGAATACGCTTGCGTTCTCGAACAACAACGTTGTGCGTATCCCATTTATAAAATGCCAAAAATAATTTCAAATCAGGCACAGATTAACACGAAATAACATCAGATAAACTCTCAAAAGTTTGACATCTGCGACATCTTGTGCTAATATAATCTTGTTTTTATTAGATATGCTCACTCCCGGCCAGTGGAGATTGCTAAGTTGTGAAGCGAACCCTAGATGTGGTCGCTATGACTCTGCACGATTGTGCAGCATTGATTGTCCCTCGGGGGCATTGGGATCTGTTTCCGCCCGCCTGATGGTTTCTGTGGTTTTGCACCCATGGAACATCAACGCCTGCTTACAGCATTGTTTGCAGGAATGTTGCGGAAATAGGATCGGTTTTGGATTTACCTGCTTTTGCAGGGGTTGTAGGTACTGGGGAAAGCACTGCTTCGTTTGATTGTGCAGTCCCATTTTTAGGATGAATATTGCTTACTAGAGGTCTGAAAAAGGCGAAAGCCGTTTTCAGACCTTTTTGTATCCATTTTTTGAAGAAGAAAGCCCGGTTCCGGTCCAGGATCAGTCTCCCTGAACTGCTGCGGGCAAGGAGGTTTTTGTATGTTGAAGCTTTTTATTACCAGAGGAAATGATTTCAGATCGGTATGGACTGCCGGTCACTCCCGCTTCTGGCAAAGCGGGAGGTCCTTTTGTCGTGTTATCCAGCTGTGCCAGCAGCTGGGCTTTGTATCCGGACAGTCAGAGTGTCCGGTCGGTTATGCAAAGCTCTCTCAGCAAATCAGACCTGCACCGGAAGGTCAAAGAACACGAGCGGCACGTATGCCGCAGCCGTTCCCAACGGTCGTGTTCGCCGCAGTCTCACCAGACAGGGATTTGCGCTCCCTATGCGGCGTTGATACTAAACAGCCAATTTCATAAACAGAGACAGAGAACGGAACAGAGTTCCTGAGTGCTGATACAGCAAGGTTTCCTCAAGTGATCGCTTCCTGTTTCTGCGGAGATCATCCGGAAACGGGGTGTTTGTGCCAACGGGTGTACTGCGTCCATTGGGTATTTCAGAACACAGGAGGAACCTTTTCATATGAGGATCAAGATTCAACAAGTCGGTATTTACGAGACACTGGTTGCACAGTTGGATCGTATTTTCCGGCATAACCGACAAGGCAGCTTTCATACGAAGCGGCGCTATTATGAGGCCATGAAGCGGTTCTGCGCGTATCTGGCCGATGTGTACCATCTGCAGAAGCTGTCCAACATCAGCGGCAAGCATCTGGTCAGTTATGTGATCTATCTGCAGGACACCGGTAAATCGGCCAGTACCATCAAAACGGATCTGGCGGCCATCCGGTTTTTCCATGACAAGATGGATCACAAGTACACGCTGCCTTCCAATGATGAGTTGGGTATCACGCTGGAACGCCGCAGATTCGGGCAGGATGACCGCACCTGGAGCAATCCTGAGTTCAGCAAGATGCTGGGCAAGGCATTGGCGATTGACCGCTATGACTTCATCCTCGCGATGTACCTGGCCCGCTATGCTGGTCTCCGTATCCACGAGTGCTTCCGCATCGACACCGCCACGGTGGAGCGGGCACTCCGGGAAAACGCCATCACCATCAAGGGAAAGGGCGGCAAAGTGCGGACGGTTCCCATCAATGAGCAGATCGCCATCGCCATGCGGAGGCAGCTGGAGCGCACGCCACGGGGGCATAAGCTGCTGGTGCCTGATGACATGCCTACGGATAGGGCCATCAACCATCTGCAATTCTTCATTATGAAGCACCGGGGCGAAGTGCGGGATGTGGATTCTGACCGCCCGATGCCCTTCCATGGGCTTCGCCATACCTACGCGGCGGAGAAGTACCAGGAACTGGTCGGCAGCGGCAAGAGCCCTCTGGATGCCCATTTTGAGGTCTCCCGCCTGCTGGGCCATGAGCGGCCGGATGTGACCAACATCTATCTGGCCTCTGTGAGAAAGGAGGCCAGGGATGAACACTAAATATCGCTCTTACGATGAACTCCCTCTGACCCTTCGGGTAGAGGACTTAACATCCATTCTCGACATCGGGAGAAATACAGCTTATGAACTGGTACGCTGTGGAACGATCCGCAGTATCCGCATCGGCCGCCAACTGCGCATCCCAAAAGATGCGCTGGTTGAGTATCTTTCTGATGAGAACCGATGATTTCATAAAATGTTGAATTGACCGCATTCTGTGGCTGGGGTACAATAAAAGTACCCTAACCACGGAATCGGTCGGCACGCGGAAAGGAGTATAAACGTGCGAAAGACAAGAAAGAACGCACAGGGTGCCGGAACGATTCGCAAGAGAGCCGATGGCAGGTGGGAAGCACGGTTTACGACCGGCTTCGACCCGGCTAGCGGCAAGCAGGTACAGAAGTCGATTTATGGAAAGACGCAGAAGGAAGTCCGGGAGAAGCTGGCACAGATCACAACGGAACTGGATGATGGGACCTATATGGAGCCCACGAAGGACACCGTCGAGGAATGGCTGGATACGTGGATTGAGACCTATGTGAAGTATTCTGTGAAGCCCTATACACTGGACGCCTACCAGAGGAACTGTGATAACTATATCAAGCCGATGCTGGGTAAAATCCGGCTGGCAGCGTTGAACGCTCCGCAGATACAGCGGTTTTACAATGGTCTCCTGACAGAGAAGGAACTCTCTCCCAAGACGGTCCGTAATATTCATGGTGTCTTCCACAAGGCGTTGGAGCAAGCTGTGAAGCTGGGAATGATACGGAGCAATCCGACGAACCTCTGCGATTTACCAAAGGTTCGCAGGAAGGAGATTCATCCTATGGAGCAGGAGGAGATTGCTGCTTTCCTAAAGGCGGTTGAAGGCTGCAAATATGAACTGGTCTACCGTGTAACACTGTTTACCGGGATGCGACAGGGCGAGATCCTGGGACTAACCTGGGATTGCGTTGATTTTCAGCACAATGCGCTGTATGTGAACAAGCAGCTTCAGAAGACCAAGAAGGTGGGCGGACAGTACGTACTGGCCCCGACCAAAAGTGGACGCAGCCGCATGATCACGGTAGCTCCTTCTGTAATGAATCTTCTGAAAAAGCAGAAAAGCCAGCAGGCGCAGATGCGGCTGCTGGCAGGGCAGGATTGGAAGAATCCCTGGGACCTGGTATTTACAAATGAATTCGGCGGGAATCTCTCCCATTTTACAGTGTATAAGACCTTCAAGGAGATCGTGAAATCCATGGGACTGGAGCAGGAGCGTTTCCATGACCTCCGCCATAGTTATGCGGTGGTATCTCTGGAAAGCGGAGACGATATCAAGACCGTGCAGACTAATCTTGGCCATGCCACCGCCAGTTTTACGCTGGATGTTTACGGCCATATATCCCAGAAGATGCGCCAGCAGTCCGCAGACCGGATGGAGCAGTTTATCCAGAAAGTATCCGGGTGAGCATCCACAGAAGATTGTTAAAAAATCTCGTAAGGGTCAGCGTAAGGGTCAAAGAGCATGAGAAAACCCTGTAACCATTGCGATTACAGGGTTTCTTGTGGCGGAGAAGGAGGGATTCGAACCCTCGAGACCCTTTAGGGGCCTACATGATTTCCAATCATGCGC